>ENA-ORTU01000735-ORTU01000735.1-human-gut-metagenome-genome-assembly--contig:-NODE-735-length-38129-cov-6.593371_pt1 | contig 38129 bp, 31 predicted proteins | sample MGYA00241910_ERZ509184 | MGnify/ENA primary metagenome ERZ509184 (study PRJEB26280, sample SAMEA2338847) | human gut metagenome | biome: human gut; feature: human-associated habitat; material: faeces... | reverse complement strand
TTCATAGGCATTCCCGCCGTTTTCCTGTATAACTATTTCGCCTCTTTTTTGCGGGCGATCGGCAATTCCGTCATTCCGCTTGTCTTTTTAGCTGTTTCCGCTGTGCTGAACATCGCCCTTGATCTCTGGTTTGTCATCGGGCTAAATAGGGGCGTTGCCGGGGCGGCGGAGGCAACGGTGATCGCCCAATATGTTTCGGGGATCGGCATCGCCGCTTATGCGTTTATGCGCTTTGCACAGGTGCGTTCGGTATGGAAGGTCAGTTGCCTGCGGCGCAGGCGCATCCGGGAGATTGTCTCCTTCTCCACGCTGACCTGCGTGCAGCAGTCGATCATGAACCTCGGCATCCTTATGGTGCAGGGGCTTGTCAACAGCTTCGGCCCCGTTGTGATGGCCGCCTTTGCCGCCGCTGTAAAAATCGACGCCTTTGCCTATATGCCGGTGCAGGACTTCGGCAACGCATTTTCCACCTTTATCGCACAGAATTACGGCGCAAAAGAGAGCGCGCGAATACGCGCGGGGCTAAAAAGTGCCGTGTGTATTTCCATGGCCTTCTGCGTGGTCATATCCGCCCTCGTCTTCGCATTTGCAAGACCCCTTATGGCGATTTTTGTGGATGCCGGAGAAACCGAAGTCATACTGGAGGGTGTGCGGTATCTGCGTATAGAAGGCGCGTTTTACTGCGGCATCGGGTGCCTGTTCCTGCTCTACGGCCTATATCGCGCCTTGGGAAAGCCGGGCATGAGCGTGGTGCTTACGGTCATCTCGTTAGGCACCCGTGTTGCACTGGCCTATCTGCTGTCCGCCATCGACGCCATCGGCGTCACCGGCATCTGGTGGTCTGTCCCGATCGGCTGGGGTCTGGCGGATTTAGCCGGATTGCTCTACTACAAAGCAAGAAAGCCGGAATCACTGGCTTGACCCTTTGCTGAGGCTGATGCGAAATGTTTGATTTATAAAAGGCGGATGACTGGATCAGGCCTGTGGCTGCCGGTAAGCCTGATAAGGAATAAAAAATAGCTGCCGATATTTGGTGCATCTATGCCTGCTCATTCTGATCCCCGGGCGGCAGCCAGCGCTTGCCGGCCAGCCGCGTCAGATAGAGTACACCCCGGACACACAGCTCCAGGCACATGGCTGCCCATACACCGGGCAGCCCCCAGCGGGGTGCGGCCAGCCATGCCAGCGGTATACGGATCCCCCACATAGTTCCCAAATTGAAAAGTGTGGGCATCAGTGTGCTGCCAACGCCCTGAAACACGCCGCCGGCTACGATGGATGCGCCGAACAGAGGCTCAGCAAAAGCCTCAATGCGCAGAATGCGAGCGCCCAGGGCGATGATGTCCGGGTTCGGCGTCAATATTGCCATCATCTGCGGGGCTAAAATATATAGCAGCCCACCGGTGATGACCATGACGGCTACGCCTATCAGCACCGTGACCCAGCCCAGCCGGCGCGCCATGTTCCGCCGCCCCGCACCCACGCTCTGCCCCACCAACATAGCTGCAGCGCTCTGAATTCCGTAGGCGGGCATATAGCACAGGCTCTCCGCCGTGATGGCAAAGGAATTGGCGGCAATAGCCACAGTGCCCAGGGGTGCTACAATAGCGGTAGAAACGATCTGCGCCGTGGTCAGTATGACCTTCTCCGATGCCACAGGTGCGGCAATGCAGAGCATTGTACATAGCTGCGGCCGATTAAAGCGCAGATGTTCACCCTTCTGCAAACGAAGCACCGGACTGCGGCGCAGAACAAAATACAACAGATACAGCCCTGCCACCAGCTCGGCAAGGCCTGTACCCAGTGCGGCACCTGCCGTGCCCAGCCCTGCACCGGGGAGGGCTAACGAGCCGAGCCGGACAGTGCCGGAAGGGAAAATAAACAGGGTGTTGAACACGACATCCAATGCGCACATGACTACCATGCAGATACCGGGCGTACGCATATTGCCTGTGGCCTGCAGCTGGCCGGCCGCCACATTGTCGAGCTGGAGGGCAGGTAGGAACAGACTATATACCAAAAAGTAGGCGGAGGCATCCTGCCAAATATCCCGATCTGCCCGAAGCATTCCGGGCAGTGGCGCGGACAGTGCTGCTGCCAGCGCTGCCATGACTACGCTGAACGCCAAGCACAGCACCAGCGCCTGCTTGAGAATGTTGCGTGCCTCGGCCAAACGGCCGCCGCCCACCCGCTGCGCCGTCAGCACATTGAAGCCCATAGCCGCCGCATAAGACAATCCCCCGAAAAGCCAGGTGGTGGAGGCCACCAGCCCCACCGCCGCCGATTGAGTCGCACCCAGACGGCCCACCATAGCTGCGTCGATGTATTGCATGATGATAGTGGCGAGCTGAGCCATAATGGCCGGCCAACTGAGCTGCAGCGTCAGGGACATCTGCTGACGGGTAGTCAGCGGTGCACCTGCGCGCAGCTGCGCCAGAGGATCCGTTTTCAAGATCGCACCTCCAAAAGTGTGTTATTTTGATTCTACCATAGAAATGCGCTTCCATCAACTCTGTCTGCAGGCTTTTTCAGGCAGTTCATTCATAGCGCAATTATGGCGGCAACAGGATGTCTCATACTGCCTCGTTTCTGCTATTTCCTGCCCGTGCATGGTCGGGCTGTGCGCTTATGAAATAGCTTTATCCCGCCTTGCACCGTCACGGAGCCTGACTCAAGCCATAGCCCAAACGCGGAAAAAAGCAGGCAGACACAGTGGATTGCCTACCGAGCCGAAAGCACATGCGAAAGCGCCGGAAAATGTTGCGCTGCAACGTTTTCCGGCACTCATTATATCTTCACACGTGGGAGGCTGCTGGTTCGTGCCCGGGGATCTCAATGGTTCCTGGGCTTTCTTTATTTTTGTAGACCCAAATTTGTTTGTTGCATGTTAGCAGCCTGGACACGTTATTGCTTTTCGGATTTTTCTTGGTCAGGGAGGGCCCGGCTGCTCTGCAGCAGGGCATTATTGGTACGCGCAATGAGAAATAGGCCCAGTAAAACCATGCCGGAGCCTATGAGACTCATGACATTGACGGGTTCCTTCAGAAAAATGACCCCCAAGAACATCGCGCACACCGTGATCAGACTACCCAGATTGGAAAAAATTGCCATGGGCAACACGGATGCGCTGTAATTTACCAGAATATTGGCAGCCACAGAGCAGAACACGCTGAGAAAAATGGTGGCCATGACAAATTTTCTGCTGTGCAGCGCCGCCGCAAACGGCGCGAGATCTCCCCGGACGCCCACCAGCGCCACCACTGCAAACACCACTGCGCACAATCCGATCACGAAATAGGACCGCTCAAAGGCTGTGAACTCCGTAGCCGCCCCCTTGTTGTAGACCCGATAGAACGCAGCGAACAGGCACGCACCCAGCACCAACAGCACTCCGAGAGGCTGCACGGCCCCCATTCTGGAGCCCGCAATGGTCACCAAAACCACACCGGCAATGGGAAGCAGACACAGCAAAACCTGCTTTGCAGTGGGGTATTCCTTCAAGATCAGCGTTCCCAGACCGATGGCAATAATGGGGACAATGGCCAGCATAACACCGGAAAAGGTGCTGTTTGAATAATAAATGCCATAGCTTTCGCAAAAAAATACAACGGCTCTACAGTGGAAAGGAGAATCAGCGGCTTGAGCTTCTTCCCGCGCAGATGGAGCTTTTCCCAGCCGAACAGGATCATGAGATTCAGCAGAAGAAAAGCCAGCGCAAACCGCCAGGCAAGCTGCACCATAGGGGAGGACTCATTCTGGGCAATGCGTGTAAACAGATAGCTGGAGCCCCAAATGACGTTACCGATCACGCCGGTACAAAGCGCCGCCGCGGCGGCATTTTTCCTGTTCCTGGTTCCCATATCCTATCCTCTTTCCTGCGGTTGATCCCGGTTGAGGCACACACCCGGGCGGCCTTTGGCAAGCCCGCTATATGCGGCTGCTGCGATTATTATACCAGCAAATCAGGTATTTGCAACCGCATTGTTTTTAGTTTTCTTACCATCGATTAATAAGGGCAGACACGATTAAAAAGGGCTTCCGGTTTCCTGCGAAACCGGAAGCCCTTTTCTCCAGGCAGCCCTGCCTTAAAGGATATCAGGCTCCTTCGGCGCCACCGCTGAGTGCCCCGGGGTCTGCTGCGCCGCCAGGGCAGCAGCCACGAATCCCTTGAACAGCGGGTGGGGCTTATTGGGACGGCTCTTGAATTCTGGGTGATACTGCACACCCACATAGAAGGGCCTGTCGGACAGCTCCACCGTTTCCACCAGCCGTCCATCGGGGGACAGCCCCGACAGGGTCAGGCCGGCAGCTGCCAGCGCCTCCCGATATTCGTTGTTGAACTCGTAGCGGTGGCGGTGACGCTCGGAAATCTCTTCCACGCCGTAGCAGCGCTCCATGGTCGTGCCCGGGCGGATGAAGCACGGATAGCTGCCCAGGCGCAGCGTGCCGCCCTTATCTACCGCATCACTTTGGCCGGGCATATAATCGATAACCTTGTGCAGCCCCTCCGGAGCAAACTCGCCGGAGCTGGCATCTGCGATGCCCAGCACATGGCGGGCATATTCGATCACTGCCACCTGCATGCCCAGGCAAATGCCGAAATAGGGGATGTTCTTTTCCCGGGCATACTGGGCTGCCAGGATCATCCCCTCAATGCCGCGGCTGCCGAAGCCGCCGGGCACCAGGATGCCATCCAGACCGGCGAGAGTGGATTCCACCGTTTCTGCCGTGACCAGCTCGGAATCGATCCAGCGGATGCTGACCTTGGCATCCAGGAAAAAGCCCGCGTGGCGCAGCGCCTCCGCCACTGACAGATAGGCATCGTGAAGCTGCACATATTTCCCCACAAGGCCAATGGTCACGGACTTGCTGCGGTTTTTGATGGCGGAGACCATGGCCCGCCACTCCCGCAGGTCCGGCTCCGGCACAGGCAGGTGCAGCTCTCGACAGACCACGGAGGACAGGCCCCGCTCCTCCAAATACAGCGGCGCCTCATAGAGAATTGGGAGGGTTAGGTTTTCGATGACACAATCCAGCTTCACATTGCAGAAGCCTGCCACCTTGTGGAAGATACCGCTGTCCTTAATGGGCTCGTCGCAGCGTAGGACGATAATATTCGGTGTGATGCCCATGCCCTGCAGCTCCTTGACTGAGTGCTGGGTGGGCTTGGACTTGTGCTCGCCGGAGGCCCTGAGATAGGGCACCAGTGTGACATGGATGTACAGGGAATTGTTCCGCCCTACCTCCAGGCCCACCTGTCGGATAGCCTCGATAAAGGGCTGGCTCTCGATATCACCGATGGTGCCGCCGATCTCGGTGATGACCACATCCGCACTTGTACGCTCTCCAACCCGATAAATGAAGCGTTTGATCTCATCGGTGATATGGGGAATGGTCTGCACGGTGCTGCCCAGGTACTCTCCTCGCCGCTCCTTGGCGATGACATTGGAGTAGACCTTGCCGGTGGTCAGGTTGGAGAATTTGTTCAGATCCTCATCAATGAACCGCTCATAATGTCCCAGATCCAGATCCGTCTCCGCACCGTCCTCTGTGACATAGACCTCGCCGTGCTGATAGGGGCTCATGGTCCCGGGATCCACGTTGATATAGGGATCCAGCTTCTGCGCCGCCACCTTCAAGCCCCGCGCCTTCAGCAGCCGACCTAGGGAAGCTGCCGTGATCCCCTTGCCCAGACCGGACACCACGCCGCCGGTCACAAAAATGAACTTTGTCATATGCCATCCTCCCGCAAAATAAAAAGAGACGCCCGCCAGGGGGCAGAAGCCCCTTGGCGAACGCCTTTGTTCAACAGCGGATATTATACAGCACGGACTATGCCTTGTCAATTCCAAAAAAGGATTTTTTTCAGATTCGGCACTCCCCGGCTACTTGTAGGTTTTGATAATGTTTTCAGCTGCCTCCCGCTTGGAGATACGCAGGTCCATGGCCTGCTTTTCTATATACCGGTGTGCCTCCGCCTCCGTCATGCGCAGGCACTCGATGAGCAGCCATTTTGCCCGGTTCACCAGGCGGATCTCCTTAATCTTTTCCTCCACAGTGGCCTGCTTTTCCTGCATCCGGCGCATCCGCTCCCTGGTAGCGCACAAAATACGCAGATTCTGGGCCACCATCTGCCGGCTGGTGGGCTTGGACAGGGCGATGACTCCGTAGCCAACCACCTTAGCGTATACGTCGTTATAATGGTCGTTTTTCACCAGCAGCAGGACGCCGGCGCCGCTGGTGCTGCAGATGTCGATGGCCAGCTGCATGCCGAAATCATCCGGCAGCGGCGTGTTAATGAGCACAATGTCAAACTCCGTGTCGGCCAGTCGCCTGCGCGCCTGACCGATGCTGCCAACCGTGGACACCGGCCAATAATCGGTCATGGGGAGCAGAGGCATGACGCTGTTTGTGAAGCTATCCGATGCGGATACGATCAGCACACTGTATGTTTTCTCCTGGAATACCACACGCTCCCCCTCCCTTCGCCATACAGATCATAAGCGGTTCATCTGCCGCTAAAAGCGCTGAGTACGGAGTCTGGCAGATGCTCCCGGACGAACGCACTGGTGGCGGCCAGGGCAGCGGCCTCCTCCAGAGAGCCCGGGAGTGCCTGCAGGGTTTGCAATATTTCCGCCGGGGCGGTATAGAGGTTGATGTCTGACGCGGGTGGAAGGACCAGGCCCTTTTCAATGCCGTAGAGCCCGGCGTAAATTAACAGGGCATAGGCCAGGTAGGGGTTCGCCGTCACATCTGCCGAGCGAAGCTCCGCCCGGCGCTGCTCCCCAACGGCGGCAGGCACGCGAATCAGCTGGGAGCGATTCTCGTCCGACCAGGTCACATACCGGGGGGCCTTATCGTGACCCAGGCGGCGATAGGATTCCTCACAGGGATTTAAAAACAGTGTGATCTCCGCACATTTTTCCAGAATTCCTGCCATAACGGCAGGCAGCAGATCCCTTCCCCCATCCCCCTTGGCAGAGATGTTGATGTGCATGCCGCTGCCGTCCCAATCGGGAAGGGGCTTGGGCATAAAGCTGGCGCACAGGCCATTCTGTGCGGCCACCATGCGGACCACCGCCTGAAAGGTGATGGCATTGTCTGCCGCCGTCAGTGGGTCGGAATACCGAAAATCGATCTCGTTCTGTCCCGGCCCGCTCTCGTGGTGGGAGCTCTCAGGCTGTATCCCCATCTGCTCCAGCATCAGGCATATCTCCCGGCGGATGTGCTCCCCCTTATCGTCGGGGACAATGTCCATATACCCGGCCCGGTCGTGGGGGAGGGTAGTGGCCTGGCCGAGCTCGTCGATCTTGAACAGGTAGAACTCCATCTCCGCGCCAAAGGCAAACTCATACCCCTTGGCAGCGGCCTGGGCCACGGCAGTTTTCAAAATACTCCTGGTGTCCCGCTCAAAGGCGCGCCCATCAGGGTAGAACACATCGCAGAACATCCGCACCACCTTGCCCTGTTCCTGCCGCCAGGGAAGCTGGATCAGCGTGGAGGGGTCCGGCCGCAGCAGCAGGTCAGAGCGGACCCCGCCGCCGAAGCCATCAATGGCGGAGGCATCAATGGCAATGCCGTAGGCAAAGGCCCGCGGAAGCTCGCTGGGCATAATAACAACGTTATGTTGTTTTCCATAGACATTGCAGAAGGCCAGCCGGATAAACTGAACCTCCTCCTGCTGCACGAACTCAATGACCTCCCTGGACGTATACTTCACAAGTTCACCTGCTTTCTTTCAATTTGTGACATAAAGCTGCTTATACGGGTTGCTGCTGTTGGGCGTGATGAGGGTAAAGGGCTGCCGCACAAGCTCATCGCAATCGCCGCCGAACAGCTCGCAAAACGTGTGCAGACAGGTCCATATCCCGTCCAGATCCTTATGGGATGCCGGGCGGGCGATGACCTGCTTAGGCAGCAGAATGTTCTTGCAATCGGAGCGCAGGAACAGCTTTCCGCCGTGCATGCCCGTGCAGGGGAAATTGCTGACGATGGGGCGGGCGCTCTCAGTCAGGCCCAAAACCACAATGACGCCGCCGGCCTGGTATTCGCCGAGAAAGCTCCCGGCCTTGCCGCCGATGACCATAACGGGGAGCTTATCACCATAGGCCTTCATATGGATGCCGGCCCGATAACCGGCGTTCCCCTGGACATAGAGCTCGCCGCCCCGCATGGCATAGCCCGCCGCATCACCGATGCTGCCGCGGACAACGATCCGCCCGGCGTTCATGGTGTCACCCACAGCATCCTGGGCGTTTCCGCGCACCTCAATGCTGGCTCCGTTTAAATAGGCGCCCAGGGCGTTTCCCGGGGTTCCCGACAGGATAAGCTTGCCGCGCTCCAATCCTGCGCCGATGAATCTCTGCCCGGAGCAGCCGGTGACGGCGGCATCTCCGGTGCAATCCCGGATGGCCGCGTTCAGTTGTCGGAAATCCAGCATAGACGCATCTATATTAGTCATTATATCACACCTCCGCGTATTTTGTATATGATATGTGGAATTTATTCTCCGGCGTGGGCAATACCGAGAATCTCCAGCTCACGGTCCGTCATGCCGACGCCCCGAAGCATCAGGCGATTTCCCTTCAGAGCCTCGATGGAGTTGATGCCCATGCCGCCCATCATCTCCTTGATCTCATGCTTCCAGGCGGTCAGCAGGTTCACGAGGCGGGTCTTGCCAGCCTCAATATCCAGCCGCTTCACCAGCTCCGGATTCTGGGTGGCAATGCCCCAGCTGCACCGCCCTGTTTGGCAGGTTCTGCACAGGTGGCAGCCCAGGGCCAGCAGGGCGGCGGTGCCGATATAGCAGGCATCCGCCCCCAGGGCAACGGCCTTGACCACATCGGCGGAGGAACGGATGCTTCCGCTGACGATCAGCGAAACATGATTCCGGATGCCCTCATCCCGCAGGCGCTGGTCCACAGCGGCCAGGGCCAACTCAATGGGAATGCCCACCGTGTCCCGGATTCGGGTGGGTGCCGCGCCGGTACCGCCCCGGAAACCGTCTATGGCGATAATGTCCGCGCCGCTGCGGGCAATGCCGCTGGCAATGGCGGCAATATTGTGTACCGCTGCCACCTTTACGATAACGGGTTTTTTATAATCAGTGGCCTCCTTCAGGGAGTACACCAGCTGACGCAGATCCTCAATGGAATAAATATCATGGTGCGGGGCAGGGGAGATGGCGTCCGTCCCCTCCGGCACCATGCGGGTGCGGGAGACATCTCCAACGATTTTCGCCCCGGGCAGATGGCCGCCGATGCCGGGCTTGGCCCCCTGGCCCATCTTGATCTCGATGGCGGCGCCGGCCTCCAGGTATTGCTTGTGTACGCCGAAGCGTCCGGAAGCCACCTGGACGATGGTGTTTTCACCGTATGCATAGAAATCCTCATGCAAACCGCCCTCGCCGGTGTTATAGCAGATACCCAGCTCCCGAGCCGCACGGGCCAGGCAGGCGTGGGCATTATAGCTGATGGATCCATAGCTCATGGCAGAGAACATCACCGGCATAGACAGCTCGATCTGCGGGGGCAGGTGGCAGACCAGCTCCCCGTTTTCATCCCGGCGGATGCCATCGGGCTTTCTGCCTAAAAATACCCGGGTCTCCATGGGCTCCCGCAGGGGGTCTACCGGTGGGTTGGTCACCTGGGAGGCATTGACCAGAATCCTGTCCCAATAAACCGGGTAGCGCTGAGGATTTCCCATGGAGGACAGCAGCACGCCGCCGCTGCTGGCCTGCTTATAGATCTCCTGGATGGTGTCCGGCGACCAGTTGGCATTTTCCCGGAAGGTGCAATCACTTTTCCGGATCTTCAATGCATGGGTGGGGCAAAAGCAAACACAGCGCTGACAATCCACACAGCGGCTCTCGTCAGCAAGCATACATTTCTTTTCCTTGTCGAAGCGATGTACCCCGTTGGCGCACTGCTTTTCGCACAGACGGCAGCTTATGCACCGGGCCGGGTCGCGGACAACCTCAAATGGCGGATAAATATAGTCGATACCCATTAGAATCTCCCCTCCTTTACGCGGACGATCACGGGTTCTCCTCCGGCAGGCGCATAGATGTTTTCCACATTGGGCTCCATAGCTCGCATGGCTGCCTCCTCGCTGGCGATGAACACCTTGTCATCCTTTTCACCCACCACCATGCTGCGGAGCTTCAGCCGGTCATTGAGGGCCATGAGTCCGCCCTCAAAGCCCAGTACAATGGAGAACGGCCCTGTTATAAGCAGGCTGGAGAATACCTTGCGGAGATACCGCAGCTTCTCCTGCTCCTGAGGCGGCTTCCTGTCAATGGTGCTCCAGAAGGGGGCGGCGATCACCGAGGCCAGCTCCTCCAGGGTCAGCTTCTGCTTTCGCAGCAGATAGTCCGCTATATAGGTAATGACCTCTGTATCCGTCTGCAGAGTACATTTATAACCGAACATCTCCATGAAACGGCGGTTGGTGTCGTAGGAGGATATCTCCCCATTGTGAACAATGGAGTAATTCAGCAGGGCAAAGGGGTGGGCGCCGCCCCACCAGCCGGGGGTATTGGTGGGATAGCGGCCATGGGCCGTCCAGCTGTAGGCCTCGTATTCCTCCAGGCGGTAAAAATATCCCACGTCCTCCGGATATCCTACGGCCTTGAATACGCCCATGTTTTTTCCGCAGGAAAACACATACGCACCTTTTATCCGCGTGTTGATGGCCATTACGGCCCGGGTCACGCACTCCTCCTCGTCTATCTGCATGGACGCCAGGGTGCTGCGCAGAGGCGAAACAAAGAATCGCCAGATCAGCGGCTCATTGGTGATGGCCGGAGTGGTACGGATGGGGATGCGCTCTAAGTGAACGATCTCCATGGTCTCCCGTAAAAATGCTTCGCAGCTTTTACGGGCGGCCCGGTCCTCCAGAAACATGTGCAGAGCGAAGAAATCCTTATACTCCGGGTAGATCCCGTAAGCTGCGAAGCCGCCCCCCAGGCCGTTGGAGCGGTCGTGCATGGGCTTCATGCTCTCTATTATTTTTTCTCCCGACATTCGCTGACCGTCTCTTGAGATGACTGCAGAAATGGCACAGCCCGATGGAATCCGAATCTGACCTTCCAGTTTGCTCATATTACCAACTCCTAAATATAGAAAAACCGACCGCATTTTGCAGGATAATAATCTATATCCTGCAGAACACCGTCGTTCAAACGTAGTATATACCTAATTTTTGCATTTTTCAATCCGTCATATTGCAAGAAATTGATTTGTGATTTGTTTGACAATCCGGCGATTTGCGCAAAAATAGAAAAAATATGTTTTTTGTGATTGACATTTGAAAACGCCGGGTGTATATTCGGCCATGTGATGAGACACTGGCGTCTCGGAAGGGGATATTCCCGCCCGGACGAAGTGTCTCCTTTTTTATTTTCACAGAAAGGAATAAACTGCTATGTCGACTGTACCGGAATACTTTGGAAGCTTGGTTTTTGATACCCGGGTGATGAAGGCCCGTCTATCCGCGGATGTATACCGCTCTCTGAAACACACCATCCAAAAGGGCGCAAAGCTCGACCCGTCCGTGGCCAACGCCGTAGCCGCAGCCATGAAGGACTGGGCAGTCGAGAACGGCGCCACCCATTTCACCCACTGGTTCCAGCCCATGACCGGGATCACGGCGGAGAAGCACGACAGCTTCATCTCCCCCGCCCCGGACGGCGGCGTGATTATGGAATTCTCCGGCAAGGAGCTCATCAAGGGCGAGCCGGACGCCTCCTCCTTCCCCTCCGGCGGCCTGCGCGCCACCTTTGAGGCCCGGGGCTACACCGCATGGGATCCCACCAGCTACGCCTTTATTAAGGGCAAGACCCTATGCATCCCCACCGCCTTCTGCTCATATGGAGGAGAGGCATTGGACAAGAAAACGCCCCTGCTGCGCAGCATGGAGGCGCTGAACACCCAGGCCTTGCGCATCCTGAAGCTGTTCGGCAACGACAGCGTCAAGCGCGTGCTTTCGTCCGCAGGCGCAGAACAGGAGTATTTCCTCATCGATAAGGGTATGTATGACAAGCGCCACGACCTGATCTACACCGGCAGGACCCTGTTCGGTGCCAAGCCCCCCAAGGGCCAAGAGCTGGACGACCACTACTTCGGCGCCATCAAGCCCCGAGTGGCGGCCTATATGGAGGAGCTGAACCGGGAGCTGTGGAAGCTGGGGATCCTGGCCAAAACGGAGCATAATGAGGTAGCCCCCGCACAGCACGAGCTGGCACCCATCTATACCACCACCAACATCGCCACCGATCAGAACCAGCTGACCATGGAGATCATGCAGAAGGTTGCTGCTAAGCATGGCCTGGTGTGTCTGCTCCACGAAAAGCCCTTTGCCGGGGTCAACGGCAGCGGCAAGCACAACAACTGGTCCCTCTCCACCGATACCGGCGTCAACCTGCTCTCTCCGGGCGAGACACCCTATGAAAATGCCCAGTTCCTGCTGTTCTTGGTAGCTGTCATCCAGGCGGTGGATAATTACCAGGGCCTTTTGCGGGCTGCTGTGGCCACCGCCGGCAACGACCACCGCCTTGGTGCCAACGAAGCGCCCCCTGCCGTGGTCTCCGTCTTTCTGGGGGATGAGCTGACGGCCATTCTGGAGGCCATTGAAACGGATACCGCCTACTCCGGTGTGGAGAAGAAGAAACTGAAGCTGGGTGCCGACGTGCTGCCGCGCTTCTTCCGGGATACTACGGACCGCAACCGCACCTCGCCCTTTGCCTTCACCGGCAATAAATTCGAGTTCCGCATGCTGGGCTCCAGCAATTCCATCGCCTGCGCCAATATCATGCTGAATACCGCCGTGGCCGAGTCCCTGCGGCTGTTTGCAGATGAGCTGGAGGGCACCGCCGATCTAAGTGCGGCCCTGCACGATCTGATCCAGCGCACCATCAGGGAGCACAAGCGTATCATTTTCAACGGCAACGGCTACGACGATGCCTGGATTGAGGAGGCTACGAAGAGCCGCGGCCTGCTGAACCTGCGGACCACCCCGGACGCCATCCCCATGCTGATCCAGAAGGATAACCTGGACATGCTGGTGCGCCACAAGGTCTACACGGAGTCCGAGCTGCGCTCCCGCTATGAGATCCAACTGGAAAACTACTGCAAGACCGTCCGCATTGAGGCGCTGGCCATGGTGGATATATCCAGGAAGGAGATCCTGCCGGCCGTGGAGAGCTATGTTTCGGGCCTGGCCTCTGCCGTTGGCGCCAAGAAGGCCATCGATGCGGAGCTTCCCTGGGGCTATGAGAAAAAGCAGCTGCGCAGGCTGGCCTCCCTGGTGGACGCCATAGATGACCGGGTGGACGCTCTGGAGGAAAAGCTGATCCGGCTGGATACCCTGTCCGGCTCTATGGAGGAAGCGTCCTTCATCCGGGATGAGCTTCTCCCCGGAATGGGTGCATTGCGTGCTGCCGCCGACGAGGCCGAGACCCAGACCGCAGCCAGCTACTGGCCCTTCCCCACCTACGGCGATCTGCTGTTCGGGGTCAGATAAATACACTGTCGATAATTCCTTTGAAATTATTTACAAGCCAAGGCATCCGGGCAGGAACACTGCCCGGATGCCTCAGCGTATCAAAAAAGCCTTGCAGAGTTTGCCGCCCGCAGGCGGCAAAGAAATAAAATCATTTTCTCTCGCGACATGTGCGTGAGAGAAAATACCGCGCAGCAGACTGCAATCCTTTTGTCGGAAAAACCCGGAGGGTTTTTCGACAGTCTCAGGCATCCGGGCAGAAACACTGCCCGGATGCCTTTTTGCCTGCACGCATAGAGATCGGATGCCGGTGTAGATTTTTTTCCAAATTACGGAGGGAAAAGTCGTGGGTTTTTCTGCCGGTTCGTGTATAATGGGATAGAAAGAAAAATTGAGAGGGGGAGAGGGCTTGGAACAGGAGATGATCCGGCGGCTGCTGGCGCGGGAGGAGGCAGGAATGGCCGATCTGCTGCTGCACTATGGGCCGCTGATGCGCTACATCATCGCGCCTATTCTGCCGAACCCCCAGGACCGGGAGGACTGCCTCTCCGAGGTGACGCTGCGCATCTGGGAGAAAATCGACCAATTCGACCCTCGGCGCGGCAGCTGGAACGCCTGGCTGACGGCCATCACCCGCAACACGGCTCTGAACCACGCCCGGAAGGCCCTGGGCAGCAGCGCAGAGGAGCTGCCGGAGGACACCCCGGCGGCGGGACATACCCCCGAGGAGGCGGTGCTGCAAAGGGAGCGGCAGGAGGCCGTGCGGGATGCTCTGGATCGCCTTCCCTACCGGGACCGGATCCTGTTTTACCGAAAATACTATTACATGCAGCCCACGGCGCAGATCGCCGCCGAGCTGGGCATGACAGAGCGAGCCGTGGAGGGGAAGCTTTACCGGCTGAAAAAGCAGCTGCGCAAAATGCTGGGAGGTGAAGGCCATGCGCAATGAGGGTTGGCGCCACGCAGACGATATTGACCTCAGAACCGTTTTCTCCGAGAGCTTTTCCGCCCTGCCGCCGGAGGAGGTGGTGAGAGACGTGACCCCCTGGAAGCGGGCCATGAACCGGGTGCTCATCGGCATGGTGCTGTGTACCATCACTCTGAACTTTTGGTATCTGAATTACATTTTGCCTGCCGTGGGCATGGTGCTGTGGCTGCTGGGCCTGCGGGCCCTGCGGCGGGAAAACGGGTATTTCACCGCTTGCTTTGTGCTGATCCTCCTGCGGTGCGCGTGCTTCTTCCCAACACTGATCCTGAACACATTCGCCTGCCGGGACGATTTCATTCCCGAGCGTGTCATCACCTCTCTGACTCAGGTCTCCGTTGCGGTGCAGCTGTTGGGCCTATTTTGCCTGTGGCTGGGGCTGCGGGCAGTGCAGCAGAGGGCGGGCCTGCCGCCCCGAGCGGGAGGCGTTCTGGCGCTGATGCTGTGGTATGGAGTGGTGTATTTGTTGGTCCTGATACAGTATCCCGGGATGATCCTGCCGCTGATCCTGTTAGTTGCTTTTATTTTCATCCTGCGCAGTATCTGCAAAACTACTAAGGCCCTGAGCGAGGCCGGGTACATCATGCACCCGGCGCCGGTGAAGGTGCCGGACCTGTGGCTGGTGCTGATTTTGGCCGCCGTGCTGGTGCTGGGCTGCGCCGCCGGGTACCTCTTCGGCGCCCAGCACCCCATGGACTGGCAGCCCCTGGAGGAGACTGAGACGGCGAAAACGGCGGAAATCAAGGCCAATCTTTTAGATCTGGGCTTCCCGGAGGTTATCCTAAACGACCTGGCAGAGGAGGATCTGGCCGCCTGCGCCGGGGCTCTGCGGGTGGATGCGGAGAGCGAGGTTTACAGCCCCACCCTGGAACACGAGAAAGTCTCTGCCGGCAAGCGCCTGCGTATCACCGACATCGCCGTGCAGATACCCGGTGAGAAGGATACTTGGATCATCCTCCACCATTTCCTCTGGGAGAAGGGCCCCCTATTCTTCGGCACGGATGCCCTGCAAGTCTGGCCTATGTACCAGCTCAGATCCGGAGGCTGGGCCAAGGGCGGCGACATCACCGGGCGGCTGCTCTATGACCGGGACGGTCAGACCTATACTGCGCCCTATTACTTTCTGGGAGAGGCCCGCGCTGCGGACACGGGCTTCCTGTCCCTGGGCACAGCGCGGACGGACATTTACGCCGGGTTCTCCCTGCCCCGGGAGGGTGAAAACCGCCGCGGGTATCTGACCTACACCATGTTCAATACAGAGAGCGGTTATTCCATCATCAGCTACTTCAACTACACCCACCAGCACACCTGGTTCCAGTATCCCGCCACCACAGCCCTAAAGGCGCAGATGGGCTCTCGCGCCTCCAACTATATGGACCTCTTTGCAAGGGAAATGACCCAGTTTTGGTTTACCCCATCTTCGGAGCATTTACAGTGGCCGGATTAAGAAAATCCACAAAAAAGCCAAGTCCCCGGGCTTGGCTTTTTTCTTAGCTTCACCGGCACCCGGGCCGGGCGCAGGGATAGTGGGCTTGACAACCACGCGGCTTTATTCTACAATACAGACAAGCTCCTGACGCCAAAAGTCCTTCTTGCGGCGGAAGATGCGCCATAGAGAGAATTGCCCGCCTCCGGCGGGTCTTGTGGCCGTGTCGCAGAGCGATGCGGCTTTTTTGCCGCGAAAATCCATCCGGGAGGTATCACATGGAAACAAGAGTCGCCCTCATCGGCATCATTGTGGAGAAGGAGTCATCGGTGGCCCAGCTGAACGAGCTGCTGCACCAGTACGGCCGCTACATCATCGGCCGCATGGGCCTGCCCTACCGGGAAAAGGGCGTGAACATCATCTCCGTGGTGCTGGACGCGCCCCAGGACGCTATCTCCGCCCTCAGCGGCAAGATCGGCCGGCTGGAGGGAGTCAGCGCCAAGACCCAGTATTCCCATGTCATCACCCCCGGGAAAAACTAAGGCAAAAGAAAGGAATCCCACTATGAAAAAGATCACTTCCCTGCTCCTGGCCCTGGTCATGGCATTGAGCCTGGCCGCCTGCGCCGTGCAGCCCCGCCAGGAGGACTATCAATCTGTGAACATCCGCTTAGGCGGCCTGAAGGGCCCCACCTCCATGGGCATGGCCAAGCTGCTGGATGACGCCGAAAACGGCCTCACCGCCAATACCTATGAGTTCACCATGGCCGCCTCCGCCAACGAGCTGACCCCGAAGCTCATCCAGGGCGAGCTGGACATCCTGGCCGTGCCCGCCAATGTGGGGGCCATTCTCTATAACCAGACCCAAGGCCAGGTGGAGCTTGTTGCCGCCAGCACCCTGGGCGTGCTGTACATTGTGGAAAAGGGCGGCCAGACCGTGACGGATGTGAAGTCCCTGGCCGGCAAGACCATTTATGCCACCGGCAAGGGTGCCACCCCTGAATACGCCTTGACCTATCTGCTGGCGCAGAACGGCCTGACCCTGGGGAAGGACGTCACCGTGGAGTGGAAGAGTGAGCCCACGGAGATCGTAGCCCTTATGGCCCAGGAGGATCATGCCATTGCCATGCTGCCCCAGCCCTTCGTCACCGTGGCCCAGGGCCAGCTGGAGGGCCTGCAGGTGGCTATGGACCTGTCCGCCCAGTGGGATAAGCTGGGCGTTGACAGCCGCCTGGTCACAGCGGGCCTGCTGGTGCGCAAGGCCTTTGCCGACGAGCATCCCGAGGCTGTGGCTAAGTTCCTGGAGGAGTACGCCGCCAGCACCGACTACGCCAACACCCACGCCGCCGAGACCGCCGTTTTAGTGGAGAAGCTGGGCATCGTGAAGGCCGCTGTGGCAGAGAAGGCCCTGCCCGGGTGCAACCTGGTGTGCATCACCGGCCAGGAGATGAAAACCGCAGTAAGCGGCTACCTGCAGACCCTGTATGACCTGAAGCCCGAGGCCGTAGGCGGCGCCATACCCACGGACGGCTTCTATTGGCTGGGCGCATGAATCGGGAACGCTGGCAGCAGCTCTTAGCTGCGGCGCTGGCCCTGGCCGTATGGCAGGGGGCGGCCATGCTGGTCCACGCCCCTATCCTGCTGCCCTCACCCCTCCGGGTGGCGGACCGGCTGGGCGCGCTGCTGGTCACGTTGGATTTTTGGAGCACCGTCGGCTTTAGCCTGCTGCGTATTGCCGGAGGCTTTCTGCTGGCGTTGGCGGCGGCCACGGTGCTGGCCTTTGGGGCAGGCCGGTTTTCCATGCTGGAAATTTTGCTTCGGCCCTATGTGCTGGCCATTAAGTCCGTGCCGGTGGCATCGTTCATTATTTTGGCGCTTATATGGCTGCGAACCTCTCAGCTGTCGCTGTTTATCTCGTTTCTCATGGTGTTCCCGGTGCTGTACACCAATGTGCTGACAGGTATCCGCGGCGCAGACGGGCAGCTATTGGAGATGGCGCGGGTGTTCCGAGTTCCCTGGAAACGACGTGTGCGGATGATCTACCTGCCGGCGGTGGAGCCGTTTTTGCTGGCAGGCTGCGCCACATCCCTGGGCATGAGCTGGAAGGCCGGGGTGGCGGCGGAGGTTATCGGCGTGGTGAGCGGCTCCCTGGGCGAGCGGCTGTATGATGCGAAAATCTACCTGATGACTGCGGACCTGCTGGCCTGGACAGTGGTTATTGTGGCCCTGAGTGCCGGGTTTGAAAAGCTGGTTTTGTGGCTGCTGCGGCATATTCTTCGCCGGATAGGAGGTGCGCCGACATGAAAATTCAGCATCTGTGCAAATCCTTTGACGGCAGGGTGGTTTTGGATCATGTGTCTCTGACTTTGGAGAGCGGCGGGACGGCCTGCCTTATGGCCCCCTCGGGCCGGGGCAAGACCACCCTGCTGCGATGCATCGCCGGATTGGAGCGGCCCGACAGCGGCCAGATTACGGACCTTCCGGAGCGGATAGGCTATGTGTTTCAGGAGGACCGTCTGTGCGACGGATTTTCCGCAGTGGACAATATCCGTCTGGTCACGGGCCGGGCCATGGATGAGGGCGAGATTTGCCGACACTTGAAAGAGCTGGGCCTGGCGGACAGCCTGGGTCAGCCGGTCCGGGAGCTCTCCGGCGGCATGCGGCGGCGAGTGTCCATCGGCAGGGCTGTGTGCTTTGGCGCCGGGCTTCTGCTGCTGGACGAGCCCTTCAATGGCCTGGATGACGCAACTCGACAGCAGACGGCGGACTACATCCTGCGGCATCGGGGCGGAGCCGCCATTCTATGCGTGACCCACGACCGCGAGGATGCCGCCGCCCTGGGCGGCGCGGAGATCATGGCATTTTGATCTGTAGCTTTTAGCGATAAAGAGCCCTCCGGGAGCGCATTTTACACTCTCCCGGAGGGCTTTCATTTTTGCATAGCATGAGGTTGTTTAATAGGTGCGTGGGAGCAGCGCAATGTGGGTGCCCACATTGTATAGAAAATTGTTTTGCAGCTTTACTCCAGCGGCTCGCCCAGGGATTCCAGGCGGTCAATAATCTCGTCAGCCAAATCCTCCAGGGCTTCATGCTCCTCCGCCCAATCCACAAATTCCTCGCTGGTCTCATCCTCCGGCTCGTCCTCGTTCAGGGTTTCCAGCTCGCAGCGGACGTCACTCAAATATGCCCGGAGTTCCTCCGGATCCATGGTGGCCGGGTCCCGATACAGATCCATATTCATCCCCTCCTTGTGTTTCTTTTCCCCGATTTTGCCATATTCGCAGCGAAAATGCAAGCCCTCTGTATTGCCATAGGCATCGCAGCCGGCATGCAGCCTATTCTCGGCTACAACTATGGCAGCGGACAATTTAAACGAGTCAGGAAGGCATGGGCGAGCTTATGGACACCCTAAAGATCGTCAATGAGAAAGCCTATAACAGCGACCAAAAAAACTAACCTAATGTGCTACTACTAACACGTTACTAACAACGTCATTTTTGACAAAAAAAGTCCGACACATAACACCATCCAATATCTGGTAAATCTAATTAACGCCGCGTAGGGAAGGTCTATGCATTCAGTGGTAAACTTGCACGACACCGAAAAGCTGCTCTTCGCTTTTGTCGGGCTGCCAAGACCGCTTTGAAACGAGGAAGATGGGGCCTTTGGTAATCAGCACCAAGGCCCCATCTCCCTCGTTTTCTAAAGCAAGCCGTATCTAACGATCTCAACCGCTCATAGAGTTATCACCTACGTCCGCACCCAAATCGCATGTGTAGACCCAGCTTATCACATCACCGTCTTCTACCTGATAGCGGGAACAGCCGTAGTTGGGGAACCAGCCGTTGACCTTGTACATCCAGCCGGACTCGTTGCCCACATCAAACTCATAGAGATTATTGATGCCTTGAATATAAGTGCTGTTATACATGGGGGTAAATTCAGACTCCAGGTGGATGCCGTAATCCCGGCATACCTGCTGCAGCACGTCGTATACGCTTTCACCCGGCGAAAAAGTAACCGTTGCCGCCGGAAGTATCACGCCGTCCGACGGCACCAGCGCCAGTTTATTCTCTGCGCACAGATCCATGTTGTCCAGTATCGTGGCACAGGAAATGGAGATCGTACACGTCAGCCTGGTATCCGTGTCTACTGCTGAACTGCCCGGTTCCACCGACTGAGGCCGCCCTTCAGGCACAGGGTCTGTATGATACTGATCCTGCCCGCCGGAATTTCCCGTCGTACTTCCCGTGACCTCTCGGTTGCCATTTTGCTTTGGGCCAACGACATCAGGGTCATCGGAGTCCAGCGTCTGCTCCTGCTGACGGTCAGCATCTGTTTGCTGCATAGCGGAAGACCCCTGATCCGCCGGAGCTGTATGATCAGTGAGCCTCCCTCCCGCCAGCACAAGTGTGACAACGATCACGACTGCCGCAATACCTGCCGCCAACGTCTTTTTCCAGGTTCTTTCCATAGAAATCTCTTTATGTGCTTATTTGGCGCTGCGCTTTTTCTTCTGCGTCAAAACAACGATAGCCGCAGTGGAAACCAGCACGCCGCAGGCCCACAGGCCCATTTGGCTGGCATCGCCGGTACGGGCGCCCTTGGCAGAATCAGAGCCATCCTTCCAGCCGATCATGATGGGAGAAAGTCCCGTAGTCGTCACCTGCAGGCCATCTGTGGTCTTTGTGACGTATGGGCTTTCCATATTACCCACTTTCTTGTCAAAATCATCCGTGGTAAAAACATGAACAACCACAAATTCATAGCCGGACATGCCTGTGCCTTCTGGATAGGGCAACAGCACGGTGATCCTGCCATTTGCAGGGAACGAATCCTTGGCGGCAGGTGACCAAATCGTTTTATTATCCACCACAGAAGGGATCATCAACGTCACATCCAGCATCTGCGTGTTTTCCGCCTTGATGTTCTTGTCGACCTTCTGCGCGGCGGTCACCATCTGCGATTTCAGCTTGGTCATGTTGTTGAGCGCCGACACGCTTTGCAGTGCGGCGGGCAGTGTTGTCAGGGGCGTTATCTCAATGCGTCCGCCCACCTTGTGGTAATTGCACACGACACATTGATCGCCGGTATACTTGTGATTGGCCTCTTTCAAATGGGCGCCGCAGAGGGCACAGGGGAACCAGTGCTTTGTATCGCTCATCTCATAGCCGGAGCCGTTCTTATGTCCCAACGCAGAGGTCGTTTCCACAAATTCACTGCGGCCGCACTTGGTGCAGGTATGTGTCTTGGTACCAGCCTCCGTGCAGGTGGCCGCCGTCTCTTTCCAATCACCAAAAGTATGTTCTCCGGCGGCACAGTCCTTCGCCACATCACTCATATCATAGAGGGACGTTTTCCCGTTCATCAGCCGCTGATAGGCCGTCATGGCATAGGCCGCCTGCTCGGTAGCCATGCCGTCAACATCGGTAGGGTTTCCATCCTTGTCCTTCATAGTATGATGAAACGCTTTCTTCTCCGTGTTATAAAAGGTCAGCAGCGCGTCTACGGCAGACTTGCCATTCTTGACAAACCGGCTATCGGTGTGAGGATCAATGCCCAGCGCCGCACAGGCTGCGATGACCTGAGAGATGCTCTCGGAATTGACTGCTTCATAGGATGTATAGCTGCCGTCAGAATTCTGCATGGCAGACAGACGGCCTACTGCCGCAGATACAGCTGCCTGCACCTTTTCTTGCTCCTGGTAGTTCGCCAACGCCTGCAGCGACATAGCCGTCATGTCAGGATCAGAAGTCGCAGCATCCTCCTGATAATTCCAGCCGCCGTCAGACAGCTGACGGCCCAGAATGTAGCTGATGCACTGTTGGCGGATGGTGGTGTCCTTTGTCTCATAGCCAACAGTATCCAGTGCGATCAGCGCAAAAACCACACTGTTGAGGCCCTGTCCCTCGATCCACGAAAACTTTTCGTAGGGCGCTGTCAGATCACATTCGCCGACGCTTCGCGCGTCACGTCCCAGTGCCGAAAGAGCAATGATCAGGCGAGAATTTTCCGTGCATTTCACCAGATGAAGCGCACCCGCCGGGGCGCCCAGCTCCTGCGCGTTCTTTGTTGCCTTACTCGCATAAGCGGCAACGCGGGTATAGTAATCGTTGAAATACTTGCTGCCCTTTTCCAGATAGCCGCTGCGGGCAAGGCCAAGAATGACCCACTCGCTGCCAAAATCAGGGCTTGTAAGCGCTGCCTTCTCCTGCGCCAGTGTGCTGCTCAGCGCGGCATCCACGATGGCCGATACAGAAGTAGTCGTCTCGCCGGTGGTTCCGCCGCCGTTGCCCGTTCCGTCAGTGGCAAACACCGGAACGCACAGGCTCAGCGCCGTGATAAGCGCCAGCAGCAGTGACAGCAGGCGCTTGCTTGTTGTTGTGTTCATAGGGCCTCTCCCTTTTCGTTAATTTTCAATGATGTACAGATCGCCCGTTTTCGGGTCTTTGAACACCGTGCCCTGATTGACAAGGCCATCGGTGGGCACGCTGCCGGACTCATGGATCACCTCAGATGAGTCGATGTGCTGCATCTTGTCCCGGTCGATGTCCGTTTTGTTCAAGTCCACCTGCCAGAAGGTGATGACCGCCGCCATCAGCCCGCAGGCCAGCACCAGCATCACATCCGTCAGGTTGGCCACATACTGCATGGGCTGCACATCTTCATCCTCACGAAGTTTGCTGCCACGCAGACCGCTTCCCCGGATCATCGCTCCGCCTCCTTCATCTCCTGAAGGCAGCCCTCCATGACGGCCTCCAGATCGGCAACATCCGAGGCGTACCACCGTTTGCGGGCGGTGGAGATCAGGGCGCAGACCGCCGCAGTGATGATGCCGGCGATGGTGGTATCAAAGGCAATGCTCATGGACTGGGACAGCGTGACGGTGTCGCCATGTCCCAGGGCCACCACGCCGGGACCGAGGGGGATCAGCGTGCCCAGCAGGCCGAACATGGGGCCCAGCTTGGCCACCGTGTCGGTGATGCGGACCACCCGATGATAGTAGTCCTCCTCCCCCTCCAGCATACGCTTGGCGGCGGCGAGGCGGGTCTCCTCCGGCAGGTCGGCGGTGTTCAGCAGCTTGGAGAACACCAGCTTCTGTCGATTCAGGAACGGTTCATCATCCAGCATGGCACGGATGGCTTCCGGGGTCTTGCTCCGCATGGCGTGCAGCAGCTCCACGGTGTTGACCTTGTCGCTGCCGGCCCGCTGGGCGGCCTCGTAGATCACGAAGCCCACCTCGATCACGGCAACGGCCATCAGGAGCAGTAGCACGATATAGCAGGGGTAACGAAGCCCCTGACCGATGGCATGTAGTATCTCTATCATTCGTCTCTTTCTTCCTTCTTTATGTCGCTTGCGGGAATGTCTCCTGTGCCGTCCTTACGGTTATTAGCGGCGCTGCTGCCGCGGCGATAGCCGTTCTTCCGACCCCACAGGATCAGCAAAATCACGATCAGCAGCAGAATCAGCAGGATCAGCCACCACAGGCTGAGATGAGGGGCGGGTGCTTCGGTCGTCCACTTGGCATACAGCGTCATGTTGCCGCTGACGGTGTCCTTGGCGAAATCCCATTTGTGCTGCAGATCCATGTCGCTGTACCAGCCCTCCAGATAGAAGCCCTCCTTGGTGGGATCGTCAGGCTGCTTGATCTTGCCGCCCAATGCCACGCTCTGGTCGGGCACCTCGCTGCCGCCGTTGGTCTCAAACCGGATGCGGCAACCGTCGGACACGATAACGGTCACATCCTGCGCCGTGGCGGCGTAGCTGTCCTGACCGTCCTTGGTGGACACCTGATTGGCGCTGTTGCGGATCACGGAGGACCCGGCGGTGCCGATGACCTTCAGCTGGAAGGTGCCCACCACGGTGGCGGCCTTCCACGTTTCGCCGCCGGACAGGGAAACAAAGTTCATGTAAAAGGCCCGGTCGTCATCGCGGCGGGCCAGATCCGTGGTCTGTACGCCGCTGGTCACCATGGCGCTGTCAGGCACCAGTTCAAAAAACTTACTATCGTACAGGATTTCATCCTGCACGGCGTGCATGGTGTAATCCTCTGCCGTGTCGGTGCGGCGCAGGGTAAACATCACGGTGATAATATCGCCTGTGGCGGCTTTTTTCTCGGCGCTGCCGTCCACAGTCAGGGAAAAATCAAATTGTCGGCTCTCGTCCACGGCGAAGGCCGGGACAGCTATGGCCAACAGCAGCGTCAAAACCGTCAGCAGGCCGCAAAAAATACGTTTCATCTTAAAAACCTCCAAATCCGGGCCGTCCCCTGCCCCGAAAAGGGGCAGGGGAACAGCCTGGTGTTGCGGGGGAACGCGCTCACGCGCGAAAGGGTATGAAGTTACTTGGTGATCAGCGCGATGATTGCGGCGGCGTCAGCGGTGTCCAGCTTGCCGTCGGCAGTCATATCCGCTTCAAGGAACTTGCGGACATTGACCTTATGGAAGTCGCTGTACTCTGCGTTGTACATGTTCCAAACCAACTGGGCGTCGTTGATGTCGGCCGCGTTGGTCAGATTCACGTCACCAGTATAGGCGATCTCGACCTTTGCGCCGTCAACGGCAGTGATCGCAGCTTCGGCCTCGGCCTTGACCTCTTCCAGACCCTTGTTGGAGATCACCAGCCATGCGTAAGCACCGCTGCTCTCGTTGTACTTGGCGGACCAGTACATCTGGTTTCCGTCATAAGCCAGCACCTTGCCCTCGGTCAGCTTGTCGCAGGCGGCGGTGATCAGGAAGATGCTCTGGTTGTCCAGCTTCAGATACTCGCTGACACCGACGGTGATGGTGGGTTCGGGTGTGGCTGCGTAATCAAAGTTGATAGTAACCGTCGCGCCCGCAGTGATGATCTCAGCAGGGATCGTGACCTTGTAGCGACCGCCAACTTTCCTGTACGTGCAGTCCACGCCGTTTGCCCGGATCACATAGTCGTTGATTGTCTTTCCGGTCTCCGGCTTAAAGAAGAATTCAAGGGTAGCACCCGCATCGACCTTATCGCCAGACTGTGTCCATCCGATCCGGCTCAGGTTGCCTACTTTGTCCCAAGCGGTACCGCTTTCGATGATGGTCGCCTGATCAGCCGCCTTATAGCTGACAACGATATTCAGCTCCGTGCCGGTGACTTTGCCGGCAGCGATGTCGTAACGCATAAAGCCCTGCATATTTCTACCTGTGACCACTTCGCCATTTACGGTCACCACCAGCTCCTTGCCGGTTTCAGGCCGTGCCATAAACCAGAGCGCCGTACCTGCGTCTACCTCGGTAGCCGTACCCCAACTCTTCTGGGTGATGGTATCCACTGCGTCACCGGAGAGGTTAATGGTGACCTTGCCTGCCTTCTCAGTGGCCTTAATGACCAGCTCGCCGCTAACATTCTTGACGGTGTAGGTGCCGGCACCGTTGTCGATGACCTCCACAGTCTTGCCGCCCATGGTGGAGCCGGTGAAGTCATACTTCTTGCTGGAGTCCTTTGCGGTGAAGGTGTAGTCCTTGCCGGGGTTGGCAGTGCCATTGCCGGTAAAGGCATCAGGCAGGGTGACCTGATAGCTGCCCACGGTAATGGTGGCTGCATCGGGGGTAATCGTCGCGGCGGGAGCGTCCTTCTCGGCGGCGTTGGCCTTGACGTCCACCTTGGCGGAGGTCACAGTGACCTTGGCTTCGCCGGTGGTCTTGCCGGTAAAGGTCAGTATGATGTTGTCGGTGCAGCAGGTCTTGTCTGCGCCGTAACCGGCGATCTTCAGGGTGCCGTTGTTATCAGCAACAGCGGCGTCAGTGTTAATGCTCTTATAGGTCAGAACGTTGGTGTCATAGCTGACTTCCATGTAGTAGGCGTTGTAAGTAGTAACGCCCTTGTTGCTGATCTTCAGCGCCACCTGCGCGTCCTCGCTCACAGTGATGGAGGAATTCACAGCGCTGGCGGCTACGGCATAACCCTCCGGCTCAGTGCTGGCCGGGGTGACGGTGACGGAGATCTTGCTGTCGGGATAAGTAGGATCGTCGTAGCCGGGGGCCATGGTGGTGTTGTACATGTCCACCTTGGCAACAAACTCGGCTGTGGTAAGGTCGGCAATGTCTTCCTTCGCGGTGAAGGTGCAGGTAACATACTTACCGGCCTTGATCGTGCCGACGCCCTTGAGGGACGCCCAGTTGATGACCTTGTACTGGTCGGGAGCGGTTCCTTCCTCGCCCTTTACGATGACGGCATAGTCGTCAAATTCCTGTCCTTCTTTATAGGTGAACAGATTGCTATTAAAGTGCAGGTTCAGCGCAAGACCGGAAACATTTTCCAGATTCTCATTAAAATTTACGGTGACGGTAACATCCTCGCCCGCCTTAACGGTATCCTTGTCCACGCCAAGGGTGATGCTCTGGGCAAATGCCGACACCACCAGCGTGAACAGCATCACGATAGCAAGGAAGAAAGAACCAATTCTTTTTTTCATATGGTGATCTCCTTCTTATTCCGCGCTGCCGGACGGCAGCACATCAATGATTTTATTGACATATTGCAGCAGTAAGGTCGCATCCTTCAAGGTGATCCCACCGTCACCATTGATATCAGCGGCGGCCAGCTGACTGTTCTCCAATGTGGCAACCTTGTTGACGTGCTGCAGCAGCAGGGTTGCGTCCTTCAGAGTGATTTCCCCGTCGCCGTTGATATCGCCCACTGTGACCTGCGGCTCGGCGGGAGTGATGTTGTCCAGCTTCAGGTTGGTCAGAATCGCGTTGATACCTTCCAGATCGGTGGTTTTCAGCAGATCCCACTTGGCCTGCTTCACCTGACTGTACAGGGTTTTCTGCGCGGCGGTGGTCACATCCGTAAAGCTGTTGACATTTAGTGCCGCGATTTTTGCGTAGGCCTCTGCCTGATACTGGCCAAGGGCTTTGTCAGTCTTATACGTCTCGAAGATCGCCATCAGATCCAGCAGGGCACACTCGTCGCCCTCCAGCAGACGCTCGGTGAGTATCGGCTTGCCGCCGAGGTCGCGGGCCTGAATATCCGTGGCGGTGTCGCCGTCTCCGGCAATCTTGCCGTCAGCCCTCAGCATAACGAAGCCGCTCATGTTAGCGGAACCGGCAGTCAGACGATCCACAACGGCGTTGAACTGCGTCTGAACGCTCTCGGGCAAAGCCTTGAACTCGTCAGACTCCTGCACGGCCTTGGCCTTATCCAACTGCGCCTTCAACACAGTCAGAGTCCATGTGGCCAAGAAGGGAGCCTCTCCTTTATAAGTGACGCCGTCCTTCTCCACGCTGGCGGGTATCCAGTAGCGACCGGGCCGGGCGAAGTAGGCAGTCGTGCTATCCTTCAGGTAATACAGGCCAGTCTCATCTGTGGGGAACGCCGGAGAAACGGTAGTTCCGCTGGCCTTGCCAGCGTTGAACAGCGCCAGATCATGGAAGGTGTAAGGTGCCGCGGGGGGGCTCTTGACCATAGCGGTGACACATCCGGTCACAGCGTTATAGGTGTTGGCACCGGCGGGGTCGGATTCATTGGATTTGAAGATGGAAACACCGGGAGCCAGTACATAGCCCTCCTGTGCGGCACGCTTGACGGTGATGGTGTAGTAGTGATTCTCTGTACCATCGTTCCAAATCGCATTGACAGACTTCGTCTGGGCTTTGGGATCCTTATAGAAGAACAGCTGATCGCTGGTATAGCCCGCATCCAGCTTTGTCAGCTTACCGGAAATAACGCCTTTACTCAATCCGGTTCCCAGCGTTACGCCTTCGGGCATATCGAAATAAATTCGATCCATCATGGCATCGCTGCCGGGATTTTCAAATTCCACGGTGACAGCGGTGGGGGTAGCGGAGGCATCGGTGCTGCCGTCAGTGGGCAAAGCCACTTGCTTTTCCGTGTTGCCGACCTTCACTGTCACGGAGACGCCCGCTGCTGCCTGAGTGCTGACATTCAGCGTGACAACGCCGGATCTCTTCGGAGCGGGCACAGCGTAAAAATGATACTGAGATGTACTGTGGTCAGGCGTCAGCTTCTCGCCGTCCAGCGTGACGGTATATTCCTCCGCGCCGGGGTCATCCAGTACATTCAGCCGCACCAGCGTGCTGCTGTCCGCGCTGAGACGCTGACCGCTTTTCAGGTCGACCACCTGATCCGCCGCATCGCCTGTCAGGCGCAGCACAGTGCTGCCAGTGGCGTTTCCCGCGAAGGCTGTGATGCATAGGCTCAGCGCCATGACCAACGCGAGAAACAGGGATAGTGTTTTCCTCATTTAATCTCCTCCTAAAACAAATTTTCGATCATTTATTGAAACAGGAAAGCTGTTGATCAATCCATTGCAATATTGAACCAGCAGTGCCGCATCGGCCAGTGAAGCCTCACCGTCATCATTCAGGTCGGCGGCGGCCAACTGTTCTTCGGTCAGTTCCCGCATGCCGTTGCAGTACTGGATCAGCAGTCCGGCATCAGTTATGTCGATCTCGCCGTCACCGTTCAGATCGCCGTACAGGACGACCTCCGGCATGGCCAGCAAGGCCATCAGGTCCGTGGCAGACACGTTCACATAGTAGCCGTTGAGCAGCAGCGCCGTTTGCTCCGGTGCGGTCTGTGCTTCCGCCGGGCCGTCTGCCAGAACGGTGAAGGTCACTGTGGCGATCACGTCGCTCTGCGCCGCGCCCTCCAGCGCCGCGCCACCGAAACGCAGGCCGCCCTCAGTCTCCAGCATAGCGGTCTCCATCAGCGGCTCCGTCAACCGGAGAGACTGGAACGCCAGCTTATCAGCATCATAGGTCAGCAGCGTACTGAACGTGTCGAAAGAGGCCTCCGGTGTCCGGATCGTGGCTATGGCCGTGTCGCCCTTCTGGTAGCTCGTCTTATCGAAGTCCACCGCCAGCACCGTTTCCGGCGCGCCGTTGGTATCCAGAACGCTGTCGCCCAGCGTGTTCAGCAGCAGGCGGAAGTCATTCCACGCTACCGTGCCGCTGTCGTCCAGATCGCATATGGCCCGATCCGTCCGTCCGGCGCTGGCCGCCATGCGGGAAATATCCCGCACATCCAGTAGCGCGTCGCCGTTCATGTCGCCGGTGGGCGGTAGAACCGTCACCCGCATCATGGGCAGCTCCGCCGTCAGCGTATAGCGGCTGTATTTTTCCGGCAGGACCGGGCGGAACTGATAGGTACCGGGCGCACCGAATTCGGAATCCAGCGCCCACGTCACATCGGTGATGATCTTGTTTTCACCGTCAATGGTGGCCAGCAGATAGGTCGGCAGCCCCTGTGATGCCTCCTCCAGTGTGGTGCCATAGGCATAGGAGCGGACGCCGCTTTCGTTGGCCGACAGCTTTACCTCGGTGATCTGGTTGCCGCCCAGCGCCTTTTCCATCGTGTCCAGATACGTCTGCACATCTTCTGCATTCATGGTGATGTCACGGCTCAGCTCCAGCGCCTTGTCATAGGCCGCTTTGACGGTTTCGTCCTCCATCAGGTACTTGTCCGCCCGGACCGCCGCCAGCACGGTGTAAAGCTCGGTGCGGTTCATGTGCTCCACATTGCCCGCCGCCGTAGTACCGCCGCCGCCCAGATCGCCACCAAGGCCGATCAGGGAAAACTGCCAGCGTACTACCAAGCCATTGGCGGCGTTGGCCGCTGCCGCACCTACCGTCGGAAAGCTGTTGTTAACGGAGTACATCCAGCCGGACTGCATATAATAGTCAAACTCGCCCAGATAATCAGGGTCGCTGGTATCCGTATGGGCAATGGCCTTTGTGCTGGGGTCCGCGGCTTTCGCCGCCGCCCACATATCCAGTATGTATGAGGGTATCGTTGTGCCGATAGAGGGCCGGTTCGGATCCTCCACCGCAGCCAGATAGAATCCGTCTGTCAGGCTTCCGGTATTCTCATACGTTCGGCCAAGACCAGTCAGTGCGCGGTCCAGCACCTGCGCCAGATTCTCCCCCGCATAATAGGGAACGCGCTGCGGCTCCATGATGAACCCCTGCCCCAACGTCAACTTTTCCACGGACATGACCACATAGCCGTCCGGCTCGTCCGCCGCATAGGCGGTGGACACGGCGCCGCATACAGCAGCGGTGGACACGGTGCCGCATACAGCAGCTGCTGTCAGCAGCAGGGCGAGAAGGATCGCGCCAAGTCGCTTTGCATATTTCATTTTGCTCAATTCTCCCCTCTCTTTTTCCCGTGGAAGATGCCTGCCGCCAGCAGCACACTGCACGAGATTAGGATTACCGCCAGTTCCTTGGCAGAGCCGGGTGATTTATCCCCCTTTGACACCGAGATCACACGGCCTGTGGTGCCGCTGCCAGCGCCATCGCCGCCGTTCCCGGCGGCGTCCGTGGTGGTCTCGGACTTCTGACCGGTGGTCTGAGACGTACCGGCCTGCGCGGTGTTGGCATTGGCCTTGTTCGTGCCGTTGCTGCCCTGCTGGGGCAGAGGATCCGTCAGCAGGTCGCGGTAGTCTCCGCCACCGGACGTTGCCTGTCCGCTCAGCGTACCGCCGCCATTGCCGGAACCGTTGCCAGTTCCGCCGCCACCGCCACCGCCGGGGTCAGCCGGTGTAACGGTTATGGTGCAGGTGATAGTGGCAGTTCTCGGACTGTTCAGATTGTCCGTTTGAACGGTGGCTGTGATGGTAGTCTTGCCCCCTTTGATTGCGGTGACAACGCCGTTTTTGTCGACCGTGGCGATGCTTTCATCGGTGGAAGACCAAGTCGTGCGCTCCTTCACAACAACATCATCAGAATATGGGAAAGTCAGCTGTGTTTCTGAGCCTGCCTGTATGGGCGAGACATCAGTAAGTGTTTCCGGCAGAACGATAATGGTGCAGGAGTTACTGGTCACACCTTCGTATCGAGCCCGGATTTCTGTCTTGCCTACTGTCTGACCTGCTGTGACTGTATAGTTGTTTTTCTGTGTTTGCTTGACATCAGCGATAATATTGGAGCCGCCCTCCCAAGTCATGCCGCTGTAGACAGCATCGTTATCGCCGTCTTTTGCAATAAGTTTGCCTGTTCCGCCCTTGGTCAGAACGAGTTGCGCCGTCTCTAAAGTAAGAGAATCCACCTTATTCCTTGTATATGCAATGACATAGTTGCTATCCTCGGCCGGTCGGGGCTCCCACGCATAACCTTCTATATCTTCCGCAACAAATTCATATTCCGGCTTACATAACCGCTGTCCGCGCCACTCGGCACCCACCAGTTCCTTTTTCCAGCCATCGGCCGCAGTGATCTCAAATTCCTCAATATCGCTTTTTACGGTTTGCCCCAAAACTGAATCTGTTTTTTTGCCCGTAACCTTGATCTTATCAATGTCATCAGGCAGCCCTGTTACCTCTACAACAGGCGGGTCAATAATGTACACTCTAATTTGGAATTCACGTTTATCTTCAGTAAAGTCCTTGCGCCAGTGCCAGATTCGGTTTTCAAACTTCTGCTCCGCTACCGCAGTCAGCGTAAAGAGATAACTGCCTCCCACGTTATCCGGGTCATAATTCTCAGGAATTATCAGCCACTTGGTGGGCAGGGTCGCCTGCTGCACTCCTGCACCGGTCTCCAGTGTCAGTGCCAGAATCTCCTCCAGCTCCGTCCCCCTATAAACGCGAAGTATGGCAGGGGTCTCCACTGTTTTGACTGCCTTTCTGGCTCTGCCTCCATCGACGGCCTCAGGCAGCCACACGTTATCGGGAGTCAGCAAATTGTCAAAGGGCTTTCCCATCCGATTGACAATAAATGAAGGAAAGTCTACACCCGCGGCAGGTATATAACCAGTTGGCAGCACAAGCGTAAAAGTATACTTCAGATCACTGATCTGCCCATCGTGGTCGCTATAATTGGGAGAGCATTTCCATGTAACATCCAGTGTCAAACGCTCTCCTGCCGCAGTAATGACATCTATTTGTTTCGGCACAAAATCCTTTGGACGCGTCTCATGATCCACTTCTTCCGGCAGATCATAATCCTCCGGCCAACCGGGAAATTCCACGATCCTCACGCCTATCTCTTTATACTGGAATGTCTTGATGGCCTCACGGAGGTCGTTCACCGCGTCGTTGATCTCGTCAAACTGTGTCTGATTCATCAGGCGGCGATCCTTGCCCTTATATTTATCGTAGACCGTATTGGCCGCCTGAATTGCGTCCTTCAGGGCGTCTACCGCGCCGTCCTCATACTCGCGCTTGCCGTTTTTCGCGTCCGTCCACAGGTCAGCCGCGTCGGAGCGCGCATTAGCCAGTACATTTATTTTATAATTGACATACAGAACCGTTGTCCCGTCCAGATGAAGCGCACCATCGTCATAGACCAGCCTGATATCGGTTTTTCCCTGCTTCAGCAAGTCTACGGCGATGCTGCCGCTGCTTCGCGCTTCACCATCCCAGCTGACAACTGCGGGATCGGTGATCTGGATCTTGAGTGTCCCGTCCTCCAACGCGCGAGCTGTATTGACCGGCAAGCCCTCCGCATCGGTAATGCTTACCGCATCAAACGGCAGCAGCACATTGCGGATCGGCCGATTAGCCACGATAAGCAACTCTCTGCTCTGATATATCTTCGGAACGACCAGCGCCGCACGGCCGGATTTATTCACCGTGATGAAGTAAGTATCCTTGTGAATGCCATCCTTTGCCGTGACAGTGATGGTCACAGTGAAGGCGTCTTTTTTCATCACGGTGGGCTTATTTGCACTGCCGAAGGATTCATAATAGTTGGCTATGAGGTAAGTCCCATCCTTCATCAGTGTCCGGGGCTGCGCGATATCGTTGCCGCCGGTAACAGTGACCTCCTGCCCCTCCTTGAGCGCAATGCGCAGATGCATCATCTGATCGGGGTAGTTTAGGTCAAAATCATCCGGAGACAGCTCCACGGTGCTCTCATACCGGGCAGGCGTTGTCTCAGTCTTTTCTTTCCACTGGAACGTAAGCTCCTGCAAAGCCGTTGCCGGTGCGCTGTCCTGTACGCCCTTGACAAACAACTCCATTTTCTCCGGTACGGTATCGATCAGGGCCGGGTCATCATTATTGGGGTCAACATAATTGATGACCAGTGCCCTTGTCTTATAGGCCGGCGTTTCCACCGGTTTGCCGTCCTCCCATTTGGACTTATCCACACCCTGATACCGCAGCAGCAGGCAGTTCAATCCCTCTTTCAGCTGGATCACATCAGAAAGGAAGGTCTGGCTCACCGGCTTGTCTCCAGAGGCGGAGATAAAAGATTGGAGCACCCGCCCATTTCCGTCCACCAATTCCACTAAACGCTCCTCATTGGCCGCCGCGCTGCCGTCGAAGCCAATGCGTACCTTGTCAATATTGGAGCTGAACCGCGTAATGGAACCGCTGAGACTGGCCTCCTGAATTTTATCACCGGGTGCGTTGCCTTCCTCGTCATATACCTTGACGTTGCTGAAGCCGCCGCTGACGCCATAGCCGAAGCTATAGAAAGCGTAGGTGGTGCTTAATCCTGTGTTTTCGTCCGTCAGCACCAGCGTATTGCAGCTTTCCATTGCCTGAAATGGTACGGCAAACGCAAACGTACCGTCCACTGCCACGGAGACTTCATCTCCGTTGAATACGACCGTCACGCCGGATGTCGTCGCCCCCTTGAAGCTCCGCGGAATACCGTTGATGGGGCGGCTGTTGCAGAGAAAATACGCCGTCGCATCCGGTGAGAACGACGGATACATATTGCCGATCGTAGTGCTGTTGTTATTCTCTGCGTCATACAGCGCCGTCAGCTTCGGGAATTCCAGCGTGGTCTCTGCCGCGATCTCCGCCGCCCGCGCCAAGGCCTTGTCCAAAGCCTCCTTTACTGCTTCCTGAGTCGCGGCGTTGTGGATGGCCGCGCGTCCGCTTTGCAGGCACCGCAGCAGCAGCTCCCGCTGGGCCACCGTCACACCGGCCTCCAGCTTGCCGTTGATATCGGTTTCCAGCTGCGCCACCGCGTCGGCCTTGGCTTGACGCAGCGCCGCATCCGCTGCTGCGTCAACCGCTACGCCAGCGGTCACATTCAGCGCCTGATAGCCGTTATAGACCACGGCGTTTTTCCGCTCCAGATAAGCGGCACTGCCGCTGGTAAATGTCAGCGTTTTCGCCCCGCCAGTCACAGCGTTAAACGTTACCTTTGCAATAACGGTGCCGCTGCTGGCAGGCTGCTGAACGGAATCGCTTTCCACCATCAGCTCCAGTGCACTTTCCTGTGCCTTGCATACAGGCATGGTGAAACCAGAGCCGGCCTGTACGCTCTGATATTTCAGGCTACTCTGGTCGTGCGTCACATGAAAACCAGCCGCGTCAAAATCCGCGCCGTATACCATAAAGGTCACGGTGACGGTCTCTCCGGCACTGTAGCTGGTCTTGTCAAATGCGGCGACCATCTCCGCGCCGCGGCCGTCATCCACCGCGGCCGCCGGGACGATCAGGCTGACCGCCAGCACCAGCACCACCAGCAGCAGGGATATCCCTCGTTTTATCGTTTCTTTGTGTCTCACGATCTTCTCTCCTTGGAATATTTGCCGTTATGAGGTCGGCGGGAGGGGCCGGCAAACCCCTCCCGCTCTATGGAAAGACAGCGGCAGTTACTTCCGCTCGACTTGGCCGGGGGATCCTTGGGTTTCTGTATTCTTCTGAACGCGCATTTTATTTTTGATTGCCCTTGTCTTGAGCTTGGCTTCACGTTCCTGCCGGTGCAGTTCAGCCTGAACTGCACGCTCCGTCATGAAGATATAGCGTTTCGACTGGGCGGGACACGCATGGTCCGCCACAAGCTCCGCTTTCTTCAATACCGCAGGCCATCCGCCGAACCGCTGCGCGATATAGGTCCCGCCGATGATCTCCTTTACGGTCGGGGTATACCCCATTTCATCCGCGCAGCGCCGTACATATTGGATTAGCTCCTGCTCCGAATCCCCAGCATGAAGATCAGAAAAAGACTTCTCTTTCTCCTTCAGCGCCGCAGTCGTGCGGGCGACGATATATTGCTCATACCATGCGTTTCCGTCAAATCTTTTTTCAGCTCTTCTGGGCATTTGGGCATACTCCTCCTGATGAAAAATAAAAAAGCTGGCTCCAAAAAGCCAGCAAACGCGCCAAAAGCAAAAAACGCTGATTATCCCATAAAATGGAAAAATCAGCGTACCATTACCTTTGGCTAAAACGCGGAGAGAGCGCCCGCTGGTAGGTTCTGAACAGTGTAATTCTCCTGACTCGCGCCACAGAGAGAAAACTCTCTACGTTTGCAGTTTACCTTCTCACAGGGGACAACTCCCTGCAATGGCGGACTTTGGTCCAGGCGGCTCTCGCCGCTTCAACTGCATCCTTGCGCTCACAGTGCCGGTCGCGCGGGGCTTTTACCCCATTCCTTTCACACCGCCGCCTGATCTGAAAATCAGATCTTTACAGCAAACGGCTACACCGGATAAGCGAACCCTATTCACTTTTTACCTCTTGATATAGCTTTATGTTTCGCATATGCGAAACATAAAGCACCATGGTGCTTCGCAAAATATATGTTCCGCACAGGCTATACGAAAATCCAATAATAACAAGCATAATCATTATACATAGCCTTTGTCAAGTTGTCAACAAAATTCTCATATTTTACCTGTTGCAGATATCTGCATCGCGTCCAACTTTGTTCGATCTCTAACACACCTTTAATACGCACGCAATACGCATTATTTCCGTGGTGCGCCTGTACTTAAGGCATCATGCATTTAGGTCGGAGCAGAGCAGGAACGGGTGGAAAGCTATCAGCAGCTTTTCGCTCTGACTAAGAACCCGAAGTATGTCAAAATGCGTCCTCTCGGAAAAACCGGGCGGCCACCAGAATTGAACAATACTGCAAACGCAGGAAGGATCGTATGAAGCCGAAATGGCAGGAAGATTCTTCCTGCGTTTTTGCTTACTATTTTTGTCGCGGCACTTGCCACCGCCGCGATACCGCAGGAAAAGAAAGAGCGCCGAAATCAATTCGGCGCAGATCAGGAAAAGAAGTTTTGTAAAAAGCCGTTGGGACGATACGGCGGGAAAATCGTCAAGGGAGAGGCAAGCTCCCGCCCTGTATGCTGCAGTCAGAGTGCGGCGCCGGCCATACGGGGTATCGTATATTCTCAGATCCGCTACCGGGCGGATCACAGGACACCGGCGGAGCCTTCCGCAGCCGAGTTCAGCGGCCTGGTGTCCGCCACCGCTCCATCGGAGCAGGGCATATTCGCCCCATGTGGCAGCGTACTGACCTGGCACAAGTAAAGAGAGACAGACATATAAGCAAGCCGCGAAAAGCACGCAGCACCAAGGCTTTCCGCCTGCGGCAGTCTAACAGTTCTACGGAGATACGCCGGAAATGGCTCTCCTTGCCAACGGGTGAAGTGCGTCCATCTGAACACAACTACGATTACAAGGAGATTTCTTTATATGACCACAAAAGGTATTTACCATACCCTCGTTACCCAGTTGGACAAGCTGGCACGGCACAACCGACAGGGCAGCTTCCGCACGAAGGATCGCTACTATGAGGCGGTCAAGCGTTTCTGCGCCTACCTCGCTGTCCACTACCATCTGCAAAAGCTGGAGAACATCAGCGGCAAGCATCTGGTGAGCTACGTCCTCTATTTGCAGGAGCAGGGCAAGTCGGCCAGCGCCATCAAGACCGACCTCTCCTCCATCCGCTTTTTCCACGATAAGATGTCCCATTATCTGGCGTCCGTGAAGGGAGGGACTGCCCGTGGAGAATAAGTACCGCTACCTGCATGACCTTCCCATGACACTGCGGGTGGAGGACTTGATGCCTATCCTCGGCATCGGACGCAACACCGCCTACGAGCTGATCCGCAGCGGACAGATACGAAGCGTCCGTATCGGTAGGCAGATTCGTGTTCCAAGGGAAGCCCTGCGGGAATTTTTGGACGGGAGGAAGTTCTAAATGACAATACCGCAAAGAAAAAAATTGCAGGATGACCTCAAGCTGTCGTATAATAATTTTAAGATATTTCCTGCGCGGCAAAAGGAGGGAATCATTCATGCCGCGTAAACCAAGCAAACCCAAAACCACACGTCGCGGAAAGAACGAAGGCAGCGTCTATCGCCGCAAGGACGGCAAATGGGTCGGTCAGGTGACCGTAGGCTATCACACTGATACCGGCAAGCCCATCCGTAAATACACCTACGCCAACACCCGTGAGGAGGCGGCGCATTGGATCGCCCTGACGCTGGTCTCCGAGACATCCAAAGCTGCCCCGGCAGCCGCAGCGCCCGGAATCAGGGGAGAAAGTCATCCCCATTGCTCGGCGTGAAGCGGTGCTGGCCGCAGCGCAGAAGGATCCTATCATGCGCCCCATCATTACTACGCTGCTGTTTACCGGCATGCGCATCGGCGAGTTGCTGGCACTCCAATGGAAGCATATTGACTTTGCGGCCCATACCATCACCATCGCGCAGTCCGTGACGCGGGAGCTGACCTTCGACGAAAACGGGAAAACAATAGAGATGACCGATGCGCTGGGCTCTACCAAGACCCGCACTTCCCATCGTATCATTCAGGTACCGGAGCTGGTACTGACACGACTGCGGGAATGGATGCGCTACGTGGCGACACTACCGAAAGGGATAGAGGTGCTCACTCCGGAGGGCTTCGTTTTCATCAGCACCCGCACCATGTCCATGCGAACATACAGTGGCTTCCGCGCCAGCTATCGTCACTTCATGGATCGCAACGGCTTTTCCGGCGAGGGCTTGAATCTCCATCGGTATCGTCATACCTACGCCTCTATGCTTTTGGAGCAGGAGATCAACCCCAAGATCGTCCAGAAGCTGCTGGGGCATCGGGACGTGTCCACCACGTTGGGCATCTACACCCATGTGGTACCGGAGGTATTTGCCGGCGTTGCCGCCGCTGTGGATACCGCCTCGCAGCAGTTGATGGATGGCACCTACACACCGAAGCACAGCGCAGAAGCCGTCAGGGCACAGCTGCAGCAGATCGACCCGATGTTGTCGGAGGACATGACCGTAAATCTCAAGTATTTGTAAGGTTCTCAGGGCGCAAAAGCCGTACAGCTTAATACAGTTAGAGACCTGAAACAAGGCGACATTGGGAAACACAAGACAGCAAAGTGTCCGTCACACGCAGACATTGGAAATTCCATCAAAAACGAGAAAAACCTTGGAAACTCAAGGTTTCCAAGGTTTTCTCGTGGTGGAGACTGCTGGACTCGAACCAGTGACCTCCTGCGTGTGAAGCAGGCGCTC
>ENA-ORTU01000717-ORTU01000717.1-human-gut-metagenome-genome-assembly--contig:-NODE-717-length-39166-cov-19.426683_pt1 | contig 39166 bp, 36 predicted proteins | sample MGYA00241910_ERZ509184 | MGnify/ENA primary metagenome ERZ509184 (study PRJEB26280, sample SAMEA2338847) | human gut metagenome | biome: human gut; feature: human-associated habitat; material: faeces... | reverse complement strand
TTTTACCATATTTTGGTTCTTTTTATTTAGTGTGAACTTTAAAGGTATTATAATCGAATTTCCTCCTTTTAATTTGCTTGCGTAACATTCAATATTAACCTCATGTGAAGGCAAGATTTTCCTGTATCATTTTCATATTTTCCACAACTATATCCCCAGTAGCTATCAGCATCATCTTTTTCTAGATATAATCCATTAGCTATTTTAGTTGCGAAATTTTCTTCCGTTACTGTATTATCTACTTGATATATACTTCCTACTAGGGTGTAGTAATATACACCTGAATCATATGTGTATAAATTATTTAGTTTATAATATTCATCTGCTTCATAGTCCCAGTTTAATCCTATTTTAACATTTGCTGAACCTTTTATTGGAATTACGGTTGAAGACGATGATAATTCTAACTTAAATGGATAATCATTCTTAATACTACCTATTGTTTCATCTTGATTATCTTGTAATAGTTCTTGCCCAAGTATAGTAAGTGATTCTACTCTGTAGTTTAATTTGGCATCAATATCTCCGCCATTATTAATTACAATTTCTTTTTCAAAAGGAACCATTCCTGGTTTTATATCAGTAATATCTATATCTATTTCTTTAATTACATTAGTTTCTTCTAAGAAAGTTACATCCCAGTTAACAACACTTCCACTTAAGGTAACACCTGCTTTAGAAATATAAGTAAACCATGCAAATGTATTTATAATTAATAAGAAAGCTACTAATAAAACACTACGAAAAACCACTTTTTTTCGTGCTTTTCTTCTTTCTAATAATGCATCAGTATTATCAGATAATCTCTTCTCCATCTTTATCAATTTTCTCATTTTCTTCAGCTTCTTTCTCGTCCTTTTCTTTTTTATCACGTTTTATTTCTGTTACAGTATCTGCAATCTCCAAAAATATAACTATTACTAGTGGTAGAAAAATTAGGAAGAAAAATCCATATTGATTTTTTATTATGTGGTTTATTTCAGTTACAATTGGAATTTTTCCTACTACTTTTCCATAAATTTGGTTATCTTCTATGGTAGGATCTTCTACTTCATTGTTGATTCCTTTTGTTATATATACCTTTTTACCATCTTTCATTTCTATATCGATGATTCTATGAGTTACAATTTTTCCATTAACATCTTGTTTTGTTCCTAGATAAGTAATGTCATCCCCTATTTTTAGCTCATCATGATTTACTTCTTTAATTGCTAGAACATCATTAACGTTATAATCCGGTACCATAGATCCCGTTGCGACAGTGAATATTCTATATCCAAAAACGCTTTGATTACCGGATACACGTTGCATAACAATAAAAGCTACATATAGAACTAAAATTAAGAAAATTATTGTTTTAATAATCCTGTATGGGATTTGAAAATATTTACTATCTAATATTTTTCTTAACATATACTCGTCTCCTCTAGGATACTCCAATCTTTCATAAATTCATTTTCTTCATTTTCTAATTTATCTAATAAAAGTTTTCTAATTTTACGCTTTTTTTCTTCATTTGCAGCTTTTATTAGCTTTAATTGTTTATTAAATAAATCTTTAATTTCTTGTTCTGTTATTTCATAATTACTGTCTAAAATATTATCAATTAGACGAGCCATTGTTTGCCCAAGCATTTTTTCCTCTGTTATAGGTTGTGCTTTGTGATTTAAACTTCTATTTGCTAAATACAAAGATAAAAATGCTTGATTATAGGATTCTTTTAACCCACTTTCATCATAATAGTCTTTGTGTTCATTTTCATTTTTATCTTTTTCTTCATACATTTGAATATAATTCCATAAAGCTTCTGCTTTTTGGAAATTAGGATTTTTTAAAATAACATTTGTTTTTCTAATTGGGGATCTTACTGGTGCAACATGTTGTTTTGACAAGGTTTGCATTAATTCAGACATAGTAAATCCATCTAATTGGATTTTGATTCTTTTTAGTCTTTCAGCAACAGTTTCTTCACCACTGTTTTCCTTGCCATTTAATTTTGCTTCATTATGCGAAGAAATATCTAGAGAGATTGCTACTTCTTCTGTATCAATAATTGTATTAGCTTCAAACTTTAAGTTCTTTCTATCTTTAAAATAAGAGAAATCTCCTGTTTCTTTTTTTCTTTTTTCAAAGAAAGTTCTAACATTATTAATTAGTGTATAAACAAATCTATTTTCATAAGTGTCTAGACTTTCTTCTTTATTAATGTTTAGGATTTTAGATGGCTTTACATCACCATTATCTTCAATTTTTTGAATATAGTTAGTATGCTGAGTTAAATGAATAATACTTTCTACTGTTACTTTTTTCGATTTTTCTACTTGTACTACTTCTTCTTCGTTGATAATAAAGCGTTTAGGATTCCTTAAAATGTTATCCATGTATGGAAGAGCTTCATCGATGATATCAATCCATTCGTAATCATATTCTCTTCTTTCATAGTCTGTTTTTACGGAAAGTATAGAGTTCATATTATCTAGAAAAGAGTCTTGATTTATTGAATCATCATATACTTCTTGTTCTTCTTTTTCCATACTTTCACTCCTTTTCTTTACTATACTAATTTCTTAAGTCTTAATAAATATTCTTTACATTCCGTAAAGTTATCTTTACCGAAAGATTTATTTAAATACTCTACAAATCCATCAATCTCATCTCTGATATAGGCTAAGTTTAATTGTTCAAATTTTCTTAATATTTTTCTAGCAATATAATAGTCTACTCCGTCTACTTCTGTTCCACCGCATTCTACATAGGTTGCGACAAAATCTCGCATTTGTTTCACAATACGGTTACCGAAAGCAATACGGAAATGTTTAATTACATAGTCATCCATCTCACTGATTTTTTGTTCCATTTCTTCTGATAATGGGTGTTTTTGTTTTGCTTCTGCAAATAGTCCTTCTAAATAAGAACTATTAATATTCATCGCTTCTGTCTCCACTGGTGTAAATGGTTGTCCTTTATCATTAATATCGATTGGCATTGCACGGTCGTATACTTTATCTGTTACAGCGAAAGTTGAATCATCGTTATTGATTGTACCGATATACCACATATTGCCTGGAATTTGTAATTTACCATTTTTTAATTTCTTTGGATCCGTATCCCAGCTACTAGGAACTAATTCAATTACCCATTCATCACGAGAAGGCATTTCTAGAATAGATAACATCTCGGCAAAATAATACTCGACACGAGCAATATTCATTTCATCTAGTACTGTTACGTATACATCGTCCGTATATCCCGCAATATACATTCCTTTTAATACGTCAGTTTCGTTGAACTTTTTAGTAAACTCATTGAAATATCCAAATAATTCAGTACGGTCTCTCCATGATGGTTGTACTGATGCGATAATTGCATCTCTTTTGATGAATTTTCCCCAGGCATAAGCAAGGGATGTTTTACCTGTACCAGAGATACCTTGTAGAATTACAAGTTTTGTTGCTGATAAAGCTGATATAAATAATCGTATCATCTTAGTTGTATAATATAACTTTAATTTTGATGCAGCAAAGTTTCTAAACTCTTCTACTAATTCTTCTAGTGTGAATGTGTTGTTATATACTTGTACTTTATAATCTCTAAATTGTAAATCAATTGCATGTAATTTAGAGAAACGATATTTACTTTCATCCTCATCAAGTGTAGGATCTTCTCCTTCTTTTTTAGGATTTTCTTCTTCACTAATTATGTTAGCTTCATCAGGTTTTAATCCTAATTGAGAAACTTTCATAGCTAAAATATCTTCTTTTTCTTTTACAAGGCTTGCTACTTTTTGGTTTAGTTCCCCTATTTCATTTAACATAGATTCTTGTTCTACTAGGGTTTTTCTAAATCTTATATATTTTCTAATGACTAGCCATAGTAAAACTATAATTAGTGATAGTAATATTGCTAAAACTACAATTGCGACAATTACTAAAATCCATTCTGATACTTTAAAATCATTCTTATAAAATTGGATAATATATAAATATTCACTGAAATTAAACATCTGCATAAAGCCTGATGCTATTCCTTTAAAAATTGTAAATAGTCCATCAAAAAATACAGACATAAATTCATATAAAAATCTGATAAATGTCTCCATACTACTTATCCAGCCTTTCTAAAAAATATCTTCTTGATTGTGCTAAGCTCTTCCTTTTCTATAACACTAGCATCTTTTGCTTTATATCCAGTTACCATTAAGTAATCAAATAAGTTTGATGTATCAATAGTATCAATTTTAGTAGAAACATCTAAAATATGTGTGAAGTCTTGGTAGCAAGCAAAATGATACCCCTCTTTTTTCTTCTCTTGTAATCGTTTACTACTAGTTAATATATTATAACTAATACCTAAAAAGATGTGGTCTTTTAAATTTTTATCATCTAATAAATCAAATAGTTCTTCTATAACATCTTTTTCTTGCCAAAGTTTTTCTTTGATAGGAATCATATAATTGCCTATTTTTTCTTTTCTGCAAATTGCTCTTAAAACTATTTGATTTAGAATCATAATTATTACTTTTAGTTTTTCTTTTTCTACTTTTAACTCTTCATCTACTCTTTTTACTAAACTATGTTTATACATATTTATTTGTTTTACTTGTATTAAAAGAGTCGTTTCCCATAAATTTTCTTGATATGGAACTTGATTTAATACAAAACTTTTCTTTTCTTCTAATAATTTAGTTATGATTTTTTGTTCTTCTTTATATTTTCTGAGCCAGGTTTTGATAGCAGTTTGTAATACTGGTAGCTTTTTACTTAGGTCTGTCGTTATATTTATTATCACTTCTTCTTCATTTTGTTCTGTTACTTTCTTTTGATCAAATGTAATAATAGCCTTTGCATATTCTTTAGTGATGTTTATCATTTCTTTTTTTCTAACAAAACTAGCATTACTTTCTATTATTTCCCTTACTTGCAATTCATCTAGTAATTCTAAACGCATTCCTTCTTGCTCTATTTCTATGGCATTTCTATCTGGAATGACTCCATCTCCTAGGCTTTCAAATTGACCATGATAAAATACTTCCACATAGTTGTTTATATATTTTTTTAAGCATTCTACTTCAAAGTTTTTGTATTCTGTATCAATAAATAAAGATAAGGCATAGGAGGTTAAACATTTCTTTTTATGTTCAAGATATCTTGTGATTAAATTTTTGGTCATCTTTTTCCCTCCTTATATTATGCTAGGTAAATTATAGCATACTTTTTCTTTCTTTCCTATCTTTAATCTGCAGTTTTTACTCTTACTGTAATAATTGATTTCTCATTTACAATTGGATAAGTATAATCTAACTTAGGATCTTGTTTATAAAACATTATCTTTTCACTTGATGAACTATCCATTTTAAAACTAAATTCATTAATATGTGCATAGCCATTTACATTTTCTGTGTTTTCACTATTTGGTATTCTATGAAGATAATTTTTGTTAGTCATATCTAAATAAATTTTTTTAGGTTTAAATGAAACGGTAACTTTTGCAGAAAAGCATTTTTCTTTTTCTGTATCTGTTAATGCAAGATACTCTTCAGGCGTTAGTCTATCTCCTACTTCGTAATCTGAAAATGCTTTTTCTACTTCATAGAATGTTGCGGTATTTGTTAAATTTAAAGTGAAGTATTTATCTCCTACCGCATCTTCGATATTGTAAGAAAAATTACTTGTTTCAACTCCTATTGTATAAGTTGCAGATAATTCTTTTTCATAAGGGGCAGTTGACTTAGCTTTTGTGGTTACTTCTACTTCGTCTCCTTCACGAAATTCTTCTTTTGGAACTACCGTTATTTGATAGCTATCTGTTCCAGATGTTTTATAGACTACTCCATTTGTTTTACTAAGTGTACAAGTTACTGTATCTGGACAACTAACTTCAATATTATATGTAATATCACTGGTCGTAGATTTTAACGCATTCTTTTTATTATTTACATCAACTGTCAAAACATAATTATTTACTCCATCCCAGTTGCTAATTTTATACTGTTTTCCGTTCATTGCTAATACTGTACTGTTAAAATAAAATTCATTACTTTCTAGGATATGATTATGAACAATATTGTAGATATAGCGAGCAAAAGTAGTTCCAAATAGCAAAACTAGAATTGCTATTATTAAGATTAGTATGCTTAATTTTTTATGTTCTCTTATAAAATCCATACCTACACCTCTAATCTGTTACTTGGTTTGAAATAATTGCTACCTCTATATTTTCTATATTGTCTGCATATTCTGCATTTGTTTTATACTCTTGTGGAAAATATACTACTAATGTATATATATCTGTTTTATCTTCGGTATATGGGAGTACATATTTTTCTTTTCCTTCTAGGCTATTATACCAGGCTCCGTCTACATCTTGGATTACCTTAGCTTCAGCAAATAAATTTGTTGCTCCTGCGTCATCATAATTTTCATTTCTATATAACTTATAAGTTAATGGTAAATTAGTCGTAGTTTTAAAATCTATTTTATATTCAATATCTACTTGACTGTGTTTATTTCCCTTATAATTAGAGATACTGAATTTATATACATATGGTTTATCAGATGGTTCTATTTTATTTAAATCAATATTAAAATCCATACCACCTTCTTCTAAGATATATAAGGCTTTGTTGATATTAGCATTTAATTTTGCTTCTGATTCATAGGAGGCGTAGGCTATTTGAAATAGTTTTATAGCTAGTATAATTAGTAAAAACAATCCTAATACAACGATTAGTAATCTTTTCTTTTCTTCATAGTATGAAATATTTTCTTTTTTTAATTTATCTAATATTTTCAGTTTTTTGGTCATTATTTTTTCACCTTACTTTTTCTGACTAGCTTTAAAATCAATTTCTATCATATCAACACTTTGTGTTTCTTCATCTGGATCTACTTCAATATCTTCTCCACCATCATCCCAGAAAGCATGTATTGTTATAGTGTCTGTTTTCCCACTCTTTATATCATCTAGTGTCATTGTTCCTTGATAAGTATTGTTTCCTTTTACTAATGGAGTTAACGTATTTTCTACTCCTATTACAGTTAAAATTTTATCAGAATTTATCGTGTGGTCAATAATTGTTAATGTGTAGTCAAATGGCACTTCTGTAGTTGTTGGATCTAATGTTATTGTAATTGTACCGTTTGTGCCTGGAGAAGCTGTTCCTTCCATAGTATGGTCTGTTTCCCATTTTATTGTATCGATATCAATTGCTTGATTTTCTTCTCCTGTAATTAACGTGTTATTTACTTTTATTTTCCAGTCTGCAACTTCAGTCTCTACTCTTCCTTCTACTTCTGATTCATAAGATGTATAGGTACTATTTGCGTGTAAATAGATAAAACAGGCAATAATAACTAATAAAATTATGATTGTTTTTTTTCTCTTCTTTATCATATTTACCGCTACCTTTCCATTGTTATTATATCATAACCTTTTTCTTTCCTAAAGAAAAAAGATTAAACTATTTATAATAATTCAATCTCATTATTTTCTGCTTTTTTTGTTTCTTTTTTTCCTTCATGCTTTGTAGCATTTTCTTTCTTTGATTGTTGTTTTTCTTGTGTTTCTTCATCCCCATATTTAATTACAATAATTAGAGCATAGACTTGATACATAAAGATTAATAATATTGGTAGTATTACTAATAATAAGAAACCAAGTTTAGATTCTAATATGTCTAATACTCCACCAATGTTATGATAAATTGCTGAATATTTACCAATTACCCTTGTTGTTGCGATAGTGGAAGATTGACTATCATCTAATTGATATAGGGCTGTTGCATCATCTCTAGATACAATCTCTTTTACGTGTGCAGTTTTTACTATATATTTATTATCTGCGGTAGCATAATAATATATTTTGTCTCCTACTTCGATATCTTCTGCTCCACCTTTTACTATGATTAAGTCATGTTCTTTAGATTCTGGTAAAAACTGTTCCATATGATTACTAATTGTTAATAGTGTTGTGTTTCCAAATTGTGTAAATCCAAATTTATTCGTACTTAATAAGCATGCTGTAATACAAATTACATAAATAATAATTACTATCTCTACGAATCCCCATAAACCTTTTAAAAAGCTTTTCATCTGTCCACCTACTTCTATTTCTATTCTATTTTAGGGTAACATATATCTTCTGTTTTTTCAACTAAAAGGAGCATAAATTTTGCTCCTTTTTTACTTAATATTATTACTTTTTAACAATCATATATTCTATATCTTCATCAATTAATTGATTACCATCGTATAGTTTTAAGACAATTCTATATGTTCCACTAGTCATATTTTCTACATAAGGCCAAGTTATAGTTGTTTGTGTGGAAACGTTTGAAGTAACTAATCTCTCATAAGTTGTTCCTGAGCTTGGTGGGACTGCTAATCCGACATTAAACAATTGATTAAAATCAACTTCTGTATATACTATTGTTTCTTTATTATCTATATTTCGTTTGTATATACTAACACGTAAATTTGGTGATGCTAAATTTTGATTGATATTTACTTTTAATTTTTCTTCACTAGTTCCTAATTCATTTACTCTTGCCGTACCATCTACCACTTTATATTCATCTGCACTACTAACTTCAATTGCATTCCCTGATGCGACCACTGTTACATCTATATCTTGTGTTGTCTCTTGTAGACCTCCAGAATTATGTAAGCCGTCAGATGATGCGAATAGTTGAAATCTCATTTTATAATTTCCTGCTGGTAAGGATTCATCTGTTAAGAAATATACATCTTTTCTCAAGTTTGATACTTTTCCTGCCAGTTTAATTCTAAATACGCCTTCACTATCTGCAAAATATTCTACTCCATCCACTCTAATACTAGTACCAGTTAGCATACTGGAGCTTACTTGATTTCCAGAACTATCAAATAATGTAATATTTAACCCCATACTAGTTGATTCATAATTTGTATTAATAATAGATTCACGATTAGCAGTTTGGTCATAGGTTACTGCTGTTTCATAGTTAATATGTCTTGCTGTATCTGGATAAATATTTGTATTGTCAAAATTAACAGTTTGTTGTAATACCATATTACTACTATCATACATATTAAAATACATATAGTTTTGTCTAATACCTAATACAGTAACAACAGTTCTATCCTCGTTGTTTCGTAGTTCAAACCTCATATATTTATTTAAATTATTTCCTGTTGTAGTTGTTTCTTTGAAATCGAAGATAAACAAGAACTCCTCTATGGTTCTATTTTTTTCATCATCATAGTACCGATTATTCGATGCTTTTTCATCATAAGTGTTATCTGGATCTGTACTACCCATTTTAATAAATTTATTTATACGATATGTAATTTCATTATCTGTCGCAAGTTGCTCTAAAGCTTTATTATAATCTTCTTCTGATATTGTATAGTAATAGTACTCTGGTACTCCCTCTTGAGAACTATAATCTAACATCGTAATTTGTGTTCCTACTGGTAATGCATAGTCTGTTACTAAAGCATGATAGTTATCGTTGTTTCTTCCATATAAATTATCAAACGTATCTTCCACATATAAATCATAATACGCAGTGAATTGACTTTGATTTGTTATATGGACACTTGTTGCCGCTGGCATTTCGTACTTTTTATCATATGTAATGCTTGCATCGTAAGCATTACCGTCATCATAATTTTTAGCCACTAAGTCAATTGTTATAGTGATTAATTGAACATCAAATTCAATATCGTTCTTTGGTGTTAATGCTTGCATTGTAATAACGACAGTTCCTAGCTCTTGGTTCAGAGATATATTTTTTGCATGATATAAATAGAACATCATAGATGGTGCTAGTGCTTGACTATCTGTTTTATAAGAAGCATCTCCCGTATAGCTACCTCCATTATCGCTTAAGAATTTTGTTGTCTCATAAGATGTCCACTCACTTGTTTCTGCTTTCATAGATAGACCTAATAAACTATTAGCATCTTCTTCTGTGTCAGCTATTTTGGGCACGTTATTAGAATCAATTAATCCTACTCCCGGGGTTAAGCCTTCAGAGTTAAATCCAATTACTTCAAATGTTGTATCTCCTTTAGAAAATTCTCTCATAGATAGTTCGTATGTACCTAAAGAAGAATATTTTGATGCGGTCATAGTAAATGAATAATTGATTGCTGAAATACCAATTGTCCACATGTAATAGTTAGAGTCTGGTGGTGTTGGATTGATATATTGTGTAGAGATTTCTGTATATTCATCATTAATAAAGTTACTATAGAAACCATCTACCGTGATATCATGGTTTACTTTATGAAGGCCTAATACATAAGATCCGCCTACAATAATATCTCCTGCATCACCGGCATCTCCATAATCTACTCCGTCATCATATAAACCATAAGAGAAGGAACCATTACCATACTTTTGATACATTCCGAAGAATGTCATACCACTTATTTCTCCATATTCTGTTGCGGCTTCATTAGTTGTTATATTTAAGTTTCTATTGGCCAACATATAAATACGATTGTCGGCATTTTTACTTACTGTTTTTGTATCATCATCAATAATTACAGCTGCTTTTTCTTCTTGTCCATTCACATCTACTGTACTCTTTAAATTTTGAAGTAAATTAGCATTTCTTTGTAGTAATAACATTGTATTATTTTTAATATTTAATTCATCAATTCTGTTTAGTGAATATTCAATGTCCGAATATTCGTTGGTTCTATCAGTTGCTCCTTCTAATTCCATTACTGTATTATCTATCACTACTTTATTTGCTCTTTGAATAGAGATATTTTCACTCGGTTTATCTCTTGTTCCAAGATTAGCAATATAAATATTACTTGTCCCACTTGATGAAGAGGCGTTTCCTGAACCAAAGATAGATCCTGAAATAATGAAATCATGATTATTATTTAGATAGTTTTTTCCATCAATGTCAATATCAATTGCCCCTGTTACAGAAATGAATGAGAAGTCGTAATCTTCATCTCCTGATGCATTTGCTTCTCCTCCTCCGAAAACTGTTCCTCCAATATTGATAGATGTCTCTTCTAATTTATTATTTTCAACTGCATTGGTTCCGATATTGGTGTCTGTCTTTCCATATACTACAGATGTATTTGCTCCGCCATAGACATTACCATAAATTCTTGCTCCAACAACATTTACTGTTGCAGTAGAATTATTATTTGCTTCCGTTCCTGTGGCAGCGGCATTTCCTCCACCAAATAGGCATCCTTGTTGTGGCGCTTTAGATGAAGTAGAACCGATTACTGTATCACCTTCTACCGTAATTTCAGTATTTCTATTTACTACAGCACTAGATCCATTTCCACCTCCATAGGCACTACCTAGGACTGTACTAGAAGTAATTACTACTTCTGTATTACCAGAAACAGCTCCATAGTTTCCTCCACCATAAACATTCGTATTAATATTACTGTTGGTAATGGTAACTTTGGTATCACCATGAATATTAGCCATATTACCTCCACCATAAACATTATTAACACTGGCGTTTTCAATCTTTACATTTGGTATGTCTACAGCAGCCTCATTTCCACCTCCATAGACATTTCCTAGAATTCCTCCAGCTATATCAATTTTAGAATCACTAACACTTCCAGAATGATTAGATCCTCCATAGATATTACTAATTGTTCCTGACATTACATTAATTTGAGTTGTATCTAATCCAGCTTGATTCCCTCCACCATAAATATTGGTGATATTACCATTATTTATTTGTATTGCTGTCGTATTTGATGCTGCTTGATTCCCTCCACCGTAGATATTATTTACTATCCCGTTATTAATAGTAATATCTGCAATGTTGGTTGTTCCCCCAGCATTATTTCCTCCATATAGAGTTCCTATTTTTCCGTCTGTCATGTTAATTATTGCAGTATTGACTGTTCCACTGACATTAGATCCTCCATAGAAGTTTTCTATTACTGATCCATCTATTTCTGATTCTGTTGTTGTAGCACTAGCTCTTTCTCCTCCGCCATATACATTATTGATAGTTGCCATGCCAAGATATAGAGTTGTGCTTTCAGCATCTGCTTGACTTCCTCCACCATAAACATCTCCAGTAATAGTTCCTCCTGTAATTTCTACATTATCTGTTGTAGTTTGTCCCCCTAGATTATTACCACCATAGATATTTTTAGCAGTTCCCGATGTTACGAAAACATTAGTAGTTCTAACATCTCCAGATTCATTAGAACCTCCAAATAATTTATTAGTGATTGTTGCTCCTTGAAGGTAAATATTTGTCGTAGTTTGTCCGGTTTTATTTCCTCCACCAAAAGCATTACCAATAGTTCCATTATTTAAATAAACTACATCTCTATTACTTGGACTTCCAGCAGCATCATTTCCCCCATAGACATTAGCAATATTTCCGTTATTTACTGTTACAGTAATATCTCCATATACTTTCGGTGTATACTCGCTACTACCTTTACCTCCACCGAATACTGACTGTTTTACTATTCCATTATTAACAGTTACATTTGTTTTATATATATTAGTAGCGCTTCCATTATTACTTGTTCCATTTACTGTTCCATAGGCGCTTCCACCATAAACAGAACCTGCAATTGTTGGTTGACTAGTCTCATTTCCAATTACTATATTGATATTTTTTTCAACGAAAGTTCCAGGCGCACTGCTTCTTTGATATCCTCCTTCTCCTCCGCCATAAACATCTTGTAATACATTGCCATTTAGAATAGAAATATTGGCATCACCATATACAGTTCCTTTTACTCTAGAACCTCCGTATAGATTTCCTATAGTTCCACCATACATTTCTATATTAATTGTTGACGTTACTGTCGTGGTATAAGTTTTTTCAAACCAACTACCAGTAGAATATGTTGCTTCTCCGCCTGATCCATTGTTATTTCCTCCACCATAGACAGCTCCTTCAATGGTACCACCTAAAATTTTGATATTGGTTGTTGACTCCTTGGTTCCATTTCTATCTTGATATGGAACTAGTCCCGTTGCCCCATAGTTTCCTCCACCATAGACATTAGATTTTATTAAAGCGTTTCCATCTATAATAATATTTGAGCTATTAGCAGAACCCACTTGTGTGGAGTCTTTATTTCCATTTCCAATACCAAATACATTTCCTGAGCTTACACCGAATTTACTGTTTCCATTTTCTATTAATCGATCATTCCCAACTACGGCGTTTCCTCCAATATAAACAAACGTTGTACCTGATAGTGTTCCTTTATATGAACCAGAGTCATCTCCAGTGTATCCATTACTTCCGCCAAAGACCCCGTAATTTACTGTTCCGCCAGTCATATTAATAATTCTATTTCCATAGGTTTCAGAGGCTCCGGCGCCACCGATTACAACATCAATTGTTCCTCCTTTGATGTTTATATATGTATCATTGATATTTGTTCTTCCAGTATCCGTTAATGGTCCACCTATTAGGTTATAAATATCTCCACCTTCAATAATCGCCTCTCTTGCTGCATAATGTGTTCCACCTTGGCGACCACCAATATATATTCCTGTTGAGTAATCATATTCATTGCTTCCAAATGACCCACTCTTTACAATCGTATGTAGAGCAATGCCAGTTTGTTGTGATGAAGAATAGACATAGTCTCCCCAGCTACCAGAGGCACAGAATATAACATCTAAATTATCATTATTATTAGTTATTCTATCATAATCGTTACCATAAATTACTGTTCCATCTACATATATTGTTCTACTTCTTTCGCCATTCGTTGCAGAAGTAGTATTATATATTCCTGATTCTATGATTAGTTTATATCTAGTTAAATTAGAAGAACTACCTGTATTATTTCCATCTCCTGCTACTACTGTTGTAGCATTTACTCTATTTGAGGTTTCTTTGATACCTCGCCCAATCTTTAGATTATTCCAATTACCATAGATTCCACCAGAAGACTGGTTACTACCTGGAGTCACATTATCATTAGTAGATTTTCTGATATTACTGTATATTTCAAGCCATTCTATTCTAGCATCTTGTTCTATAGCTAATGCCCTACCATTTATATTTAATCTGCTGTCACTATAATCCTTTCCATTATTAATACCTGTTATAGTAAATGGTTTAGTAGCATCCCAATTGCCTTCTTTATTATCTGTTAAAACAATAATATTGGTATCCCTAGTTACTAAATAATATAAATCGCTATTTTCATCTATTACATTCGGATTACCATTTTCATCATAGAACTGAGTTAATTCATAATAATTGCAACCTGCATAACTGGTACAAGTTCCACTCTCATGATAATTTCCTTCTTCATCATATAGCCCTGCGATACTTTGATTTCTGTTTACTCTTACAAGGCGATACAATCCTGCTGCTGAGGAACCAATGGGTAGCACCAAGTCCGTTTTTCCTTCTTCTTTTTGTGGCGTGTATTGAACCATTGTAGTTCCAGTAAATCTGTAATATTGTTTTGATTCATCATATTCTGGACCGCTCGGCATATAGTAAGTACATCCTCCAAATAATGATGGCATTGAACAATAGTTTCCATCTATCTCTCTTCCTCTAGAATCCACTGCACCATCAGGGTAATAGGCTGACGCTATATTTTCTCTTGTATAATATTTACTCATATCCTCATAATCGTAAGTAATTTTCTTGATTGATGTCATTCCAGCATCATCTAAACTAGCAAAGATACTGTTCCAACTACTTGAGCTTGTTGCGGTCGCGCTTGTTGCTTTTATCCAAGAAGCATGCATTGTAATGTTAATTATATTAGGTACTCCATTAGCGTAGGTTACCGGAATTCTTACATACCTAGTGTAGGTTTCTCCATCATATAATATTTTAGCTCCTGGATAATCTGTTAGCCAACCATTAAACGCTTTATCCTTTGGACGATCAGCATAAGGATTATCAATTAATTCTATATCTACATATCCATTTTTTACTGGATAATACTTGTAATAAATCATATTACTTTGTTGTTCTTCTAAACTGATATATCCTGTAAGTGTGTTATCTGAAATATCTGTTCCATTATATTTCATATATACTTTTATTAAATTATTATCGTTATATAAGTTTTGATTATTTCCAGTTGTCAAAGTTCCCGTACTCGATTCAGTGTAATTTAGACCCATGTAATAATTGTAATCACTATCTAAATCATTAATATATACAGTATCCCCTTCGATTCCTGTATCATGTAATGGAATAGAAACACTTTGCCCAAAACTAAATAGCGCTGGAATAACATTAGTAGATGAATTTTTCATTGCTTGTAAATCTTCTGTTCTACTAATTTTTAAGTATTGAGAAGCTATATGCCAACTATAATTTTCTTCTAGTTTTTCATTTAATCTTTCTAATAAACTTTCTAGTGTTATTTTTTTATTGTTAGAAATATATAAACTATTATTATCACTTATCAATTTATAACTATTTTCTAGTTTCCCTGTTTCTGTTATTTCTTTTGCATAAGAAATATTAACAGATAAAAAATTAGTAAAAGTAGTTTGAGTAATAATATTATTTGCTTTACCACTTAATATTCCAAAAACACTTCCAAAAGTATTGCCATTAGTATCTATGATATCCATTTGATTATAGATATTTTCTATCGTTCCTTCATCATTAACTTCACCAAAGATACCACCAATCTTATTATTTTGTGTACCTAGCGTTTTAGATAAATCCAAACTCGATTCTTGAATGGCAATGTTGTTGATGATTGATTTTTGCTTAACACTACCTGCTACTAAACCAATAATTGATGGATTGTTTGTTGCTGCTGTTTTTATTGTTACATTATAAAAATTTAGATTTTTAATTTCTGCCTCATTTACAATGTTAAAAAATCCATAATAATCTGTATTATCTATTATCGTTGGTGTTTCTATATCAAAGTTTTTAATACTATATCCTTGCCCGTCAATATGCCCAGTAAATGCCCTAGTTTCATTTCCTACTATTGTACCTATTCCTTGCCAGTTATTACCACCTAAATCAATATCTTGTGTTATTATAAAATATTTATTTTGAAGTTCTTCTGTATGACTTTCTTCTACAAGTTGCTTTAAATAAGCAAGTTCACTTCCTTTGGTAATTTGATAAGGGTTTTCTTTTGTTCCGTTTCCACCGGAAAAAGAAGTAGCGATTTCTACTCCATCCCAAGTTTCTTCTATGTTACTCAAGGTTGTTGTTGCAGTGAATAAGTTAATAATTGTAAAAGATGCAATCAAGATAAGAAAAATACAAGAAATTTTTAAGACCGCTGTTTTTTTTATTACAATCCTCTTCACCGCAATTTCCTCCTTTTTAATGATTTACATAGTTTTTAAGTTTTACATAACGTTCTATTCTATCTAATTCAAATACTTTTTTGTTATCATATTTAATTGATATTTTTTGTAGAAATGTTATTAGTGATTTTATTTGTTTTTTTGCATAAGTATCATTCTTTTTTATGACTTTAAAATGATTTCCTTGATCAAGTTGAATTTTATACTTTAAAATCTTATATACCCCGTCGAAGAAAGCAGTATCATTATAAAGAATCGCAAAAGTTAAAATTCTTAAAAATACATAGATTGGCATTTCATAAATCTTATTTCTTAGGTTTTCGTATAGCCCTACACGGTCTAAATCATAATCATAAATTTCTTTAAATGTTGGATGCATAATTGTCTCTTCTAGTTCTTTTGTATCCCCTATAGATAAGATTTGAGCTAATTTATAAACATATTGATATTTAGTTAACCATTTTTTGTTCATTTTTGTGATTGTCAATGTATCATTTTTAATTCTTAATAAGTTTAGTACTTGCTCTAAAAGTTCTTTTTCTTTTTCTTTTGCACTATTTCTTTCTTTTCTTACAATATTATTATCATCAATATCGATGATATCTTCCACTTCTAATACTTCTATTTCATCTTCCACTTCTGCTAATTCTTGATCTTTTTGAATTTTTAATACTTCACTGATTGGAATATTCACTGTATTACCAGTTGATTTTTCTTCTTTCTTTACAGGAGTTGTTGAGAATAATTCTTCCGGTACTGTTCCTTGTACTCCTTTTTTCTGTGGAGTTGTATCAGCAAAGATGAAACGTTTAAATATCTTATCGAAGTTTAGGAATGCTAGTAATATGAAGATAATTAATATTACTGCTATCAGTTTTAATACGAAACTTGGTGAAATTACCATTTCTACTGTTCCTACTACATCTTCTTTACTGATTGGTTCATCTTCTGTATTATTTACATCTCCCTGTGTAATAATTTGACTACCAATTTTTTTAACTACACGGTGGGTAATAAAAGCTTTATCCTCTGTTTTGTAGGTAATAATGTCTCCTACATTTACATCATCACCTAGTTTTACTATTACTACATCATTTACTTCAATGGTTCCAGACATAGATCCTGTTGCAACTACAAAATATGTATAACCAAAGACATTTGCATAATCTTTTTTTAATATATCTGTCATAATAAAGGTATATACACATAGAGCAACAAGCATACCAACAAATAAATATCCAATTGATTTTAATACGTTTTTCGCTGCACTCATTTTTTCACCACGCCATCTTTATTCTTTTATAATTAATTATAGCATATTAAAGAAAAAAAAACTATTGTTTGAAAAATTTTCATAAATAGTTTTATAATATTTCATCTTCTATCGTGTAATCGATTTTCTTGATGTCACAAATTAGTTTTATTTCTTCTATTGTCAAGTTTGATCTTTTGATGTTATTTATTATTGTTGTTACTTTTACTGATGATACAGTAGTATCTATACTATCTTGACTTATTGCATCTTTTTCTACATTCATTCCTAGCAAACCATACTTTTCAGAAATTACTTCTGCTATATCATAGTCTAATAATGCAGTTATTTTATGTAGGAAATCTGCATTCGGATTATATATAAACTTCATATATCTTTTAACATAATTTGCTAAATTGAAGTCTACATCTATGTCTTGGAACTTTTCTACCAATATATTTTCAATATATATATAGGAGCTTAGACTTGTTACTAAAAGATCATAAACACTACTACCTTCTGTTAGATATTTTCCTACATTTACATCAATTTCTAATTCTTCTAATTCTTGGTAAAGAGTTGTTAATTTGTTTATAACTTCTTTTATCTTTACCTTTATTTCTGCCATTTTAGTTTCATTCTTTTTTGCTAAGAAACCTATTCCACTTGCTCTAAGATAACCTTTATATAATTTTTCACGATTTTTTTCTTCAGTCTCTATTTCTTTGTTTTTAGCATCATATTTAGTTTTAGATTCCTCTTTTTTCTTAAACTTTTCAATCAAATCTTTAATAATACTTTCATAATTATAGTATTCTTTTAATATTTCTAAATGTCTTTCTAAATTAATGCTTTCTACATCAAATACTTTCTTCTCTTCTTCTGTTAGTTCAGCATAGGTATCTTTTATTACTAATTGATTAAAACTTTTACTACGAAGTGGAGCTCCCTCAGTATAATCATCTACATTTCTTGATTTGCCTAAAAACATTTGAAGATTTAAAAATTCATCTTTGTCTATTGTATCTTCTAATGCTAATAATTTTTCTTGATATACTTTTAAAATATTGTCTTTTGTTAGTCCTTTTGCAGTTAACATTTCTTCTGTTATTTTATCACTATATGTTTTTAATACTGTGTAATGTTTTTTTACTATCATTATTAAATTTCTTTTAATATGTGTAATCAATTCTGGACATTCCCAGTAGATTTCTTTAAAAGTTGTTTGCATTATATCTTCAAAATTTTCTTTATCTCTAGTTGATAAAAATGTATCCATGTATTCCTTTACGAATGGGCTATAGTTAAAATCAGCTACTGTTAATTCTATATTGGCATCCTTCATAATATGGATAAAATCAGCAATACTCTGATTGATTGTCATTAAAGATGACTCTGTCTTTTCTGATAATTGATAGAAAATATGGGCTAATCCTAGTTTTATTTCTAAGGATATTTTTTCATCTATCAATGGAATAATTCTTAGTAGTTCTTCCAATGATTTTTTCTCTTCTTCATATTCATTTGTTTTATCTTTTGGAAAAACGTTTTTTACATAATTATCTAATTCTAGGTATGTAGCTTTTTGATATTCTTTAAACTTTGGCAGTTCTTTTTCTATATAAGCATTTCGCTCTTCTACTGCTTTACGATGAAAATTTTTTTTCATCTTCTTTGTTCCAGTTTCTGTTTCTAGGGGAAATTTATCGATGTGATTTTCATTTACTTCAATTTCTTTTTTGATTTTTTCTTGTAACTCTTTAGTCATCATTTTCTTCCTCACTTATTATATTCTCCTCTAGATAACGAATATGTTTTTCTATTTGTCTATATAGTTTTAGTAATTCTTGTGCCTGTTCCATAAACCCTCCTATTATAATAAAAGGCCTTCATTGAAGGCCTTGTTTCTTTTATTAATGACCAACTTACTGATCATAATTATGCTTGTGCTGATAGAGAACTGAATTGTAAGTTGAATGTTAAATCTCCACCTGATGCATAGTCTTCACAATCAACATCTTGTCCTTCAACCCACATATAAATTCTAACTTTTGTTACACCTTTTTCTAAGTGTAAAACTTGTTGATATGCTGTAGTTGGGATTCCTGATTGATTTGTTGTGAATAATCCTTTAGAAGCATCTACTAAATTAAAGTATGTGCTATCAGTTGAGTCAACATCTTGTGCGTTTCCACTACCTATTACATCTTTTACTCCGTAATATTCTACTGGAGCATTTCCTGTTCCTGCTTGTAATCCACCTTTTCCATAGTTTGATTGAGCATTATTTACACCGTTTGCAGTATGTGTATCTGCATTTGGTTCCCAAATTTTTAATCCAGTTGTATCTGTTGCTTTTAACGCTTGACTAGCAGATGAATCACTAGCCTCAGAGTTTGTTCCTTGTGGTACGAAAGCTACACGAGCTGCATTTTGAATAGAAGTATCAGTACCGCCACCGTCAGCATCTCCACCGATAACATTAGATCCTGATGTTAAATAGATATCTTGTGCTTCATTTGTATTAAAGAACAAGTCAAATGCAATGAAATCTCCTTCTGTACCGTCTGTTTCTGTTGATTTAACTGCAGTTAATTTTAAATTTCCTATACCGCTGTCATCAGATAATAGTCCACGATACATATTTAAATATCCTGTACCAGTGTCAATTTCAGCACCAGTAGATACTGGATTTGTTTGTCCTGCTGGAACTTGATTTACTGCTGCCGTATAACCAGTAGTTTTAGCATTTAAAATATCATCTTTAGTAACAATAGTTTTCCAGTTAATAGCATCTGTTGAAATTTGTAGACCTGTAGAAGTAGATACATTAACATCTAGTGACTCAACAGTAACAGTTTTGTTTGCAGTGAACCATGTATAAGTTGATGCTGTTAAGATAATGCCTACAAATAGAATCATAATTAATGATAAAAATATTTTTCTTTTTTTCTTTTTATTTTGATCTTTCATTCTTCTTCACTCCTTATTTATTATTTGAAATATGTTCTTCTGTGATGTCCATATGCATCTTAATTTCTCCACCTAATAAATCATTTTTGCATTCTGGGTCATCACCTTCTATCCATATTACTATGGTATAGCGATCCTTTGTACCAGGCTTCATATTTTTTCTTTGCTCTAGTACAGCGATATCTTTTGATACAAATTTTTTTGTACCTGGCTCTTTTTTCTTTGTTGTTTTGTTCTTTTTTGCATACACTGTAGGGGTTCCATTTTGGTATATCATGATTCTAATTGCTTCGTCTACATTTTTTACTGTATCATCCACATCCACTTCATACCAATAATGGACTTTTTCTTTTCCAGCATTTACAACATAGAAAGTATAGGCTATATAGTTATCTCCGTTATGGGCACCAGTTGCTTCTGTATCAATCTCTGTTGGAAGCCATTTGATTGAAATGTTATCCATGTAATCTATAGTATCTGCTGATAGTTGCCTTGTCTTGGAGTTCATTTTACCATCTTCAGATAAAAATATATTTTTTCTATTTGATAAATTTCTATCCAAGTTGACCGTAAACCTTCCTCCATCGTAGATGATATACAAAAACAAATAAACAATGGATATAAAAATAATTAATAGTAAAAATGCTATTTTTATTAGTCTAGAAAAAACTTTCTTCCTGTAGACTCGTTCAGCTTCAACATTTACCGTTTTTATTGCCATTTTATCACCACTTGTTTTTTTTATTTTCTAGTATATCACTATGCTCCCTTTCCTACTATGTCACCTTTATTGTATCTTGTTTTTTTTTTATTGACAAGGGGTATTTTTCAGGTTTACATTTATTTACGTAGTGTTTGTACATTTATATACTATACCAATCAATGTATGAATTTAATATGATAGTCATTTTTTGTTCTTTATATCTTTCATGTTATTGAAGATTTAATCACAGAAGTTAACTAATTTTATTCACTTTTTATTTTGGGGTATATCTGTGATACACACATTCCTACCTAATGAAATGTAGATGAATTATTTTAGTTCTATATAAAAGAAAAAGCAGTTTCATCAACTGCTCTTTTTTGTCTAACTGGTGCCTGTGGTCGGACTCGAACCGACACGTTATCGCTAACACTGGATTTTGAGTCCAGCGCGTCTACCAATTCCGCCACACAGGCATTACATATTAGATTATATCATATATTTTTATAATTTCTAGATTTTTTTAATATTTTAAGAAAAAAACTAGATATATGAATTATCTAGTTAGTTATTTATTCAATCTAATAATTTTTCCGGGGCGTTCATCTTTCATAAACCAATTTACTTCTACTGGAGATCCATTAGAATTTTTCCAAAATTCTTCAGTTCCGCAATCGTATGCATATACTTTCTTTTTTGTTTTCTTTGCTATAATATCTACATGTCCAAAACTATATCCATTATTATTTTTATTTGCTCTAACAACTATATCTCCAGGTTTTACGATTGATGTTATATCTTCGCCTGCATCTATAGTTATTTCTTCCCATCCAAGATTCGTCCAGTTTTGTTTCATAAAATCAGTCGTCTTTTTCTGTCTTCCACCAAACTCATTTTTATATCCATATTCATATAAAACCCAGGAAACGAAACCACTACAATCTATATAATTATTACTAATTGGTATTTGATTATAGTATGTTTTGTTGTTAGCAATCGCACGATACTTAAAATTACCATTTACTACTTTTTGCCATATTTCTTTGGCTACATCTACAAATTCTCGATTTGATGTTACTTCACTAGTAACCGTGGGGTTATCATAATCTTCTGGCATAATAATAATTGGTGAAGGCTCTTTATTTGTTATAGAAACATAACCATCTGAAAGCGAGGAATAGCTTATTTGCTTATTTTTTTCTTTCGCTATTTCTAAACATTCCTGTATCGAATAATCTCCCAGTACTAGCTTAATAGATATTTGTCCTATTAGTGGTATTAAAAATAGCAATACTAATGCTACTATACTATTTTGTAACCTTTTTTGACTTTATCTTCATCGGGATTATTTATTAATTTTATAAATAAATATATAAAAGAAACAATTGCAAGAATGGGGCCTATCATTTGGATTGTACTTAATATCGAATTAAGAGTATCTAAAATTTTGGCAATTGCATACTCACCACAAATATTCATAATTATACCTCTGTTTACATTTCTTCTTTATATTTTGATGTGTATAAATCTTTTTCATCCTCTGGTTCTTGTTCTACTTCTTCAATATACTTTTCCATATCTGGTAATTCTTTAATGTTATTTAATCCAAAATAATCTAAAAAATCATTTGTTGTTTCATAAAGAATAGGTCTTCCTGGCAAATCACTTCTACCAGATTCTTTTATCAATCCTTTGGCAACTAGTTTTCGAATCATTTGACTACTACTTACTCCTCTTATTTTATCCACTTGCATTCTAGTAAGAGGTTCATTATAGGCAATAATGGCTAGAGTTTCTAAAGCTGCCTGACTTAGGATATTGGTTTCGGGATTTTCTAATAACTTCTGATAATATTCTCTGTGTTCAAATTTCGTAGTTAGTTTTAATCTATTCCCTAAAAAGTCTATTCTTAACCCTCTATCTTCTTTTTCATAACTATGCTTTAATTCATTTACTAATTCTTTTACTTCTTCTTCTGATATTTCTAATACTTCTTCTATTTGATCTAGAGTTAATCCATCTTCTCCTACCACAAATAATAATCCTTCTAATACTGCTTTATTTTTCATCCCGCACCTCACATATAATATCATCAAAATTTTTGTCTTGTGTAATTTTTAATTCTTTATTTTTTGCCATCTCTAGAATTGCTAAAAAAGTTGCAACTACATATTCTTTATTTAGAACTGGAAATAATTCAAAGAATGAAACTCTTGGTTTACTTCTCAAAATGCTTTTTATTTCTAATCTTCTGGAAGAAACACTAATTTCATTCGTTGTCACTTTGGTTTTTAATGGCTTTGACTCTTTTTTTCTTTCTAGATACTTTTTAAATGCCTCTACTAAATCATCTAAAGTAATATCACTTGATAATTTGGCATTTTCATCTACATAATTTTTTACACTTTCTGGTGATTTAGTATAAATTTCTTTTCGTAATTCTTCTTTCTCTTTTAATACTTTAGTAATTTCTTTATAAGCTTGATATTCTAAAAGTCTATTTACTAATTCTTCTCTTGGATCTACTTCTTCCTCTTCTTCTGCTTCATTTTTTTGATTTGGAAGTAATAACTTTGATTTTAATTCAATTAATTCGGAAGCCATTACTAAGTACTCACTAGCAATTTCTAAATTCATTTTTTCTTGCTCATCTAAATATGAAATATATTGTTCTGTAATACGTTCTATTTCAATATTCATAATATCCATTTTATTTTCTTTAATTAGATGAAGTAGCAAGTCTAGTGGTCCTTCAAATTCATTTATCTTAAATTTCATAATTATCACTTCCGTCTACCATTTTCTTTTCCATTATAGCACAAAACCTTTCTTGCATGCTATAATAACTTATAACAAAAAGGGTTGACTCTCCCCTTACGGGGAGTGATAAGTTCTTATTAAGAAAGGAGAATTTGTATGTATCAAATTGGAGAGTTTTCATATTTATGTGAAACTACAATAAAAACTTTAAGGTATTACGATAAGATTAATTTACTAAAGCCAGTGAAAATTAATCCACTCACTGGTTATAGGTACTATAGTGAAAAACAAATTAATACTTTAAAGAAAATAAAAGATTTACAACTTTCAGGGTTTTCTTTAGATGAAATTAAAGATTTATTACAAGATGAAAAGAAAGAAAAATTAAACGAACAAATCAAAAAAATTGAGGATGAAAGCTCAAAAAAAATAATGATACTGCAAAAATTGAAAAATAATATGACAAAACAAAAAGTGGAATTTATTGTTAACCCTAATTTTACAATTGTTGGTATTTCTACTACTATTAAATCTAGAGCTGATATTGAACATGTTCTTAAAACCGTTGATAAAAAAATTAAGCAAGAACAATTTAGTAAATATCCTTTTATTGTAGAAAACTATGAGAAAGGATTTTCACAAGAAAACACTAGATGTTTTATTGGAAGGATATTGCCTGATTATATTTTATCTAATCCTAACTCTCTACATAATTATAATAAAAAAGGTATTAGAATCATTAATAGTCAGAAAATTAAAAATGTTTTACACACTACTGTTGAAACTACTATTTTGGATTCTTATAAAAAAATTATTGAATATGCTAAGGAAAATAATATTCAAATCAGAGGTTCTTTTCAAGAAGTTTATAATAATGATAAAATAGATATATATGTTGAAGCATACGATTTAAATCAAGAAAATGATGATGAACTAGCTCATCGTATGTACTTAGATAAACATGTTGCTAATGTACATCCAAAAGATTTTATTGGTAAATGGAAATTGATGGGATAAATTATAGAGCCCCCATATTTATTTAACCCTAAAAAGATTCATACAAAAATTGATAGTAAATATGAATTTATAGAATTATATAAAGATGGGTCTACGAATTTTGAAAATATTCGTTGGAAAGATCGTTATTTAATTATGAAAGAAGATAATGTTATTTTTTATTCATATTTATATAAACCTTATAAAAAAGCTTTCTCAACTTATATGAATGTTTTGATTAATAGTAAAGAAAGCAATTCCAGACCATATGAATATTATTACAAAAAAATAAAATAAGGAGAAATTATGAAAAAATTTACTATGAGAGATGAAGAATTTGTTTGTGAAAATTGTGGTAAAAAAGTCTTACCTTTAGGATATAGTGCTAGAGATCACTGTCCTTTCTGTCTTTGTTCTAAACATGTTGATATTATGCCTGGAGATAGGCAAAATACTTGTTTAGGAATTTTAGAGCCAATTGGGATTGAAAAATTTAAAGATACTTATAAAATTGTTTATCGTTGTAAAAAATGTGGTGAATATCATAAAAATATTATGGCTAAAGATGATGATATAGACTTAATTATAGAAATATCTAGACAGAACTGATTCTATCAGTTCTTTTTTTTATTATGTTTTTCTAATCTATTATAAAAAAAACTACTGAATGTAGTTTAATCTTTAAAAAAATCTCTTTTGTTAAAACCAGCTGTCATAAAGCGGAAAGCTGCTTTTCTATTGGTTAACCAAGTGAATTTTACATTGTTTTTATTATTGTGAATAATCTTATCTACCATAAAGTTTGCAATAGTTTCTGGATAATCCCCTAAAATATTATAGACTTTTTTCGTTTTTTCATCTAATTCGATATGTTCTCCATCTCCTAATGCAGTATGGATGAAATTTGTTATCATAATGCCTGGTGTAATTTTTCCTATTAAGACATTAGTATTTTTTTGCTCTGCTTCATAGGCTAGAGCTTCTGTAAAATATGTTACTGCACGCTTACTTGTTCCATATAAAGATAGACCTAATATTTTAGCATCATTACTTCCATGGCCTTCTACGTTAAATATTTGCCCATGCTTTTGGTCAATCATGACCTTCATAATCAATTTAGAACAAAGAATTGTTCCTTTTAAATCTATATCGATTAATCTGTCAATTGTTTTTTTATCTACTTCCCAAATAGGTTTGTTAGGTTGATTGACTCCGGCATTGTTAATCCAGATATCTATTTCTTTTGTCTCTTTTTTGACTTCTGAAATTAAATTATTTACCTCTTCTTCTTTTGTAATATCTGTTTGATATGCTAACACTTTACCTTTTCCGTTTATTTTTTCAAGATTTTCTTTGGCTCCCTTTATAGCCTCTTCATTCACATCACAAATTACTGTATTAAAATTTTCTTTTCTAAATAACTTTAACATTTCTAGTCCAAAACCTCTGGCACTTCCAGTAATTACTACTGTCTTCATATATACCTCCTACTATACTTATAGTATAACACCTTTTAGAAATGTTAACTAATTATATTTTTGTTGTATTTGATTTTTTATAGTTGTGAGTTGTTCATATAAATTACTTAAGGAAGTATTTGTGTCAACGAAATAATCGTAGATACTATCTTCTAAATCATATACTTTTCTTTCTTTTATCTTATTATATTCTTCTTCTGTTACTACCCCGCTTTTTGATTCTTGATGTCCATAGTGTGGTATTACCATTTCCTTTTCTTCTTGTCTATTTTTTACTCTTTTTATATTTTCATCCTCAGAAGATATTATTTTAATCAAAATGATTGGTAAATCTACTCTTTCAGTAATCGTAGATAAATCCTTTTTATTCGATACGCTTCTGTCTAGAATTATAGAATATTTATTATCTATACAGTATTTCATTTCTTCTAAACAGACTATATTATTCGTTTGCCTGACTTCTACACTATGCAGATTCATTTCTGGATATCGCTTTTTTATTATATTTCTTATATAATCTCCACTAATTAAATATAAATTTAATTCTTTTGATAATATTTGCGAAACCAAACTCTTTCCACTTCCTACATTTCCTGTTAATAAAATAAGAAATGGTTTTTGATAAGTTGTGTCTGGTTTTACTCTTTCTTCTTCTATTACTTTTCTTACTTCTTCTTTCATTCTATCACCAAGTCTATTTTATCATAGATTATTAGTTTTTCGGTTTAAATATCAAAGTAAATATAAAGGAAAAGATGATTGCTGCTGTGATACCTGTTGCAGTTAAATCAAACATTCCCATCAGAATTCCTAGAATTCCATATTCGTTTGCCTTGGCTAATGCTCCATGAATTAAAGAATGACCAAAACTAGTTATTGGTAATAAAGCTCCTCCCCCTACTACTTTTATAATTTTGTCATAAAAACTAAATGAATCTAAAAAAGCTCCAAATACTACAAACATACTAGTTACATGTCCAGGAGTTAATTTTGTATTATCTAATATAATTTGAGCAATCATACATACTACTCCGCAGAATAGAAATGAATTTACAAGTAACATTAGACTACCTCCAAACTAATTGCATTAGCAATTGAATAAATATTTTCTTTTTGATAAACCATAGTTGGGGAAAATAGGGCTCCTGTTGCGACGATTAGCACTCTTTTTAGATTTTTCTTTTTCATTTCATGATAGATATATCCAAAGGATACTAGGGCACTACAGACAGGTCCACTTCCTCCTGCTAAGCATTCTTCTTGTTCTTTTAAATCATATAGCATAACTCCACAGTCATTGTAATTATCTTTTAAATCTAAATCATAGTCCTCTAACATATAGTCTTTTACAATTTCTTTTCCATATAGTCCCAAATCTCCTGTTACAATCAAATCATAGTAGTCTGGTTTTCTATTTAAATCTTTTAGATGCCTTTTTATGGTGTCGATTGCTGCTGGTGCCATCACTTTTCCCATGTCGTTAGGATCATTTTGATTTAGGTCTATAATTTGTCCAATGGTAGAAGACTCTACCTTAATGTCTGTTTTTTCTTTTGTTAGTAACATGGAAGCACTACCTGTTGCAGTAAAGGTAGCACTTTTTGGTTTTGGTGCACCATATTCCGTTGGGTTTCTGAATTGTTTTTCGGCCGCCATATTGTGTGAGGAAACGGTTACAATAGCATTTTTTACTCTCTTTGCATCAATTAACACACTTCCTAGTATCATTGCTTCTACAGAAGTGGAGCAAGCTCCATATAATCCTAGAAAACATTTGGAAAAGTTATATGCACCATAGGTAGTCGCTGCTATCTGATTTAGTAAATCTCCACCTAAAATAACATCTACTTCTTTTCTTTTGATTCCAACTTTCTTATGTAATAACTTTAGACTTTCTTTTACTGATTTTATTTCTGCCTTCTCCCAGGAGTCCTCATCATAGTATAAATCATCAAAAGTTTTATCAAAATACTTTTTTAATGGACCTTTCTTCTCATATGGACCTGCAATCGTTGCGGTATCTTTTACATATACATCATTATAAGTAAATGTCATATTCTACCTCCTAATAGATAACGAATCATTCCAAAAAACCAAGCAGCTACGATTCCATATAAAATTACCGATCCTGCTAATTTAAAAATATTTGCTCCTACTCCATAAATAGGGCCTTCTTTTTTATAATCTAGTGCAGCACTTGTCATCGAATGAGCGAAGCCAGTTATTGGTATTAAAAGACCACATTTAAATTTTGTTACTAATTTGTCAAAAAATCCTAAAGCAGTTGAAAGAGACGCTATAAAAATCATAATTACTATCATAATCGTCCCTGCATTATTTCTAGACATATGAAAAATATTACATAATAATTCTATAATTCCTTCTCCTATCATTCCAATTAAACCACCTATTAAAAATGCAACAATTGCATTTTGTAGTTTAGGATTCTTTGCTTTATGTTCTTTTGCAATCATTTCATATTTTTCTTGTTTCATTTATATCACCATTTATATTCTTTGCTGTTTTTTTTATTTCATACAAAAAAGAAGTGAGAAATCACTTCTTTTGAATTTAATATATTGGTGTTACTTGACTTGATGTGATTATGGCTAAAACAATAATATTAATTACAATAATACCTACATAAGTGATAATAACTGTTAATGGTACTGCATAGCCTAATCTTTCTTCTTTTGATTTTAATACATCCATAAAACTTTGTACAACTACTACAATAAATAATATTAAACCTATTAAATAAATGAATGATGTCAATTGATATGAAATAAAACTTGTTAAAATTCCTACTAATGTAAATAGAGTTGGAAATACACTAGCAGTTGCAACTGCTGTAGTAAACTGTTTTAGACTAGCTTTTCCTTTAAAGATAATTCCTACAAATAATTTTGATAAAAGAATAAAGAATGTATAGGCTAATGCTGTAGTTAAAATTCCTGATAAGAATAATTGGAAAAATGGAATAGTTGTGATTGGTGTTGTTGCAGTATAAGACTGCCCCATCATAGAAGCAATACCTGTCATTTTATTATTTATTTGTGTAACTATTCCAGTTACAATACTATCTGTATAACAGTATGTGAATATTCCACCTACTAATACACCAATTCCTAAAAGAATAAATGATAGTGGAAGATTTTCTTTTTTTACATATTTTTCTATTGTTTCAATAGGCTTTTTCCAAATATTTTTTATAATATCTAATAAGGCATTTCCTAAATTGCTTGTTGTTGTTTGTTCTTCTTTTACTTCTTCTTTTTTAGAACAATCAGGACAAATTCCATCGACTAATGCTTTTCCACATTTATTACAAAACTTTGCCATTGTTTACTCCTTTCTATAGTCCTAGTCCACTACTAATTGAGGTACTAGTGGTTTGAAGACTTAGTGCTAATATACTAGATATTAGTACTGTTACTAATGATAAAGTAAATGCGATAATCGCAATACCTACACATAATGCAATTGTATAAATTGTTTGAGTTTTAGTTGTTGTGGAAATTACTAAAATTCCTTGATGTAAGTGTACTAATAAGAAGGCTATTGCCAATATCAATATAATTAAACCTAGTACATAATGAATAAATGATAATATGGTTGCTGCTAAAAGAAGTACACTAAAGGATACTTCAATTATTCCTATCATAGAAATTATTTTCTTAAAATCTAATTTCTTTTTAAATATTACAGCATGCATTAAGTAGATTAATCCTGCCATAATTACTGATGCTATGGCAAACATGATTGCCATTTTTATTCCTACATTTGAAAGTGATGGTAATGACAATCCTGTTGCTGCTATTTGGGTATTTAATTGCTCCATCATAGTACTGATTACTGATAAATCCATACCTACAGATGAGAATATATTGCTTAATAATACATGTATGAAAATTCCAAATAATATTGCACAAATTACAATTGATACAATTCCTAATGGAAGATTTTTTGCTGTTGCTTCTTTTTTTATTGTGGCAACTGGATGCGTGAACATTCCTTTTAATACATTAAGATATTCGATAAATAAATTTTCTTCAGAAGTAGACTCTACTACTTCTTTTTCAGTTTGCTCACAATGTGAGCATTTGCCATCTACTAATGGTTTTCCGCATTTGTTACAAAATTTTGCCATTGTTTACTCCTCTCTTTACCATAAATAAGAAACTGTTGCAGGGAATGAAGAGATACCTACTACTTTATAATTATCTTCTTCTGGAATCATATAGAAAGTAACATAATTATATCTATCATCCTCTTCTTCTCCATTATTATCTGTTTCTGTCCATGAATAGCTCATTCTTACTCTTAAGCTTAATTGATAATCTCTTGTAAAGCCGATTGATGAAACTGTCATGCTTTCCACATCGAAAGATGTTAATTTTTTGCTATCTTCTTGAACATCTTTTAAATAATCTGCATATTCTTCTGCAAAATCTTTATAATATTCAGAATCTGGTTTTTCAGCTAATACAGATTTTATGTCATCAAAACTCTTATTATCAATAATTCCCTTCATCGTTGTCTCCATTGTTTCTGTTGCTTCTTTTGTTAATTTTTCTTTGGTTTTATCCGTAAGATCACTAGTTGTAATACTTAAGCTATATCTTTTACTATAACTTGATGGGGTAATCTCTTTTTCGATTTCTAATCCACCAGGTAATTCAAATTCTACATTTGTAGAAGTCGTTAATACTTGTGGTAGAATATATGTTTCTGTATAGTCTTCTTTTTCTTCTTTATCAAGATATTTATCTGTTACTTTGACTCCTGCATAGGTTATTTCTGTATCTTTTGGTACTGTAATATTATAATTTTCTGCTGTGTTCATTCCTAATAATTCATCATCTGCCATTGTCCATTTTGGAAAGAACAAAAATGCTTTTTCTTTTTCTTTTGTTAATTTGATTTCAAATGATGAATCTGTTGTCGTTGTTGTACTAGTTCCTACTCTCATAGTAGCATTTACTGTGACTACTGCTGTAAGTCCCCCATTTTCATAAGTTGTTGTTCCAACTACAAAATTGTTAATGGTACTTTTTCCTTCTAATTTTTCTTTTACAGCCTCTGTATAAGCTTTTTTACTAATAAATGTTTGATCACCAGTATAATTTGCATAATCATACAACTTTTCATAATCTTTATTATTTATTGCTTCAATATAATTTTCTACAATCTTAGATGGTGATGTCTGTGTTTTTAACACTTGAAATACTACAAATAAGATTACTACTACAGCTATAATAATACCGATAATAATCCATTGTTTTTTATTTAATTTTTTTGTGTTTTTCTTTTTTTGTGTTTTTTTCTTAGGTGTTTTCTCCTCTTTTGGTTGCTCTAACTTTGCACCGCATTCTTCACAAAATAGAGCATCTTTTTCATTCTTTGCACCGCACTCACTACAATACATCTTTTACACTCCTTCTTTTCATTATATGAAATTATTTATTCATATAGACTTCCCCCTTTTTAACACACCTTCCTTCTCAACACCTCCTCGACCACTCACAATGGAATGTTTCTAGCTTTATTATATCATTTTTTCATAAAAAAAACTCTATTTTATAGAGTTGTCTTTAGCTTTTGTAATATTTTTGATTCTTTTCTTGATACTTGTACTTGAGACATTCCTAGAGACTCGCTTGTTTCTTGTTGTGTTAGTCCCGTATAATATCTCGCAATAATTAACTGTTGTTCTTCTCTTGGGAGATTTTCTATGGCATCTTTTAAATCTAAGAAGTCTTCGGTCATTTGTGTTTCTTCTTGTCCAAAAGAATTATATAAATCACTTTCTTCATCACTATAGGTGTAATCTAGACTCTCTACCTGTCTAGTCGCAAGTGTTGCTTCTTCTATTTTTTCTATGGGAACTTCTAAAAAGACAGATAATTCTTCTGTTGTTGGTTCCCTTTTCAATCTTTGTGCCATCACTTCTTTTGCATGTTCTAAGCTTTTGTTCAGTCGAAGGAGATCTCTACTTATCTTTACAGGATTACTCGCTCTAATATAAGTATTAATCTCCCCTAAAATATAATAATAAGCATAAGTTGAAAACTTTGTATTTTCATTTGGATTATAATTTTTTTTAGCATTCATTAAACCAAGCATCGCTACTTGATATAGGTCTTCTTTATCAAAGTTTCGGTATCTACCAATCATTTTATAAATCATATCTTCATATTCCAATACGCTGTCCATATTCTCTCCTTTTAAATACTAATATATTGAAATACTTCTTTTTCTTCTGTTACATAAAATAATTCGTTTTTTCTTTCTCCTAACATTTTTCTTAATTTTGTTGATATACCACAGATAGCAACACTACCACATTTTAAAAATATTTCTGTTAACTTATTTTGAATACTTCCCAATATACCTTTATCTATTTTATTTACGTCTTCTAAGTTAAATACATAAACTAAAATTCCTTGGTTATATAATAAATAGTTAATTTCTTCTGCTACTTTATAGAAGTTGTTTGTAGTTAGTTCTCCCTCCAATCTAATAAACATGATTCCTCTGTTTACTTGTCGTGATACTGTTAGCATGTCTTCACCTCTATTTGCACTATAAAACAAATAGAAAATATTTTCTAGCATTTCGACAAAACATGACAAATGTTTCGTATGACAAAAATCGACAGAAAAATAAAGTAATCTTATTTTACTTTATTTTCTTTTATTCTCTTTTATCACTATTTAGACATCTCTTGGATTGTTTCTTTAGCTAAACCAGTATACTTAGCTATTGTAACAATATCTAATCCATCTTTTAGCATATTATGAGCAATATCAATTTTTGCTTGCTCTAGTCCTTGCTCTAGTCCTTGTTCTAAGCCTTGCTCTAGTCCTTGCTCTAAACCCTCTTTTAATCCTCTTTCTATCATTTCTCTTCTAATAGAATTTTCTATCTTTCGATTATCTTCTTCTGCACTCATATATTCAAAAAATTCAGGATTACTATTGATTTTTTCCATTTCACTCATATATTTTTTCACCATCCTATCTTCTTTTGACAGAAGCTTTAATTCTTCTAATTCTAAATCTAGCATAATTATTTCTTTATTTTCTTCTATTTTTTCTTTGTTTTTAGTATACCAATAGTTTATATATTTTTCCATATTGATTTCATAAATGGTAAAATTTTCCACATATTTTTTATTGCTTTGATCTTGTACATAATATACTCTTTTCTCTTCTGAATCTTCTAGTCCATAACTAAAATTAATTTGTATAATCTTAGTATCTTGGTTATAATTTTGTCCTTTTAATACGTGGTTAGAGTATATTGCACATATATAAGACATATTTCTTGGTTTTACATAATTTAGATTGGAAGCATTTACTTCTACTTGAATATTTCCAATGTCTGTTTTTAAAAATAAATCAAAGTGTTTTCTTTTTACATAGATATTTCCTACATTCTGTTCTAAATTGAGATATTCCACGTTATTTATTTTTAGTTTTAGAATCCCTTCTAATAAATAAATTAACAAGTCTTTGTTTGACTCGTTCATAAACACCTCTTTAAATGCTCTATCATAACGACAAGTATAAAATTTTTTAATAGTTTCACCTCCTACTTTATTATTCGAAAAAAGTAGGAGTCTTCCTTAAAAATTTCAAAAAAATAGCCCTAGGCTATTCTTCTTTAAATTTCTTCATTACTGGTAAGAATCTTTCAATAAACTTATATTCATCACGGTCTTTAATATATAAGAATCCTAAAATAGAAAATACTAGTGCACCAATAAAATTGACTACTAAATCTTTCATAGTATCGATAATACCAATGTCTAAATATCCACCTTCAATTGTCGTTTTTTTATTGTTATCACTATAGATAATTGTTTTATTAATATCGTCTATGATAATTGGATCATTCTTATTCTCTTTATTTAATTCTACTGATTGTATTCTTTCTACAATTCTATCTTTTTGCATGTCCGTATTAAAATAACGGTCTGCAGCAAATTCAAAAAATTCCCATAATACTCCGATTGTCATAGAAAAGCAAAAAGCAACTAGTGCTACGAATAATGGTGTCATTTTAATATGAAATCTTTCTGTTCTATTTAAAATATCGATTAGTGAGAATCCAATTGCTGCTGATAGAAAACCATTTAGTGTATGTAACATAGTATCCCAGTGTTTAAATACTCCATAAAAGTTTTGAATTTCTCCTAATATTTCTGCTCCAAAGATAAATAAATAAATGATAATTTCTAGTGTTGTTGGTAATTTTACTTTAAAAGTTCTTGAAGCAATTGTTGGTAGAGTAAACAATATTAAAGTTAGAAAACATAAAGCAACACTATGCCAGTTTCCTTTTAAAGATTGCTCTACCATACATACGATTACTAAAAATCTTAGTACTAAATATACAACAATATTAATTTTTAATTGACGTTTTTCTTTTTTATTTACTTTTTTATATACTTTTTTATTTTCTCTTGCCATAGCTTCCCCTTACTTATTAAATAACTTCTTTGCATTTGTTCTTGGTATTAACATTTTTACTTTTTGATCTACTTTAAATTCATATTTGGCCTTACTTGTTTCATATTCTTCGCCATCAATACACCACGAGGTTTTTGGTTTGTCTAGGAATTCTATTTCAAAATCGTTAGTTTGATAATAGGTAATTCCTGGAACTTCTTTTACATCTTTCATAGTTACTTGGACTAACATTCTTAAAATATCTGGTTTAGTTTTTGGATTAGCGAGAGCCACTTCAAACATATTGTCATCCATTTTTACATCATAGTAAATATCATCTACACCTGCTACACGTGATGAGTTAGTAATAAAGAAAAATGAATATTCTCCTTCATGTTCTACTCCATCTACTTTGTATTTTACATGATACTTATGAATTTTATTTTGTAACTGTCTTAAGCCATATAAAATATAAGCAATTTTACCATATTTCTTTTTTAAATTTCTTGGAGTATTATAGGCCATATCAATATAATCTCCTAGACATGCGACATAGACAAAAGGCGTATTATCAATATAGCAAACATCTACTTTTTTTCTTACTCCGTTTAATAGTAATTCCAAGTTTTTTTGATAATCTTTTGTATATCCATACATATTGGCAACATCATTCGTTGTTCCCATAGGAAGGTTCGCTAAAACAAGTTTCTTTTCGCGGCGAAGATTTCCGGTTACTACTTCATTTAACGTACCATCTCCTCCGGCACTGATTACTAAATCCACATCATCTTCTAGTTCTTCTACAATTCTAGTGGCATCTTTTGGTCCCTTAGTATATTTAATTTCTGCATCATAACCATGTTTTCTTAAGACATCATAAAATTCATTTTTCGTACTTAAACTTTTGACTTTACCACTTTCAGGATTCATAATAATGATACATTTTTTCATAGTCTTCGCTCCTTGATAGCTATATTATAACATATTCTTTTATTTTAGTACATTTTATTATATTTTGTTAAAGATATTATATTTCATACAATTTTCATTGATTTTCCACTAGTTTTTTGATATAATTTTGTTGTTTTATCTATCCATAAGATAGATTATAATGAGGAAGGTGCAGTATGTTATATTTGTGTTTATTCTTACCTGCTAGTATTTCTATCTTGGTAAGTGAAAAGTTAAGAAAGGAAAAAAGAAAGCTTAATGAATTAGTTATTCCTTATCTTGGTTATACTTTTATTATTAATTTAATTATGACTATTATTTATCATTTTATTCATACTGGTAAAATTAATTGGTATAGTTCTAAATTATTTACTATCGATTTTACTATGCAATACATGTTAATAAGTTTTGCTGTTGCGATTGCAATTAGTTGTTTATTATTTATTATATCTAAAGTAGTACAGATTAATATTGATGTAAAGGAACGTAAGAAGGATGTTGAAAAAAGTTCTAAAAATTATAGTGCAGATTATAAAAGGAAGCATTAGTCTTCTTTTTGTTATACTATTTTTCTTAGCTATCTTTCTTTCCATGGCATTGCGTCTTGGAACAAACTGGGCAATAGAAAATTATAGTTTTACTTCGTTTGATGAGATTTTATATACTTTAGGTACTTCTGTTACTACTGCTAGTAAAGATATATTAGATGATTTCTTTCAATCTAATATTTATCCTCCACTGCAAACAACTTTAATTTTACTTGGAATTTTTATTGTTATTTATATTATTTATAGAATTTTCTTTAGAAATAGTAAGATTCAGCTACAACTTACTATGTTTAAAAAACAATTTCATATTAAATTTAATATTGCAGTTTTTATTTTCTTAATCGCTTGTCTTATACCAATCTATACTTTGACTGATTCTGTTGTTTACGCAATGGATGAGTTATATATAAATGAATATATTGAAGCTAATGCAAAAAGTTCTACTTTTTTCGAAGAAGAATATGTAAATCCTGCAGATGTAAAACTGGAATTTCCTAAGAAAAAAAGAAATTTAATTTATATCTATTTAGAATCTATGGAATCTACTTATGCTGATTATGAAAGTGGTGGTGGTTATCCATATAACTATATTCCAAATCTTACAGAGTTAGCTGAAGATTATATTAATTTTTCTAATACAGATGGTGTTGGTGGTGCTCATATGCCTTTTGGTGCTTCTTGGACGATGGGTGGTATGGTGGCAGCTACCGCTGGGATTCCTATAAAAACACCATTTATTGCAGATGATGCTAATCAAGAGAAAAATTATAAAAATGGACTTGTTAATGGCGCTACTGCAATTGGTGATATATTGGCCGAAGAAGGATATCATCAATCTATTATGGTAGGGTCTGACTTATCCTTTGGTGGTAGAAGAGTCTATTATAAAAGACATGGCGATTATCAGGTCTTTGACCTTTATACTGCCAAAGATGATGGCATTATTCCTGATGACTATTATGTTTTCTGGGGATATGAAGATGAAATATTATATGAATATGCAAAACAGGAATTAGAAAAAGTTGCTGACAGTGATGAACCATTCAATTTTACTATGTTAACAGTAGACACCCATATGCCTGACGGGTATGAAAGTGATTTTTGTCCAAATTATTCTAGTAATCCTTATTTAAATGCTATTTATTGTTCTGATAGACAACTTGGAGAATTTGTTGAGTGGATTCAAGATCAAGATTTTTATGATAATACAACCGTCATTTTAGCTGGTGATCATCTTAGTATGAATACTAGTTCATTTAATAACTTACCCGATGACTATGAAAGACGAGTCTATAATGTTTATTTAAATTCTGCGGTTGAAACAGATCATACTAAAAATCGTGATTTTACTACATTTGATTATTACCCTACTACTCTAGCAGCTTTAGGTGTAAAAATTAAAGGTGATAGATTAGGATTAGGTACTAATTTATTCAGTAATAAAAAAACGTTAAGTGAAATATATGGTAATAGTTATATAGATAAAGAACTAAAAAAACGTTCAACTTATTATGATTCTTGTGTTAATCTAGGTAATTGTGACTAAAAAAGGCTTCTCAAAAAACTGAGAAGTCTTTTTTAATAATAAAATATACTCATATCTACTCTTCCGTTAATTCCTGGAACACTACCGTCACTAGTATATTGCCAACCTTCATATGTTCCATTATAAGTTAATTCTGGTCCCCATTGTGCCACCCAGCCAATTTCTGGTCTTAGTGTTTCTGGAAATCTCGTTTCTATGTAGTTTTTAGAAGCATATATTTTTACATCTACTCCTAAAGCCGATTCTACTTTACTAGAAAAACTATTAAACATCTCTTGATATGTTTGTTGACTAATTCCATAACTATTTTCTCCTGTTGAAGAAATTGTCCAATCTTCTAAATCATAATAAATCGAGAATATATCCGATGCAATATTTGCTCCTGTATTTTTAATAATATTAATTAAGTTGTCTGCTTCCATACTTGCTTCATTCGCATTTTCTGCATAACTAAATAAGTATACAGAATATGGAATTCCCAAACGATTTAGCTCTTGTACATTTCGTTGAAAATAAGCATCTGTCCAACTAACACCATAACCTGCTCTTAAGATTACAGCATCCACCATACCACTATTTTTTACTGCTTCCCAGTCTATATTTCCCTGATGTGCTGATACATCAATTACTACTTTTTGGTTAACATACTTTTCAAATGCACCTGTATATTCATTAAACTGATAATATTTTCCAGCCATTCTTTGAATTCCTTTAGCCATGGTTCCATCTGGATTATAGTATACAAATGTATTTCCAGTACTCTTGAATCCATCTAGAAATCCATCTTCCCCAAATATGTAATTTCTTCCCTCAATGGTTTGATTACCGTATACAACAGTACCATCCATATTTAAATAAAATATTTGATTATAATCATTATTTAAAGTTTGCCATCCTGTTTTCAATACATAATTTATATTACTAAAGAAGTATGTTTGTCCATCGATTTCTCTAAATCCATTATAGGCATATCCATCTTCTCCAAAATAATATTTATTATTATTTATTGTTTGCCAACCATATTGAAGTTCTCCACTACCATTAGTATATATTAATTTTCCATCTGCATCTACTAATCCTGTTTGCAATTCATAATTGTTAAAATAATAATTTGTATTATCTATTGTTTGGAACCCGTTTACTGCAAAATGATCTTCTCCAAAATAATAAGTTTCTCCATCTAGTTCTTTCCAACCGTGATATACTGTTCCATCTTCATTTAGATAGA
>ENA-ORTU01000712-ORTU01000712.1-human-gut-metagenome-genome-assembly--contig:-NODE-712-length-39356-cov-8.365360_pt1 | contig 39356 bp, 36 predicted proteins | sample MGYA00241910_ERZ509184 | MGnify/ENA primary metagenome ERZ509184 (study PRJEB26280, sample SAMEA2338847) | human gut metagenome | biome: human gut; feature: human-associated habitat; material: faeces... | reverse complement strand
GGCAGTACTTGGCAAGGTCGAGGCAGCCCTTGAACTCCTCTTCGAGCTGGTCGGGACGCAGGACGAGGTGGCCTTCGGAGATCGTGAACTGACGCACGCGGATGAGGCCGTGCATCTCGCCGGAATCCTCGTTGCGGAACAGCGTCGAGGTCTCGCCCAGGCGCATCGGCAGGTCGCGGTAGGAGCGCTGGCGGTTCAGGTAGACCTGATACTGGAACGGGCAGGTCATCGGGCGCAGGGCGAAGCACTCCTTCGTCTCGTCATACGGGTCGCCGAGGATGAACATGCCGTCGAGATAGTGATCCCAGTGGCCGGAGATCTTGTAAAGGTCGCGCTTGGCCATCAGCGGGGTCTTGGTGAGAAGATAGCCGCGCTTCTGCTCCACATCCTCGACCCAGCGCTGGAGCACCTGCACGACGCGCGCGCCCTTGGGCAGCAGCACCGGAAGGCCCTGACCGATGCAGTCGACGGTGGTGAAGTATTCGAGCTCGCGGCCGAGCTTGTTGTGGTCGCGCTTCTTGGCCTCTTCGACCTGGGCGAGGTAGGCGTCCAGCTCTTCCTTCTTCGGGAAAGCGACGCCGTAGATGCGCTGGAGCACCTCGCGGTTCGAGTCGCCGCGCCAGTAGGCGGCGTTGCAGGCGGTCAGCTTGATGCCGTTGCCCTTGATGCGGCCGGTGGAGTCGAGGTGCGGACCGGCGCAGAGGTCGGTGAACTCGCCCTGCTTGTAGAAGCTGATGACGGCATCCTCGGGCAGGTCGTTGATGAGCTCGACCTTGAACGGCTCTTCCTTTTCTTCCATAAACTTGATGGCCTCGGCACGCGGAAGCTCAAAGCGCTCGAGCTTGAGCTTTTCCTTGCAGATCTTGCGCATCTCGGCTTCGATCTCAGCCAAATTCTCCGGCGTGAAGGAGAACGGAGCGAGCATATCGTAGTAGAAACCGTTGTCGATGCTCGGGCCGATGGCGAGCTTCACCTCGGGCCAGAGGCGCTTGACAGCCTGCGCCAGCACATGGGAGCAGGTGTGCCAATAGGTCTTGCGGTACTCGGGATTTTCAAACGTAAACTGGTTTTCTTCGTTGATCTTGACTTCTTCAGACATGTTATTTACCTCCATTTTCACTTGAGGGTGCAAAAAAGCTCCACCCCCGATCTTCTCAGGGGTGAAGCATTCAACTACTCCACGGTTCCACCCTGCTTGCGCATTTTGCGCCGCTTGTGTCCGCTGTAACGGGCGATCCCGTCCCGCTTGTTTCGCGGGCGGCTCAAGGGTGGTACTGCCGGTCTCTTCCGCAGGATGCTCGCAGCAAATGCATCCCTCTCTGCGCGGGGAAATATCGGTTTCTTCCCTATCCGTGCCATTTTGATGATGGGAGTGTACACCCGCCGCGCCCGTTTGTCAAGCAAAAAGTGCGCACAGCGTGCGCACTTTTACAATAAATTCATCAAAACTCCGGCGGGCGGTTCTTCGTCGGCTTGTCGTCGCCGTCGTCCTTGCCGAGAATGCCCGAAAAGAGTTTTTTGCGCTTTGCACGCCTTTCCTCCTCTTTTTGCTTCTGCTCCGCCTTGTAACGCTCGATCGACTCCAGCTCTTCAATGCGCTCGCGCGCAACAGCGCGCAGCATATCCGGATTGGCATCGTAAACGATCGCACGCAACTCGTCCATCGTCATTTCCTCGCAGGCATCCCGAAAGCGCTTTTCGCGCACGTCCTCCGGCTCAAAAAATGCCATGCGGCCGCACCAGGGGCAGATGTACACGTCGACCTCGACATGGTCAGTCCATAGGTTTGAGCCAAGACTCGAGCCGTTCATCTCGAGCGTCTGCGCGCCGCGATCCTCCATCGCGTGGCCGCAGACGCAAAGCTTGTCAATCATGCGTTTTCTCCTTTCGGTGCAGCTCGTGCTTCGGGATATCGTTGTAGAAAGCGAACGTCTCCTCAAAAAGCGCGGCACCGTAGGCGCGCAGCTTTTCGCAGTAGGCGTCATAGGCGGCGATCATCTGCCGCGCCTCGTCCGTCAGCTCTGCACCGCCGCCGTGCTTGCCGCCGGCCGTGGAGGTCAAAAGATGGAAGCCCAGCCCGTCCTCGGCATTGCGGACGACCGTCCACGCCTTGGAATAGGCCATGGACATCGACAGCGCCGCCGCGCGCAGCGAATGCAACTCGTCTACGCGCTTCAAAAGCTGGGACACGCCGGGGCCAAAGCATTTCTGGTCGGAAAACACACGGGCGGAGAGAACAACGCGGAGCTCACGATCCATAGGGCGGCACTTCCTTTCTGTTGTATTTCATTATATCCAGGTGAATGCGGTTCGTCAATACGGCAAAAGCTAAGCGGGAGCATGCCGCTCCCGCTTTCTTCACTTTAAGGTGTTGTAGTGCGTACTTTCGCCGTCGAACAAAAAGCCGTCCGTGTCGTGCACGCGGCCGTTGGAAAGCATCTGCCGGTAGCGGAGGTCATAGGAATAGAGCTCGTCGTTCGTGATGCCGGTCAGGCTGCGTCCGTTGCTGCGCAGCTGCGCGTTTGCGCTCTTTTCCGTCTCGGGGTTCAGATAGGTCTTGCCGTAGAGGTTGCCGTTTTCGTGCGTGATGGTCTTGTCGCTGCCAAAATAGCGGCTGCGGTCGCTGGCGCTCGCGGCGGCATTGCGGCGGTCGACGCTGCGCGTCGTATTCTCTCCGTCGCCGTCCATGTCGTCGCCCATCATGCCGTCGCCGGTCACGCTGTCGTCTTTTTTGTTTTCGCCGCTCATGTCGTCGCCCGGCATGTTATCCTTTTTTTTGCCGCTGTCCGCCGCGCCGTTGTCGGTCGTACCGGTCGACGGGCCGTTGGCGGTGTTGCTGTCCTTCTTCTCCCCGCAGCCCGCGAGCGAGAAGAGCAGCAGCGCCGTCACAAAAAGCATGGCAAGGGTCTGCTTCATTGCTGCATTTCTCCTTACGTTCATCTCCCGCGATACCCAAGCAATAGTATGCGCACGAAACAACAAGAAACCAGACGTAAATTTTGTCAAAACGCATGTCACCGACACTAACTCGGCAAAAAGCTTCGCAGAGTTTCGCGCCTATAGGCGCGAAATAATTTTAATCGTAATTTCCAACGACATGTGCGTTGGAAATTACACTTCTCAGGCCACAAGTGTGGAAATCAACCGCCTGCGGCGGTTGATTTATGCGCGCAGCGGCCTGCAAAAAATCAAAAAAGAAGGGCATCGCAAAACGATGCCCTTCTTTTTGAAATTGTCTTACTTGCTCGCCTTCGCGGCCTTGAAGGCCTCGATCAGCATCGGGGTGACCTTGAACAGGTCGCCGCAGATACCGTAGTCGGCGATCTCGAAGATCGGCGCGGTGTCGTTCTTGTTGACCGCGATGATGCACTCAGACTCGCTCATACCGGCCTTGTGCTGGATGGAGCCGGAGATACCGAGAGCAACGTAGACCTTCGGGTGGACGGTCTTACCGGTCTGACCGACCTGATGGTCGGCAGTGAGCCAGCCGGAGTCGATGGCCACACGGGAGCCGCCAACAACGCCGCCGAGCACGTCGGCGAGCTCGTGAGCGAGCTTGATGCCGCCCTCGACGTCCTTGGAGATACCACGGCCGACGGAGACGATGTAGTCAGCGCCAACCAGGTCGACGAGCTTCTTGGCAGCCTTGACGACCTCGACGACCTCGGTCTGGAGATCGGCGGCGTCGAGCTTGACGTCGTACTTGGTGACCTTAACGGCCTTGGCCTTCGCCTCGTCGTAAGCAGCCTTCTTCATAACGCCGGGACGGACCGTCGCCATGGAGGGACGGAAGCGCGGGCAGATGATGGTAGCCATCAGGTTGCCGCCGAACGCGGGACGGGTCATCTTCAGGTCGCGAGAGACATCGTGGTCCTTACCCATGACCTTCGCGGTGGCCATGCCGTCGATCTTGGCCTCGGGCAGCGTGGAAGCGCCGCGCAGGAAGTCCTTGTAGATGGGCATGTCAACGTCGAGGTGGGTGCAGTCGGCGCAGAGACCGGTGTGCAGACGGGCTGCGCAGCGGGGGCCGAGGTCACGGCCGATGTTGGTCGCGCCGATGAGGAAGGCCTCGGGCTTCATCTCGGAGATGACGTCGCAGATGACCTTGGCATAGGCGTCGGTGGTGTAGTTCTTGAGCAGGGGGTGGTCGCAGACGATGACCTCATCAGCGCCGTAGCCGCCAATGCTCTCGGCGAGATCGCCGACATTGTCGCCGACCAGCAGACCGCAGAGCTTCACGCCCAGCTCGTCCGCCAGCTTGCGGCCTTCGGAGATCAGCTCATAGGAGGTGGACATCATCTGGCCCTGGCGCTGTTCGCAGAAGACCCATACGTTCTTGAACTCTTCAATCTTGGAGGAGTCATAGTTGGGATTAGCAAGTTTCACTTCGTTACGCATCGTATTGATCTCCTTTCCTTAAATGATGTGTTTTTCGAGCAGGATGCCGGCGAGCTTCTCGCAGGTAGCCATGTCGTTGCCCTCGAGCATCTGGCCAGCGCCCTTCTGGGGAGGCGTGAAGGAGGTCAGGATGTTGGTCGGGGAGCCCTTGAGGCCGATGGTGGTAGCGTCGATGAGGGGGTGATCCTTCAGGGCGTTGTAGTCCAGAACGGTCATGGGCTTGGAGTAGCACTCAAACACACCGGAGACGCTCATGTAACGCGGAGTATTGAGCTCCTTGATGCAGGTGATCAGGCACGGGGTCTGAGCCTTGATGGTCATGTAGCCGTCCTCGAGCATACGCTTGACGGTCAGGGTGTCGCCTTCCTTCTTCACATCGGCGGCGTAGGTGATCTGGGGCAGGTGCAGCTTCTCAGCAATCTGAGGACCGACCTGAGCGGTATCACCATCGATAGCCTGACGGCCGCAGAAGACGATGTCGTCGTCATCGAGACCGATGGTGTCGAGCGCGGCGGCAAGGATCTGGGAGGTGGCGTAAGTATCGGAACCGCCGAACTCACGGGCGGAAACGAGATAGCCATCATCAGCGCCCATGGCCATCAGCTCGCGCAGCATGCCTTCTGCCGGCGGGGGACCCATGGTGACGACGGTGACCGTGCAGCCCAGCTCGTCCTTGAGCTTGAGAGCGGCCTCAACAGCGTTCATATCATCGGGGTTGATGATGGTCTGCATGGAAGCGCGGTTCAGGGTACCATCGGGATTGACGGCAACCTTACCGGAGGTATCGGGGACCTGCTTAACGCAAACAAGAATCTTCATTATATCTTTACCTCCTTTTTTAGTTCACACCAAGATACTTGGCAACGACCATACGCTGGACTTCGGAAGTGCCCTCGTAGATCTCGGTGATCTTGGCATCGCGCATCATGCGCTCAACGGGATACTCACGGGTGTAGCCATAGCCGCCGAAGAGCTGAACAGCGCGGCGGGTGACGTCGGAAGCGGTCTCGGCCGCGAAGAGCTTGGCCATGGCAGCGTCCATGGAGTAATCCTCGTGATTCTGCTTCTTCATGGCAGCCGCGTACACGAGGTACTGGGCAGCCTGGGTGCGGGTGTGCATGTCGGCCAGCTGGAACTGGGTGTTCTGGAACTGGCTCAGGCGGCGGCCAAACTGGACGCGCTCCTTGGTGTACTTGACAGCCTCGTTGATGGCGCCCTCGGCAAGGCCGAGAGCCTGGGAGGCGATACCGATACGGCCGCCGTCGAGGGTCTTCATAGCGATCTTGAAGCCTTCGCCTTCCTTGCCGAGCAGGTTCTCCTTGGGAACGACGCAGTCTTCGAAGACGAGGTCGCAGGTAGAGCTGCCTCGGATACCCATCTTCTTCTCGTGCTTACCGGTGGAGAAGCCGGGGAAGTCCTTCTCAACGATGAAGGCGGTGATGCCGTGGTTGCCCTTGCTCTTGTCGGTCATGGCGAACACGACGAAAGTGGAGGCAACGTTACCGTTGGTGATGAAGCACTTGCTGCCGTTGAGGACGTAGTCGCCGTTCTCGTTCTTGACAGCGGTGGTCTGCTGGCCGGAGGCGTCGGTACCGGCGCCGGGCTCGGTCAGACCGAACGCGCCGATCTTGCGGCCGGACAGAAGGTCAGGCAGATACTTCATCTTCTGCTCCTCGGTGCCGTTCTCGAAAATGGGAGCGCAGCAGAGGGAGGTATGGGCGGAAACGATAACAGCGGTGGTGCCGCAAACCTTAGCGAGCTCCTCCACGCACATGGCATAACTGAGAACATCGCCGCCGGCGCCGCCGTACTGCTTCGGGAAGTAAATACCCATCATGCCGAGCTTGGCCATCTTTTCGACGGTCTCCATGGGGAAGCGCTCTTCCTCATCGAGTTCCTCAGCTAAAGGCTTGACTTCATTTTCTGCAAATTCGCGATACATTTTGCGGACCAGCAGATGTTCTTTGGACAGATGGAAATCCATAGTCTTTTGCTCCTTCACTATAAAAATAATTGGATTGTCTAATTTTTCACAAATCAGTTCCGTGACTTTCATTATATCCTGTGCGTTTCATTTTCGCAAGAGGAACTATCATTCCTTTTTGGAATTCGTGCTTTTCGCCGAATTCATTAAAGTCTTTTTGACATTTCCGTTCCTTTTATGACAGTTTTCTGTCATTTTCAGGAATCCTTTCCATTCCAAAAGAGAAAAGGGGAGGCAGTTTTTGTAAACTTCCTCCCCTTTTTATCCTTTTAGGAACGGATTACTTCTTGCTGTAATCGTAGAAGCCCTTGCCGGACTTCTTGCCGAGCTGGCCGCCGCGGACCATCTTCTTGAGCAGCAGAGCGGGACGATACTTCGGATCGCCGGTCTCGCTGTAGAGGACGTTCATGATGGCGAGGCAGACGTCCAGGCCGATGAAGTCGCCCAGGGCGAGGGGGCCCATGGGGTGGTTCGCGCCGAGCATCATGGCCTTGTCGATATCCTCGACAGAGGCAACGCCGGTCTCGACCAGGCCGATGGCCTCGTTGATCATCGGGATCAGGATCTTGTTGACGACGAAGCCCGGAGCCTCAGCGACCTCGACAGGCTCCTTGCCGATCTCCTTGGAGAGGTTGTAGATGAAGTCGAAGGTCTCCTGCGTGGTGTTGGCGCCGCGGATGACCTCAACGAGCTTCATGCTGGGCACGGGGTTGAAGAAGTGCATGCCGATGACGGCGTGCTTGAGGCCGAGACCCATCTCGGTGACGGACAAAGAAGAGGTGTTGGTCGCGAAAACGGTGCTCTCCTTGCACATCTCGTCGAGCTCGCCGAGCAGCTCGCGCTTGGTGCCCATCTCTTCCTTGACGCACTCGATAACGAGGTCGGCGTCCGCCGCGGCAGACTTCTCCTCGACGAGGATGTTGTTCAGGATGGCGTCCTTAGCCTCTTCGGTCATCTTGCCCTTCTCGACACGCTTCTGCAGGGAAGCGGCGAGCTTATCCTTGTGGCGCTGAGCGGAAGCGACGCTGGAAGCGTACATCAGAGCGGTGTGGCCCTTGGCCGCGAAGACCTGAGCGATGCCGCTGCCCATGGTGCCGGCGCCGAAAACTGCAACTTTCATTGTGTGTATCCTCCTACAATATAAATAGATAATTCTATGGAATCACTTGTTGATAAAGGGCTCGTGCTTGCGCTTTTCGAGGAAAGCGCCCATGCCCTCCTGCTGGTCGGCGCTCTGGAAGCAGGAGCCGAAGGCCTTCTCCTCGATCACGACGGCGCGGTCAATGTCGACCTGAAGACCGTCGTTGATGGCCTGCTTGGACGCGCGCACCGCGATGGGCGCGTTGCCGGCGATCTGGCCGGCGAGCTTTTCCGCCGCGGCGTAGAGGTCAGAAAGCGGATAGACCGCGTTGACAAGGCCGATGCGGTAGGCCTCGTCCGCCTTGATGTTGCGGGCGGTGTAGATCATCTGCTTGGCCATGCCGGGGCCGACGAGGCGCGCAAGGCGCTGCGTGCCGCCAAAGCCCGGCGTGATGCCGAGACCCGTTTCGGGCTGGCCGAAAACGGCGGTATCGGAGCAGATGCGGAAGTCGCAGCTCATCGCGAGCTCGCAGCCGCCGCCGAGGGCATAGCCGCCCACCGCCGCGATCGTCGGGATGGGGAACGCTTCGAGCTTGCGCATGACGTCGTTGCCCTGCTTGCCGAAGGCCTCGGCCTCCTCCTTGCTGAGCTCCTTCATCTGCGCGATGTCCGCGCCGGCGACAAAGGACTTCTCGCCCGCGCCGCGGACGATCAGGCAGCGGATCTCGCTTAAGTCCACCGCGTCGAGCGCGGCATCGAGATCGGCGAGCACCTGAGAATTGAGCGCGTTGAGCGCCTTTTCGCGGTCAATGATGAGATAGGCAATGTTGCCCTTGGGTTCATATTTGACAAAAGACATCATGTGTCTCCTCCTGTCTTCTTCAACTGCCCCCTATTATATGGGCGGCAAGGCATATTTGCAAGAGAAAAATCACTTTTTTCAAAAAAGTTTCACACTTTTCCGGTGTCATTGCAAGAAACGCTGCATTTTTAATGATCTTTTCTCCCAATGCAGCAACTCTTGTATAAAATTTTTAAAATGACTTGTCTCTTGCACCAATTTTCGATATGATAGGATTGAATTATAGGAAAACGAGGTTCATTCTATGCGAATGCGCAAAAAGAAAAACCTGCTTCCCCGCATGGAGCGGTGCGGGGCGTATCAGATCAAGGATCCCTACGAGCGCAAGGGCCGCTGGCACGACTTGATGCCCGAGGCGAAGGAGATCCGCGTGGAGCTCGGCTGCGGCAAGGGCCGCTTCACCGTCGAGACGGCCGCGGCGGAGCCCGACGTGCTGCTCATCGCGGTCGAAAAGGTGCCCGACGCGATGGTCGTCGCGATGGAGCGTGCGGCGAAGGCAGAGCTGCACAACGTCTTTTTCATCGACATCGACGCCAACCAACTCCCTGAGATTTTTGATCAGGGCGAGGTCGACCGCATCTATGTCAACTTCTGCGACCCGTGGCCGCCCAAGCGGCAGGCCAAGCGTCGGCTGACGCACGGCAATTTCTTGAAGCTCTACCGCAAGGTGCTCAAGGACAACGGCCAAATTCATTTCAAGACCGACAACGACCCGCTGTTTGAGTGGTCGATCGAGGAAATTCCGCAGTTTGGCTTCACCCTTTCCGAGGTCACGCGCGACCTGCACGGAAGCGGACAGCGCGGCGTGATGACTGACTATGAGGCCAAATTCTATGCCGAGGGCAAGAACATCAACCGCTGTGTCGCCACGATGCAGCCGTGGGAGGAGCCTGAGGAAGAGGATAAGCCCGAAGATGCGGACGAAACGGCTGAATAAGATAAAAGGAAGGTTGACTTTGTCAGCCTTCCTTTTTGCTTTCTTCGAGATACGGCGAGTACATCATCACCGCGTCGTTCACGGCGACGAGCGTTTCCGCGAGCAGGTTGCCCTGCAAATCAAACGTCTGCCGGTAGAGCTCGTTGTGGCGGATGTAGCCGCCCCAGTACTGCGCGCGCATCTCGTGGTTGCGCTCGACGACCGCATAGCGCTCGGTCGGCTCGGCGCTCACGCGCCACTCGCCCTCAAGGTCTGTCTTGCCGACGCGTACGCGCATCTGATAGGTGTCCTGTGTGTCGTTGCGGATCATCAGGTCAAGATAGGGGTAAAAGCAGGTCGCACCGCTGCCGAAGGGCTGCGTGCGGTTCGCGTCGGGAAAGACGTCGTAGCCGTGGCGGTGGCGCTCGACGACCGTGAGCGGCGTGTGCAGCGTCATCCAGTAGATGAGGTTTGAGAGCTGGCAGAGCCCGCCGCCCGTCGCGGCCAGATACCCGCCGTTGCGCAGGATCATGCCGGGCAGATACCCCTTCCCCGCCGTCGGCTTTCCGATGAGATACCAGTAGCTCATCGTTTCACCGGGGCGCAGCAAAAGCCCGTCGAGCCGCGCACAGGCGAGGCGGAGATTCGTCACCTTGTTGCGCTGGAGCTGCATGTCGACGTCCTTGAGCTTTCGCATGAGCGGCGTATGGTGGGAAAACGCCTGATATGCTAAGTCTTCCCCGCTGCACTCGCGCGCAAAATGCTTCCGCATCGAAAGCCATCTGAGTTTTCGCTGCGCGCTAAAATACGCGCCGCCGAGCTTCAGCCGCAAATTAGAGCGTTTTTTCGGTTCGCGGACGGTCATATGCTTCCCTCCCCTGTTTTTCTGCTTTTATAGACGCAAAACGGCGGGAAAAAGTTCCAACATTTTCTTATTTCAGGCTCATCACGTAGATTTGACACGGGTTCCACTCGTCCCAGAGCGTCGGGAATACCTCAAACTCACCAAAACCGAGGGCGAGATAGAAGCGGTTCGTCGCGTCGTACTCAGGGTACTTCCCCATCTGCACGGTCTTGACCTGCAAAAACGAGTAGCCAAGCTCCTTCGCCCGCTGCTTCGCTGCGGCAAAGAGCATCTTGCCGACGCCGCGGCGGTGGTATTCTTTCAGCACGCCCATGACATAGAGTTCCGCTGTATCCCTCCCCGTTTCGGCAAGGTAAAGGAAGCCGACGGCGTTCTCGCCGTCGAACGCGGCAAAAAACGGCTGCTTAACACTCTTTTCGATGTATTCCTCGCGCGCCTCTGGAATGCCAAACCAGTCGGGCAGCGATTCTAAAATAAAGCGCGTAATGCGCCGCTTTTCATCGGGAGTCGTAATTTCTCTGATCTCCATAGTTCTCTCCATAGATTTAGTTTGCTGCAAGTATGTTCATGCTGCCAAAAAGCCTCGCAGAGTTTGCGTCCGCAGACGCGAAAGCTGTGCAATCCGTTTTCTGCCGCGACATGTGCGTGGCAGAAAACACTTTGCGCGAAGCGAGTGTCGAGTTGTCCGCTTTCAGCGGACAACCGAGGCACTTAAGCGTAGCGAATCTTTCTCGAAAAAGTGACAAGTCACTTTTTCGAGATGATAAAAAGCGGTATGGCTGCGCCATACCGCTTCTTATGTAATTTAGCGCTGGCCCTTGTCGTAGGGGATGCCCTCAGCCTTGGGGGCGCGGGAGCTCTTGGACGTGAACGCCAGCACAAGCAGCGTGACGATGTAGGGCAGCATGCGGTAGAGATGGGCGCTGATGCCGATCTCGGCGAGCATGTAGACGCCGTCGCCGTTGATGTCGATGCTCGCGTAGCTCGCCGCGATGCACTTGAAGAGGCCGAACAGCAGCGAGGAGACCGCGATATTCACGGGCTTCCAGTTGCCGAAGATCATAACGGCCAGTGCGAGGAAGCCGAAGCCCGCCACGTCGCCGTTCGAGGCGCAGTTTGCGGTCGTCAGCGCATAGACGAAGCCGCCCATGCCCGCGAGCGCGCCGGAAATGGTCGTGCCCGCGTAGCGCATCTTGTAGACGTTGATGCCCAGCGAATCCGCCGCCTGGGGATTTTCGCCGCAGGCGCGCAGGCGCAGGCCGAAGCGCGTCTTATAGAGCAGGATCGACAGGATGAGGAAAAGCAGGATGCAGACGTAGGTCGCAAGGTAGACCTTGTTCACAAACGTCTCGCCGAAAAAGCCGAGGTCGGTGTTCTTGTCGATGCCGAGCGTAGACTTTTTGATCATGAACCAGCTCGCCGCGTCGCCCGTGAGCATCTGCAGCGTATTCTGGTTGGCGATGATGCGGATGAAGAACAGCACCAGTGCAGGAGCCATCAGGTTCAGCGCCGTGCCGCCGATGGTCTGGTCGGCACGCAGGTTGATAGAGGCAAAGCTCAGAAGCAGCGAGAACAGCGCACCGAAGGCCGCCGCGACCAGCATCGTGAGAAGCTCCACGCCCTGAAGCGCGACCCAGTTGCCGCTCTGCTTGAGGGAGAGGATGGCGTCGCTCGTCTGCAGAATGCGCACGAACCAGACGCCGATGAACGCGCCGAAGACCATGATACCTTCCAGCGCCAGGTTGATGATACCGCTGCGCTCGGCGAACACGCCCGCAAGCGCCACGATCATCAGAGGGACGGCATAAATGAGCGTCTGCTGAATGAGAAATGTCATTTCGCGTCGCCTCCTTTCTCCGTTTCCGCTTGTGCACCGGCTGGTGCGGAAGCTGCCGCCGGTGCGGGCTCCGCGTTGGCATCCGCGCCGTCGTCCTTCTTCTTGCCGAGCTTGCCGATCCACATCTTGATGACCAGCGAGAAAGCGCTCAGGTACACGATGACGGCGATGATGACGTTCGTGATGTACTCGTTATAGGCCGTCAGGTTCGTCAGCTGCAGGCCCGAGATATCGAGCATCGACATGAACAGCGCCGTGAAGATGATACCGATGGGGTTACAGGAGGCGAGCATCGCAACGGGGATGCCGTTGAAGCCGATGGCAGGGAGCGACTGGTACGTGGACCAGAAGAACTCTGTGTTGCCGGAGAGATAGTAGAGCGAAGCGCCCGCCGCGCTCAGTCCGCCCGCGATCGCCATGGAGATGACGATGTTGCGCTTGTCGGCGATACCGGCATAGCGCGCAGCGTGGCGGTTGGAGCCGCAGGCCTTGAGCTGATAGCCGAACGTCGTCTTGGACATCATCACGTAAACGGCGATTGCAAAGACGATGGCGATGAGGATGCCGCCGTTGACCTGGGAGTTCGGGAAGAGCTTGTCAAGGCCCATCTTCGCGGTGGCGACGCCATTGTAGGTCGTCTTGTAGATGTAGCCGGTCTTGGTGGACTCGGTGACGTTCTTGAAGTTACTGATATCAAAGAGCCATGTGACGAGGTTCGCCGCGATCCAGTTCGTCATGATGCAGGCGAGCACCTCGTTGATGTTGAGCAGGGCCTTGAAAAGGCCGGGGATCGCGCCCCAGAGCGCGCCCGCGAGCGTGCCGCCGAGGAAGGCGAGCAGCCAGATGAGCGTGGTGGACATCGTCTCGGACGGAAGGCCGAGGGCGATGGAGAGCGACACGAGCGTACCGATGAGGTACTGGCCCGGCGCGCCGATGTTGAAAAGGCCGGTCTTATACGCCATGCCGACGGAAAGGCCCGTCATGATGAGCGGCGCGGCACGGAAGAGCATGTTGCCGATATTCGTCGGGTTGAAGCCCCACATCAGCGTACCGGAGGCGTCGCGTCCCGTGGAGAACAGGCCACCGAACACGATGCGGATGCCGTCCCACGCCGAGGAGAGCGAGAGGTTCGGGCTCGTGAGGCCGACGATCAAAATGACGATGCTACCGACGGCGAGGCCAATCAGGATCGAGAGGACGGACGCCGCGACGGTCTTGAAGCCTTCGCTTTGCAGGAAGTGTTCTTTTTTCATACGGCCGCCTCCTCCTTCGCCATGCGCTTGGCGCCGGCCATGTAAAGGCCGAGCTCTTCGACGGTGGTTTTCTTCGGGTCGAGCTCGCCGACGATCTCGCCCTCGTACATGACGAGGATGCGGTCAGAGAGGCTCATGACCTCGTCCAGCTCGAGCGAGACGAGCAAAATCGCCTTGCCGCGGTCGCGCTCGGCGACGAGCTGGCTGTGGATGAATTCGATCGCGCCGACGTCAAGGCCGCGCGTGGGCTGCACGGCGACGATGAGGTCCTTATCGCGGTCGACCTCGCGGGCGATGATGGCCTTCTGCTGGTTGCCGCCGGACATGGAACGCGCGCGCGTAATCGCGCCCTGGCCGCTGCGCACGTCGAACTTGTCGATCAGGTAGTTGGCATAGTCGCGCACAGCCTTGTTGTTGATAAAGCCGTGGTTTTCAAAGCGCGGCTCGTTGAAGCGCTGGAGCACCATGTTCTGCTCGAGTGTGAAGTCGAGCACGAGGCCGTGCTTGTGGCGGTCTTCGGGGATGTGGCTCATGTGCTCGCCGCGGTGGCGGATGGAGGCATGAGAGATATCCTTGCCGCAGAGGGTGATCGTGCCGGAGGATGGCTTGTCAAGGCCCGTCAGGCCGTAGACAAGCTCCGTCTGACCGTTGCCATCGATACCGGCGATGCAGACGATCTCTCCCGCGCGGACGGTGAAGGAAACGTCGTTCACGGCGTTGCGCTTTTGCACGTGGGAGTGGACGCAGAGGTGGTCGACCTTCAAGACCTCGCCCGCAGGCTTGGCCTCGTCCTTCGTGACCTCGAGCTGCACGGGGCGGCCGACCATCATGTTGGAAAGCTCCTGCTTCGTGGTCTCGCTCGTGTTGACCGTGCCGATGTACTTACCCTTGCGCAGAACGCTCACGCGGTCGGAGACCTCCATGATCTCGTTGAGCTTGTGGGAGATGAAGAGGATGGACTTGCCTTCGCGGGCAAACTCCTTCATCGTGGCCATCAGCTCTTCGATCTCCTGCGGAGTGAGCACCGCGGTCGGCTCATCGAAGATGAGGATCTCGTTGTCGCGGTAGAGCATCTTCAAGATCTCGACGCGCTGCTGCATACCAACCGTGATATCCTCGACCTTGGCGTCAAGGTCGACATTCAGGCCGTAGCGCTTCGAGATCTCCTCGACCTTTTTGCGTGCCTCTTTCTTCTGCAAAAAGCCGCACTTCGTCGTCTCCGCGCCGAGGATGATGTTGTCGAGCACCGTGAAAACGTCCACCAGCTTGAAATGCTGGTGCACCATGCCGATGCCGAGCGCGGTGGCGTCGTTCGGGTCCTTGATGGACACGACCTTGCCGTCCTTTTTGATGATGCCCTCCTCCGGCTGATAAAGGCCGAAGAGAACCGACATTAAGGTCGATTTTCCCGCGCCGTTTTCACCGAGCAGGGCGTGGATCTCACCCTTTTTGAGCTGTAAGGTGATGTTGTCGTTGGCGATAATACCGGGGAATTTTTTGGTGATGTTCAGCATCTCGATCGCGTACTGATTCTCCAAGTTTTTTCGCCCTCCTTCCGTTTTGATGGCCCGCACGCGCTGCGCTGCGAGGACGGAAACCATAATTATAAGTTACTATATCATAATTCCCAATGAAAAGCAAAAGATTTTCTCATGTCTTCCTCTGTCAGAAGTGAGAAAAAGAACGGAAGACCGAAGTCTTCCGTTCTTTTATGTATGCGCTATTGGGAATTAGCCGCCGATGTAGTTGACGTTGACGTTGCTCAGGCCGGCGGTGGAGGGGTCAGCCATCTCAGAGTTGTTGTCGATGGTGATGTCGCCGTTGAGGACCTTCTGGAAGAGGTCTTCATAGTCGGCAACGGAGAAGTTCTCCATGGACCAGGTAGCGGTCGGCAGGCCGACAGCATTCTCAGCAACGCCCAGGGAGGTGGCAGCATTGCCGATCTCGTCCCAGGTGCCATCGTAAACCTTGGCGATCGCCCACTCGGCAGCGTCGCTCAGGCCCTTCATAGCGGAGGTGACGACGGTCTCGGACTCGCTGGACTGGTCGACGTCGACGCCGACGACCTTGCCGTCCTCAGCGGAAGCGGCAGCGGCGACGGACTGGAACATGGAACCGCCGCAGGCGAAGACGATCTCAGTGCCGTTGGAGTACCAGCCGGAGACCATGGTCTGCAGCTCGGGGGAAGCCTGGAAGGAAGCGCCGTACTCCCAGGAGTAGTTCAGGTCGACGGTCTTATCCATTTCCTTAGCAGCGTCGTTGGCGCCCTGAGCAAAGCCCCAGCCGTAACGGATGCAGGCGGGGTTCGTGCCGCCGCCGCCGGTGAAGCCGAGCTTCTCATAGCCTTCCTTGACGACAGCGTAACCGGCGAAGTAGCCGCACTGCTCTTCGTTGAAGGCGATGCCCGCAACGTTGTCAAGGCCGAGGGACCAACCGTCGATGAAGACGAACTTGGTGTCGGTGAATTCCTTAGCAGCCTTCTCGAGGGCCGTGCCCTGCATGAAGCCGGCGCAGACGATGACCTTGGCGCCGCCGTCCACGGCAGCCTTCATGGCGTCGTAACGGTCGTCATCGGTCGCCTGATCGCCGTTGGCGGGCTGATAGTACTTGTAGCTCAGGCCGTTGTTGGCGGCATAGAGCTTCACGCCGTCGAAGGTGCCCTGGTTGAAGGACTTATCCTTCAGCTGGCCGACGTCGGTGACGAACGCGATCTCATACTTGCCGTCTTCGGACGTCATGTTGTCGTCGATATCGTCAGGATTGGTGTAAGTGGTGGTCCCGCCCTGCTGATCGTCAGTGTTGGTGTCGCCCTGATTGTCGTCGGTCTTCTTATCACCGCAGGCAACGAGGGACAGAACCATGACGAGAGCGAGAAGCAGCGCAAAAAACTTCTTCATTCTTCTATCCTTCCTTATTTTTCCGGTCGGCGGCGGGCCGCTTTCCGGTTTATTTTGAAGTGCGGACGCACTTCGTCTGACAGTATAGCAAAAGCAAAGGGGAGAATCAAGTCCGATTCTCCCCGATTTTACTTTTTTTGTGATAATTGATGGGATTCTTTACAAAAAGTCCACACTTTTTACACGTTATTTTCTCAGTCGAGCTTCAGGTCGCCGTCCTTGACCCAGCCGAGACGGCGGCAGACCGTGTTGATGGCCGGCGCAAGGATCGCGGGCAGCACGATGGCGACGAGGATGAGGCCCAGCCAGTCAAAGCCCGTGGGGCTCATGGCCGCCGCGCCCTTGGCGATGGCCTCCTCGCTCGGGGAGACCCAGCCCGTCCACACGCCGATGAGGCCGCACAGGCCGCAGGTCCCCATGCCGGAATTGATCGGCGCACCGTTCATCTCAAGGCGGAACACGCACGTTGCGATGGGGCCGGTGATGGCAGAGGCGAGCGTCGGCGCGATCCAGACGCGGGGATTTCTGACAATGTTCGGCATCTGGAGCATCGACGTGCCGAGGCCCTGAGAGACAAGGCCGCCCCAGCGGTTTTCCTTAAAGCTCATCACGGCGAAGCCGACCATCTGCGCGCAGCAGCCTGCGACGGCCGCGCCGCCGGCAAGGCCCGTCAGGCCCAGCACCGAGCAGATGGCGGCGGAAGAGATCGGCAGCGTGAGCGCGACGCCGACAAGCACGGAGACCGCGATGCCCATCCAGAACGGCTGGAGTTTGGTCGCATTGTCGATGATAATGCCAAATGCCGAGGCCGCCGTGCCGATGGGCGGGGCGATCCACTTGGCGAGCGCGACGCCGACCAGGATGGTCACGGCGGGCGTGACCAAAATGTCGATCTTCGTCTCCTTGCTCACGGCCTTGCCGCACTCGGCGGCAAGGATCGCGATGATGAGCACGGCGAGCGGGCCGCCTGCGCCGCCCTCGGCGTTGGCCGCATAGCCCACCGCCGCGAGGGAGAAGAGCACCATCGGGGGTGCCTGCAGCGCGTAGCCGATGGCAATGGCCATCGCAGGGCCGGAGACGGACATCGCATAGGTGCCGATGTCCGTCAGAAACGGAACGCCCAGCTGCGCGCCGAGCGTCTTGATGATCGTGCCGATGAGCAGCGAGCAGAAGAGGCCCTGCGCCATTGCGCCGAGCGCATCGATGCCGTAGCGCTTGGCCGAAACTTCAATGTTTTTGCGTTTGCAGAACGCTTTGAATTTTTCCATGATATCCTCACAGCCTAAAAATAAAATAGTGTCATGTGCAGGTGTCTTGACACGTGCACATGACACTATAATCGTTTGTGTGAGGATTGTCAACCCTTAATTTCCGTTTTCCTCCAGCAGGACGTGCAGCGCGCGCAGCGCACTCTTCGTGCGCTCGAACGCCGCCTCGTCGGGACAGGAGAGCGTGTGCAGGTGGATGCCGTCGGTGAGACTGGAGAGCGGCTCCGCCTTTTTGCAGCGCTCAATGAACTGGCTGACCTCGTAGCGGTTCGAAATTTGCAGCGGGCCGGTGAGCTGGCCGTAGATGGGGTGGTCGACGATGACGTCGATGACCGTGCAACCGTTGTCGACGATGGTGTTGAGCTCGGCTTCCATCTCCTGCGGCGTGTGCTTCACGGCAACGCGGCGGACGATGCCGCGCGCCTCCTTCGGCGTCACATAGCCGCGCGGAGTGGCGAGAATTTCCTCGCCCGAGGAGCGCAGCAGCGCGATATCGCCCACGATGATCTGGCGCGAGACGGAGAATTTTTCCGCCAGCGCGGAGGCGCTGACCGGCGCGTCCGCCGCGCGCAGCACGTCGGCAATGGCCTTTCGCCGCTCGTCAGAATGCATTCGCTCTTCCTCCCCTTTTCGCGCAAAAGCGCCAAATTTCGATTACGTTTTGTATTGTAAAAAGCAGAAATTACAGTTTGTTGTCGGATTTTGCCGATTTAATACTCAAAGCAGCTGCCGCCGACGAACTCTCGCACGATGGAGTCGCGCGGGACATAGTCCGTGCGCAGCGACGGCACGGAGTTGACAACGTCCATCAGGTCGCTCAGTCCGTGCTCGGCGATAAACTGATCGTCGAGCTGGCTGTAAAACTCGGGGATCTCCTTCAAATACCGCGCGAGGATGCACGGCTCGTAGTCGTGGAACGTGTCGATGTGGATGCTCGCGTTCGGCTTGTTCGGCATGATGTAGTTGAGCTCGCCGCGGTCGACACTCTCGGCGCGCTCGACGGTCTGACGCAGCGAATGGCCGCGGCCCTGATAGTCGCGGATCATGCGGCGCGCCACGCGCAGCTGCTCGGGACGAACGATGCGGTCCTTGTGCGTGATGATACGCGTACGTGGGGCAACGTAAACGCCCGTAGCTTCGCTTCTGAGCTGGTCGAAAATCAGCGGGTTGAGCATGTGGATGCCCTCGGCGATGATGACGGCGTCCTTGTCGCCCTGCATGGGCTTGTAACCGCCGACGCCGCCGGCCTTGAAGTCGTAGACCGGCAGCTCCACGAGCTCGCCGTCCATCAGGCGGTGGATATCCTCGATGAGTAAATCGCGGTTCACGCAGTAGGGCGACTCCCAGTCGCTCGCCTCGGGCGGACGCTGATCAAGCGGCAGGAAAAAGTTATCCATGCTGAGCATGCAGACCTTGACGCCGAGGTTTTCGAGGTATTCGCGCAGGCGCATCGCCGTCGTCGTCTTGCCCGAGCCGCTCGGGCCCGTCAGGCAGACGATGGGCTTTTGCCCCTTGTTCATTAAAATGCTCGCCGCGGCGGAGCTGATCTTGTCGTGAAAGACCTCCTCGCAGCGCAGGACGAAGCGGGTGTCGTCCTTCATGTTGGTCACAATGTTTTCAATGTCGATCACGCGCATGGCATGATAATCTCCTTACTTTTGGGATTCTGCCGCCATCTTTACGGCTGTTTCGAGCGCGATTTTCATCATGGCGGTGAAGCTCGTCTGCCGCGCCTCGGGCGAAAGCTCCTCGCCGGTGAGGATATTGTCGGAGATCGAGCAGAGGGAAAGTCCGCGCTTTTTCGTATAGGCGGCGTTGCAGTAGAGGGCGGCGGCCTCCATCTCGATGGCGAGCACGCCCATGTCCGCCCACTTGAGCGACGGGTTCGACGCGTCGTAGAACGTGTCGGACGAGTAGAGGTTGCCGACGTCCATGCGGATGCCGAGCTCCTTCGCCGATTCAACGGCGGCGGAGAGCAGCTGAAAGTCTGCAATGGGGGCAAATGTGCCGCCAAGGCCGTACTGCGCGGCGTAATTCGAGTTGGTGCACGCACCCATGCCCGCGACCACGTCACCGAGCTTCAAGTCCTTTTGCAGCGCGCCCGCCGAACCCACTCGGATGATGCTCTCGACATCGTACTGCGTGAACAACTCGTAGGAGTAGATACCGATGGACGGCATCCCCATGCCGCTGGCCATCACGCTGACGGGAACGCCCTTGTAGGTCCCCGTGTAGCCCTGCACGCCGCGGACGTTGTTGACGAGCTTTGGTTCATCTAAAAATGTTTCGGCGATGAACTTCGCGCGCAGCGGGTCGCCGGGCATCAGAACGGTCTTGGCGAAGTCGCCCTTTTTCGCGCTGTTATGCGGAGTCGGCATATTGAGCCCTCCCCTTTCTTAAAGTTCGCCCTTGGCCTCGAGCTCCTTGACGGCCTTGACGATGCGGGACGTGCCGAGACGGTCGGCGCCGAGCTTGAGGAAGTCTTCGGCATCCTGCAGACTCGCAATGCCGCCGGCGGCCTTGATCTTCTTGCCGTTGGTCATGTGGGCGGCCATGAGGGCGACATCCTCGCGGGTCGCGCCGCCGCCGGCAAAACCCGTGGAGGTCTTGATATAGTCGGCGTGAGAATTGGAGACGACCTCGCAGAGCTTGATCTTCTCTTCGTCGGTGAGCAGGCAGGTCTCGATGATGACCTTTAAGATGTTGCCGTGGCAGGAGATTTTCACAGAGTTGATCTCCTGAAGGATCTTGTCGTACTGGCCCTCCTTGACCCAGCCGAGGTTGATGACCATGTCGATCTCGGTCGCGCCGTCGGCGACGGCGGACTCGGCCTCCATGCACTTGATGCCGCTGGGCGTGTAGCCGTTGGGGAAGCCGATGACCGTGCAGATGGGCAGCTGGCCAAAGCCGTAGTGCTGCTGCTCGGCAACATAGTGTGCGGCGTGATTCACATAGGTCTGCGGGATGCAGACGCTCGCGCAGCCGTATTTGATGCCGTCGTCACAGATCTGCTTGATGTCCTCCCAGGTGGCGGTCTGCTTGAGGAGGGTATGGTCAACATGCTTGAGAATTTCCTTAACGTCCATAGTTATCTTCTTCCTTTCTATGTTTGAAAGCGTATTTCCTACAAAAATCGTTTTATTTTAGCATGTTTCCGTGCTTTTGTCTACCGTTTCGGCAGGTCTCTTACAGTGCGCTGCCGAAATACTCCGTCATCGCGCGGATCAGGAATTCATAGTCCTGCACGCCCGCGGTCTCCCACGAAGAGTGCATCGCGAGCTGAGGCAGGCCGATGTCCACCGTGCTGACCGGCACGAGCGTATCGGAGATCGAGCCGAGCGTCGAGCCGCCGGCAAGGTCGGAGCGGTTCGACATGACCTGCGTGGGAACGCCTGCGTTTTCGCACACGGCGCGGAAAATAGCGCAGGAGCGGCCGTCGGTCGCGTAGCGCTGGTTGGCGTTGAATTTGATGACGACGCCCTCGTTCATATACGGGCAGTTGTCGGGGTCGGCGTATTCACCGTGGTTGGGGTGCTGGGCGTGCGCGTTGTCCGCCGAGACGAGGAAGCTGCACGCGAGCATCATCTGGAGCTCCTGCTCGTCCTTTCCGAGGCACAGGGCGATGCGGCGCAGCGTGTCGCGCAGGAACGTCGAACCCGCACCCTGCTTAGTGGACGAGCCGACCTCTTCATTGTCGAAAATGCAGCAGACAGCGATATTTCCGCTCTCCTTCGCCGCAAGGAAGCCCTCAAGGCAGCCGCAGGCGCACTCGAGATCGTCGAGCTTGGGAGAAAGGATGTACTCCTCGTTCTCGCCAAGCAGCGTCCCCTCGCCGCGGCAGTAGAGGAACAGGTCGCTGCCGAGGATGTCATTTTCCGCGACGCCCGCGGCCTTGGCGACGATGGGCAGGATGCCGCCGCTCTCTTTGCCGCCGAGCAGCGGCAGCGTGTCGATATTCGCGAGGTACTTCATGCCGTCGTTCGCCGTGCGGTTCATGTGGATGGCGACATTGGGAATGACGAGCAGGTCGCGGTCGACGCTCACGAGTTTTTCAACGATCTCGCCGTTTGCGCGCACGAAGACGCGGCCCGCGACGGAGAGTGGGCGGTCGAACCACGTGGACATCAGCATGCCGCCGTATTTTTCGGTGGAGAGCTGGACATAATGCGCGCTGCGGCGGTCGGGATGCTCTTTCAGGCGGAACGTCGGCGAGTCGGAGTGCGCCGCAGCCATGGCGAAGCCGCCGTCGATCATCTCCGGCACGCGGAAGGCGATGATGCTCGAGCCGTTGCGGCGGACGAAATACTTCCCGCCGGGGGCTACCTCCCAGCGTTCGCGTTCGGAAAGCTCGGTATAGCCGTTTGCGAGGAGCTTTTGGCGGATGTTCTCGGTCACATGGTAGCAGGTGGGGCTATTTTTGATAAAATGCAGCAGTTCTCTTGCCGGTGCATGTTGCATGGTGATGTCCTCCACAGTTTATTTTTGTTTGGCGGTATTATAGCACACGTCATGCTTCTCGGCAAGCGGACACTCCCTCTGCGCCGCACAAAACGGGGGCGGCATTTGTGCATTTGTCCATATTTGGTGGAATTATAGTTGATTCTTTTATCGAAATCCTTTATAATACAGTTGATTTCCGTCCCCCCTCCCGCATCGAGCGGGCTTTTGTTTGCGCTCTTAAGCCGGAAGGAGGCTATTTCTATGAACGAATCCTCTTCTCCCGCGCCAGCTCCGGTCTCACCGCTGTGGACGCGGGATTTCACTATCATCACACTGGGCAGCGTGATCTCGATGCTGGGCAATTCGATGTCCGGCTTCGCGCTGAGCCTGCTCGTGCTGGACTACACGGGCTCGAACCTGCTCTATGCCATCTATATTGCGACATTTACGCTGCCGCAGATCGTCATGCCGATCTTCTCGGGCGCGATCCTCGACCGCTTTTCGCGCAAGAAGACGATCTACACGCTGGACTTCCTTTCCTCCGGGGTCTACCTTGTCGCTGCGCTGATCCTGAGCCGCGGCTGGTTCAGCTTTCCGATGCTCGCGCTCTTCTGCTTTATCATCGGCTCGATCAACAGCATCTACTATGTCGCCTACGACAGCTTCTATCCCCTGCTGATCTCTGAGGGGAACTACTCCAAGGCCTACTCCATCGCGAGCGTGCTGGAGACGCTCTCGGCGCTCATCATCCCGATCGCAACGTACTTTTATAATCTCTTCGGCATTGCGCCGCTGCTCGGCATCAACGCGCTGTGCTTCTTCATCGCCGCGACGGCGGAGACGCAGATCCGCGCCGAGGAACACTACATCGAAAAGCAGCGTGCCGCGCTCGCGCTCGAAGAGCAGCATTCCTCGGGCCGCCAGCTCCTGCGCGACATCAAAGAGGGCTTTCGCTATCTGATGAGTGAAAAGGGGCTTCTGCGCGTGGCCATCTATTTCACATTCAGCATGCTGGCCTCGGGCGCGTCACAGGTCATCACGCTGCCGTACTTCAAGTCGACATTCGATAACGGTGAATACATCTATATGCTCGTCTGGGGCATGGCGATCTTCGGCCGCGCCATCGGCGGCGGCATTCATTATAAAATCAAGCTGCCTGTGCAGCATAAGTATTCCATTGCCCTGATGGTTTATGTCGTCATCTCGCTGTGTGAGGGCTTCTATCTCTACTGCCCGCTGCCGGTGATGATGGTCTCGTGCTTTTTAACGGGTATCCTCGGCGTGACGAGCTACACCATCCGCATCTCCGCCACGCAGAGCTACGTGCCCGACGAGAAAAAGGGCCGCTTCAACGGCGCGTTCAACATGCTCAACACCGTCGGCAGCTTCACGGGCAATCTGCTCGCGGGCGCGCTGGTGGCGTTTCTCCCCGTGCGCGGCGTACTGACGGGCTTCATGCTCGTCACGGCGGCCGCGGCGGTCGTCGTCATCGGCGGCGGACGCAGGGACGTGTCCGCGATCTATAACCGGCAAGAATAAGAAATGTAACAATAAAAATTTGATGGAGGAAACAACATGAAATTTTCCGAAATGACCTACACCCGCCCCGATCCCGCGGCGAGCAAGCAGCGCCTTTCCGCGCTGACGGCGGAACTCAAGGCCGCCAAGAGCTATGAGGAAGCGCGCAAGGTGTTCCTTTCGCAGCAGGAGCTGATGAGCCACATCTCCACCGCCGCGACGCTCGCGAGCATCCGCCACTCGATCGACACGCGAGACAAATTCTACGACGGCGAGGAAAAATTCTGGAACAACTTTAACCCCGAGCTGGAGGAATACAATCAGGCGTGGACGGCAGCGATGCTCGAAAGCCCGTTCCGCGCGGACTTTGAGAAGGAATACGGCGATCTGATGTTCGTCAACGCCGAGATCGCGCTCAAGACCTTCTCCCCCGCCATCATTCCTGAATTGCAGCAGGAAAACGACCTGACGCAGGAGTATGAAAAGCTGCTCGCCTCGGCGCAGATCCCGTTCGAGGGCAAGGTCTACACCCTCTCGCAGCTCTCCCCGTTCAAGACCTGCGCTGACGATGAAAAGCGCCTTGCCGCGTGGAAAGCCGAGGGCCAGTGGTACAAGGACAATCAGGCAAAATTCGACGAGCTCTACGACAAGCTCGTAAAACTCCGCGACGCGATGGGCAAAAAGCTCGGCTACGAGGGCTACACCACGCTCGGCTACTACCGCATGGGCCGCAACTGCTATACGAAAGACGACGTGGAGAAGTTCCGCGAAGCGGTCGTCAAGTATCTCGTCCCCGTGGCTGACAAGGTGTACCGCGAGCAGGCCAGGCGCCTGGGCAAGCAGTATCCGATGAGCTTTGCCGACAACGCGCTCGAATTCCGTTCCGGCAATCCCCGCCCCGCGGGCACGCCGGATGACATTCTCGCCCAGGGTATGAAGTTCTACAGCGAGCTCTCGCCCGAGACGAAGGAATTCTTCGAAACGATGCTGCGCGACGAGCTGCTCGACGTGCTCTCGACCGAGGGCAAGCAGGCGGGCGGATACTGCACGAGCATCATGGACTATGAGGTGCCGTTCATCTTCGCGAACTTCAACGGCACGCAGCACGACGTTGAGGTCGTGACGCACGAGGCCGGTCACGCCTTCGAGGCCTGGACGAATCGCAAGCGCATCCCCATCGACTACATCTGGCCGAGCATGGAGGCCTGCGAGGTCCACTCGATGTCCATGGAGTTCTTCGCAGAGCCGTGGGCGGACGGCTTTTTCGGTCCCGACGCGAAAAAGTTCCTCTACAGCCACCTCTCCGGCGCGCTGACGTTCATTCCCTACGGCACGATGGTCGACCACTTCCAGCACATCGTGTATGAAAAGCCCGAAATGACGCCCGCCGAGCGCCACGCCGTTTGGAAGAAGCTGCTCGGCGTCTACATGCCGTGGATGAAGCTTGACGGCGAGATCCCGTTCTACTCCGAGGGCATGGGCTGGCAGCGCCAGCACCACATCTATTCGAGCCCCTTCTATTATATTGACTACTGCCTTGCCCAGACCGTGGCGCTCGAATTCTGGGCGATGATCCGCAAGGACGTGGGGAACGCCTGGCAGCACTACATGGCCTACACCGTGCAGGGCGGCAGCCGAACGTTCACCGACCTTCTCAAAAACGCCGGCCTTGAAAGTCCGTTTGACGAAGCGTGCCTTCGCGGCGTGTGCGCCGAGGCGGAGAAGGCCCTCGCGGACTTTGACCTCACGGGCATCGAATAATGGGCGAACAGCACAAAAAGCACAGCCGCCGCGAACACCTGAACGACTTTCATCTGAACGTCGCGGGCGAATATGTTTACGACGGGGCACTCTATGCCTGCCAAAGCAGTGAGGAAAAGCAGCACAGGATCAAGCGCGCCGTGTGGGGAATGGCGGCCATTTTGATCGTCGCGGTCATCGCGGGCGGGTGCATTCCCGCGCCGGGGATGCAGAACTGTTTTTACGTTCTGCTCCCCTACCTCGGCGAGTTTCTGGCGGCGGGAAGCGTCGTCTGGGCGCTCGTAAAGCTCGGAACGGACTGGAGCGCGGTGCGCGAGTACAACTATCAAAAGAGCGTAGCCGTTCTGCCTGTGCGAACGGCGGTCACGGCGGTCTTTTCTCTTCTCGGCATCGTGTGCGAATTGATCTTCTTTTTCGTCAATGACCACGCAGGACAGACTTTTTTCGCGCTGCTCTATGTCCTGCTGAAGCTGACAGCGCTGCTGAGCGCCCTTGTTCTGCGCGCCGAAATTATGCAGGCAGAATGGGACAAATTGCCTAAAAAAGATAACTTCTAAGATTTTACTCTGTACAATCTTCATCTTTTCATGCTATAATCAAAAAAATTCTATGTGCTGTTTTTCGGCGCACAGATGTCCATAGGGGGCGCACTCCCTTTCCGCGCGTGTATCCGCGCGGGTGCCTTACTTTGTGCTGCACGGGGCGACCCGTTTTAGCAAAAATTTATAAAGGAGTAGATTCAATGAAAAGAACACTTGCACTGATCCTTTCTCTGGTCATGTGTCTTGGTCTTCTGGCCGGCTGCGGCGACAAGAAGACGGACGACGGCCAGACCGACGGCAAGACGCTTGTTGTCGGCACGCAGAACTTCGACGGTAAGTTCTCCCCCTTCTTCTATACCAATGACTATGAAAACCAGGTCATGGGTATGGTCTTCGACGGTCTGTTTCTCGTCGACCGCGAGGGCTCTGTCGTCCTCAAGGGCATCGAGGGCGACGTCCGTCCCTACAACGGCACCGACTATACTTACAAGGGCATTGCCGACTGCGACATCGTTGAAAACAGCGACGGCACGGTCGACTACAACATCACGCTGAAAGAGGGCGTCAAGTTCTCCGACGGTGAGGAAATGACCATCGACGATGTCATCTTCTCTTACTATGTCCTGCTTGACCCCGCTTATGACGGCGTTTCCACGCTGTACTCCCTGCCCATCAAGGGTCTGGAAGCCTATCGTAGCGGTATGGACACTGTGCAGAACCTGATCCTCGCCGCCGGTCCTGACGCCTACGCCGCCAACGACTTCTACACCGAAGAGCAGTACAACGCTTACTGGACCGCCTTCAACGCCGCCGGCGTGAAGTTCGCCCAGGAGATCCTTGACTACGTGGTCGCCGCCGGTTCCGCCACCGCTGACGACTCCGTCGCCGCGCAGGCTGGCAACTGGGGCTTCGATCTCGCCGATGACGCGACTGTCGAAGACTTCTGGGCTGCCATCGTTGCTAAGTACGGCTACGACATCTCCGATGACGGCATCAACGCCGAGACCGCCGGCACCAGCATCTCCTCCTTCCTCGAGGCTGAGCTGGGCGACGCCTACAACGACTATACCGTCGCCGTCCAGACCGGCGAGTCCGCTCCCAACGTTGCCGGTATCGTCAAGACCGGTGACTACTCCATGACCGTCACCCTCACCGAGGTCAACGCCACCGCCATCTATCAGCTCCCCGTCACCGTGTGCCCCATGCACTACTATGGCGAGACTGACAAGTTTGACTACGACAACAACATGTTCGGCTTTGTCAAGGGCGATCTGTCCCACGTCAAGTCCGTGACCTCCACGCCTGTCGGCTCCGGCCCGTACACCTTCGAGAGCTGGTCCAACGGCGCTGTCACCCTGCAGAAGAACCCGACCTACTGGAAGGGCGAGCCCAAGATCGACACCGTCATCTGGCGCGAGATGACGGATGAAGACAAGATCCCCGGCGTTGTCTCCGGCACGATCGACGTAACTGACCCCTCCTACTCCAAGGAAGCTGCCGAGCAGATCAAGGAAGCCAACTCTAACGGCGAGATCTCCGGCGATACCATCCAGACCGACCTCGTCGCCAACCTCGGCTACGGCTATGTCGGCTTCAACGCCAACCGCGTGAAGGTCGGCGACGGCAACGGCGGTGATGAGGCCTCCAAGGATCTGCGTAAGGCCATCGCCACGGTTATCGCCGTTTACCGCGATGTCGCTGTCGACTCCTACTACGGTGAGTTCGCCAACGTCATCAACTACCCCATCTCCGACACCTCCTGGGCCGCTCCGCGCGTTACCGATGAGGGCTACAAGGTCGCCTTCTCCGTTGACGTCAACGGCAACGACATCTACACCGAAGGCATGAGCGCCGACGACAAGTACGCCGCCGCCAAGCAGGCCGCTCTCGGCTACTTCGAGGCTGCCGGCTACACCGTCGCTGACGGCAAGATCACCGCTGCTCCCGCCGGCGGCCGCATGGACGCTGAAGTCATGGTTGGCGGCAGCGGCAAGGGCGACCACCCCTCCTTCATGGCTCTGACCCTCGCGTCCGACGCTCTCAAGGAGATCGGCTTCAACCTGATCGTCTCCGATATGTCCAACTTCGCCGAGATGACCAACGCGATCAACGCCGGTACTGCCGACATGTTCGCCATGGCATGGCAGGCCACGCCCGACCCGGATATGTTCCAGATCTATCACAGCCAGGGCGGCTCCAACGAGAAGTCCTACTGGATCAAGGATGCTGACCTTGATGAGCTCATCATGATGGCTCGTCAGTCCACCGACCAGACCTACCGCAAGACCCTGTATAAGCAGTGCCTTGACATCGTGGCCGACTGGGCGGTCGAGATCCCCATCTATCAGCGCCAGAACTGCGTGATCTTCTCCGCCAAGCGTGTCAACCTCGACACCGTGACGCCTGATATCACCACCTACTGGACCTGGTACAACGACATCGAGCTGCTCGACCTGCAGTAAGCTCCGTCGCTGCACAAAAACGTTACTTAGGCGCATGGCTACCCTGCGGCTTCTGCCGCGGGGTAGCCTGCCCCAGGCACATCTGCTTATGATCCAAATGCCCCGGTGCATCGGAGCATTTGGCTGATATGCAGAGAGAGACATATCAAACCCGAAACGGCGACAAGACCCCGGGCGCGGGGCGGCCGTTATCAAAAAACGGAGGGATTCTATGCGCAAATATCTGGTAAAACGCCTGCTGCTGTCGGTGGTGATCCTCTTTTTTGTGACATTCATCATCTACCTGCTTATGCGCTGCATGCCCAGCTCCTACGTGGAGAATATGGCGCGGCAGCTCTCGCAGGCTCCCGGCTCCAAGCCCTATGAGGAGTGGCTGGCACAGCTCAACGCACAATACGGTCTGGACCTGGGCCTCATCCCCGGCTTTTTCGTCCAGCTCAAGAACCTGTGCACCGGCAACTTCGGCGACAGCTGGAAGTATACCGTGCCCGTCATCCAGAAGTTCAACGAGGTCATCTGGGTCTCGTTCATCATGGGCGCCATCTCGCTCGTGTTCGAGCTTCTCATCGCGGTGCCGCTCGGCATCGTGGCCGCCACCAAGCAGTACAGCGTGACCGACTACACCGTCACGACGGTCGCTCTGCTCGGTATGTCGCTGCCGACGTTCTTCTTTGCGACGCTCTTAAAGCTCATCTTCTGCATCAAGCTCCGCTGGTTCGACCTTGTCGGCCTCACGGGACGTGACTTCAACTCCCTCAGCCAGTTTGGTCAGATCCTCGATATGGCAAAGCATCTGGTGCTGCCCATCGTGACGCTGGTGTTCATTTCCATCGGCCCGTGGATGCGCTATGTGCGCACGAACATGCTCGAGGTGCTCAACGCCGACTACATCCGCACCGCCCGCGCCAAGGGTCTTTCCGAGCATAAGGTCATCTATCACCATGCCTTCCGCAACACGCTCATCCCGCTCGTGACGTTCATCGGCGGCTCGCTGCCCGGCCTTTTTGCCGGCGCGCTCATCACAGAGACGCTGTTCGCCATCCCCGGCATCGGCTTCATCTCGTACAATGCGATGGTCGCGGGCGATATCCCCTTCTCCATGTTCTACATGACGTTCCTGGCGATCCTGACCCTGCTGGGCAACCTGATCTCCGACATTCTGTACGCGGTGGTCGACCCCCGCGTGCGCATCGCGTAAAAAAGGAGGCGCTAATCCATGTCTGAAGAAAAGAAGATCAACGATCAGCAGGAGAGCGGCTCCCCCGAGCAGCTTTCCCTCAACGACGACCGCCGCGTCAAGGTCCTTTCCCCGGGCACGCTGGTCGCCAAGCGCTTTTTCCGCAACCGCCTCGCGGTCGTGGGTCTGACGATCCTCGCCGTGATGTTTATTTTCTCCTTCATCGGCGGCCTCATCAGCCCCTACGGGCAGGACGAGGTCTTCTACCGCGACGATATCCAGCTCAAGGAATACGCCGCCATGAGTGAGAACACCGAGTACCGCTATCTCGTGGCCGACGGTCAGGAGTTCGGCACGATCCTCCAGGCGCAGCTCACGCTGCACATGGGCAAGGACGACAGCTTCTCCTACAAGGGCGTCACCTACGACGTGACCGAGGAGGGCGACTCGCTCTACTCCGTCTCGAGCGGCGGCAGGCTCCTTGCCATCGCCTATAAGGACATCATCAGCTCGAACGACCCCAGCCAGAAGTTCGGCTTCAACTTCAGCTTCAGCGCCCTTAAGGCGCACGCCAACGGCGAAACGGAGTTCACGGCCGGCGGCAAGACCTATATGCTTGATGAAGACAGCGTCATGCTGAATGGCGAGGAGATCGCCTACATCAGCCGCTTTGTCATCCAGTCCAAGGTCAGCGGCACGGTCATCAGCAAGGACTTCAAAGAGCGCGTGCAGCAGGCCGTCGAAAACGGTGAGACTAAGTACACCTATGTGAACGACGCCGGTCAGGAGCGCGAGATCAAGCTCGAATACAATCCCGCCAAGTACCAGTGGTCGATCAAGGAGGGCACGTCCACCCGCGTGTTCGACGCCTATTCCTTCCCCGACTCCGCGCACTGGCTCGGTACGGATAAAAACGGTATGGATATGCTCACCCGCCTGATGTACGGCGGCCGCGTGTCGCTGATGATCGGCTTCATCGTCGTCATCATCTCCGCGGCGCTCGGCGTGGTGCTCGGCGGCGTCTCCGGCTACTTCGGCGGCTGGGTCGATAACCTCATCATGCGTATCGTCGATATCTTCTACTGCATCCCCTCCACCCCGCTCATCATCATTCTGGGCGCAGCGATGGACGGCATGCGCGTCGACCCGCAGATCCGAATGCTCTACTTAATGCTGATCTTGGGCTTCCTCGGCTGGCCGGGTATCGCCCGTCTCGTCCGCGGCCAGATCCTCTCTCTGCGCGAGCAGGAGTTCATGACCGCGACGGAGGCCTGCGGCATCAGCGTTTCGCGCCGCATCTTCCGCCACCTGATCCCCAACGTCATCCCGCAGCTCATCGTCAACTGCACGATGAGCCTCGGCTCCACCATCATCACCGAGGCAACGCTCAGCTTCCTCGGCCTCGGCGTCAAGTTCCCGTTCGCCTCCTGGGGCAACATCATGAACGACGTTTCCAACTCTTACGTCCTCACGAGCTACTGGTTCATCTGGATCCCCGCTGGCATCTGCCTGATGCTGACGGTCCTCGGCTTCAACTTCGTCGGCGACGGTCTGCGCGACGCGTTCGACCCGAAGATGAAGCGCTGAGAAAGGAAGGAATTTGAATGGCTAAGAAGCATAATGACGGCTATCTTTCCGCAAAGGAATCCCGCCGCATTTCCAAAGAAAACCGCAAGATCACAAATGCGCTCGAAAAGAAGCGCAAGCGCAAGAACGTTCCCGAATCCGAGTATCTGACCGAGATGCACGACCCCAACAACGCGGTCGAATTCGACAACCTGCACACCTACTTTTTCACCGACACGGGCGTTGTCAAGTCGGTCGACGGCGTCACGTTCTCCGTGCCCATCGGCAAGACTGTCGGCGTCGTCGGCGAGTCCGGCTGCGGCAAATCGGTCACGAGTTTGTCGCTCATGCAACTTTTGCAGCGCCCGCAGGGCCAGGTCGTGGAGGGCGAAATTCGCCTGAACCTCGGCAGCAAGGCCTACGACGTCACGAAGGCGCCTGACAGCGTCATGCAGCACTTACGCGGCAACTATATCTCCATGATCTTCCAGGAGCCGATGACCGCGCTGAACCCCGTGTTCCGCATCGGCGACCAGGTCGACGAGGTGCTGGCCCTGCACAACGAAAAGGGCCACGACGAAGCGCAGATCAAGGCGCGCACCATTGAGCTCCTTGAAATGGTCGGCATTGCCAACAGCGAGGGCGTTTACAAGATGTTCCCGCACGAGCTCTCCGGCGGTATGCGCCAGCGCGTCATGATCGCCATGGCGCTTGCGTGCAGCCCGAAGCTCATCATCGCCGACGAGCCCACCACGGCGCTCGACGTGACGATCCAGGCGCAGATCCTCGACCTTCTGCGCAATCTGAAGGATCAGATCAATTCCTCGATCATGTTCATCACGCACGACCTCGGCGTCATCGCCGAAATGGCGGACTATGTGGTCGTCATGTACGCTGGCCGCATCGTCGAGCAGGGCACGGCGGAGGAGATCTTCGCCCATCCCGCGCACCCCTACACCATCGGCCTCATGGCCTCCAAGCCGGTCGTGGGCCGTCAGGTCGACAAGCTCTACTCCATCCCCGGCAAGGTGCCGAACCCCATCAACATGCCGAACTACTGCTATTTCAAGGATCGCTGCGAAATGTGCGTGAACGGCTGCGAGGGCGACTACCCGTGCGAGGTCAGCATCTCGCCGACGCACAAGGTGAGATGCTACCGCTATTACGACGGCAAGCGCCCCGACCTTGAGGAGGTCGTGGAGGAAGAGCTGACCGAGGGCAAGGAAAACGGAAAGGAGGGTGAATAAGATGCCGTTTTGGAAAGCCGGTAAGAACGACGATCAGGTCCTCGATGAACTGAAGGAAACGCAGAAGCAGAATGCCGATGAATTTGTCAAGAAGCAGGAGCACGCCGATGAGGCGCAGAAGTCCTCACTCATCATCGACAACAATTTCACCCCCGTGGAATACGACCCGCAGTACATCCTGCAGGTCAATCACCTCAAGAAATACTTCCCGATCAAGGGCGGTATGGTGTCGAAGACGGTCGGCTATGTCAAGGCCGTCGACGGCGTCACGTTCAACTTAAAGCGCGGCACGACGATGGGCCTTGTCGGTGAGTCCGGCTGCGGCAAGACGACCACGGGCCGCACGATCCTGCGCCTGTACGACTCCAAGTCCGGCGGTCAGGTGCTCTTCAACGGACAGGAGGTCTATGACCTCTCCCACAAGGAACTGCGCGCCCTGCGCACGAAGATGCAGATCATCTTCCAGGACCCGTTCTCCTCGCTCTCCCCGCGTATGCCGGTCGGCGAGATCATCGGCGAGGCCGTGCGCGAGCACAACCTTGTCCCGAAGGCGGAATTTGACGATTATATCGACCAGGTCATGGACAACTGCGGCTTACAGCCGTTCCACAAGGACCGCTACCCGCACGAGTTCTCCGGCGGCCAGCGCCAGCGTATCTGCATCGCGCGTGCGCTCGCGCTCAACCCTGAATTCATCGTCTGCGACGAGCCGGTCTCCGCACTCGACGTGTCCATCCAGGCGCAGATCATCAACCTGCTGAACGAATTGCAGGATAAATACAAGCTGACGTACCTCTTCATCAGCCACGACCTCTCCGTTGTCGAGCACATCTCCGACACCGTCGGCGTCATGTACCTCGGCAACCTTGTGGAGTACGGCGCGAAGGAAGATATCTTCCGCAACCCGCTCCACCCCTACACGAAGGCGCTCTTCTCCGCCATCCCCATCCCCGACCCGAAGGTGAAGATGAACCGCATCGTGCTCGAAGGCTCCATCCCCTCCCCCGCCAATCCGCCCAAGGGCTGCAAATTCCACACCCGCTGCGCCAACTGCATGGCCTGCTGCAAGGAGGAAGCACCCGTCCAGCGCGAGATCGAGCCGGGCCACTTCGTGTGCTGCCACCTGTACGATAAGTGATGAAGAAGGACGACTTCTACGAGGAGGACGACGGCCGCACGATCGCCGACATGAGCGGCATCGAACGCCAGCCGACCGTTCTCCCACACTTTCACCGCAAGCGCAGCGACTTTTCCGCGCCCGACGCGCCCCGTGCGAACGACCGCCCCTGGGAAAGCGCTGCCGGTGAACTGACGCGCGAGGAGCGCAATGCCGCCATCCGCGGCGCGCTCAAGGCGGGACTGCTGATCGCAGGTGTGTATATCCTCGCCGCCGCGGCGCTGATCGTCGCGATGCAGCTGCTCTGGTCTTAAATATGGAAAAAGGAAGACTCTTTCGAGTCTTCCTTTTTTATTTTTCTGCACGGCCAACGACAAATAGCTCTCTTTTCTTCGGATTTCAGATTGTTTTCATCTTTATTCTATGATATACTGAGTAAATTGTATGTCGTAAAAAAGAGAGGAGATTCTTCATGGATCATAAAAGAGGTTCCTTTTCCGGCAAGATTGGCTTTGTCCTTTCGGCTGCGGGCGCGTCCGTCGGCCTCGGAAACATCTGGCGCTTTCCTTATCTGGCCGCCAAATACGGCGGCGCTATTTTCCTGCTGGTATACATCATTCTGGCGATGACCTTCGGCTACACGATGATCATTGCGGAGACTTCGATCGGCCGCATGACCGGCAAGAGCCCTGTCGGCGCTTACAAGTCCTTCAGCGATAAGCCTGCGCTGCGCGTGGGCGGCTGGATCAACGCCATCATTCCGATTCTGATCGTCCCCTACTACTCCGTCATCGGCGGCTGGGTCATCAAATATTTGGCGGAATACCTGATGGGCAAGGCTCACTTAGTCGCGGAGGACGGCTATTTCTCGTCCTTCATCTCCAACGGCGTGTCCTCGGAGCTTTGCTTCCTCGTCTTCACGGCCATGACGCTGGCGATCATCTTTGCGGGCGTGGAAAACGGCATCGAGCGCGTCTCTAAGATCATGATGCCCATTCTCGTGGTGCTGTCGCTGATCATCGCCGTGTATTCCGTGACCCGCCCCGGTGCGCTGGAAGGCGTCAAGTACTTCCTTGTGCCCAATCTTGACAACTTCTCCTGGATGACGGTCGTCTCCGCCATGGGGCAGATGTTTTATTCCCTGTCCATCGCCATGGGCATTCTCATCACGTTCGGTTCCTACATGAAAAAGGACGTCCCGATCGAAAGCTCCACCCGCAATGTCGAGGTCTTCGACACGGCCATCGCCATCATGGCGGGCCTGATGATCATCCCCGCGGTGTTCGCCTTCTCCGGCGGCGATCCCAGCGCGCTGAAGGCCGGCCCCTCGCTGATGTTCATCACCATCCCGAAGGTTTTCGATTCCATGGGCTTCGGCACGGTGATCGGCATTGCATTCTTCCTGTTAGTGCTGTTCGCCGCGCTGACGAGCTCCATCGCGCTGACGGAAAGCGCCGTCTCTACCTTACAGGATGAGCTGCACTGGAGCCGCAGAAAGGCCACGAGCATCATGGGCGTCTCTATGGTTCTCCTCGGAAGCCTCTCCAGCCTGGGCTATGGCCCGCTGGCAAATGTCACCGTGATCGGCATGCAGTTTTTGGACTTCTTCGATTTCCTGACCAACTCCGTGATGATGCCCATCGCGGCCATCGCAAGCTGCATCCTCGTCTCCCGCGTCATCGGCGTCGACCGCATCGCGGACGAGGTCACGCTGAACGGCGCGCCCTTCCGCAGAAGAAAGGTCTTCAACGCCATGATCCGCTTCCTGTGCCCGTTCTTCGCGGCGATCATTTTGATCAGCTCGATCGCCAGCGCGTTCGGCTGGATCTCGATGTAAATAGTCGCGCTCACCGAGCGCGGCACGAGTCAAAGGGGGCTATTCTCTTTTGTGAAAGAGAATAGCCCCCTTTCAATCCCCCAAGAGAAAGGTTTTAGATTGGCAGTCTCAATCTCGAATGACCTTTTTCCCTCCGGAATGGAAACGCCTGCGCGCGGCGATGCCGCGTTTAGAGTTGCTATACGATTTGCCTCTGCTCCTACTATCCGCTGTTGCGCAGCCGTTGGCGTCTCTGCGCCTTACGGATGCGGCACACCCCTTGCGGGTGCCGCTCTGCCCATCTCGTAGAGGTACAGACTAATCTCCTGCTGCCAACATTGCATACCGTTTCGATAATGCGTACTGCGGCGAGCGAAGCTATGCCGCTTCGGCAGGCAATACCAGGATTGATAGAATCCGAAGTAGAACGCAGTTATGTAAGGGTAATGAATCGCAGGCAAAGCGACAGCGAAGATAGAAGTAAGTCAAATCGTTTAGATATAAAACAAGGCAGGCACCTGATTCGGCAAGCATTGCAGTTCTTCGAGCTGCTCGCTTGCAATGGCGGGGTCAAGGGGCAAGGCCCCTTGCGTTCTCTTGGGGGTCCAAGGGGGATATTCTCTCACGTGAGAGAATATCCCCCTTTGGTGTCGCGGCGCGCACGCCGCTCTCCCTCCCGCGCTTACGCGGGAAAAGGTGCAGTCTTTCGGCTATCCTTCCCTCCGCGCGGCGCGCGGAAAGCACCTGCGCCCCTGCGGGCGCAAAAAAAGAGCACCCTTACGGGTGCTCTTTTTCAAATCGCTGAGAATTAGCCGAACAGGGACATCAGGACGCCTGCGGCGATAGCGGAACCGATAACACCTGCAACGTTCGGGCCCATGGCGTGCATGAGCAGGAAGTTGGAGGGGTTCTCCTTCTGGCCGACGACCTGAGAAACACGGGCGGCCATAGGAACGGCGGAAACGCCGGCGGAACCGATCAGCGGGTTGATCTTTTCCTTCAGGAACAGGTTCATGAGCTTGGCCAGCAGCACGCCGCCCGCGGTACCGAAACCGAACGCGACGATACCCATAGCCATGATCTCAAGGGTCTGAACGGAAAGGAAGGTGGTGGCGGTGGCGGTAGCACCGACGGTGAAGCCGAGGAAGATGGTGACGATGTTCATCAGCTCGTTACCGGCGGTCTTCTGCAGACGCTCCACAACGCCGGACTCCTTGAACAGGTTACCGAGCATCAGGCACGCGATCAGAGGCGCGGCAGAGGGAACGAGCAGCGCCACGAACACGGTGATCATGATGGGGAAGATGATCTTCTCGCGCTTGCTGACCTGACGCAGCGGGCGCATGACAATACGGCGCTCTTCCTTGGTGGTCAGAGCCTTCATGATGGGGGGCTGAATGACCGGGACGAGGGCCATGTAGGAATAAGCGGCAACGGCGATAGGGCCGAGCAGCTCGGGAGCCAGACGGGAGGTGACGAAGATCGCGGTCGGGCCGTCAGCGCCGCCGATGATACCGATGGAGGCGGACTGCTGGTAAGTGAAGCCCATGAACTGGGTACCGACATAAGTCATGAAGATACCGAGCTGAGCGGCAGCGCCGAGCAGCAGGGACTTGGGGTTCGCGATCAGGGGACCGAAGTCGGTCATCGTGCCGACGCCCATGAAGATCAGGCAGGGGTAGATGCCGAGCTTAACGCCGAGGTACAGAACGTCGAGCAGACCGAGGCTAACGGTGCTGCCGACTGCCCACGGGGCAAGCACCGCATCGGCTACGCCGGCTTCCGACATCTCTGTCAGGAATTCCTGCGTGATGGGCGCTCCTCCGAAGAGGTCCCAATGGACATGTCCTCCGGCGAACAGGATCTCGTGGAACATGTCCGCACCGGGAAGGTTGGTGCACAGCATACCGAACGCGATGGGCAGGAGCAGCAGCGGCTCAAAGCCCTTCACGATGGCCAGATACAGCAGGACAAAGGAAATGGCGATCATAATGAGGCATTTCCAGTTGCCCTCCTGACCAAACATATAGAAGCCGGTCTGCTGCATGAAATTGATAATAGCAGCCATTTATGTTTCTTTTCCTTTCACAGTTAATTCAGGGGAATGCTGTTATTTAGCCGATGACGCACAGAACGTCGCCGGGGTTGACAGCAGCGCCCTTGGCAACTGCGACGGAGGAGATGGTGCCAGCGCAGGGAGCGAAGATCTCGTTCTCCATCTTCATGGCCTCGAGGATGAACAGCAGATCGCCTTCCTTGACGGCCTGACCGGCGGCGACCTTCACATCGAGGATGGTGCCGGGCATCGGGCTGGTGACAGTGCCGGCGCCGGCGGGAGCGGCGGCCTTGGGAGCGGCAGCGGGAGCAGCGGCAGGCGCGGGAGCAGCAGCGGGAGCGGGAGCGGCAGCGCGGGCAACGGGAGCCGCGGCAGCGCGGGAGACGGGAGCGGAAGCCATGCGGCCGCCGGCAGCGGACTCGACGGTGACTTCGTAGGTGGTGCCGTTAACGGTGACATTGTACTGCTTGATCATGTTTGTTCTCTCCTAAAAATTAAATTAGATTTTTTTGATGTTCACGATGTTCATGCTGCGGGACGAGATACCGACCTCTTCCGAGAGAGCGGCAGTGATCGCGGCCACGATCTCAGGCTGCATGCCCTGCGGCTTGGGAGCCGGCGCGGGGGCGGCAGCAGGAGCGGCGGCAGCGGCGGCCGGTGCTTTCTCTTTGCCCTTGAGGATCGCACCCATTGCCATGGTGAGGAAAATGATGCAGATCAGGCCAAAGAACACCGTGCCAATACCCATCAGGGTAACGAACAGGCTGCTGTATTCCATTTCTTCCTTTTACCTTTCAATTTGGATTATAGCAAAGCGATTGCTCAATTTGCAAGCGCGTATGCACTTTTTGCGCGTTTTTAACGGCTTTTCCCTCCTGCCTTGCACGGCAGGAGGGAAAAGAGACTTTCCTTACTGCACGGAAAGCACGTCGGCAAACGCCTGGATGGCGGTCGCCGCCTGGCCGAAGTCGCGCATCTGCTGGTCGATGCCGAGCTTGATGAAGGGGATCCCAGCGGCGTCGAGCGCCTTCTTGAGGTACGGGAACTCCATCTCCTCGGGATCGCAGAACTGCTGCATGAACAGCACCAGGCCCTGCGCGCCGGACTCCTTGACCATGTTGGCCACGAACTCGCCGCGGCGGTTCTGGTTGGACTGCGGATCGTAGAGCAGGACATCGTAGTCGATGTTGGTGAACTGATCGACGAGCGCCATCATCGGGTCGCCCTCTTCGCTTGCGTCGGTGCGGAAGGCACGGGACTCGTGGGCGACATCGTCCGCCGCGATGGCAACGTTGTTGTCCTTGAAGATCTTGAGCAGCGTCGGGTTGTCGCAGATGATGCCGGAGGTGACGACCTTCACGCCGTTCCACTTGGCCGCGGGCAGTGCCTTGAGCTCGGCGTTGAGGGCTTCGAGCTTCTCGGTGTACTCGGCCTTATCCATGAACCAGGCAGCCTTGAGGACAGCCGAGCGCATGATCGGGTCGACGACGTCGCAGTGGTCGCTTGCGAGCTTGACGAACTCACGGCGGGCAGCGCGGGACTTGTTGTAGACCTTGATGGCCGCGGCAATGTCCTCGCTCTTGATCTCGTGACCGGCGATCTTTTCAAGACCGGCCTTGACGTTGTTGTACTGATCCAGGCAGAACTGCTTGCCCCAGTCGGCAAAGCGGTTCTGAGGATGGGCGAGGAAGATGCACGGCAGCTTCTCGCTCATGGCGACGCGGATGTTCTGGCTCATGGGGCGCAGCGTGTCGCAGATGGTCGGGGTAATGACACCGTCCAGCAGATCCATCGTGCCGTCGAGCAGCATCTCGAGGTCGAGCTGGGCGATGGTGCAATAGAAGGTCGCGCAGTATTCCTTGGAGCGCTGCTCGGTCTTGTTGTTGCTGCCCCACATGCCGAACGGCATCATACCGGCGGCGTAAACCAGCTCTTCGGGGGCGTAATAAGGCATCACGCCGATGCACTTTTTGCCTGCGTCCTTATAGGCCTTGAGCTGGCCCTTGGGATTGGCGGCAACAGCGGAAAATTCATTAACGATAGCTTCGATACTCATTTTTGCACGCCTCCTTAGTCTTTCTTGTTGGCTTCCATAGCCTCGACCAAACCCTGTACACGGGTCGTGTACTGCGCTTCGTTGAAGTTGCGCGGGTCAGCCTGGTCGCCGTCGAAACCGGCGCAGGGCACGCCGAGGTCGGCGGTGAAGCGGCGCTGCATTTCAGCCATGTAACCGGACCAGGGCTTGCAGGAGCGGTTGTAGTGGACGAGCACGCCGTCGACCTTGTTGTCGCGGC
>ENA-ORTU01000709-ORTU01000709.1-human-gut-metagenome-genome-assembly--contig:-NODE-709-length-39463-cov-16.753502_pt1 | contig 39463 bp, 45 predicted proteins | sample MGYA00241910_ERZ509184 | MGnify/ENA primary metagenome ERZ509184 (study PRJEB26280, sample SAMEA2338847) | human gut metagenome | biome: human gut; feature: human-associated habitat; material: faeces... | reverse complement strand
GAGCTTCTAATATATGTGAAAAAAATCACATAATTAGATTATACGTGAAATTATGTTACATGATATATTAATGGTATTATTAGGATTAGTTATCGGCTTAATTATTGGAGTCGTTGTAGCGAGAAAATTAATGAAAAAATATCTAAAAGACAATCCTCCAATTACTGAGGAAATGTTAAAAGGATTAATGATGCAAATGGGTAGAAAACCTAATCAAAAACAAATTAACCAAATGATGAAAGCAATGCAAAAATATCAATAAGAGAAGAGAAATCTTCTTTTTCTTTTTATAAAAATAAGGTATAATAAATTAGAACTGTTGGTGATACTATGAAAAACTTTAAAGAAAAACTAGCTCTTGTTCCTACGAAACCAGGTAGTTATCAAATGAAAAATAAAGATGGAGTAATCATTTATGTAGGAAAGGCTAAAAACTTAAAAAATAGATTAAAAAGTTACTTTACTGGAACTGTTACAGGAAAAACAAGAATGTTAGTAGAAGATATAGACGATTTTGAATATATAGTAACGTCCAGCGAACTAGAAAGTTTAATTCTAGAAATCACACTTATAAAAAAATACGATCCTAAGTATAATATTTTATTAAAAGATGATAAAACATATCCTTATATTGAACTTACTAATGAAAAGTATCCAAGATTAAAAATTGTTAGGAATACAAAAAGAAAGAAAACAAAAGATTATTTATATGGTCCCTATCCCAATGTAGCGGCAGCAAGAAAAACAGTAGAGATGATTAATAGAATTTATCCGCTAAGAAAATGTGATAAACTAAAGAAAGAATTATGCCTTTATTATCATATTAACGAATGCCTTGGATATTGCGTGAAGGAAGTAGATGAAGTGGCAGTAGCCCAAATGAAAAGAGAAATTATTTCTTTTTTAAAGGGAGATTCCAAAGAAATTACAGAAAAAATAAAAAAAGAAATGCAAAAAGCGAGTGATTCTATGAATTATGAAAGAGCATTAGAATTAAAGAAAATGCTAGATGATATTGATATTACCCTTCGCAAGCAAAAAATAGATTTAAATAAAGGATACCAATTTGATTTAGTAAACTATTATAAAGATGAAAACTACCTATCTATAGAATTATTCTTTATTAGAGATGGACTTCTATTTGGTAGACATAACGAAATTCTTCAAACTATGATTGATCCTGAAGAAGAAGTAACAGAATTCCTAATTAAATTCTATGATAAACAAGGAATGTTACCAAAGGAACTATATATACCGGGAGAATTAAATGGAGAATTAATCAGTGAATATTTTAGCTTAAAGACTTATACCCCTCAAAAAGGAAAATTAAAAAAGCTTTTAGATTTAGCGAAAGAAAATGCCAAAGAACAACTTGATTTACAAGAAGAAACTCTAAAAAAAGATGACGATTTGCGTATGCAAGCAATAGAAGAATTAAAGCACTTATTACATTTAGATTCCGTATCCAGAATGGAATCTTTTGATAATTCTCATTTATTCGGAACGTTTTATGTAGGGGGAATGGTTGTATTTGAAGATTTTTTACCTCAAAAAAATGAATATCGTAAATTTAAAATATCAACAGATGTAAAAGATGATTTAAGTGCAATGAAAGAAGTATTATATAGAAGATATTATAAAGTGTTAATGGAAAACCTACAGAAGCCAGACATAATCGTTATGGACGGAGGAAAACTTCAAATTAGTGTAGCTAAAGAAATTATAGATTCCCTGGGCTTAAATATTCCAATTATTGGTCTTGTAAAAGATGACAACCATAGGACAAGTTATATTATGAATGATAAGTATGAAATATTAAATGTTCAGAAAGATTCGAATTTATTCCTATTTTTTACTAGAATTCAAGAAGAAGTGCATAGATATGCTATTACATATCATAGAAATATAAAATCGAAAGGTATGTTAGCTAGTGTCTTAGATGTGGTACCAGGAATAGGAGAAGTAAGAAAGAAGGAATTGTTGAAGCATTTTGGATCTCTAAAAAAATTAAGAGAAGCAAGCATAGAGGAACTATCAAGTGTAGTGTCACGTGAAGTTGCTGAAAATTTGAAAGCATATTTAAAAGAAATATAGTATAATGAATAAGAAAGGGTGGATAGTATGAAAAAATTAAATAAAAAAGGATTTACATTAGTAGAATTATTAGCAGTAATAACCATTATGGGAATCATTATGTCTGTAGCAGTAGGAGCAGTTTTTATCCATTTACAAAATTCGAGAGAACAAGCAATGGAAACCATTGCCTCTAGTTCATATGATGGAGCTGTTATGTATATGATGGATAATAATATGATGTTGAATACAAACGAAACTGCAACTATAAGAATAAAACAATTATATGAGGATGGAAGGATTGAAAGACCTGCAGATCCATACAATACAAAAACAGAATGTGATGGAGAAGTTGTCGTAACAAACAAAACCACAAATTCTACAACAGGACTAGAAGATTATAGATATACGATAACAGTGAACTGTTCTGGAGGTCATAGCCTTACCCAGACATATCCAAAGAAGTAGGGATGATAAATGAGTAAAATAAAAGTAATGGACGAAATCCTAGCCAATAAAATTGCCGCTGGAGAAGTAGTCGAAAAAACTATGAATGTAGTAAAAGAGTTAGTAGAAAACGCAATCGATGCTGAAAGCGATGAGATAAAAATAGAGTTAATTGACTCTGGAGTAAAAGAGGTAAGAGTAACAGATAACGGAATAGGTATGGATAAAGAAGATGCAACACTTGCTTTTTCAAGACACGCAACATCAAAATTAAAAAATCTTGATGATTTATTTAATATAGAGTCATTAGGTTTTCGAGGAGAAGCATTGCCTTCGATTGCGTCTGTATCCAATATAGAATTAAAGACTTCAAATGGGAAAATAGGAACTTATCTTACCTTATCTGGCGGTAAAGATATGCATGTAGAAGATAGCGACCTACAGCAAGGAACTACCATTACAGTAAAAGATTTATTTTATAATACACCAGTAAGATTAAAATATTTAAAAAATCTATATGTAGAATTAGCTAATATTACAGAATATGTCAATAAAATGGCTCTTTCTTATCCAAATATTAAATTTACACTAATAAACAACGATAAAGTATTACTGGATACAGATGGAAAAGGAGATCTAAGAAAAGTAATATATCAAATTTATGGAGCAGATATTACTAAAAAAATGGTAGAAGTATCTGGTGAGAATGATGATTATTATATTCATGGTTATATTTCTTATCCAGAAATGACAAAAAGTAATCGCAATTCTATTACTACATTAGTAAATGGAAGAGTTATTAAAAACAATGAATTAAACAAAATTATCATCGACGCATATCACACTTACATCCCAAAAGATAAGTTTCCAATTATCGTTTTAAATATAGATGTAGATCCAATTCTAATAGACATTAATATTCACCCAACGAAAATGGATATTAAGTTTTCTAAAATGGACACTTTAAAAGACTTAGTGTTTGATACGGTATCAAAAGAATTAAAACATTTAACTTTAATCCCAACGATTGCAACGAGATCTGAAGAAGCATTAAGAGAAACAACTATCCCGCTATATAAAGCATTTAAAAAAGAAGAAGTGGCTCCAGGCCCAACTTATGAAGAAACTATGTTAGATTTTTCTGTAAGTGAAAACACAGTGACAACAGAAGAAAGAGACAATATAAACGAGGAGAAAGAAGAACAAGTAGAAAGTCAAAAAGAAGAATCACCAAGAATCAAACCAATGATACCAAGAGGAATTGTTTACTCTACTTATATTATTGCTGAAAATGAAGATGGAATGTATATCATCGACCAACATGCAGCAGCAGAAAGAATTAATTATGAAAAAGTACTAAAATCTCTAAAAGAAAAAGTAATACCAATAGATTTGTTAATTCCAATAAAAATAGAATTAGCATCCAACGAATTCTTAATCGTAAGAAATCATTTAGATACTTTAAAAGAATATGGCTTTGTAGCAGAAGAATTCGGTATGAACACTATTATTATCCGAAGTCATCCAAATTGGATACCAGATGACATTGCAGAAGAATGCATTCGTAAAGTAGTAGATATCATTATTAGCAAAGAGAATTTTGACTTTGATCAATTTGTTTGGAGAATGGCTGCTACTATGGCATGTCGTATGTCAGTAAAAGCTAATGATTATCTATCCTATGATGATCAAATATGGTTATTAGATACTCTAAGAAGCTGTGAAAATCCATTCACATGTCCTCACGGCAGACCAACAATTATTACCTATACAAAATATGATTTAGAAAAGCTATTCAAGCGTTCTCTTGACTAAATCACAAAAAAATGATATAATATGCCAACAATTGGAGGGATATTATGTCAAAGAAAGCATACCAAGAAATCTATCCATTTACTACAGAAAATATTCAAGGATACATGAAAAATTTAGATATGGAAGGTAAAACCGTTCTAACAGTAGGATCTTCTCTAGATCAAGCCTATAATGCACTAGCATTAGGTGCAAAAAAGGTAAAAGTGTTAGATTTAAACAAAAATACCAAAAAGTATTGTGAAATGAAAACAAAACTAATACTGACACATAAAAGAAAAGAGCTATATGATGCCGTAATGTGTAGAAAAAGCTTAATGGAAAATCAAGGTGTCTCATACACTAATGAGCAATTTGACGAGGAAAGAATAAAATCACTAAATTATTATATGCAAGATGAAGAAACCTACAGAAAATTAAGACAAAGACTAAGGGAACAAAAAACTATAACAGTAGTAGAAGGAAATATCTTTGAAATGGACAAAGCAATAGGAGACGAACAATTTGATAGAATATTTTTCTCTAACGTATTACAAATGTTAGATTACTTTAAAGATAAAAATGAAAGCGCCTATGACATGTTAGAAAAGCATTTTCCAAATTGGAAATCTCATCTAAATTCAGAAGGAATATTACAACTATTTTATTTATATTCCTTTGCCAAAAAAGATGTAATAGGAACTGATAACAAAAATGCAGGATATGACCTATCAAAAGTAGTAAGTGCCGTTAGAAGAACCACCCCAGTAGAAGAGGGTAGTTTAGATATTGCTTTCTTTGAAAGTTGCACCGGGGTTGGTACAACTACAGATGCAACTGTATTATATACAAAAAGAAGGTAGATATATGAAACCAATCATCGTAATCATTGGTCCAACAGGAGTAGGAAAAACAAAACTAAGCATTGAACTTGCAAAAAAATTAGATGGAGAACTGATTAATGGAGACTCCGTTGCTATTTACAAAAGATTAAATATTGGAAGTGCAAAACCAACCAAAGAAGAACAAAAAGAAGCCCCTCACCATCTAATTGATATTAAGGAGCCAACAGAAGAATATAGTGTTTATGACTACCAACAAGATGCTAGAAAAAAAATAGATGAAATAACTGCTAGAGGGAAAAGAGTAATTATTGTAGGGGGTACAGGTCTTTATATAAAGGCCGCGCTATATAATTATATATTCACAAAAGGAACAACAAATAATAATTACGAGGAATTAACAAACGAAGAGATTTTAAGAAAAATAAAAGAATATGATAAAAAAATAACAATTCACCCAAATAATAGAAAACGTTTAGTTAGAACACTAAATAAATATGAAAATAAAGAAGAACTAACTAACGAAAAAGACCAATGTCTCTATCCTATTAGAGTAATTGGACTAACTGCACCTAGAGATGTTGTATACGATAGAATCAATAAAAGAGTAGACAAAATGATAGAAGAAGGGCTAGTAGAAGAAATAGCATCTTTAAAAGACGAGTATTCAAATTCAAGAGTATTAAATACAGCAATAGGTTATAAAGAATTTAAAGGATACTTAGAAGGTGAAAAGACATTAGAAGAAGTAAAAGAAGAAATCAAGCTGAATTCAAGACATTATGCCAAAAGACAATATACCTTCTTTAAACATCAATTTTCTACCCAGTGGTATGATGTTAATTTTGATCATTTCGAAGAAACTATCAAGGAAGTATATTCCGATATAACAAAGGAGAATGCATGAGTACAAAAGAAAAGATTTTGAAAAGTATTGCTCCCTGTTCTATGTTTTGTTCCACTTGTACAGGATGTAGTTATGGAGAAATCAGCAATCATGCTAAAAAATTACTACATTATTTAGAAGGTCATGAAGAGTTTTTAGAAAAAAATTTGAAAAAAGGATATGAACATAAATTAGAAGAATTTAGAATATTTCATAGAAAACTAAAAAAATATGCCTATCCAAAATGTAATGGTTGCAGAGATAAAAGAGCTAATGGTTGCAGTATAAAAGGTTGTATTATTCCAGCATGTACAAAAGAACATAATATTGATTTTTGTGCAGAATGTGAAGAGTTTCCATGTACTAAAGTAAATGATACAATCTATAAAAAGAAGACAATTGATAAATGGAAAAAGGGAAATGAAGAAATCCAAAAAGAGGGTCTTTTAACATATTATGAGCGCAATAAAGAGACTCCTCATTATATAAATTATAGTAAAAATAAAAGAAGCTGATTAAGCTTCTTTTAATTCTCTATAAATAGACTGATTATAAATATGTTCTGTTTGTTCTAGAGTTAAAAGAGTAGGCGTATCAATTAAGAAAAAGTTATGTTCCAATAGATTCTCTCCAGTAGAAACCACAGGATCATCCCAAGTAAGATCTAAATGTAACCATTTTCCATCAATATAAACAGCATTCCATACATGTTGTTCACTAGAAATTTTATAACTTTTGATTCCCATTTCTTCTAAGAACAACTCCATAGCATCCGTATAACCACCACAGATTCCATACCCTTGAAATAAAGGTCCATAAGCAATATCAGAATCATAAGTAGTAATATTATAATCACTGCGATCAGAATCGTAGATAGTATGATTAATAATATAATCATGAATACGACGAATATTGTTAATATCACTATCTCCAGATACAATTAATTGATTGGCTAGTCCATTAACTTTTTCTTCAATCTGTTGAATCTGCTTTTTTGAATAGCTTTTTTCTATATGAATACTGACTTTACCTAAAGAATCATATTGTGTTTCGATATGATTAAACCCATTAAAAGGATGAACAAAATTATTAATATGAGAAAGCAAATCTTGGTCATTTGCTAAGTTTTCCACTTCTTGTAAACAACTAGAATAACTATCCGGACAATAAAAAGTAAAATCTTCTGCCCCAGAATTAATAATAGTATAAAATACATTTAATAAATCCTGTCTATTTTCAGGTTCCATTTTCAAGGTATTCTGCACAAAGTTAAAATCATAATCTCTATAATATTTATTTTTTACTAGTGTAATCTCTTCTTGTGTAAAATTTCTAAGTAGAGAGTAATAGGCCTTCTGTAATTCATCTTGATATAAAAATAAACACCCAACAATAATTAATGTAATACCTAAGACAACTAAAGATTTCTTCATAATTCCTCCAGTACTATAGTTTTATGCTAAATTAATTCTATCGTACTTAAAAAGAAAAGTAAATAAAAAACCAATCAAGGAATTGATTGATTTACATAGCATTTTTTAATTTTGTTAATCTTGATTTTAAACGTGCAGCTTTATTTTTATGAATTTTACCGCTAGCCATAGCTTTGTCAACTCTTTGAATAGCGATATTATAATTAGTGCTAGCTGCTTCTTTATTACCTGCTTTAACTTCTTTTTCGAATTTCTTAACGGCAGTTCTCATACTAGAAACTACTAAAGTATTTACAGTTGTCTTTTTTGCATTAGAACGTACTCTTTTTTTAGCACTTGCTATATTTGGCATATTTTCACCTCACTTTTTATAAACACATTAATTCTATCAAATTTTTCACCAAAAAGCAAATATTTTTTCTTTATTTGTAAATATTAAGATTAGGTGAAGAAAATGCATACGATAGATTTAAAAAATAAAGGTTATAGAACAGATTTGGTAATCGATGAAATTACAAGAGAAAAGGACACAAAACTTTCTTCGAAAATATTAGAAAAAACAAAAAATGTAACAGTAGAAGAAGTGATTATCGATGAAAAAACAAATTGCAATAAGAAAAAAGGAATATATGAAACAATCTCTTTTACAGATATTACAGATAAGAACAACTTTAAAGAAGTAGAAGAATTGGCAATAAAAACATTAAAAAACATGTTAAACAAATTAAATATATCAAGTAATGCCAAAATACTGGTAGTGGGATTAGGAAATGCTTCATCCACACCAGATGCATTGGGACCAAAAACACTTGATCATGTGCTAGTAACTAGACATTTATTTCTTCTAGGCGAAGTAGAAGAAGGGTATAGAAACGTTGCTAGCTTCAAACCGAGTGTAACCGGAGTAACAGGAATTGAAACAAAAGATCTGATAGAAGGAATTAAAGAAAAAATCAAACCGGACATACTAATTGTTATAGATGCTTTAGCATCAAGTTCTATTGAAAGGTTAAATAAGACAATCCAAATTACTTCAGCAGGAATTTCGCCAGGAAGTGGGGTAGGAAACAATCGTTTAGAAATCAGTCAAGATACTCTCCATATTCCGGTAATCGCCATAGGCGTACCTACTGTTGTTGATGGAGCAACAATTGTAGAGAATACATTACAGTTATTATTAAAAAAAATAAGTTACGGGATAGAGAATAAAGAAAATGAAAAGCTAAAACTAGTTCCTATAACCAATCAAAACTATTTGAATCACACAAAAGAATTGAGTAAAGAACAAAAAGAAGATTTATTAGGAATGGTAGGATTATTAGATGAACAAGAATTAAAATCCTTAATATTAGAAGTATTATTACCAGTTAATTACAATATGATGGTTACCCCAAAAGAAATAGACTATTTAATAGAAAAATTAAGTTTATTGCTAGGAAATATGATTAACAAAAGTCTTCACGAACACTTTAATCCGACAAATTAAGAAACAAAAAAAAGATATAGTAGGATTGGTGATACTATGAAAAAATCTTTTTTCAAAAAACCAAAACCTAAAAGAAAAAAAGCGAAAAAATTCTTCTTTTTCCTTCTTTTTATATTGACAGTCACTTTTACTTATCAATTTTTAAATCACAGTAATATCATTATAGACGATAAGGAATTAGTAGAAGTATTACTGTCAAATCAAACAGAAACATCTGTCTTAAAAAAAATAATAACTACACTATTTCCTACGAAAAAAGAGGCAATTAAGACGTTAATAAAAGCAAACTATAAAGGGTTGATAACAGAAGAGAAAGAAAAAAAGGCGGTACCAACCATGATAAAAAAAGAAAACAAGCCTTTAATATACATATATAATACCCACCAAACAGAGGAGTATACACCAAGTAGTCTAGTAGAATATAGCATCATGCCTACTGTGCAAATGAATAATTATATATTGGAAGATAGATTTGAAGAAAAAAATTATGAGACCGTAGTAGAAGAAAAAAACATCAAAGAAGTTCTAAATAAAAATGGATGGAACTATGCAAAAAGCTATCAGGCAAGTAGAATATTTCTTGAAGAAGCAAAAAAAAATTATCCAACCTTAAAATACTTTATTGATGTCCATAGAGATAGCCTACCCAAAGAAAGAACAACAGTAACATTAAACAATAAAAGCTATACAACTATTTTATTTTTAATAGGATTAGAAAATCCTAACTATGCCAAAAATTTAGAGTTTACTGAAAAAATCAATGCTAAAATAAACGAAAAATATCCAGGACTTTCTAAAGGAATATATAAAAAACAGGGAGAGGGGGTAAATGGTGTATATAACCAAGATTTTTCTCCCTATACTATTTTAGTAGAAATGGGAGGACCAGAAAATACAATAGACGAAGTATTAAATACATCTTTAGCATTTTCAGAGTGCTTTTTAGAGGTGATTGATGAATATGAACTATAAAAAACTAGCAGAACTAACGATATCTTTATTAATTGTTTTATTTTTAGGACTCTACATCAGTGGAATGACAGGATATTATAAATATACAGAAAGTCAAAAAAGTACTTTAACAGAAGAAGCGATGGAAAGATTTGAAGAAGATATTAAAGCTGGAAAAGAAGTGAATGCGTCAGACTATTTAGAAGAAACAACAAACTATAATAATATTTTTTCCTCTTTAGGGTTAAGAATGTCATCATTAATTGAAAAGGGATTTAATAAGGCGATGACAGGACTTTTTAAAGAACTATCAAAAGCTGTAAACAACAAATAAAATTCTTTTGGATAGTTAAAATATATGATATACTAAACTCATAAGAATAAGAGTAGGAGTTAATTTATATGTATTGTAGTTATTGTGGGAATAAAATAGAAAAAGACAGTAAATACTGTTCTTCTTGCGGGAGAGAATTAAATCAAACTCCTAAAGAAGAACCAATCAATAAAGAAGTAAAAAAAGTTCATAATTCCATCACTAGAAAAAGTATAAAAAAGGATGCCATGACCAAAAATAAGGGGCCATTATACTTAGGGACAATTATGTTTATAATGGCAATTATCATAATCATGGTATTAATGACAACTGTATTTGGAACAAAAACACTAACAGCCAGTGGTAACTACGAGTATTATTTAAGTCTCACTGATACAACCGTACTCAATGTTATTATAATATCTATTATTTTTATGATAGTTAGTATGTATTTCACACTAGGTATGAACAAAACATGCCTTGATATTAGTAGAGATAAGCAAGTAAAAATCGGAACAATGTTTTTATATCCATTAAAAAATATAAAATTATATTTAAAATTAATAGCAATTAGCATTTTAGTATATTTAATATTAGAAGCACTTACCTACATTCCAATCATTGGCATAATTTTATATTTAGCAATAGCAATCTACATGATTCCAGTATTGGGCATATTACCTTATATTATAATGGACAATGAAGATATAGGAATAATAGAGGCAGTAAAAAGAACAATTACAGCAATAAAAGGAAATAGAGTAGCTTATTATGCATTAATATTTACATTCATCGGCTGGTATATGTTAAGTATTTTAACATTTGGTATGCTAATTATCTGGGTTCTTCCTTATATGTCAGTAGCCATCTCTAACTTTTATTTATCAATAATAAAAGAAAAGGAATACAACGATGCACCTAGCGGAATAAGTAACGAGGCGGTAGTTGGAATTACAATTGGATCTTACGTCACTGTGTTTGTAGTAATAATAATTGCAGCTTTCACATTTGGCTTTATAACTAGCCTAAAAGAAGAGGCAAATAGTAATAACGATGACGTAATAATACAAGATAATGATGACAAAAATGAAAATAATCTTTCAGGAGAAACAATAAATATTTCAGGTTTAGATGTTTACATTCCAGACGGATATAATGAAATTACAGTAGCAAATTACACAAAGGCATATATGTCAGGAGAAGGAGATATTGTAATAGGATTAATTACAACAGACTTAGGATATGATGTGGCATCAAATCAATATGCCAATGTTTATAAAAATTCCTTTTCAAGTGCTTATACTTGTGGAGATGTATCAACAAGAAACTTTAATCATTACAACTGGGAAGTCTTAGATTGTAATGGGACTGGTGTTAATATCAGAAATTATATAGCTATCCAAAACAGGAAGCTATATCTATTAATTATCAGTTATGAGCAAAATGCCATTTTCAAAACAGAGAATCTATACTTTAATATAGAAAAAGAATTAGCATTTGCTAACACAGTAGCCTAAAGCTACTTTTTTCTTGAAAAGATATTTTCAACCGAAAGAAAATATGCTATACTTCTAAGTAGAATATAGAATAGGGGTGCTAGCGATGGCAGAGCAAACAATCGTAGAAAAATTAAAACTAGATATTGAAGAACGAGAACGTTCCTATCAGAAGGAATTAGAGAAAATAAAAAAAGAAGATGACTTATTAAACTATATCAAAGGGATGCTAGACATCACACAAGGTAGTGTTAGTAATTTTCCATACTACGATGGAAACAATAAAGAGGAAGCCGAAGCAGAAGATGATTTTAATATGATGCTAAAGTATACCTTAAAAGAAGATAAAATTATCGCTTCCTTTAAATCTGAAATTAAAAATTTATATTATCTAGAAAAGATAGGTTATCAACATGCGGAGCAATATAAAGAAACTTTAGAGAAATTAAAAGACTATCGTTTAAAAATACAAGAGGCCTATAATGAATTAATTGCTAATGAAACATTGAAAAAAGCAACCGAAAAAAAAGAAGAAATATTAAAAAAACTAGATACTGTAAAAGATCACCTAGAAGAGCATGAAGATGAAATAGAAAATATCGATAGTTTTTATGAGGGGTTACAATATGCTCACTTATCAGAAAGCGAGAAAACTTCTATTTTATTATCTATCTTCGAAAAGAACTTAAAAAAAGAAAGGCAAAGATTGGTCGAAATAAGTTACCTAGAGCATCCTATAGAAAGAAAAATAGGTAAAATAAAAAAAGAAAACATCGAAAAAATTAGAAGGACAGCTAAAAAACTAGAAAATTATTTTTCAATAAAAATAACATATCCTAAACAAGAACAGCAAAAAACGACTAGAGTAGAGAAAAACCGTTTTCTATTTACAGAAATATAAGCAGAAGTAGGTGATAAAATGACAGATAATTTAATTACACTATTGAAGGATGCTATTAACGAAAAGAAAAAAGCAGTAAAAGAATATAATAATCATTTAGATAAAAATTTGTCTGATAAGATAGAAATATTAGATAACTTAAGAAATGATATCAACGAAATTACAAAAATAGAAATATCTAGATTAAATGAGATAGTAGATAGTTTTCAAATGGAAACAGAAGAAAAAGAGAATATGAAAAAAGAGTTGGATATTATAAAAGCTCTTTTAACATTAAATCAAACAGAAAAGACAAATTATACACTGCTTCCAAATCAATTAACAATAATATCTTCATTTCTGGATAATTTAGAAGTATATATTGATGAAAAAAATGGAGAAAAGCAAGCGATTGATCCAGAATATAATCATATTGTAACTATTACTAACAAGTACAAAGAATTACTATATAAAATTAAGAATCCAAATACAAATGAGTTAATCACAGACATAGATACTATTTTGCAGCTATTTCAAGACAGCAATATAGCAGAAGAAGAAAAACAAGCAATTCTACTAGCACTAATAAAATACAATCAAGAAGTAGTAAGGGAAAAAGTAAAAGAAACTCATCAAAAAAAGAAAAAAGTAACAGAAAAAGAGCTATCTCATCTATTAAGTTGTTATGGATATACTTGGAATAAATTAGATAAAAAATATCAAGAAAAAATAAAAAAACACGGAATCGTAAAAAATATAGAAGAAGTATTATTAACTATGCAAGAGCTAGGATTTCCTAAATTGGATGAGAGAAGAGAAGGGTTATTATTAACTGCATACCTAACCGCAACGACTAAAGGTTCATTAGAAGAAATAACAAAACTTGCTCAAGAAAGAGGAATTAATATTACTGAGTTAAAAGACTTAGTAAGTGCCTTTATCCCTAATGATTATTTATTTGGTGGAAAGTACAAAATAGGAAGAAAAGAAGACTTTTCTAAAAATATTGCTCTTTTAGTAGAACACGGAATTAGTATTACGACTATGATTGATAAAGGAAAAGATTTATTATTAATTACAAATAGTAAGTTACAACAAAATCTAAATTGGTTAGAATGTTATGGACTATATAGTGGTATGCAAGAGGATTCCTTATTAGATGATTTTGTATCTGCTTTAAAATCTAAAAACATACCAGAAATCATTGATCTATGGATAGAAAATCATTCTCTAGGATTACAATATATAAAGAACAATTTAAGCATTCTAGCTTGTCATATATCTAATCAAGCAATTTTATTTTATAAATTATATAAAGCAGAAAAAGAAAAAGCTAATGATGCCTTCCGTCTAACAGTATCAAATGGTGTAAAAAAATTAAGCTTAAGAAAAGAAATGACACACAATGATATTGATTATCAAGGAATTCATGATAAGGAAAGTGCTTTAGCAGTAACACATCATCAAAAACCAATCTTTCCAAAAGAAAAAGAGTATGAAATGATTGCTAAAAAATCTGTACAAAATAAAATTTCAGACGATATCTTTATGAAAGAAGAGATTCTTAGTCTGAATCGATTTAGCACGAAAGCAGAAGCACTATTATATGATATCAATGGTTTAAAAATTTCTAAACTAAAAGTGTTAAGAATCTATGATGCTTTATGTAAAAATGGAGTAGGAAACACTCTGGAATCACTATTATATGCAATTTGCTATAATAAAATTATAACAAAAGAGGAATATGAAAAGTTAGTACTTGATATAAAACAAGCAACAGGATGGAAAGAGGTGTAGTATGGATTTTTTATTAGAATATGGTATTACCAAAGATACAATCAAAAAAATAAAAGAGAATAATGAAGAAAGCACCTGCTTTTTCTGTATGATTCATGAGGAAAATGTAAAAGAAGTAATAGAATATTTATTATCGATTCAAATAGAAGTAATAGATAATTTGCTAACTGACCGTCTAGAGCTATTCTTTCTTCCTAAAGAAGAGATAAAAAAGAGATTCGAAACTTATAATACAAAAGTATTAGTACAATTAATCAATGAAGACATTAATGTCTTAAATAACGTATAGAGCAAGATAAAATATCTTGCTTTTTTTTCTACATTGTATAAAATATTGAATAAAAGGAGAAACCTATGGAGCAAGCAGAAACACAGTTAGATATTATAAATCGTCTATTACCAAGTGGGGAATTATCAGAAACCGAAAAATATATTGCAGACCAATTGACTACACTAGAAGAGGAAGAAAAATTTATGCTAGCAGCTTACCCTCTAGCTATCGAGTCCCGAGAAAAGTTGCTAGAAGAAGCTCATCCATTTATAAGAAATTTATTAAAAAAACTAGAAAAAAGGAAAAAGTTTCAATTTGAAAGTTTTGCTGATTGGTATGATTTAAAGGCCATATCTTACGAGACAGTATCACAATATCTAGAAGGAAAAGTAGCTCATCAAATACTATCATACAACTTGATAAGAACCAAGAAAATAACTGAAGAAGAGTTAAAAAGTCTAGCAACAAAAAAGAGAAATCTATTTAAAGTATTGAAAAATAGTGGTATGCCACTAGATACTGGATTACCACTAGAAGAAAAACTAGAAATCTATCATTTACTAGATGTAGTAAGTAAGATGAATATACATAATATGGTAAGTGACTACAGTACAATCAATACACTAGAGGCAATGCAAACATATGGTAGTGCCATGTTTCTTGTTGAATGGTATTATAAACATCAAGATCCAGAAATAGACTCTTATATAGAAGACGTAATAAAACCAGAAATAGAATACAGAAAAGAAAACAAAGTTCCAAAAAGAGAATATCTAGTTTTTGAAAAAACTAGCACTAACATATCACAGTAAAGCAATAAAAAAACGCCATAAAAGGCGCTTTTTATTGATATAATTCTTGTCTAATTAAATCAAGATTATTATTCATAATATTAATATAAGTAAGTTGATTTGTTCTATCATCGTCAGAAAGATTATTTAATTTATGTAAATTTTGTCTTTTTAAATCAGAATAAGTATCCAATAAATCTTTTGCAGTATCATTTAAAGAATCTCCGTCAAATGTATAGATGTAACTAATATCACCACTTTGAACCATTTTCTCAGCATCACTAATTGTTTTAGGAGTAGCATCATTATCAATACATATAACAGTTAATCCAAATTTTTCAAGATAATTTAAAGTAGAATTGGCAACCACAATTGTATGATCACTAGCATTTTCCACTGCCAAACGATAGTCAGCATCAAGTTCAGAAAGCTCTACTTTTAACTCCTCATAAGCATCAGTAATATCTTTTTTAATATAAGTACTAGTAACATATTCATCCAAACCTAAGCGAACATTCTGAGCCATCATAAGCAACGAAGAAGGGTTAAGCCATAGTTCTTCTGGAGAATAGTCAGTTTCTAATACATAAGCAGTATCAATAATTTTCAAATCTGGATTTAAATCAAGTAAGTCAAATGCAAGATTACTTTCTTTCTCAATTAAACCATTATAAATGAATAAATCATATTGACTAAAATCCTCTTTTTGTTTATTGCTAATCTTATATTTATCAGTATCAACACCATCTGGATAAACAGCAGTAATACTAGAATGGTCCCCGTATAATTTCTCAGTAATATATTCATTTGGATAATTAGTAACTAAAATTCGAATGTCATCCATATCATCCTGTTTACAACCAGTTGTTGCAAAAACGGCAGTAATAAATAATATAAATAGTAATAATATCTTTTTGCTTTTCATTCTTTTTCTCCTTACTTTAGGAACTGGGTCATAACCAAATTTACCAAAAGGGTGGCACCTAAAAATTCGTTTTACTCCAAGATATAGACCATAACAAACACCATGAAGTTCAATCGCTTCAATCATATAATTGGAACACGTTGGAATAAAGCGACATTGATTATGAAAATTTCCAGGTATTTTTTGATACAAATGTATCAGTCCAATCAGTATCTTTTTCATAGTCTCCCCCCCAGTACCTTTATTACATATTTCATTTTACTATAAACAGTACAAAATAGCAATTATAAGTGTACTAATTTCTAGTTTTTTGTTATACTTATAATGGTGATTATATGAATGAACTATTTGAAAAACTTAAGATAAAGCCAAAACAAGAACAGTTATATAATACTGCCTTTTCACATAGCTCTTATGCCAATGAGCATAAAGCAAAAAGTGATTATGAGAGATTAGAGTTTTTAGGAGATGCTGTAGTAGACTTAGTAGTAGCAGACTACTTATATTCAAATAAAAAAGAAAATGAAGGGGAAATGACAAAAGTACGTGCCAGTTATGTTTGTGAGAATGCATTATATGAGTATTCCATGTCCTTGGGGCTAAATAAGTATATTAAAGTAGGGCACGGAGAAGAAAAAGAGGGTGGAAAATTCAAAAAAGCGATTGTTGCAGATATATTTGAAGCCTTAGTAGGAGCAATTTATTTAGACCTAGGTTATGCAACCGCAAGAAGAACCGTATTGAATATTATTGTTCCATATATTGAAGATCCTAACATAACATTCTTCAGTGATTATAAAAGCGCCTTACAAGAATATGTACAAACTACACAACAAAGCTTACATTATGAATTAATTAAAGAAGAAGGTCCAGCTCACAATCGTAGCTTTACAGTTCAAGTAAAAATTGATGATATTATTTACGGAACAGGAGTATCAGGCTCAAAAAAAGAGGCAGAACAAGAAGCAGCAAAAGCCGCAATAGAAAAACTAGCAATCTAACTTGGAAAAACAAAAAAACTATGATATAATAACTCTGCTCTAAAAAAGATGACTTTAATATAAAAACAGAAAGGAGAAAAATAATGAGTAAAATTAAAATATTTAGTTTAGGTGGGCTAAATGAAAATGGTAAAAACTTATATGTTGTAAATGTAGATAGAGATATTTTTGTTTTTGATGCCGGCCTAAAATATGATAACGATTTAAATTTAGGAATAGATTATATTATTCCTAACTTTGATTATTTAATTAAGAATAAAAAAAATATTAAAGGAATATTTTTAACACATGGACATGAAAGTAATATAGGGGCTGTTCCAGATATCTTAGAACAGATTCCAAGTATTCCAGTATATGGAACGAAATTAACCCTAGAGATGTTAAAAAACGATTTGGAACCAGAACAATTAAAAAAAGCTAATTTAAAGGAAATTAAAGCACATACTAAAATTAATTTTGGTAAGAATTCTATTTTTCCTATTAGCGTAACACATTCTATTCCAGATGCTGTATGTTTTGTATTATATACACCAGATGGAGCAATTGTTTACACTGGAGATTTCGTTTTTGACGCAACAATGCAAGGTACTTATAAAACGGATATTGGTAAGCTAGCTTATGTTGGTAAACAAGGAGTTTTATGTTTAATGGCCGAATCTTTCTATGCTGAAAAGGAAGGACACACCTCTCCAAGTAACAGAGTGGCTGGATTTATTCGTGAAGTGTTAGCAAAAAATCCTAATAGAATTATCGCAACCATTTTCCCAGCTCATTTTTACCGTATTCAAGAAATGTTTAATGAAGTATCAAAGACTCACAGAAAAATAGTAATCATGGGAAAAGGGTTACAAGATATGATTAATCAAGCAGTAGACGAAGGATATTTATCAGTAGATAAAAGTAGAATTGGTACTTTAGCTGATTTAGAAAATAAAGATACTGTTATATTAATTTCTGATGAGAAAGAAAAGCCATTTAATAACCTAGAGCGTATTATTAAAGGATATGATAAATATATAAAAATCAAAGAAACAGATACCATCTTTATAACTGAACCTGCATATCCTGGTATTGAAAAAAGATCAGCACTAATCATGGATGAAATAGCGATGCTTGGAGCAAATGCAGTAAGCTTATCTAGTAAAAAACATCTTCTACATCATGCATCTCGTGAAGACTTAATGCTAATGATTAATCTGATGAATCCAAAGTATTATTTCCCAGTAAAAGGAGAGTACCGTAATCAGTACGCAAATGCCGAAGTTGCAGAACAAATAGGAATACCAAGAGAAAACATTATCTTAAAAGAAAATGGAGATGTAGCAGAATTTATTAAAGGAAAACTTACAGATAGTAAAGAGCATATTGAAGTAGACCAAATATTAATTGATGGAAAAAGCCAAGGAGACATCGGAGATTTAGTTTTAAAAGATCGTGAAATGTTAGGAGAAAATGGGATTGTAATTATCAGTTGTACGTTAGACAAACAAACCAAGGATATCCTAGGGGGACCTGAGATTTTAACTAGAGGATTTGTCTACGTAAAAGAAAGTCAAGACTTGTTAGAGCAAACAAAAGAACTAGCTAAAGAATCTATAGAATCTAACATAGAAAAAAATACTAAGAGAGTAGATTATGCTAAAATCAAAAATGAAGTAAGAGAACACTTAGGTAGATTTTTCTATCAAGAAACTGGTTCAAAGCCAATGATTATTACAGTAATTCAGGAAGTGTAGTATGAAAAAGAAATTAATCCTACCATTACTTAGTATCCTAGTTCTTATAGGTTGTACTGGCTGTAACCCAGAAACAGGGACAATGACTTGCACTATATCTTCTTATCCAGCGGATGGAATAAAATTAAGATCAGTATATAAAGCTAACTATAAAAATAATATAGTAAAAAAACTAATTTCAACAGATCAGGTCACAGTAGAAGAAAAAGAATATCTAAATACCTATGAAGAAAAATTAGAAGAATTATATCAACCTTATAAAAAATTAGAGTATTATCAAAATAACATTAAAATAAAAGGCAAGACATTAACTAGTAAAACAACCATTAACTATGCTAAAATAGATACTGATGAACTAATAAAAATAGATGAAGGTAATGGGCAGTTAATAAAAAATGGAAAAGTAAATATTAATGATTTAGAAGAAGCATATAAGCAAAATGGTTTTAACTGTAAAAAGGAGGGATAATATGAAATACTATAAAGCAAAAGCTTACAAAGTTAATGGGAGCACAGCAGAATATATAGCGGACGTTGTAGTAGAAAAAGGGATTACTTTACCGGTAATTGGCCCAGATATCGTAAAAGATACAGTGAGTAAATTCCCATATGCACTTTTAGAACAAGATAAATCAGGGAAAATATCAGGTCAAAGGCAAGACAATATCGCCCAAGCCGGTTATGATATCGGAATCTACAAAAGTGATATTTTAGAAGCTAATATCGCAACACCAGAACAAATTATAGAATACAACGAAGAGTATCCTGTATCTTCCATTAGTGAAGAACAAGATGCACTAAAGTTCGAATTAAGCAATACGTTAGGACAAGACGCACCTAGAACAAGATAGTTTTACTAATCGTAAAACTTTCTGTCTTCGTAGCTCAGTAGGATAGAGCAATCGCCTCCTAAGGGGTTGTTTAAAATAAAGGGAAATGTATTAGAAACCTTTATTTTACGAGGAAGGACAGTTTTTAAAGAAATAAGATAGTCGCAAAATAGTCGCGAAAAATTGTCTTTATCTTTAAAAAAAAACAATGAAATTTTGAAAAAATAACCTTAATTTTGATATTTATTTGTTAAGATTAAGGTATATGTCCCTGTAGCATAACAGGAAAATGCCTTCGCCTCCTAAGCGAAAGATTGGGTGTTCGAGTCACCCCAGGGACGCCATTTTTGTGTTAATTAAACTGATTTAGTTTATAGTATCTAAATCAGTTTTTATTTTTGTAAATGTTAGGAGGTGTAAATATGTCAGTTTTTAAAATAGAAAAAAATAATAACTATACTGTTATGTCTAATTATCATTTAAGAGATAAGAATTTATCATATAAAGCTAAAGGATTATTGTCGTTTATGTTAAGTTTGCCAGAAGATTGGGATTATTCTTTAGCAGGTCTTTGTTCTATTAGTAAAGAGGGTAGAGATGGAATTAGATCTATTTTAAAGGAACTACAAGAGTATCATTATTTAGAAATAGAAAAAGTAAGAGGAGAAAAAGGTTATTTTGAATACAATTATTTAATTTATGAAATACCACATTTTGTTGAACTAGAAAATGATAAAGAATATCCAGATACGGAAAATCCACATCTGGATATTCCAGATGTGGAAGAGCCTACACAAATAAATACTAATATAATAAATACTAAAAAACAAATAGATAAAGATGATAAAACGAAATTATCATCTTTTTTTGTTGCTGAAGAACATAACAGACTAACACTTGAATTGATAGATAGTGGTTATATAAATGAAAATGATATACAAATATTTTACTATGATGATTTATTTAACAAATTATTAGAAGAAAATAACTCTTATAAAGATTTAATACAAATTGTTCACTATATTGTCCCTAGAGTTGTTAAGAGAGGTTTTAGAGATGAAGATGGCAATATAATTCAAAATAAGTTTGGTTATTTTAAAAACTCTATTATTAGTAATATAAATAAATTGAATCAAGATATAGAAGATTTATGGGAAGATGATGATTTATATGATAATTTATTTGATAGATAAATTACTTTTTTAATATGGTGTTCATTGATAGTTTGTGATTGTAACAGATAGTGTATAGATTTAATGTAGTTATTAAAAATTTTCCATTTTCATATCCACTATATGTTGCTTGACTAATCATACATTCTGAAGCAATTTTTTCCTGTGTTAATCCAAGACTTTCTCTAATCTTTTTTAATTTATTGCCTATTTTTACTCTATCTAGTTTATCTAGTTCTACATACTTATTATTTTTTGATAGTCCTGTTACATAATCAACAGAAAACTTATATAGATTACAAAATTTTACTAATTTAGATAAAGGTATGGTATCATGACCATTTTCCCATCCAGCAACAGTTTTAAAAGAAACACCAAATATATTGCCAAGTTCCTTTTGTGTCATTTCCAATTCTTCTCTACAAAATTTGAGATTATTATTTATCATTATAAAATCACCCAATAATATTTTGACATTTATAGTTAAACTATCGGTAAAACTCTGGGTTATTTTATAGAAAGTGTGATATAATTGAACGTGTAGTTTAGGTTATTTAGAAAAGGAGCAATTTATGAATATAAAAAAAGAAGAAGAAAACCTGGAATTACTTGCAACATCAATTACAGATGAAATTAAAAATAATGTAGTTAAAATTTTAGAGGTGTCGGAACTTACTTTAGATGATCTTGTTAGAAAAATAAATAATCTTAATAATGAAGAAAAAGATAATGTTATTAGTAAAATTATTAATAGTCAGTTAGCTCAATTAAAAAAAGAATTGTCAATAGAACAATTCCGTAAGATAAAAAGAGATGTCGAAGATATAACTGAATATTATGTTAATTCTTCAGATGAATATGATATTGTTGAAGAAGGAGATAGTATTGCTGATGATATTTTATTTAAAGTTTTAGGATATAATAATAGAAAAATGCAATTACCAATAGATATTTCTATTATTAAAAAATATTGTTTTTCTGCAGATATAAAAGAAGAAAAATTTTATGACACTTTAATATGGATAGCAATGCGGTATATTGCTATTTCAACAACCATTTTCTATTATAATTGGAAAGAAAATTATAATAGAGAAAACAGCAGTAATTAAGTAGTAAATTAGCAGTACACCTAAACTACAAATAATAGTTGTCAAGTATCAAAGTTAATAATGATGCTTGATGACTATAAAAAATATTACTTATTTTTCTTTTCCACAGATTTTATTTAATGTAATATTAAAGTTTTTACAAAACTTATATAAATTTAAAGTAGAAATACAAATTAATCCTTTTTCATATCTGGCAATACAAGCCTGTGAAACATTTAGCATATTTGCAATATTCTCTTGAGATAATTCTTGTTCTAATCTAATCTTTTTAAGATTATTTCCAAGTTTTTTTAAATCAAGACCTTTTATCATTTGTGTTTCTTTTTGAGTATTTGTTAGATGTAAAATATAATCAAGTGAATAATCAAAATAATCGGCATAATCACATAAATTCTTAAGAGGAATAATATTAATTCCTAATTCCCATAATGAATATGTTGATCTACTAATTCCAAGAATTTTTGCCATTTGTTTTTGGCTAATGTCGTGATCTTCTCGAATATCTTTTAGCCTTGTTATATCTAGCATAACTATCACCTATATATAATTTTTGCATTTTTGTAAAAAAATATAGGTTAATTGCTATTATCAGTTATAATTTTGCGCTATTCTGTGTTATACTGGTATTTAGAATATAGTAGTAGTAAATAGGATAAAAAACATAGAGGTGTGAGATGGAAAATGATATAATTGTTTATTTAATTCTTATTATAATTTTGGCAATTTTGTTAATTGTATATAGTGTTTATGTGATTATTGATGAAAGAAAGAAAATGAAATATTATTATTCTAATTTATTATATGTAACTGAATGGGACAAGTTTAGTACGATGGTTAAAAAACAAAAGAGAATCATAAGAAAAAAGAAAATCCAACTGTTTTTTTTGACAATCATGGTTAAAATAAAGGAGATATTTAAATGAATGAAATAATTGTTATTTTGCAAATATTATTATTTGGGTTATGTGTTTTAGGTGGAATTGCAGTGTTAATATTTGCATTAAGGAAATGGGATAATGGTATTGACTATGACAGGATAATTAGAGAACTTAATGAACAAGAAGAAAAAGATTTAGATATAATAAATCAAGGAAATAAGCAAATAGATGAACTCGAAAGCAAAATATTGGATTGCAAAAGGAAATTAGGCTTTAAATTGTTCAAAAGAAAAAAATAATTAATTTGAAAAAAATGGTAAAGTTATATTTATCATTTTTTTCGTTTTTTGCACTTAAAGTTTTAAAATATTATCTATTTCCTTAATATAAATATTATTTATAGTATATAAAGATTTAGGATATTTATTAAATTATCTATTAAGATTATAATTAAAAATGAGGTGGTACAATGCCTAGCTTAATAGATTTACATGTTCATTCTCAATTTTCTGATGGACAATTTGATATAAAGCAATTAGTCGAATTAAGTATAACAAATGGTGTTGGGTTAATATCAATAACAGATCATGACGACATAAGGTCATCATTAGAATTGAAAAATAACTCTGATATAAAAGGAATTGAATATGTTAATGGAGTTGAATTATCTTCATATATAAAATTGAATGGAAAGATTATAAGGTTGCATATTTTAGGGTATGGTTATGATGAAGAAAACGAAGAATTAAAATGCAGATTGTTAAAAAAAAGAAATTTGAGAACTTATGTCAATAAAGAATATTTAGTCAAGTTAATACATGAATTTCCCTATTTAAGCAATAATCTTTTAGAGAAAGTTCAATGCGATAAATATATAAGATTATCACGATTAATAGAAGCATACTTAAATAACAAAGAATTTTCAAATGACCAATTAAATGATGTTAAGAAATATTTGGACAGTAATCGTCCGATATACCAAGGCTATGAATTTGATGCTTTAGAGTCCTTACAAATAATAAGAAATGCTAATGGATATCCAGTATTAGCACATCCTTATCAATATAGATTGAATGTAAAAGAGGAAATTGCTCTGCTCAAACTATTAAAAGAAAATGGACTTATAGGTTTAGAAAAATATCATTCAGGTGATACTCCAAATGGAATGCTTTTACAAGAAATGATGTGTAATAAATTTAATTTAGAATGGACTTTAGGGAGTGATTTTCATGAAGATCATGATGATTTTGGAAATCAAATAGGTTATGGGAAGAATAATAATTTATGTAAGAGCTCTTGCTCATTAATTAAAACATTACGTAGAGATGGAAAGGTGTTAAAAAAATAAAATGACAAAAAATGAAGAAAAGGCAAGTGTTTTAGCAAAACATTTAGGAGTAGAAAATGGAATAATAGTTAATTCGGGTACGATAGCATTGCTTTCTGCACTAAAAGTCGCAAATATAAAACCTGGAGATAATGTATTAATAAATGGTTATTGTTGTTATTCTTTGTTTGAGGCAATAATGAATGTCGGAGCAAATTCGATTTTTGTCATACCAAAAGATTTTTATAATATTTCAGTAGATGAGATTAGAAAAGTACTTAATGAAAATGAAATAAAATGTTTTATAGCTACACATCAATATGGCATTGTACAAGAAATTAAAGCAATAAAAGAAGAATTTCCTGAACTTATAATTATAGAAGATATTGCTCAAGCATGGAATATACAAGAAAATGAATTAGGAATAGGAAAATATAGTGATTATGTGGTTACCTCTTTTGGATTATCTAAAGCATTATCGTATGGTCAAGCAGGTGCGATTTTTTCTAATAAAGATATTAGACAGTATTTTGATTTTCATGATAAGGAGAGTAGGAATAGTTCGAGATTTTTACTACCTTATGTTTTGTATGACTGTGATAAAGTTAATACAGAACAGTTAGTAATTACTGCTAACAATACAGTAGATAAACAGAGACTAATTGCTAGGTCATTAACAGGGTATTTTGATAGCAATGAAAAATATATCATTTATAAAGATAAAGATTCACAAGTATCTTCTTGGCATAAATTCCCAGTAATAATAACTAATCCTAATTATGTAAATGAGTTTGAAAGAATAATGCAAGATAATCAAATATTATTTCAATGGCAAAATGATAAAGAGGTATGGGAACTGGATATGGTAAAAAGTTATAATCCTAAAATTATTGAGTTTGGAGAAAAGCCAATTTATGCTTTAATTAGAACAAAACAAAATGATGTAGAAAAAGTAAAAAGATTAGTAAGGAGTAGATAAAATGAGTTATATAAATCCGAATGAATATGGTAGTCTATATTTTGATAATAAAGAAGAAAATGCTGTATTAAATGTTTTAAAAAACGAAAAAATATTTAGATATGCAAGTGATAAAGTTTCTACAACAGATAAGTTTGAAGAAATGCTAAAGAAAAAAGTAAATTGTAAGTATGCGTTAGGGGTTACTAATGGTACATCAGGTTTAATAACTGCTTTGATAGGATGTGATGTTAAAGCTGGAGATAGAGTGCTAGTTAGTTCATATACATTTTTAGCGACTGCATTAGCAGTTAAATGTTTAGAAGCGATACCAGTTCCGTTAAATATTGATTTGCAAAATGGCTTCGACTTACAAGATTTAGAAGAAGAATTAAAAAAAGGATGTAAAGCAGTAATTGTTGTTCAATTACAAGGTCGTTGTTTTGATTTATCTAAAGTGAAATGCCTTTTAGAAAAATATAATGTGAAATTAATAGAAGATAGTTGTCAAGCATTTGGAGCTAAAATTAATGATAAATATGCTGGAACTATTGGAGATGTAGGAGTGTATAGTTTTCAACAATTTAAACAAATTTCTTGTGGCGAAGGTGGAGCTATTGTAACTAATAATAAGACAATATATCAAAAAATGAGAAATTATACAGATATGGGTGCAGAACGTGATTTGTTTCCAAATTGGAATGGCAATAATGTTTTATTTGGGCAAAATTATAGAATGAATAATATTATGGCTGCAATATTGTGTGAACAGTTGAAAAAAGTGGATAATATTATTTTAAAGCAACAAAAATCTCGTAATTATATATTAAGTAAAGTTAAACTAAATAATTTAATAAATAGTGTTGATCCAAATGGGGATACAGGAATGAATATTTTATTATTATTAAACTCTAAAGAAGAATTTAATAATGTTAAAGAAATAGGCGATAAACAAAATATTGAGGTAAGAAGAATGTGGAGTGGTTTATATTTTGAAAATGAATTATTTAAAAGAAATAAATTAACAGATGTTGATTTAAAAAATAATTCATGTAGTAAATCAAAAGAAATAGTTGATAGATTAGCAGTAATATCAATTCCACCTATATTAAAGAAAGAAGATTGTAATAAAATAATAGATTTCTTAAATGAAATAAAGTCTGGTAGTGATAATAATGCAATTTAACGGATTAGATTTAAAAATTATTTCTTCAGAAGAATATGAAGAAGATTTAAAAAATGTAAGTGATATACCTGTTTGGATTGATCCTATTTCAGTTAGAATTTATGAGAATAAAGAAATAATAAAAATATTATTAGATAATGAGCCATTAGTTTATTATGTTGTACCTTTTTATTATAAAGATGGTAAAAAATGGGCAGAACGTAAATATAGATATTTTGCTTACTTATCTCCTTATTTTGTAAAAAAATGTCCTAATAAAAAAAGAAAAGAAGCAATATACTTAATTTTTAATTATATTTTTTCTAATTATGATTATATGTATATGCCACTACACCCATCATTTACAGAGATATCAGCAATACAAGGAATGGGATCCTTTATGGAAAGTAGGCATACTCATGTTTTGAGAAATGTTATGAATTTAGATAAGTTAGATAGTAAATTAAGAAATAATATAAAAAGTGCATCTAAAAAATTAAAAATTACGATAGATTATGATCCAGCAAAGTTTGATTTTGATATAGCGATTCATGGAACTAAAAAAGAACAAGAATGTCGTAAAAAAAATGCTTTAAATTTATTAAAACATCATAAAGCTATAATTTTTACTGGTTATTATGAAGGAAAACCTATTATTGGAAACATGGTTACTTTCGATAATGAATGGGTATATGGCTTACACGCTTGGCAAGTAGATAAAGTACCACGAGGTAGTGGTCCTTATATAATATATTCCATTTCTAAATGGGCATTTGAGGAAAAAGGTCTTAAATATTTTGATTTTGAAGGATCAGTTATGCAGTCAATAGATAATTATTTTTGCAACTTTAATGCAGAACAAATAATTTATCCATATATTCATTTTGGAAGAACAAAAAAAGAGTTAGATGAATTAATTGAAATCTCTAGGAATATTGATGGGAGGCTATTCAAATGAAAAAAAATATAATTATTGGAACAAACAATTTTGGATTAGGACCAGTTGGTAAGGTTTCTTCTATTGTTACAGGTTTATCTGATGAATATAACTTTTATGCTTGTGGAAATGAATTTGATTTGAATATATTTAAAGATGGTACGTTTAAAGATACGTTATTTTCAAAAGATAAAGAAAAAATTGCTAATTTTATAAAAAAACACAAGATAAATTATGCTATTGTTGTTTTAGATGTTGAGTTAGCTACTATTTTAATGAATTTGAATGTAAAAGTTATATTTGTCGATAGTTTACCATTTATGTGGACTCAAGCTGATATTGATGAAGGATTATTACCACTAGATGCAACTGTATATTGTGCGCAAAAGTGTTGTAATTTAACAGAGGCTTCTAAAAAAGTATTAGCTCAAGTAAAAAATTTAAAATGGATTAATCCAATTCAAAGTAAATTTGAAAAAAAATATAGACCATATAAAGAAGAGTATATTCATATAAACGTTGGAGGATTACATTCTCCCATAGGAAATGGAGAGTCTTACATCAAGACAGTAATCATACCACTTTTAAAGATTTTTAAATCTGAAAAAATAATTATTACCTGTGGCACTAATGCTAAAATAAGCATATTAAATGAATTAAAAAATGAAGGCATAGATAGTAGAAATATTAAAGTAGAAACATTACAACAAAAAGATTTTATTTCATCAATAAATAATGCAAAATTATTTTTAACATCTCCAGGATTAACTACAATATATGAAACTGAATCATTGCATAAACCAACTATTATTTTACCACCACAGAATTTAAGCCAATTTTACAACATAGAATATGCAAAAAAAATATTAGATGAATATAAAACAATTAATTGGGATACGCAAAAACTTAATTTAGATTATTTACAAAGTATTTTACCCAAAGGAGAAACTTATGTTGTAGATAAAATATATGAGTTCATAACTGAATTAGTTAATTCCAATTTTGAAAATAAATTTATAGATCGATTTAACCTTATATTGAAGCAAGATTATAAGAAGAAAGAAAAAAGTGATTTCAAAATAGAAGGAAACGGTGTAGAAGATATTAGAAAAATATTAATAAATTTAATTGAAGGAGAAACAAATGAAATATAAAAAAATTTTTATAGCTTGTCCAATATCAAAATATTTAATTGCTGATGGTATATGTAAAGATTTTGAAATTTTTATCAAAGACATTTACGAATTCTGTCAAGGTATTAGTTCAATAACATTTTTAGCATTAGATCGAGAAGAATATGGTAAAAAGAAAATGTATGGATCTGATTGCACCACAGCAGATTTTAATGAAATTCAAAATACAGACATATTGATTGCGTTTCCTGAAGATTCTATGGGAGTTTCTGTTGAGTTAGGTTGGGCAAGTGCTTTAGGTATTGAAACAATAGTTTTTGTTGATAAGAAATATAAGCAATCAGAGCTTGTTAAGTCTATCAATTCAATAGTAAACGGTAAAGCCTTTAATATTGATACTACTAATGGATTTTCGAGTCAAATAGATATTATAAAAAATGCTATTCGTAGTTATATCGAATGTTAAATTAAAGATATTTATGTTATAATAAACCTAATGGTGGTGGTTTCTTATGAATTTTTCTAATTTGGATTATGGGTTGTTGTTTATATTTAAAGTTTGTGCCGAAGCGGATTCGTTTTCTAAAGCATCGCAAATATTGAGAGTAAAACAACCTGCAGTTTCATATAGTATTAGTAAACTTGAAGATTTATTAAATACTAAACTTTTTGAAAGAGGAAATTTTGGTGTTCGTTTAACTAAAGCAGGTGCAATTTTATATGAATATGTAAGTACAGCTAATGATAATATTTCATCAGGTATTAATATTATACAAGAGTTAAATAAAAAAGAGATAACTGAAATAAATGTAGGTGTTTCACTTAATTTACCACTTTTATCTTTTTCGGAATCATTAAAAAAACTTCAAACTAAATTTCCTAATGTAAAAGCAGTAATAAGATGTAAAAATGAAGATATTATGTTTAAAGATTTACAGGCAAAAAAATTGGATGTTGTAATTTTTAATTCCTCAAAAAATATAAATTTATCTGGCATAGATATAAAGAAAATAAAAAACAATAATATAGTATGCGTAGGTATACCAAAATATAAAAAAATATTGAATGAAAAAAATTCAAGCGAAACAATTATACCTATAATAGTTCCTGATAGTAGCACTAATTTAGGTAAAGAATTAGGAATTGAAGATAAAAATATTAAATTTGTAGTAAAAGCGATTAGCAATTCTGCTCCAGTATCAAAGGAGCTATTAAAAGCAGGAATTGGTATTGGCTATATTAATGAGGAAATAGTGAGAGATGAAATAGAAAAAGGTAATTTATGTATTATTTCATCAAAAACAACTGCTGATATATATTCAGTTAATGTTGCTATGCAAAATAAGAATAACAATTTCGTTATAAAAGAGTTTATTAAGTGTTTGAAAGGAGTGTTAACTGAAAATGATTAAAAAGATAAAATGTAATAGAAAAGAATTTGAGAACATAAAAAATGATAGACAAAATTATAAAATATTTGATAATAGTTTAAATTTAGAATATTTAGAAATATGCAAATTAATTAATGAAAATACAGATGAAGAATTAGAAATTCAAATTACATCAGTAAAAAGGTATAATAGTTTAGATGACGTACTTAATATTATAAATTTAGAAAATTTTGGTATATATGAAGATAAAGAAAATTTTATTAAGTATATTAATAAAAATTATGGTGGTAGTGAATATTTAGTTTGTAGAATTAAAAAAACAACGAATAAAATAATTATTGATGATAAAAGTTTATCAGATTTAATCAAAGTAGAAACACTACAACAAGAAAAATTAGGGCTTTCTGGTTGTTTAGTTTACCGTGTAAAGACAAAAAAAAATCAAGACGCTATTTTAAAAGTTCAAAATATCAAAGGAAACGATACTTTAAAAGAAGAATATGATGTATTAAAATATTTGAAAGGTAAAATGAGTGTCGCTAATGTTTATTATTATAACTTATATGAAAATAAAGAGTATTTATTGAGAGAATATATTGATGGAGAGCCATTATATAAATCAAAAGGATTTGGATATAAACTTGGGCAAGAGTTAAAGAAAATTCATGAGCATTATAATGAAAAATGTCAATTTAAAAAATTTTCTGTAAACAATTTATTAAAGAATGCTATGGAAAAAATTGATATAGTATATCAATTAAGAGGAGAGTATTTTAAAGACTTTTCTAAAAATGATTTGATTAATTTTCTAAAAGAAAATAAACCTAATAATGATGCTTTAATTCATGGCGACTTTAGTTTAACAAATATTTTAGTTAATAACGAAAAGTATTATTATATTGATTTGGGTAATGTATCTATATCAACAAAATATTTTGACATTTACATTTTAAAGAAAAGTTTAAAAATTAATCATTTAGAAGAAGAATGGGAAGAATTCTTAAGAGGTTATAATATAGATGATTATAATGAGATTTATATGAGATGGATGGAATTAATTGAACTTTCGTATAATTAGTTTAGGGGGATAACAATTATGAAAATTTTAATAGCAACAAAAAATAATTCTAAATTTGAAATAATTTCAAGAATGCTTTATTCGATATTAGGACATAACATTTTAATTAAAAGTTTAAATAATTATGATTATTTTATTGATAAAGATGAGGTTGGTACAAATATTGAGAGAGCAAAAGCTAAAGCAAAAAATGCTGAAGAACAAATAAAAGAAAATTTCGATTTTATTCTAGGAATTGATGATGGAATTATAATAGATGGTAAAGAATATGTAACAGTAAAAGATCATTTATATGATATAGTAGTTGGGGATAAAATAAAAATTGGTAGTACTATTTATATAACTAGAGCTTATTTTCTTATTTCTAATGATAAAAAAGAGTTTTTGTGCTATAATAAGATACCATACATTGTTAGAAAAAAATTAGATACCGTTGAAATGGGGGGTTATCCATTAAATAGTGTTATATCGACCACTGATAATGATACTGTATTAACAGAACGTAGCAACGAAGAATTAAACGATTATTTCTTAAAATATAGTATAGATGATTTAAGAACAATGTTTAATAATGTAGATAAGGAGTTGAAGTAAAATGATGGATATTTCAATAGCTAATGCTAAAAAGAATTATGGTTTTAAAAATGTATTAGATGGTTTTGCTTTAGATGTAACATCTGGAGAGAAAATTGGGCTGATAGGACCTAATGGTTGTGGGAAAACCACTTTATTTAAACTTATTACCAAGGAAGAAGGGCTTGATAGTGGTAGTATTAGTATCAGAAAGGGTGCTAATGTACGATTGTTATCACAAATGCCGCCAGTAGTAGATGATGAATGTACTGTTAGAGATATCTTGACAAGAGATTTTAAAGATGTTTTTGAAATTGAAGCTCACATGAAAGAGTTAGAAAAGCAAATGGCTGTTGCAGATCCAAACGAGTTAGAAAGAATATTAGATCGTTATGGAAAGTTACAAAATAGATTTATGGATCTAGATGGTTATACTATTGATTCTAAAATAAGTGAATTATGTAATAAATTTAGAATTGATGAAAATATGTTAAATAGAAAATTCAATACATTATCAGGAGGAGAAAAAACAATAGTAAATTTAGCTTCAATTATGTTGTCTAATCCAGATATTTTGCTACTAGATGAGCCAACAAATAATTTAGATATTGATACCTTAGAATGGTTGGAGTCTTATTTAAAAAGTTATACTGGTACAATTATATTGTGTTCACATGATAGATATTTTCTTGATAAAGTAGTTTCAAAAATTGTATTGATTGAAAGAGGTAAATCTGAAATCTTCTTTGGAAATTACTCATATTATTTGGAGGAAAATGAGAGAAGAACTTTAGCTGAATTTGAACAATATAAAGATCAACAAAAAATGATTGAAGCTATGAAAAGAAAAATAAAGCAATTACAAGAATTTGGTAAATTAGCTTACCCAGGTGGAGAATCGTTTTTTAAAAGAGCAGCAAGTATTCAAAAGAGATTAGATAAAATTGAACTTTTAGATAAACCTGAAACAGTGAAAGAAATTCCATTGAATTTTCAAATGACTGATAGATCAGGCAAACAAGTTTTAATGGTGCGAGATTTTGATTTGACTGTGGCTGATAAGGATTTATTAGATCAAGTATCATTTGATGTTGCATTTAAAGATAGAACTTGTTTGATGGGAAAAAATGGTCGTGGAAAATCAACTTTGATTAAATATATAATGGGGCTATATGAAAATGAACAAGAAGATGATCATGTTAGAATTGGTAGTAATGTTTCAATAGGGTACATTCCTCAAACAATAACATTTGAAAATGATAATGCAACTATTTTAGATGTTGCCAGGAAAAGTTATTATGGTAGTGAAACTCATTTAAGAGCATCATTAGCAAAATTTATGTTTAACGGAGAAAACGTATTTAAACGTGTTGGAACTTTATCAGGTGGTGAAAAAGTCCGCTTAAAATTATTTGAATTAATGCAGAAAAATGTTAATTTATTAATTATGGATGAGCCTACTAACCATATTGATATAACAACACAAGAGGTTTTAGAAGAAGCATTAAAAGAGTATCCTGGTACTATTTTGTTTATATCACATGACAGATATTTTATTAATGAAATAGCTCAAAAGATTCTTTATATAGAAGATAAAGGAATTACAGAATATTTAGGTAATTATGATGATTATCGTGATACAAAAGAAAAACAATTATCATTAACTAAAGGGAGAAATAGATAAAAATGAATCCAACAGTTATGTTTGTAAGATTATCGGAAAATTGTAATGCTGGTTGCTTTATGTGTTATTTTGCACATCAACATGGCTTATATAATATTACAGATGAACAATTCGATTCTCTTATTCAATATATGAATGATAAGGGAACATATAACCTTATTAGATTTACTGGTGGAGAGCCACTATTACACAAAAATATTATTAATTATATAAAAAAGAGTCATGATGCAGGTTACCAAACATCAATTATTACAAATGGCTATTTGTTACCTAATTATGGACAGAAATTAGTAGATGCGGGGTTGGATCAAGTAATCATTAGTATAGATGGTAGTAAACCAGAGATACACGATAAATTAAGAGGTTTGAAAGGTGGGCTTGAAAGAGTAAAAAAAGGCATTGAGATAATGCGTGAACAAAACCCCAATATTATGTTAAGAGCTAATACTGTTGTTAGTCCATATAATATTGCAGATATGGTTGATTTACATAATATGTTAGAAGAATTACATTTTAACTCGTGGTCTATAATTCCAATTAGACCAACAGATAGTCCTGATACTTTATGGGATCCAAAAGATATTGAGTTTTACAAAGAAAAATATAATGAGTTTTTAAAAAACATAGATAAGCATAATTCTGTTGAACTATTAGGATATTCTAAAGCATGGGCTGGAGAAACTGATGATGAAATAAGTAAAACATTTAATAATCAATTTAGAATAAATCCAACAAATAAATGTAATTTAGTTGATTATGTAAGATTTTATATTCCTGATAAAGACTTGGTAGTTCCATGTAATTGTGCTGCTCACAGAATTAACCAAATTGAGACTGATTATTCTAGTGAAAGTGATAAATACAAAAAAGCAGATATAATGGCTCAATGGTTAAAAGAGAATGGAAAAAGTCATTGTACTGGTTGTGAGCCTTTAAATGCTTATGTAGCAGATAATCCTAAAATATTAACTAAGAAGGACTTTAAATATTAAACTTTAATATATAAAATTATTTTATATGCTATAAAGAATTTGGAAGATTTCAAATTCTTTTTTTATAATATAATTAAAGTAAGAATTTAGGTGGGAAAATGTTAAAATATTATGAATATTCAAAAATAAAAGATGACTTGAAAAGTCAACAATTATTAGAAAAATTATATAACGTAACAAAAGAATTAGAAATAGACTATCCTAATCATCATAATTGGTTTCATGAAAAATTTTGTAAAGAATTAGATGGAAAAGCTCGAGAAATTATTTTTTGTTTAAATAATGATGTTCCTATTGGAGTGGTTTTCTTAAAAAATTCAAAAGAGGAAAAGAAAATATGTACAATTTATGTTGAGAAAACATATAGAAATATTGGAATAGGTACACAGTTATTATTAAAATCATTTGCTTTTTTAAATACTACAAAGCCTCTTATTACTATGCCAGAATATAAAGTAAAAGAATTTGACAATATTATAAAAAACTATAATTGGGAAAAAACAGAAAAAATTGAATCATGCTATTCTGAAAAAAATGAAATAGTATTTAATGGAATTTTGAAATAATAGAAAGAGGAAATATATGAAAATAACAGTTGCAGGTGTTGGCTATGTTGGATTATCTTTGGCTACATTATTAAGTCAAGATAATGAGGTGATTGCTTATGATATTGATAATATTAAAATAGATTTAATAAATAAAAGAATATCTCCAATAAAAGATAAAGATATAGAAACTTTTTTTAAAACAAAAAAGTTAAATTTACAAGCTACAAGCGATTATAAATTGGCATTTAAAGATTCTGAATATATTATAATATGTACTCCTACTAATTATGATGAAAAAACTAATGAATTTGATACCACCTCGGTAGAAAATGTAATTCAAAAAATATTGAGAACAAACTTATCTTCAACAATTGTAATTAAAAGTACTGTTCCAGTTGGTTATACAGATAAAATTAAAGAGCAATATAAAATTAATTCTATTATTTTTTCGCCAGAATTTTTAAGAGAAGGTAGTGCGTTATTTGATAATTTATATCCAAGTAGAATAATCGTTGGAGGTCAAAGTATAAAAGGGATAGAATTTGCAGAATTATTAAAAAAAGCATCTTTAAAAAAAGATGTTGAGATTAAGATTATGAAATCATCAGAAGCAGAGGCTGTAAAATTATTTGCAAATACATACCTAGCATTAAGAATTGCTTTCTTTAATGAACTTGATACTTTTGCGGAATCTAAAAATTTAGATTCGAAAAATATTATTGATGGTATATCATCAGATAGTAGAATAGGCAATTATTATAATAATCCATCATTTGGATATGGTGGTTATTGTTTACCCAAAGATACAAAACAATTAAAATCAAATTATAATAATATTCCAGAAAATTTAATAAGTGCAATAATTAATAGCAATGAAACAAGAAAAAAGTATATAAGTGAGTCGATATTAAAATATAATCCAAGTGTCATTGGCATATATAGATTAATCATGAAAAAAGATTCTACTAATTTTAGGGAAAGTGCAATATTAGATATTATAAAAGAAATTAGTAAAAAAAATAATAATGTAAGAATAATAATTTATGAGCCACTATTACACATTAATTCGTTTAATGGATTTGAAATTGTAAATGACTTTAATGTTTTTAAAGAACAAGCAGATATTATTTTAGCAAATAGAATAGATGAAAAATTAAAAAATAATAAAAAAGTTTATACTCGTGATATATATAATATTAATTGAAATTTCAAATTAATATTGAAAATCAAAAATTTATTTTATTTTTGATTCTGTTGTTTTACCACATAGCCAATCAATGGATACTTTATAATGTTTCGCAAATTCAATCAATGCATAAGTATGAATATACATTTTTCCTAATTCACATTTAGAATAATTTGATTGGTCTACATTAATAATGTTGGCAACTTTGTCTTGAGTATGTTTATTGTTAGTTCTTATTTCTTTTAGATTTCTACCTAAAATATTTTTATCAATTTTATCATTTATAATGTCATATTTTTTGGTATTGGTAAGTCCACAAATATAATCTAAACTCACACCATAATAATTGCAAAAATCATTTAGTTTTGGGAGAATAATAGCATCAAGACCATTTTCCCATCCGGCGTAAGTTGACCTACTTACACCTAAAATTTCAGCTAGTTCTTTTTGAGTATTACCAAAGTATGTTCTTAAATCTTTCATTCTCTCGTAAATCATATAACGACACCTCTTTATATAATTTTCCCATTTAAAATGAAAATATTTAAAAAGTGTCGGTGTATTACCTAAAAACGTGATATAATACTAGAAAGAAAGGAAAGAGATGATAATGTATTTAGATTTTAAAGATTATATTCGTATAACATTAAAGTCATTACTTGCTACAATAATAGTAGTCCCATTTTTACTTGGTATTTGTTTTCTAATAAAAACAAATATAGATTTTGCATATTATATAAGTGATACAAATGGAATTCCACGTGATTTGGCATTGATTGCTATGAGTTTAGGGTTTGCTAATAACATAATAGTGCTAATGAGTGTTTTTGAGTTTGGCGTTATTTATTATTTATTTGGTAAACTAAAAAAAACAAAAATCTATAACAATATTTATGATTGCTGAAATGAAAAAGTAAATTCCACTTTGAAAGGTTAACTTCCATGTTTATTAGATTTTAATTAATAAACATTCTTAAAATAGTGGATTTTTTCTTTTTTTTCGTATAAAATACTGATGAAAGCACTAAAATAACTAAATTTTAGTCACTATTAAAAGAGGTCGAATTTTAATAAAATTTTTTGAATTTTAGAATTCCACCCCATAGTTTAATATTAATAGTAGATGGTGCTTATCATTTAGGTTAACTTATTTTTTTTATAAACGGGTAGATAAGTTAACATTGTTAGGTTCAATTTCTTGAATACCTAATTTGTTTATGGTGTCTTCACCATAAAGTTTACTGAATATAGAGTATGGTGACTCATTATTCAGTTTTTTTCTTTTATAAGAATTAATGTGTGACATCATTAAATTAATGTCTTCTTGATTTAACTTATCAAAAGAAGTACCTTTTGGTAATATTCTTCTAAGTAACTCATGATTTACTTCACAAGAACCTTTTTCATAAGGACTAGATGGATGACAATAAAATATTTGTGTTCTTTTTTCTCCAGTACCAAGATCAAATTCAATTTCAGTAGGATTAGAAAATTCAGAACCATTATCAGTTAGTATTAAAACAAATAATTCTTTGAACTTATTTATTCCCAATGTATTTTGAAGATAATTAAAGATATCAATAATCGATTGAGCGTCATTATGTTCTCTAATAAAAGCTAACATAAAAGAACAGTTGACAAAGTGAATAGTAAGCAAAACCTTGCCACCTTTTATCCCTTCAACAGTATCCATTTGAACAATGGGAGTATCAGGGTGCTTTTGCATATACTCTAAAAAGTCTTCATAAGTTCTTCCAACAAGACAAGTCTTATCTATTTTATAAATAGTAGTTTTTTTCTTTCTTGGTCTAAATCTAACTTTTCTAGGTAGATCAATATTTCTAATATCTAAAAGTCCTAAATCAATAAACTTATAAATAGTCTTATCACTAAACATAATTTTGTTTTTATTATTTACTAAAGCTTGATGAATGGACTGATTTTGAATTTTAATTAAAGGAACTAAAATAGAATTAAGGTAATCTATTTCAGATTGATCAATCCAAAGTCCTTGTCTAGTTTCAATTAAAACATCTCTATATTCTTGAAAGGCGAAATTGGCATCATAGATATGTTTCGTTAAAGTACATTGAGTTCTTTGCTTACATCCATTACAAACATAGGGAGGTTTATCAAGTAAAGGACATTTTTCTTCTTTAAAATTTACGCAATTAGAAATAACACAAGTTTTACCTCTGTTAGGGCAAGAGTGTCTGTAAAGGCAATTGTTGAATCTTCTACCGACAGAACCAGTATTCATAACTCTATAATGGTTTCTAATTTCTTTAGAAATGGTAGTACAGTCTTTGTTTAAAAGTTTTCCAATATATTTAAATGACTTGGATAAAGAAAGATTATTTTCAATAATCAATCTATCATCAAAAGATAAATGCTTATTATTTGGCATAATAAAACTCCTTTCTTGAATAAGCACCATCTGCAGCATATTATAAGCATTTGAATAGATAAATTCCACAATTAAAGTTTGAACAGTTAAATTCTATTTAAGGGTAGAATTTACTTTTTCATTTCACTAATATTTATGATTTTATAACATATTTATAAAATAGATTATAATTATCGCGTAGATATGATAAAATGGTTTATGTAAGTCCAAATTAATATTTGTAAAATGAAAAGAGGATTTAGTATGTTGGAAGAAAAAAGAAAAAAAATATTTAATATGATAAAACAGTTACATGAAAAACAACATAAGGAAAAACATGAAATAACATCAAAAATAGTAGACAAAGTTGAGTTAGAAGATTCCTACAAAAATCAAAATCATAAAGATTTAACAGATGTATATATATTTAAAGATGATATTAACAAAGGCGATATATCTTTTGGGTTATATTTAATAAATTATGAGCATATTGATCCTATTGTTTTAGATAAAGATTATCAGCCATTACCTTTAAATAAGAAATTATTATTTGAATATGGTGCAGTTGTATCATTCCCAGTTGATAATTATGATTTAGACATTTCAGGTATATTTGGTGGGATTGAAGAAGATAAAGACATTGCAACAAATAAATATAATCAATTAAGACAATATATAAATATGATGTCTGAAGAAAAACTTTTAGATGCTATTGAAAAAAATATTTTAAAAGAGTTAAATTGTTAAAAAAAACAGCTTTTTTTAAAACAACATAAAAAAAGCATAAAACGACATGAAATAGACATGAAATAAACTTGACTCCATCTTGTCAAGTGGTATAATATTGTAAAATAAACAAATTGTGCAAAGAGAGAAGCCATTTCTTTGCTTTTTGTTTATTTTTTTTCAAAAACTATGTCAATAATTTAGGAAAATGTCCTAAAAAAATCTAAACATAAGTGAAAAAATATATTTATAATTTAGGCATACACATGAC
>ENA-ORTU01000689-ORTU01000689.1-human-gut-metagenome-genome-assembly--contig:-NODE-689-length-40212-cov-3.492990_pt1 | contig 40212 bp, 25 predicted proteins | sample MGYA00241910_ERZ509184 | MGnify/ENA primary metagenome ERZ509184 (study PRJEB26280, sample SAMEA2338847) | human gut metagenome | biome: human gut; feature: human-associated habitat; material: faeces... | reverse complement strand
CAGATACACAGCAGCAGATGGAGTAATCATCGCCCCATACCGGACGCATTACATCGTCGTTCTCATACTGGATGGAACTTGTCTCAACAGAAATATGAGCTGCATATTTCTTGAAGTTCTCCGGTAAGTGAGAAGAATATAATACCGTAAGGTTCGGTTCCGGAGCCGGTCCCATGTTTTCAAGTGTATGCAGGAAACGATAATCTGTCTTTGTAACCTGGTGGCGGCCATCCATGCCGATACCTGCTACTTCCAGTGTAGCCCAAACCGGATCACCGGAGAACAGCTGGTTGTAGGACTCGATTCTTGCAAATTTTACCATACGGAATTTCATTGTCATATGGTCAATGAGTTCCTGTGCTTCTTCCTCTGTCAGAATGCCGTTTTTCAGATCTCTCTCGATGTAAATATCAAGGAAGGTAGATACACGTCCAACACTCATGGCTGCACCATTCTGTGTCTTAACAGCTGCAAGGTATCCGAAGTATACCCACTGAACTGCCTCTTTCGCATTTTTAGCCGGCTGTGAAATATCATAGCCATAGATAGCAGCCATTTCTTTCATGCCTTTTAACGCACGGATCTGCTCTGCGATCTCTTCTCTTAACTGGAAGTCACCACGACGCATACCCTGACGGTTGGTTGCATCAAAATCTTTTTTCTTGAACTCGATCAGTTTGTCGATACCATACAGAGCTACCCTGCGGTAATCGCCAACGATACGTCCACGTCCATAAGTATCCGGAAGACCTGTTAAAATTTTGTTGTGTCTTGCAACTTTCATCTCCGGTGTATAAATATCAAATACTGCCTGATTGTGAGTTTTGTGGTATTTTGTAAAAATCTCATGAATTTTTTCACTTGGCTCATATCCGTACATTCTGCAGGATTCTTCAGCCATCTTAATTCCACCATACGGCATGAATGCACGTTTCAGCGGTTTATCTGTCTGCAGACCAACAACCTGCTCCAGATCTTTTAATTCTTCATCAATGTATCCCGGACCATAAGCTGTCAGGGAAGTAACAATTTCTGTCTCCATATCCAGAACGCCGTTTTTTGCACGCTCTGCTTTCTGCAACTCCTGCAGTTTGCCCCACAGACGGTTTGTTGCATCTGTCGGTTCAGCCAGAAACTCCTCATCTCCATCATACTGTGTGTAGTTGTTCTGGATAAAGTCGCGGACATTTACTTCTTCTTTCCACAAACGTCCTTCAAAACCATTCCACTGTTCAAATTCCTTCATGATCGTCCTCACTTTCTGGTTAGTAACTATTAATCAATTCCACGGCAGTAGAATAGCAGAATTGTATGCAGAACACAACACCTTTTTGTTAATTTTTTATCACTATCAGCTTTTGTTTCAAGAAAAAAACAGCCCGAATCTACTTAAAAAAGTAAATTCAGGCTGAATTCCCTATATTTTCCTATCCCTATTGTGGTTCTACCAGTTTACCTTCTGGTTTTTCTTGTTATTTTTTTATCAATACTTCAAAGTCGTCCTAAAAATTCTCGTCGATGTAGTCTGCGATTGCCTCACCAGCCATACGTCCGGAGTTAATAGCAAATCCCATGGTGTTTCCGCACAGTGTAAAGTTATAACTATCACCATAGATGGTATTTGCATCAGATCCTGCACTGTAAAGTCCCGGAATCGGTTTCAGGTCTGCATCCATAACTTCGCCATATTTATTGATTCTGACACCGCCGACTGTTCCATAAGCAGCAATGTAATATTTACCTACCAGGTAGCCTCCCTTACCTGTGATCGGATGGAGATACTCATGTTTTTTGTGGAACTGAGCATCGTATCCCTCATCACACATATCGTTGTAATCGTCCAGAGTCTCCTCCAGTTTGTCAGCGTCAATACCAAGTTTCTCAGCCAGCTCTTCGATGGAATCTGCGCGGATGAATCCGTCATATCCTTCTTCCTCCGCACGGTCAAACTCAGCATCAACTGCCAGGAATGCATCTTCCGGATGAACGATATCAAAGATATCCGGGCCATTTTTCTTGTAGTTTTTCAGGATTTTAGCATCCATGATGCAGTATCCGTAATTTCCAGGCTGAAGTGCCAGCGCATTACCTGTGTAAGTTGTGTTACCCATCATGCCCTCGTTCATGAAACGGTCACCGTTCTGGTTGATCAGAAGGTTTGGCTGACGAAGAACTGCGTCTAACAGGAACCAGTTCATATTGTCTTTTAACTGATAGATCATCTCGATATTTGCACCAAATTTCTGTGCACCGGCATCCCACATCATGTTCAGACCGTCACCGGTTGTACCCGGAACATTGAACGGGAAGTAGTTCTCCCAGAGGTCATAGCCAAAGTTTTCTTTGATCATCTCTTTGTTTGTACCAAATCCACCGGTTGCAACAACGACTGCTTTACCGCGAGCTTCAATCTCTTCACCGTTTTTATCAACTGCTTTTACACCAACGCATTTGCCGTCTTCCATGATCAGGCCGGTTGCCGGTGTCTCAAGGTAGATTTCAGCACCAAGTTCTTTTGCTTTCTCTGTCATTGCACGAACCATCGGTCCTGCTGCACGAGGTCCGATCACACCGTTCTCCGGTTTTACAATATGCCATGTTGCCTCAGACTCTCTGAAGTAACGGAATGCGCCTGCGAACTCAACACCCATATCCTCCAGCCACTCGATGGTGTCTGCGGATTTATTGAAGTATGTCTGAACCAGATCGCTGTCTACACGGTAATGTGTATACTCCATATGTTTGTTCAGCGCTTCGTCTACTGTGATATCGCAGAATGCTTTTTTCTGGTATTTTGTACCGATACCAAGCGGTCCCATACCCATGTTTGCTGCTCCACCGGTTGTGTTGGATTTTTCAAATACGATTGCTTTCAGATCGTTCTCGCCTGCTGTGATTGCTGCCGCAAGGCCTGCAGGGCCGGCTGCTACTACAATTACATCTGCTTCCATTGTTTTCATAATGAAATACCTCCATAAAATTGTGTTATTGTGAATTCCTTAAAAGGAAAAGTTTCTCTTTGTCCGATGACAGCCTGAACGCTGTCTGTATAAAACATTCTGTGCTTAGTGACGTTTTTTAAATTTACCGCATTTTGTCAGACGGGTCGGCAGCTTCGGCAGACGGCCATTTGTCTGGATAATTGCATCATTCTCACATGCGGAAATACATTTTCCGCACTTGGTACATTCAAATTCATCGATCATGTGGATATAGCCGCTCTTGCCCTCAATGGCATCAGCCGGACAGACATCCGCACATTCCTCACATCCTTCACAAAGATCCGGATCAATGTAAATGCTCATAAATGCGGAACATACATTGTTTGCACATTTTTTCTTCTTGATATGATCTTCATACTCACCTGCAAAATATTTCAGGGAACCCATTGCAAAATCAGATGCAGTCTGTCCCATGGTACACGGAGTAGAGAATGTCATGGCTTCTCCGATTTCTTCCATCATATCTGTAAATTCTTTTTTGCCCTGTCCTTCTGTAATTTCTTTTACCATGGTATGAAGCTGGATCAGACCCTCACGGCAAAACGTACATTTTCCACAGCTCTGTTTGCGCTCTGCCAAAAGCACCTCTTCAGTTTCATGGATCATACAGCATTTGGAACTGTAAACCGTGATCACACCGTTTCCGATCTGGGTATCTGCCTCAATCACCAGATCCATGGCAGATGCATCGTACAGTTTTGTGCCGATGGCGATGGCTTTCACATCTGCATCTCCTACCAGATCAGCCACTTTTGTACCAAAAGATACTTTCTGAAGCTCACCCATTTTTCCATCTTTGCAGACTGCCATGTAAGTACACGGCTCATAGCTGTCTGCGAAAATATCTGCCAACGCAGCCATGGTCAAAATATGGTGGAATGCACCGCCGCGGCTTGCTCTGCGATTGACGATCCCTGTCTGGATCCGGATGCCGTATCCGGCAGCCTCTGTCTCAAGTTCTTTTGCATACTCAGCTTCTTTCTCCGGAAGGTACAGATACATTTCTTCTGCATTTACTGCCAGCGCTGCGATTGCCATACCTTCCATCACTTTTTTCGGATCAGCTTTCAATACTTCCAGCTGAACCCCTGCGATATCCGCATTATTTAAACCTGCAACCACACGGATCGGATTCGTCTGAAATTCTCGTTCTGCATTTACCTGATTCCATTTTTCTGTCACAACACTGCGCTCTACACCGAATTCCAGTAATCCGGAAGCCGCAGTTTTTGCCAGAATATCTTCAACACTCATGTTTTTTGCATTTTCTAAAGCACTCATCTGTCTTACGCCTCCTTCTGATTCGAATATTCGGTCCACAGTCTGGACGGATGGATCTGAAGTCTTAAGTCACACTGCAGACAGCGGCTTGCCTCGCCGCAGATATCCGCATCACAGATACCATGGTCTACCTCACTGAAGTTGTCCTGTCTCTCTGCTGCCGGTGTTACCTGCGTCTTGGTACGTCCAAGGTAACCAAAACCTTCTATTTTGCCAATCTTCGGATCTGCATGCTGCTCCGGAGCAAGTGTCTCGCTAATGTCTCCGTCGCCACCAAGATATTTATCAATTTCAACCGCCGCATCCCGGCCGGATGCAATGGCAAGGATTACGGATTTTGTTCCATATACAACGTCGCCGGCTGCAAATACACCTTCGGTCTCAGTTGCAAGGGAGTTTTCTTTTACAACAATGCTATTTGCTCTGCCCAGGGCCAGACCTGCTTCTTCTGTCAGATCCGGGCGCTGACCGGTTGCAAAAATAACCGTGTCTGCATCAATGTGATGCTCGCTGCCTTCCTCTTTTTCGATGATGGCTCTGCGGTTCTCATCGAAGGTAAACGATTTTACATTCATAAAGTCTACGCCGGTAACAGCATCGGTTCCTGTGATACGCTCAAAAGTCTGCGCCGGATGCACGAATATGCCTTCTTCTTTTGCCTGCTCGATTTCTTCATCATCAGCAGTCATGGCTTCTCTTGCCTCCAGACAGGCCAGATGGATTTCCTCTGCGCCCAGACGTTTTGCGGTTCTCGCACAGTCGAAAGCTACGTTTCCACCTCCGAGAACAATGATACGCTTGCCCATTCCGGTCTCCTGACCAAGGCTTGCATTACGCAGGAAATCAATATTTAACAGAACACCCGGAAGCTCGCTGCCTTCCATCGGAAGACGGACACCTTTGTGTGCACCGATGGTCATTAAGACCGCATCGTACTCACTCAGTAATTCAACCGGTTTGTCTACTTTTGTATTTGTCTCGATGACTACGCCCTGCTCCTCGATTACGTTTGCTTCCTGTGCAACGATCTCACGCGGAAGCCGGTAGGACGGGATTCCGTAAGACATCATACCACCAACGGTCGGAAGTGCTTCTTTTACGGTAACGGCGTGTCCCTGTTTTCTCAGGTAATATGCTGCGGTCAGACCTGCCGGTCCTCCACCTACGACGCATACTTTCTTGCCGGTATCGGGAAGCTGTTTTCCTTTTCCCTTCCAGTAACGGCCGGTGTCATGCTCTGCGGCATAACGTTTGATGTCACGGATGGACATTGCCTCACTGACTTCTTTTCGTTTGCACTCCAGCTCACATACATGACTGCAGACATGTCCCAGTGCGTTCGGGAACGGTACTTTCTCACGGATGACCGCTACGGCTGCATCATAATCGCCTTCTTTTACAAAACGGATGTAACGTGGGATATCCGTATGAGCCGGACAGGCGGTACGACACGGCACCAATGCCTCTTCTTTTTTCAGGTTCGTTGTCAGAAGCTGTAATTTATCACGGATGGAACCAGTCGGACAGACTTCTGCACAGGCCGTACAGAAACGACAGTCTTCATCTTTCAGCAATTTGCCATGTAAGGTTCCTACATATGTCTCAAGCTCTTTTTTGTTGTACTGCAATACGCCTACGCCTCTCAGTTTGTTGCAGGCACGTACACAGCGTCCGCACAGTACGCAGCGGTTCATGTCATGAATGAGCAGCGGATTGCCCTCTTCCATCTTGATACCTTTGATACGGGTACGCATACGTGCGTTGTTTGCACCGATATACTGGATCAGTGTCTGAAGCTCGCAGTTACCGTATTTCGGACACGTGGAACAATCTTCTGGATGTCCGGCAAGCAGTAATTCCAGAGCCAGGGTACGCAGTTTGTTGATCCGCTCACTTGTGGTATGTACTACCATTCCGTCCTGTGCACGCAGGGTACAGGATGTGGTCACGCCTTCCTGACCTTCGACTTCTACAATACACATGCGGCAGGAACCATTCTCCGGCAGATCCGGATGATGGCAGAGGTGCGGAATATAAATTCCGGCTTCCAGCGCACATTCCAATACATTTTTATTCTCCGGCACTTCCAGGCGGGTGCCGTCAATCGTAATGACTGCCATGTTTTTTCTCCCTTCTGTTCTTCATTCAACCTTTGTCGCTTTGATGTTCATCTCACATCTGATATATTTTTGACGTGCACGGTACTGTTATGGTACACTGTCACTATAATCACTGATAAAATTATAACATGAGGATTTCAAAAAAGCTTCAAACAGCTGTTGAAAATCCTCACACCTTTTTGATTTATTTTCAACAAATGTCGAATGGGCAGACTGTCCTTTCTTTTTAGGGAGATTCTTATGATCACATTGAAAACACTGCTTGACCAGCTACAGGATATTTGTCGCTGTATGGTTAGAAATGACTATGATACAACACGTTTTATCAGCCGCATCGATATCCTCCGGCAGAATACGGTTCTGTGTCCGGACACCCTGTATCTGTGCCCGGATGACATTCCGGAAAATCTGCTAAAACCAGATGCTTTTTCGGCACCGGCTCCAGAGCAGTCACCGGCACTTCTGATAGACGCTGTCCTCTGGGAGACCTACGCAAAGACATCTGCTGCAGAGTATTTACCAACAACCGGAGATTTTTTGCATACAGCGAATGAAGCCACCGCTTTGCAGGACAGATTTTCTGTCATCCCGGTAGAAAACATGCCTGCACCGGAAGATACTTTTCTGTTGTTGAACCAGCGGCTGACCTTTGAACTGCGGTTGCAGCAGGAAATCAATGATCTGTATCATCTGCTTTACAGCGGTCATGGTCTGGACGATCTGATCCTCCGGGCAGAATCTTTTCTCCACCGTCCCATGTCTGTGCTGGACGCCAGTTACAGCATGATCGCGGTCTCCCCGCTGATGCACCAGCTTCCGTTTGGTATGGAAAAAAGTGAGGAAGGAAGCATATTTTTAAGTTCCCAGGAAGTGGAAAGTCTGCGCCGCCTGCAGATTGAACATCAGATTTACAAAAATAATCAGGCATTTTTTATCCAGACGGAAGACCACCCGGATACGAACTGGATTTTCTGTGGCATCCGCATCCAGCATGTCATGACCGGCTATGTAGCACTCTGTCTGCCGGATAAAGCGGAGGCCAGTGAACATGAGCTGCGACTGATCACCGCTTTTTCCGATATCTGTGCGATTGAAATGCAGAAGCATGAATTCTTCGTGCAGAAAACAGGCTTACAGTATGAAACGTTTCTCACGGAACTACTGGAAGGACGGTTCAACGATGTAAACATCATAGAAACCCGGCTGAAACTGCTGAATCGCCGTTTCGGAAAATTCTTCTGTCTGGCGATCCTCTACTGTCCGGAACCGCACAACAGCGACCTGTTCAACAAACGTCAGATGGCGTCACTGCGGCAGGTTTATCCGAATGCCATGTCCGTGGTATACAAAAATAACATCATCCTGCTGATCAATCAGGATACGCCGGTACAGCTGAGTCCTGAACTGACGGATCCACTGGAGCAGTTTGCGGAGCGCAATCACCTGAAAGTCAGCTTAAGTCAACCCTTTGCAGATATCCTGAAAATCCGGATTTTCTACCATCAGGCACTCCACACCCTGGAGCTGTCGGACCTGCAGGCACCGGATCAGACACTGTTTTACAGCACCGATGCCCTGCCGGAATATCTGTTTTCCAAATGTAATTACCAGGAGCTGGAAGTTGGGATCCATTATCATATTTTCCAGCTACAGGATTATGACAAAACATACCATACGGATTTTGTAGAAACGCTGCGGGCCTATCTGGATCATGACCGGAATGCTGCAAAAACGGCAGAATATCTGCATATTCACCGGAGCACTTTCTTCTATCGGGTAAAAAAAATAGAAGAGCTGCTGGAAATTTCCATTTCTGACAGTCATCTTCTATTTCTGTATGAATTATCCTTCAAAATCTGGGATTATTTGTGCCGCTGACGGGTGTTACCACTCCAGCAGTTTGGAAAGCCGCAGTAACGTCAGACGGTTTCTGACGTATGGGCTGCTCTGCAGCGTCAGTTCTACTTTTTCTTTGTCGATTCCAAGGTTAGATATCTCATGTACGCAGCCTGCATCATGCAATTTTGCATACATATCGTCAGCATCCGGGAGGTCATCGATGAGATCTTCGATCTCCGGAAGCTGTTCTTCCAGTTCTTCCAGATCGATATCCTCCAGTGGATTCGGCGTGTTCTCTGTCAGAATTCCTTCCAACAGACCTTTTTTACCAAATGTATGTTCCAACAGACTCATTTCAAGTCCTTTGGCTGTTTCCGATTTTACAGTTACATTTTTATGTCGGATGGCATATCCGAGCTTTTTATAATAATCCGTCACGATCAGAAGACCGAGGCCTACCTGCTCACCATGCAGCGCATTAGTTTTCTCATTCAGCACATTCAGATCCCACAGATGGGATACCATATGTTCTGCTCCTGATACCGGGCGCGGACTTTCCACCATCTGCATGCACAAACCTGACAGAAGCAGGGCATACATCAGCTTTTCGATGGCATCTTTGTCTCCAAAACGAATATCTTCCAGTACCCGGCTGACATCGCGCAGTGCCTTTTCCAACAGATCGCATACTTCCTCACAGATGTACTCACCGGTAACGAGATGTGCGATCTTCCAGTCAAGAATGGATATATACTTTCCCAGGAAATCGGATACACCGGATGCGGTAAGCCGCGACGGTGCCGCACTGAAAATATCGGTATCTGCCAGGATCCAGCGCGGAGACACACCGGCAACGGTCCTCTTCAGCCCATCCCAGGTCAGTGCCGCCACATTGGCTGCATAACCGTCCACACTTGCTGCGGTTGGTATAGAAACAAACGGGATATCGTACTCCGTCGCCGCATAGCGGGTCAGATCATGGATCGTTCCACCGCCGATCGCCACCAGCACATCCACAGAGACACTGCTCAGTCCTCTGTCACAATAATCCAGCTGTTTCATCACTTTGTTTACACCACGGTTGTCTGCCTGAAGTCCTTCCGGATTCAGTTCAATGACCGGATAATCTTTAAATTCTTCCTCTAAAAACGGTTCCGCCGCCGTCCGCGTATTGCTGTCACATATAAATACCGGATTCTGAAACTCTTCCAGAATCTCTTCCAGTTGGCTTACTGCTCCGGACTCGATGACAATCTTCTCCACATCGATGTTATGTTCCATTCCGCAGGCGCACGGCTCTCTTAACTGCCCAAGGTCTACGTCCATCTATCTATCTCCTTCACTTTTCTGCACTGATAGTTTTCCCACAAAACAGTAGTTTGGGTGAACTATGTTTTTTCACAATTATCTCTTATTTTCTCACATCTTGCGTTAGAACACAATATCTATTTTTGATTTTTCAAAAATCCCATCAAATTGCAATCCATGTAATCAATGTCGGCATTTCATGTTTATAATCGTATACTTGCAAAAGGGATATCCTCTTCCGTCAGAAGCCTCATTTCAGTTTCCCGACAGGTAAACAAAAAGATCTGATTTTCCTGTTCCGCCAGCCACCGCAGCGTCTGACGCAGCCGTTCTTCATCATAGTTTGCAAAGGTCTCGTCCAAAAGAAATGGCAGCGGTTCTTCCTTCATCAGCATATGCCCCGCCGCCATCCGATAAGAAAAATACGCCTGTTGCATCGTTCCCTGACTGTATGCCTCCGGTGTACGCTTCTGCAGCTGCTCTGCCAATACGATACCTTGTCCATCCGTCACCTGCAGCTGCTCATGTACATTTCCCGTAATCTGCGCCAGAATCCCTGACATTTCTTTATCTAATGTATGTTCCAACGCCTTTGACATCCGGGCGGCAAGGCGGGACATGGTTTCCGCTGCCAGTTCCAATGCGTCCCTGTCTTCACGGGCATGCTGCTCATCCAACGTCTCCTGCTGCAATTCAGCCACCTGTTCTGTCAGATTTTCCAGTTCCACTTCTTTCTCCTGTATCTGGCTTTGCAGCTGATCCCCGGAACCTTCCTGCCGGGCCGCCTGAAGCTGGAGTGATTTTTTCTGATCCTTCAATTTCTGCAGCTGTTCTTCCAAAGTAGATTTCTGCTGACAAACACGCTGTAACTTCTGATCCAGGGCAGCTTTCCTTCGCTCCCGCTCCACGGACTGTAAATCCGCCCGGCCATTTGCCCGGTCATCTTGCCCCCTGTGATTCTGTGCAGCGTCAGTTTCTTTCTTTGCCCTGTTTCTGCGATAGGCTGACACAAGCCCGGCCAGGATCAGAATGATACAGATAATATTCAAAGCCGGTGCTATCTTCTGAAATCCATCCATGGCAGACCTTAAAACAGGGGCCAGAATCAGACCCGCCACACCAATCAGCAAAAGCGGTGAAAATCCTGCGTTTTTACCGGATTTCTGCTGAAGTGCGTCCGTTTTCTCCTGCTCCCGTCGAAACTGCTCCCGCTTCCATTGTTCCCGTTCAACCTGCTCCCATTCCAACTGTTCCTGTGCTACCGCGCTCTTCAGCTCCTGTTCCCGCCGGCAGACCGTCTGATAAGCTGTCTGTACCGGTTCCATCTGCTGCTGTAGCGCTCTTACCTGCTCCTGCACCGTACCCTGCTGCGTACTCTGCTTTTCCTGCTGCGCTTTCAGCCCGGCGATATCACGTTCCAGCACCTGTTGGTTTACTTCCAGCTGATGGATATGCGACAGCCGTTGCTGTTCCAGTTCTTTCCGGGTCTTCTCCGCATTTTTTCGTTTCTGCTCCAGTTCCTGCAATGCCTTCGACAACTGAAAATCCCCACTTCCGGTCTGTGCCAGATTGCTGCGTTCATCCTCTAAAAGTACACCAAGTTCCCTCCCCGGAAGCAGCTGTTCCTGCCCGATACAGCAGGTATTTTCATAGGCTGCTGCACTGACATTACCAAGCAGCATGTCCAGATCTCCGTATTCCACAGAAAGTTCCTCACCGTCCCGGATATTCACCAGCCGCGCACGTTTTTCCTTATAATAAAAATTCCGTTCCAGCAGAAACTGCTGCTGCCCGGTCTCAAACATCATGGAACCGTAAAAATAGGCCGGAGTATCCCATGGTTCATACCGGTTATAAGTATCCAGCGTCTTTCTCACCCTTGTTTTTTCCAGGCCAAACAGCATCGCCTTCAGAAACTGCATCAGGGTGCTTTTGCCGGATTCATTGGCTCCGTAAATAACATTGATCTGTGGTGCAAACTGATACTTCTGATTTTCCAGTTTTCCAAACTTTCCTATGTTCGCCTCTCTGATAATCATCCTATGTCTCCTGTCCTTCCCCCATGGCATTCAGCATGGCCTGCACACCATAATACAATGCTTTCCTTCCGGATGCCGCATCCGGATACGCCTCCAGTGTCTCGATATACTGCGCCAGAAGTGTTCCATCGTATCGCTGTTTCAGCTGGTCAAACGGATAATCCGGCTCGGTCTCATCCACGACACGCACCACCCGGTTCAACTGCGCCAGTTCCTGCACCGGCAGGACAATATCCGCATCCCGGTATCCACGCAAAACCAGATGGGAAATCTGATAGGGCGCACGTTTTGCCAGCTCCTGCTGCGCCAGTCCCACCATCGCATAAGCGGACATCTCCGGTGTCACCGGAAGTTCCTGCCGGATATATTCACACTTTTTGATCGGATAAAAAGAAACCCGGCAGCCGGCCTCCGTCAATTCCCCTATCCAGAAACCGTGGGGGCCGAAATCATTACAGTCTGTCGGCTCCAGGGAACCAGCCATTACCACCCGGTTCGGGATCAGCTGCGCCGCCTTGTGGATATGTCCAAAAGCTGCATAATCATATCCTGCTGTCAGTTCATTTGCCCGGAACGGATGATGCCGGTCATCGCCGCCGTGTCCCAGCAGAATCTGAAACTCTGAATCCATCTGCCGCTGATGTTTTCCATACACCGCTCTATCATCTTCCTTATCCCAGAAGCTGCAGCCCCATACCGTCGTATGGATCCGCTCCAGATGCACCGGTGTGAGATCTTTATTTAAAATAAAATGCACATTATCCGGCCACGCAAAGGTGCGGTAATAAGACTTCGGATGCAGATAATCATGGTTTCCCGCGATCAGTACAATCTCTGTGTCCGGTATCGCAGCAAATCCCGCTGCCACTTCTTTTAATTCACGCTTTAATGGCTGTCTGTGAAACAGATCACCGGCGATCAGCAGCAAATCTGCCTGTTGTCTGCGAGCCTCCTCCAGCACCATATGAAAACTGTTCCAGATATCCTTGCCCCGTTTCTCACTCCAGGGCATTCCCGCATCCGGGGTAACTCCCAGATGCACATCTGCAATATGTATGAATCTCATAATTTCCTCCATAATACAATCTTTTTGCTCACCGCCGGAAAAAACGGGACTCTGGCTATTTTTCTCTCGACCGACAATCATTAGCGGATGAGTTCAAGTCGAACGCACGTGAGACTTGGTGCGTGATTCTGGTCAGCGAAAGCTGACATATTCTTCTCAGAATCACTGCACATCCCCGCGGAGCGTTTATCTCAGTCGGAGATTGTACTCCCACTGAGAAAGACTTGTTATTACTCACCACTTGCAGAAGTGGGAGTCTTCTCGACTGAGATAAAATCACAGAGTCCCGTTTCATAATTTATGCCGGAACACACACAATTACACGGAAAATGTCTTACTGTTCCACCTGTTTCGCCAGGAACAGTGCCGCAGCCTGTGCCAGTTTTCCCTGCAGTTCCCCGACACTGTTCTTATCTGCGCCGTTGCACAATGCCACCGCGCCGATGGCATCCCCTTCACAGATGATGGTTGCCAGTGCCTGGGTCTGATATTGCATGGCATCGTCAAGGGTCAGTTTCTTGCAATTTTTCTCCTGTGCATCCGCCACCTGACAACCTCTTGCTTCAATAAACTGCTCCATTTCCGGGCTGATCGGTTTTCCATCATAATTCTTTTTGCCGTTTCCCTCCGCTGCGATGATGTGGTCACGGTCCATGACACATACAAGGCTCCCTGCTGCTTCCGCCATGCTTGTGGCATACTGAGCGGCAAATGTACTCAGCTCCCCGATGGGGGAATATTTTTTCAATACAATGGCTCCGTTCTGTTCCGTAAAAATCTCCAGCGGATCTCCCTCCCGGATGCGCAGCGTCCTGCGGATTTCCTTTGGCACTACCACGCGCCCCAGATCATCGATCCTGCGCACGATTCCTGTCGCTTTCATATCGTAAAAACCTCCTGTTTCCTCTTCTCAATTACCAGATTTTTGTTGTACATCTAGTATGTGGAAGCAAAAGGTTGATTATACCATAAATTTTTTCACATAATTCCGCTAAGATATCGCATTTTCTTTCATCCTGTTTATGGCACTATCTTACAGCACTTACCTTACGCCTGCTTATTGTAAAGCGGACATTCGCAATCCGCTTCGCTACTTGCTCATGAACGCAGTTCCGCATGGGTGCGGTGTACATGCCGCCGCACGAAGTAGAAGCAGATCACCTGCATCACGATCGTAAGGATCCAGGATGCCGGATAAGAGATAAACAAGATCGCCAATGACCTGTGCTGTGGGAAAATACCATAAATCCAGACAATACGGGTACCTACCGTTCCGATCACGGACAGAATCATCGGTACTGCTGAATGTCCCATTCCACGCAATGCTCCCGGAAACAGATCCATAAGACCACATAAAAAATAAGTAACTGTGGTATACAAAAGGATTTCCATCGCACACTGGATAACCGCAGGATCCGTAGTATAAATCTGCAGGATTTCCGGGCCAAAAACATACACACCAACGCCCAGTGCCAGCGATACGCTGACGGACAAAATAATGCAGTCACGCAGCACCCTGTCCATCCGTTTCAGTTTTCCCACACCATAATTCTGACTCGTAAAGCTCATACATGCCTGTGTCACAGAGTTTACGGATACATATAAAAATCCAAACAGATTATTTGCGGCTGTATACCCGGCCATGGCTGTGGAGCCAAAAGAGTTCACCGAGGACTGCAGCAATACATTTGACAAGTTGATGACTGTACTCTGGATACCTGCCGGGATACCAACCTGAAAAATCTGCATCATGTATGCTTTTTTGATCTTCAATTTCGAAAAACGCAGCTGATAACTGCTGTCTGATTTGTGCAGACAGCGCAGAACCAGCACACAGGAGATCATTTGGGAAATCACCGTTGCAATACCGACACCTGCAACACCAAGATCAAATTTAATGACCATCACCAGATTCAGCACTGCATTGGTGGAGCCTGAGATCAACAAAAAGATTAACGGCCGTTTCGTATCACCTACTGCGCGCAGGATCGCAGCACCATAATTGTACAGCATAAAAAATGGCATGCCGCAGAAGTAGATCCGCATGTACAGTGTGGATAACCGAATGACATCATCCGGTGTCCCCATCAGTTCCAACGCGCCTCTTGCAAAAAGCACTCCAATAAAAGCCATTGCAATACCACTGATCAGAGCCAGTGTAATGGCAGTATGTACGGTCTCTGACATCTCCTTATCACGGCCGGCAGCATAAAACCTTGCCCCCAGTACATTTGCTCCCAGAGAAATCCCGATAAATAAATTCGTAAACACTGCGATCAGCGCAGTGGTCGAGCCTACTGCTGCCAGTGCCTGGCTCCCACTGAACCGTCCAACAACAATAATGTCAACCGCATTGAACATCAACTGCAGGACGCCGGACAGCATCAGAGGCAGTGCAAAGGAAATCAGTTTGTCCATGATGGAACCATTACACATATCAATCTCATATTTATTCTTCTTCAATTTTTATTCTCTTCTTTCTAAACCCTTATAAACCTTACTACTTTAAACTTTTTCTTTTTAATATTTCTTTTGAAACTTTCAAGAATGTCCTTGGCATTCTTGTTACTCACCACCCATAGTGGTGAAGTCATCTCACATCTGGCATTATACTTCCAGATCTGACCGGATCGCCCAGCGCATTTTTGTGGAGCGGGCGCGTCCGTTCTGTGCACACTCCTGTGCGGACGGCCGGATAACATCTTTTGCATAATCTGTATAAATGCCGGACTTATATCCATCCTTCAAAGCTTTTTTCACCAGACGATCCTCTCCGGAATGAAAAGTCAGAATCGCCACTCTGCCGCCTGGTTTTAACGCACCCGGAAGTTTCTCCATGAATTCATACAACACTTCAAATTCACGGTTTACATCGATACGAAGTGCCTGGAACACACGCTGACAGGTCTTTTTCACGGTATCTTTTCGCTCCTTCTCCGGCAGAAATTCCAGCGTATTTTCAATCACCTGACGCAGTTTTGTCGTAGTATCGATCCGATTGCCCCGGCGGATTTCTTTCACAATAGCCTCCGCAATTTCCTCGCAATACGGTTCATCCGAATTCTCATCCAGCATTCCGGCCAGTTCCTCAACAGAAATAGTATCAAGACGTTCCGCTGCACTGATACCTTTCTCCTGGTTCAGACGCAGATCCAGTGGTCCATCCACTTTATAAGAGAATCCCCGTTTTGGATTGTCGATCTGCATGGAGGAAACGCCCAGGTCTGCCAAAATAAAATCAAACCCTCCCACTTCCTTTGCGATCTCGTCAATCGTACAGAAATTCTGCAGCTTTACCGTCAGCATATCTTCTCCGAATCCCTGTTCCGCCAGACGCTTTCTCGTCTTGGCAGACTCCTCCGGATCCACATCTGTGGCATACATATGTCCTTCACCCTGTAAGCATTGCAGCATAGCTTTTGTATGACCGCCATAACCTAATGTGGCATCAAATCCCACCTGTCCCGGTTTAATCTCCAGAAAATCCAAAATTTCTTTTACCATAATGGAGATGTGCATACCAGCCGGCGTATTCCCCTTACGGATCACATGTTCAACGGTGTCCTGATATTTTTCCGGCTGAAGTTCTTTATATTTTTCCTCGAATTTTTTCGGATATTTTCCTTTGTAACGCACACGCCGTTTGTGCGGTGTCTGTGCCCCATTTTCCGTATGTTCCATAGAAAACCTCCTCTTTCACTATTTTTTCTCCAGTATCTGTTAAGCAAGAATACCGAGGCATTCTTGAATTTGTGTCAATCATTTTTATTATACCCAAGACAAATCAGCAAATCAAGGGCAGCCTGTGCACTAAAAATGGCAGTAAAAGGATTTCACTTCCTTTCACTGCCATTTTTTATTTTTCTACATTTTAAGCGGAGTGTAGACTTCAGAAATTTTACTGTACAAAAGTCTCCAGGATCACATCCGTTGCTGACGCACCGCCTGGTCTGATCACAGATTTTTCCGCTTTTTCTGTAATGTATGCTTCTACATCCTGCGCATCGGAGTAATCCTTACTGTTTCCGATCATCTGATTCATCAGCTTCGTCTGCAGATTTGAATACCAGTAACTGTAATACTTGCTAATATCATATGCAGTCAGCCCGTAGCTGTCTGTGGTATCTGCGCTGTCTGACTGCGCATCATTTTTTTCTTCCATCTGCGCTTTCAGATCTTCAAAGGTATAATCCTCTGTCACCTTCCATTCAACCGCCAGATGCTTGATGGCATAATTTTCCGTCAGATCCTGTGAGATGATCGTCTCCAGCTGCTCTGCCGGCACCTTTCCGTCGATCTCCTGTTCCCAGAAATCCGGCTGGTTCACCTGTTCTGTGGTATAGCGCATCAGAATGTCATTTTTATGGTTTTCTGCCAGCAGGACATACTCTTCCACAGAAACTGCGTCGCCATCTATATAGCAGACAACATCGGTATCTGCCTGTGTATTCTCCGCCCCGGCTGAAACTTCCACCGAAACGTTTGTCTGATCATTCTGATCTGTGTTCTGTGTTCCACATCCTCCGACAAAAGCCATTGCGGCAATGAGAATCCCCATTGCCGCAAAGCCTGCCGGAATCATTTTCTTTCTTCCGAACATATAAAACTCCTGTTTATTACTGCCAGATTTTTTTATTATGCGGTAATTACTTTTCCACCTTCTACACGGTAAGTTACCCCGTAATAAGCAGCATACCCGTTGTAATTGAAGTTGATCTTGCCGCCTTCTACATACCACCAGCCGTACTCGTTGAGTGCGAGTCCTGTGTAGTTGAAGTTGATCTTGCCACCTTCGACTCTCCACCAGCCATACTCATTTGCTGCGAGTCCTGTGTAGTTGAAGTTGATCTTGCCACCTTCTACATACCACCAGCCGTACTCGTTTGCTACAAGTCCTGTGTAGTTGAAGTTGACCTGACCATTCTCTACATACCACCAGCCATACTCATTCTGTGCAAGTCCGGTTGCGTTGAAGTTGACCGCACCGTTCTCTACATACCACCAGCCGTATGCATTCTGTACCAGTCCTGTGTAATTAAAGTTAATCTGGCTGTTTTCTACATACCACCAGCCATAAGTACTGTCATTTACAAGACCTGTTACATTGAAGTTGATCTGACCGGCTTCTACATACCACCAGCCATATTCATTTACTGCAAGTCCGGTATAAGCAGTATCTACTTTACCGTCTTTGTAGTAGAACCAGTTGCCGTCTTTGTCCATACCGAGACCATCTGCCGGTTTTGCATCTTCATCTGCTTTCTTAACAGTTTCGTTTGCTCCGATATCCGGTGTGCCGTCTGTCAGTGCATTTCCGTAGTAGTCAACAGATGGGATTTCTGCTTTGTTTGCTGCCAGCTCGCCGCCAAGTGTATCGTCGGTGTAGGACGGAGCTTCCGGAATTGCCATACCTGCATCTGCTGCCGGTGATGTCTTTGCAATGCGGAATCCTTCTGCGGTTCCCAGCGTTGTCTTGCCATCTGCCCAGCTTCCTGCTGTGTAATCTGTCACATCTGCAAACTGCGGATCTGCATAAACTGCATGTGCATCGTTTGCCAGAGCCTCGTATACTGCCTCAGCACTTCCGTCGCTGCTGTATACCAGGTTGTTGGAGTAAGTGATACCCTCTTTTGTGCTCATGCTGTCTGCTTTTGCCGGTCCGTAGAAGATGTTGTTAAATACAGATACTTCTTTGATATTCGGACCTTCCCAGTAAGAATCCGGTGTCAGTGACATTGTATAGCCACCGTTATTCTCCCAGTAGATGGTATTGTTGTAAATCTGAACACCGAGAGAACCATATTTACCGGTTCCCATACGGATCACCGGTGCACCGTCGTACTTACCGTCGTTTACACTGACATTGTAGCGAGCAATGTTATTTACGGTTGCCCCCGGTCCCGGGCAGAGCATCAGGAATCCACCCAGGTTGTCATGGCTGTAATTGTACTCGTATACACAGTTCTGTACACCATAGTCAAAATCAAATGCCATGCTGTCGTTTCCAACTGCAGAACCAACGGAATGTCTGGATGTGTTGGAAGCTTCGTTATAACGGAATGTTACGTTGTTGCTGTCCCATGACCAGATTGCTGCATGGTTCTGGTTTGCACTGTAATTCCAGCTGCTGTCTGCAGAGTTGTCAACCAGGTTGTACTCTACCATTGCATCTGTGGTGTTGATCGGTACAATACCGTCACCTGCTACGTCATGTACATAGTTGTTGCTGATCGTCACATTGCTGCTGCCGATCCATTTGCTGTTTCCTGCATTCTGATATCCGGTATCACTGCTTGTTCCACCTACCAGTTTGCGGCTTGCCCATACGCTCTCCATGTAGATTGCTTCGTGGCATACATTGTATACTTCATTTCCTTCAATGGCAAGTCCTGTGTAGTAAGACTCTACGGTACCGGTATGATTGCTGCCGTTTCCTGTCACAAGAACGATCAGTCCGCCTGCGCCTTTGTCTGCGCCACCGGCCATCTTACCATTGACATCATGGATCTTATTGTTGCGGATGGTTACGTTTGTCAGTTCACCGCCGTCACGGTTCTCTACTACGAGACCGGATAACAGTTTGCTGCTCTGTTTGTAGCTTCCGATTTCTCCTGCGGAGAGATCCCAGTTTGTGATCTCAAGGTTTTCAATCACGATATTCTGGCTGTTTCTGATATGAACAGCTGCCAGATCTTCCTTGGTAGAAGCGGACCAGTTTGCTCCGTTTCCGTTGATGACAGGTTTTGCACCCTCACCGTAGCTTCCGATCACGATCGGAGCGTCTGCGCTTCCGATGGCATTGTCGATGAACAGCTGCTCACCATTCCATACACAGCCTGCTTTCAGTAAGATGCTGCCGCCTGCTTTCAGCTGACGGATGGCGGACGCTTTTGTCAGTGTCTTCCATGCTGTCTCCGGTGTGGTACCATCGTTTGCATCATCACCGTTTACAGCGTCTACGTAGTACGTTACATCACCCGTTGGCTCATGAATGGAGATCAGTTCGCCTTCAGCTGCGTTTACTTTTGCGATCATCTCGCGGATATCGCGCTGTCTTGTTTCATTTGTTGCATTTGCTTTGAAGTCTTTTGCTTCTTTTACAACTGCCTGGAATGCACTCCAGGAGTCTGCTGTCCAGTCAGCCTCATTCAGCTGGTCTTTCTCAGCGATAACTGCATCGAAATCTGTCCAGTCAAGTTCGCCGCTCTGTACATCATTTGAAATGATACCGATCCAGCTTAATACCGGATCACTTCCGGATGCTTTGCTGATAGTTACAAGGATATGATCAGAACCTTCCGGAACGGTTACATCCACACTGTTTCTGTCCTCTGTCTTACCGGAGGAAAGGCTTGCGCTGCCTGTGCCGAGCTCTGTCTTTTTGCCATCAGCATCTACAGAAGAAACTGTGATCTTGATATTTCTGGAGCTGCTCCACCACTCATGGAATCCGGTTGCTACTGTATAAGTACCCGGTGTCAGTTCAAAACCGTACTCGATCTTACCGCCGCTGGTTGCCCACCAGCCGGTATCGAAGAAGTCGCCGGATCCTTTGGATCCCATATCCTGGGAACTGCTTCCGCCGGATGCACCCGGTGTACTTGTGTAACCCCATGTTACGCCATTGTCATCACCGTATGCCTGATCGGATACCATGTTCTTCAGGTCAGTTGCTGCTGCTGCAAATTTTTCATAAATAGAAGATGTATTATCTCCGTTTGTGTAACAGTCTGCGAAGTATACCAGCGATTTCGGACAGCAGAATACCTGAATGGTAAATTCTCTGTTCAGATCTTTCAGTGTACCTGTTACTGTTACATAGCCAAGTGCCGTCTCACCTGCGGACTCGTCTACGCTCCAGGTTACTTTTGCATCTTTTACTACTTTTGTACCGATTGTTACATCAATGGTTTTCGGTAATGCTGCTTTGAGTGCAGTCATATTTTCAACGGTCTCCGGAAGCGCTGTATTGATAGAGATCGCACCTTTATCTTCCAGTTCATCCAACGTCCAGTCTTTGTAATTCTTGATCGCGATGGTATTGTTGGCACCGAATTCAATCGGAAGCCATACATATCTGGAATCGCTCAGATCTTTTCCGTTATCCGGATTGTACCAACGGTCACCCATGTAGATGAATTTGCCGTTCTCAGCATCTACCGGAATCACGCATGTACTCTGTGTCTCAAATGTATTGTTGGCGGTATCTCCGACACACGGATTACCCATGTTGGTCCACGGTCCCAGCGGGCTGTCTGCGACTGCATAACGTGCCTGGTTCGGAGCCCATCCGGTACAGCCGGATGTGATCAGGTAATATTTACCCTGATATTTGAACATTGCCGGAGCCTCTCTGGAATCGGTACTGCTGATGCAGAAGTCTTCTCCCAGAACCATCTCATCTGCGTCTTTTGCAAGACCTGTGTAAGTGTCATTCAGTTTTGCGATGTACATTACCGCATTACCCTCGGAAGAGTACATTACATATGCTGTTCCGTCATCATCCTGGAACAGGTTCATGTCTCGTACATGTCCGCCCACGGAATCAAATCCATGATTGCCGTAATCACTCGCCAGCATATAGCTGCCTACCAGTTTGTACGGTCCGTTGATGTTGTCTGCAATTGCGATACCTGCTTTTGCTTTTGCGTAGTTGGAACCGCTGTCATCAGAATACGGACTTGTTCCGTCTGCATGGAACCAGATCACATATTTGTCTGTTTTTTCATTATAAAGCATCTTCGGGCGTTCCATAACGCATCCCTCTGCCCAGAGATCTACATAAATGTCTTTCTTCTCATCATCGCTGAGATCACCGTACAGATTCTTGAAGTAATTGTCTGTCTCGAACTGGTCATAATTGTCCATTGTTCTTAAAACAACGCCTTCGTCTTTCCAGTTGTACAGATCTTTGGAGGAGTACATATGTACACCCGGCATCGGTCTGTAACCGTTGGTTCTGTCTTCACCGATCCAGTAGTAAGTATCACCGATCTTCTGGATCTGTCCGCCATGAGCCTGAACCTTTGCACCGTTGTTATCGTAGATTCTTGCTGCATTGGTACCTGTGATGGAATCATAGGTCTCAAAATGAGCTTCTACCAGACTGCTGTATGCTTTCTCAATGGCTTTCTTTGCTGCTGCAATTGCATCTGTATCCGCAGAATTTTCATCAATGAGTTTCTGTGCATCTGCAATTGCCTGATCAAATGCTGCTTTTGTTGTAGTGGTATAATCTTTACCCGCTACTTTTTCAAGATATTTCTGAACGGTTACTTTCAGAACTGCCAGTGCATCTGCCTCGCTGCCCGGAATCGCTTTTACAATGATGTAGTTTACGATCGGGTCGTCACCGGCTTTGGAACGACTGGTTGCCTGAACAAATACATTCAGTTCACCGTCTGTTACGGTCACCTTATAAGTGCCTTCAAAATCTTTGGCTGTCAGTCCGGATTCTACTTTTTCACCTTCCAGAAGGATGTCTTCTTTCTTGGTTCCCCACTGATGCCATGGATTGTCGATACCTACGGTTACTTCATAATTGCCTTCCGGCAGCTCGAAACGATAATCAATACCGGATTTTCCTGCTTCGTAAGTGATTTTATCTGACTGATAACGGTAAGAGCCTTTTAATGTAGTGTCACCGCCTCTTGCTGTTGCAGTATAAGCAGCATCCTCCACATACCCCCAGCTATATCCTGTGTCAGAATCTTCTGCATAAGCCTGATCCAGACTGCCCTGGTATAATCCCATGTTGGAATCAGCCGGAACAGAGGTCACATCAGAGGTACCTGCGTTTGCCAGATACAGCACATAATTGTTTGCTGCGATCTCAGCATCGCTGAATTTCTTTCCGCCGGACTTGCCGCATACGGTAATCCAGTTTACGATTGCCTCGTTTCCTGTTACTTTCTTAACAGTGATGGTTACTTCTTTTTCTTCATCCAGAGTAATCTCACCGGATGCAACACCTTTTGCACCTGTCAGATTCAGATCTGCGAGTTTCTGTTCTTCACCATCTACAGTGTAGTATACCGCACTCTGTCTGGTTGCATTCCACTGTGCCCACAGTTCGTTGGAACCTACCATGATGGTATGTGTACCTGCCGGAAGTGTCACAGTGTACTGTACACTTGCCTGATACCATGCAGCTGCATAGGAATCAGATACGTTTTCACTGTTATAAGCATTATAGCTTCCCAGGTAACCCCAGGTATTGTCGTCTGTCTTCTTCTGATCTGCAACCGTATTTACCATGGATTTGATACCTGCTGCCTGCAGATTCTTGAATGTCTGTGAATCGTTATTGTTACAATCGATCATATACTCGATGTATTTCGGCACTACCTGAACAGTTGCGTTTGCCTGTACATCGCTGTATCCCTCTACGGTACCAGTCAGATTCAGGTAAGTATATGGAGTTACGCCAAAGTCAACACCCTCAGTGTTCCATGTAACATTTGCTTCTTTGGCTGCTTCTCCGCCTTTCTCTGTCAGTGTCAGAGTCTTAGGAAGAGATAATGTTCCATCCGGATAAGCGAGACCGGATACCGGCTCTACCGTATAGTCAGATGCCGGCTTGTATACTTTCAGTTCGGAAAGGTTGCAGGATCCGTTTGCATCTACTGCGTATTTGATATAGCGGTAGGAAACCGGTTCTGCGCCTTCTTTGTAAGTATTGAACTCGCTGTAATATACCATGGTGTCTTTGTTTGCAGCCGGTGTGGACTCAATGGTATATAACTCTGTCCAGTTTTTACCGTCTGCGGATCCATAGATTACAGCTTCCTCGCAGCGGCTCTCATAGCCTGCACGCGGTGCGTAGCTTACAGCTGCGATCGGCATCTCTGTCTTGAGATCCAACGTAACATATCCGTTTGCAACACCATCAAAGAATGTGGAAAAATTATTGTCAACAACGTTTGTTCCCACATTTGTGGTTCCGTTGTTCCATGCTGCACTGGATGTAACCTGATCTTTGTTTACGATAATCTGCTCAACATCGATTGGCTGTACTTCCGGCACTTTTTTGATTCCATCCACACCTTCAATTGTGTATGTTGTGATAGAATTTGCTTTCATAGTGGCAGTAAAATACATGTTCTGTGCATCAACTGCAATGTTGTCGGAATCTGTTACATCTGCCCAGTGTTCACCGTCTGCCAGTGTTCCGCTGGTACGGATGGCTGTAATCTTGCTGCCCATAGTCTCGAACCTGGACAGATCAAATTTCCATGTCTTGTCAGAATCAGATGTATTGGATGCAACAACGACTACTTTCTTACCTGCCTTATCATATGCAGCAAGTGTCGTACCTGTCTTGTTGGTGCCGATAATGGTATATCCCGGACGGATATATCTGGAAAGCTGTCCGTATGCATAATATTTCATACTTACAGTGATGGTTTCATCATCATGATTTGCTGCTGCAAGTCCCCAATATCCGTTGGATGTAGTGGATTTCCATGATTTCTCCAGGGCTTCCATAGAAAGGAAATCATTCGCACTTCCTTTGTTTACCCAGGACTGACCATATTCACTGCTGTCTGCATGCATATCGATGGCATTCCACAGAATCCATGCGGAGCATTTCAGACCGTTTACTTCTGTCATCATCGCACCGGCCATGCCAAGCGCTGCGCTCATCTCACCAGCATTTGTACCTGCGGTATAAGCTCCGTCAACCTCGGACATCCACAGATTTTTACCCTCAGATTCTGCTAATGCTTTCAAATCTGCCAGGGAACTTCTTGTGTATGTATGGCTATCGATTCTTCCCAGAACGGCTTTTGCTTCATCGCTGAGCTTGTTATAGGAATCGATCTGTCCACCCTGTCCGTCATTATATCCGCTGTTTGTCTCGTCTGTACCGGAAATAATGATGTTGATGCCTTTTTTCTTTAACTCCTCATTCAGTGCAACCAGGATCTTGGACTGAGATTCGCCCTGGCTGAAGTGACAGCCTTCCTGTTTGTTGCTGTTTGCACCCCAGTAGTTGGTTGCCGGCTCATTCATCGGATCGGTACTCTGGAATGTGATCACACCTTCCTTGTTCCAGTGCTCGATCACATCTGCCATATAAGCAGCAAATGCATGGTAGGAATCTGCACGTAAGTTGTCTGTGTTAGAATTTGTATTTCCTGATGAACAGCCGCTGACTGTCATAAAGTATGGCGGCGAATTGGAAAATGCTTCCGCAAGGAAATCCTCTCCACTGGCTTTTGCAGCTGCTTTCAGAACGTTCATCTGATTTTTGTCTGCATCCCAGTCATAGTTCCATGCATAGCCGCATTCTGCATCTGCACGGTCAAAGTTTTCTGTATACCATGTAAGGTCATGTTTGCTCTCATCAATCTTTGTTACGTCTACTGCGTATCCCGGAACTCCGCTGTCTGAGCGGATAATATGTGCAGCATGTTTAAATGGATCTGTCTCCGGAAGAACACCTTCCTCACCGGATTTGATCACTGCCATTTTTACAAAATCAAGTGTCCAGTCTGCCTGACCTGCAATATTGATGGTGTTTTCCCCTGCATTTAATGCAACATCAGAAAGTGTTACACAGAACAGCATGCAGTGGCTGGAATTGTTGTTACCCTCAGCAATAATGCTGTTGTTGATGGTATCTGCGTCTGCCACATAATCAGCCTGGCTGTCTGTCCCTGCATTCACGCGGATTGCCACGTCACGGGTATTCGTACCTTCCAAAGTAAGAAGCAGTTTTACGGTATAGTTTCCTGCTTCGTTTGCATTTACCTTATACTGCAGATTATCTCCGCTGCCGGGAGTATCACCCAATTTATTGATCCATCCAAGTTTGGAGAATTCACCAACTGCGGTGCCTTTTGTAATACCAAAATCTGCGTCGGATGCAGAATAGGTCATACCTGCCATTTTACTGTAAGTCTCAACCTTTCCGCTGGTTCCTGCATAGGTATAAGTGCCTTCTGTCAGATCATAAAAGCTTGCTTTTTCATTGACTTTTACTTCTTCGGAAGTTGTGTCTCCGATATCGTCACCGCCACCTACATTGTAGCGTCCGATATTCATGTTTAATCCGTCTTCGCTGAAGAAAAGCTTTGCTGCTTCATTCGTCAGTTTTTCACTGTAACCAATGCGGTTTGCCCACCAGCAAAGCGATGTACCCCAGCCCTGAAACTCGCCAAGTCCGTCACTATTTGTGTCATTAAATGTCGATGCCTCAGAAGGCTTCAGTCTTACTGTGGAATCCACTGCAACGGTCTGTGCTTCTTCTGCATGTACATCCAATGCGCTGATCGGAACACTAGTCACAACCATTGCGGCTGCTGCAATAAGACTAATGAATTTCTTCATTTTCCTCATGATTCTCTCCTCCTCTTTTCCTCATGCTGTGATGCAGATGTCTTCCGGGATATTCAGACAAACATCACGTTATGGTGTTAGTATAAAATAAAAAACAGCTAAGATATATCAAAAAACTTAGCTGTTTTTTATTTTTCTTAGATTATTTTTGTAAAATTCTGTCTATTTCTGATGTCAAATCATAACTTTTCCATTTACGACTGGGCACATAACACCGAGAATCTTCACCAGTCCTGTGTAACCAAAATCAATCTTTCCTCCGGTCACATACCACCAGCCGTACTCATTGCGTGCCACACCGTTGTAGGTAAAATCTACTTTACCGTTCGTCACTTTCCACCAGCCATATTCGTTGGCCTGAAGTCCGTTGTAGTTAAAGTCGATCTTTCCGTTGATGACCATCCACCAGCCATACTCATTGGCTTCCAATCCGGTGTAGGTGAAGTCTACCTGTCCGCCGGTTACTTTCCACCAGCCATACTCGTTGGCTTCCAGTCCGTTGCAGTTAAAGTCAACCACACCGCCGACGATCTTCCACCAACCATATGCATTCTGTGCAAGTCCGGTGTAGGAGAAATCTACTTTACCATGATTGATATAAAACCAGCCGTATGCATTCTGTGCCACAGTTGTAACACCCTCTGCTACCTTGCCATCCAGATAATAATACCAGCTGCCATCTGCTTCCGGGCTGTTTGCAAGACCGTCTGCATGGGCCGGTTCCGGTGTCGGATCTGGGTCTGGGGTTGGATCCGGTGCCTTTGTCACATCGGAAATACTGATCCAGCTCAGGATCGGATCGTCACCGGCTGCTTTTTTCACAGTCAGGGTCACAACTGCTTCCTCTGTCAGCTCGATAGTTCCCTCTGCATAAGTCTCGCTGGATTTTACTGCGTCAAAATCACACAATTTGGACTCCGCACCGCCATTTACGGAATAGTATACATCCATCTCACGGCCCATGCTCCACCAGCCGGTGCATCCCAGCATGATCTGATGCTCACCTGCCGGAAGTGTTACCTGATATGTGATGTTCTTGCTGCCACGGGCCCACCAGCCACCTGCATACGGATTGGTCGAGCTGACCTCGCTGTAACCTTTCATATCTCCGGAGTCACCCACAACACTTGTGTAACCCCAGCTGTTCTCCTCTGTCTTTGCCTGATCTGCTGCCTCTGTATTCAGCAGTTTATCGCTGACCGCTTTTACATTTTCCCATGTCTGGGAACCGATGTTGTTGCTGTCGATCATGTATTCCACATTTTCCGGGATCAGCTGTACCTGTGCAGTTGCCGCTACGATGCTTCCCTCCACGGAACCGGTTACAGTTACATAGCTGTATGGATTACCAGCAAAGGAAACACCTTCCAGGTTCCATGTAACTGCTTTTTCTGCACCATTTACGGTCACAGTTTCCGGAAGCTGCGGCTCCTGTCCCATGATGGTGGTTGTTGTCACGGTCTCCGGGGAACTGTAAGCTGCCATGATCTTCTGATATTCTTCAGAGGTCACACGGATCGGTGTACCATGTCTTGCGCGGCTCGGCATCTTGTATGTACCACTCTCCGGTTTTGTGAATACACCGCTCTCCAGATCGGTTGTTACCAGCGGGTAATATCCGCCGCCGCCAAAATCATCCACCAGCAGACACCATTTGTCTATTCCGTCGGTGTCATCCTGATTCAGCTTGAAAATGGTCGGCCCCTCTACATACTGATTGCTGTTCAGGGAATCGGAAGCAATCTGTGTAAAGTTGCCAAGTACGCTATCACTCTTCTCCAGGAAGATGGTCTTTGTCTTTGCGCCAAGGCTGTTTGTGCTGTCGCCTTCATTTTTTGTAAAACGATAATACGTTCCATTATGTTCGATCATCGTCGTATCAATACTGGACTGATCTTTTTCAATGTACAGTTTCGGTTCTGTAAATGTATAGAAATCTCTGGTTTTTACATAGTACAGACGCTGTTTCGTATCTACACTCGGTGTTCTGGATGCCCAGTATATCACATATTCGCCAGTCTTCTCATCATAGGTTGCTTCCGGCGCCCAGGTGCAGCCTGCACCGATGGCTGCGGATACTTCCACCATACGTTCATCGGACCAGTTTACAAGATCTGTAGATTCCCAGATCATCAGGCTCTGACTTCCGTTGTTCTGCGCTGCATCCCATCCGTTTCCACCGTTGATCTTCAGGTCTGTCGCGATCAGATAGAATTTGTCGCCTTCCGGAGAACGAATGATAAACGGATCACGCACACCTTTTTCACCCAATGTGGATGTAAGAATCGGATGGTTGTTGTTCAGATCATCCCAGTTCATACCATCCTGGCTGGATGCAAAATAGATCTGCTCGCCGTCAGAATAACCTTCTCCTGCAAAATATGCAAAGAAGTAATCGGTGTACTCAGCATCTTCGATCTGTTTCGGTGCTGCTTTTACGGTAAACGTAAAATCTTTGGTCGTGCTGAGTCCTTTCCATGTGATCGTAGCGGTCAGTGTAACATCGGTATCTTTCTCCGGTCTGGTCACAGCCCCCGCCGGCATTGCATCATAGCCTTCTACCTCATGCGAAGCGACATCCACGATATCACTCTGTTCTGTGGACCAGGTCACTTCTGCTGCCCCGATGGTCTCCGGCAATGTAATATTGCCATATACCTCAGAACCACGCTCGGTAGAGTATGGTAACGTCAGCTGATCTGCCAGTTCTTTCAGCATCGCATTCTGATCCAATACGGTTACTTTATACGTTTTTTCTCCAACTATTTTCTCTCCGTCTTTCATGGTAGCTGTCAGTGTCACTTCCTTATTACCGTCGGTAGGGATCGTAACTGTTCCATCTTCTTTCACAATATTGACATTGTCGGAAGTCCATGTGATGGAAAGTCCGTCGGAAGAAGTCCGGAGCAGATTCAGATTACCGATAATATGATCCATATCTCCCAGTGCAGTCTCAAGTTCAGAAGCTGCTGCTGTCACGCGGTCATTGTCATACAGGCGGGTTCCGGCAACAATTTTCAAATTGTCCAGCTGCATGCTGGAATATTCTCCACCGCCCCAGGCTGCTTTTCCGATCCAGAAGATGCCGTTATCACCCAGGATATCTGTCAGACTGTAACTGCTTGCCACTTTGCTGACACGCACACCGTTGAGGTAAGCAACCGTCGCATCTTTTGTGTATACAATGTCCACATGCTGCCATTGGGAAGCTGCCATTTTGATGGTCGGATTTGCAGGTCTGGATCCCGTGTTGTTATAACGCTCAATCTCTGTGGTTCCGTTTTTTACCAGAACGCCGAGATAACGCTCTTTATTTCCATTATCATTCCAATTCAGGGAATTACCATTCTCCGCTGCATAAAATACCCAGTGTGAATTACTCATCTCCGGCAGAATATCATAGGAAATCGTCACTTCATCATGGCCCTTTAACAGACTGCTGCCGTCTGCTGCACGCACCTGCATCCAATCCTTGTCGGATGCCACGAATTTTGCAGCTTTTCCTCCATCATGATCTACCAGTTCAATGCTGCCGCCCCCCACGGTTGCAATGGCATTACCGCCGCTGAAGCTGCCATCATCCCCAGCCTCATTAAAGTCGAAATCCGCCAGAACCACTTCATCGGAAGTTTCTTTCGCATCCTGCAAGGCAATCGCTGTCTGAGTACCGGTGCCGGCAAAAGCCGTAGTCATCGGGGTAACTGCCATGGACACTGCCAATACGCCGGCCAAAAGTGCTTTTCGGTTACACCATTGTCTGTACTTCTGATTTTTCATAAATCCCTTTTCCTCCTTTTATCAAACGCTTTTCACATATTAATAACTATAAACGAAAAAACAGCTAAGATATATCAAATTTCTTAGCTGTTTTGCATAATTCTTAGTTTTATTTTACGGAATCTTCCATTTCTTCCGATTGGCAAACTGCCTCTTATAATGCCCCGGTGTCTCCCCTGTGATCTCCTGAAACACCTTACAGAAATGGCTCTGAGAGCTGAAGCCCAGATAGAAACTGATTTCCTGAATACTGTAATCCGAATACTGTAACAGATTCCGGCTTCGGCGGATTTTTTCCTGCAAAATATAGCGTTTGATGGTAATATGTTCCTGCTCCTTGAAAAGATGGGACAAATAGTCCGGATTAACCTTCAGATATTTCGCAATATCTGTAATCTGGATACTGTCATGGAAATGCTGAAATATATAATCCTTCACGGCAGCAATCAACGGATTCTTATAACCGCCCTCATTCGCCTGCAATTCTTCCGCCACGACATCTGCGTACATCCGCTGTGCCATCCGCTTGAATGCTTCCACTTCGATAACATTGTCAATTTCTTCAATCTGCTGGATCATACTGTCCGCCATAGTAAAAGATTTTTCCACGCTGACTCCCGCCTCCACTGCGGTCCGCGATGCCAGTGTGATATTTCCGATTGCCACATTTTTGTGATGGCGCAGAGGATTCTTTGCAAGCTGTCCGATCTTTCCCTCATAGGTCTCAGAAATACTCCTATTCAATGCCGCCACATCGCCATGTCGGATTGCATCCTGCTCTCTGCGCTCCTGTTCATAAGGATTATGAATCCCTGCCTGCTCCTGATGTGCAAACAAATCCCTGCCCAACTGTTCATGAATCTTCTGAACGCTTGGAAATTCTTCCTTATTGTATTCGAGAAACTCTGCCAGGGACAGTTCTTTTCCCGTCAGGTATCCATAATACAGGATCATACCGGCTACAAGTGTATTCAGTTCACAGATCTGAAGATGCAGCCCTATATCTTCCAACTTGCCGAATTTCCTGCCTGCGTGCTGAAACCGCGCTGCATTCGCCGGTGCCAGAAGGATCGGTCCGAACAGGATCCAGCTATCCTCCTGTGCCGGATCCCGTATTTCACCGGCAAGAATATCCGGCTCCAGGGCATAAATTCCAGGATACTTCCTTTGTTTCAGTTCAAATATATTCTTCAGAAACGATGTCTCCGCCTCCGAAAGTATCTTACTACCTGCTGATTCTCCAAAGCTTTGACACTGTGCGCCAGCCCCGTCATATCTGCACACAGAAATATGCATCAGATTTACCAGCATTGTTCCCAAAAATATCTCCTGCATCGAATGACTGCCCGCTCTTATTTCTTATCCAGCGAATACTGCACGAGACGCTCCAGCAGATCTACCGTTCCATCGATACCGTAGCATGCGCTGTTAATGCAGATATCAAAATCTGCCGGATTACCCCATTTCTTACCGGTATAATAATCATAAGATGTCTTTCTGCGCTTATCTGTCTTACGGATAAACTCTTCTGCTTCCCGACGATCCTGATTGTTGAGCAGCATTTTTCTGCGGACACGGTTCTCATATGGTGCACCGATAAATACACTGAGACGCGGAATACCGCCCGTCATCAGCACATGACCGCAGCTTCTTCCGACAATGACGCTGTCACCTGCTTTTGCAATCTCTTTGATCACATGGCTCTGTTTGATAAAATGCAAATCTTTTCCACCGATTCCCGGCATCTTTTCATCCAGTTCATCAATCATCAGATCCAGAACCGAATCATCATAAAAAGAGAATCCAAGCCGTCCTGCCAGACGGGAACCAATCTCATGACCACCGGCGCCGGTCTCACGGGCAATGCAGATTACAACATGATCTTTTTCGGTCTTATACATCAGCCCATGACGATCCTTTGTAAAATCTTTTGAAATCTGATCCCGGAATCCATCATCTTCCATCACAGCCATCATATCGTTGCACAGATGCTCATAACGGATAAAAAGTTCCTCATATCTGCCACCGTTTTCCTCAATGATCTTAATCATATTTCCGATCAGAATCAACTCATCTTTCAGCTTTTCTGTATCCTCACGCTCGAAATCCTTCAAAATCTGCTTTACAGAAATATGCTTTGGTCCAGGAAACACTTTTCCCAGTTCACTTCCGGATGCTTCATATACTTCTGTATCCAATGTGTAAAAACGTTCTGCCAATTCCTGATAGTTTACCTTGCTTCCCTCTGGTTTCATAAATCAATTCTCCTTTCGCTGCAACTTCATAACTGTCTGTCCATCTGAATTTTTCAGTATCAGTGAATCCTGATTCTCATCTGCCTCATAAGTATATACCGATGAGCTGCTGCCTCCGATCAGCTCAAAATTATCTTTATCTGCTGCATATTTCATATGTGCCCCAAACACAAACGAGCCATCCTCATGCAGTTCAATATAAGATCCGCCATCTGCTGTATAGGAAGCTTCCAGTGCTGTATCTGTAAAGATTGTGTCTGATCCGCTCTCGAACTTCATCTGTGTCCCGCCGGCAAAATCTGGTTCCTCGCCTTCTGTGAGTTTGCACCGCGTATAAGTGCCGTCTTCATTTTGCTGAATCGCATAGGAATCATAAGCCAGCTGCGTCTGGGCATCATCCTCCCCTTCCTGACCATAGTAGATCAGGTTCAGTACCCGGTAACCTGCTTCACTGGTGCTCAGCTGATAAATCCCGGTATAACCGTAATCACAATTACCGTCTTTATCCAGTGTCATCTGTATCTTCAGAGTATCCCCTGCTGTATAGACTCCGTCAAATTTCACTTTTGATTTTACAGAATCCAGCTTTGTCTCGGCAGCTGCACTGCCTCCATCTGTGGTTCCCGCATTCTTTGTTCCGCATCCTGCCAGAGCGACCATAACAAGCAACAGTACTCCCAGTAGTTTTCCGGTGTGTTTCTTCATAATAAATGTTCCTCCAATAACTGTCTCTCCAGAGATTTTCCCATACTCTGAGTATTTCTATTTTACCACTTTACGACACTTCTCACAAGTGTTACAGTAAGTTTGTAACACTATGGAAGGAGTACCTTATTATGAGCAAAAAACAACCACGCAACACCAAGGGTAAAATTATTTCCGCTGCCTGGAAACTCTTTTATGAACAGGGATACGATGACACCACCATCGATGAGATCATTGCGGAATCCGCTACCTCAAAAGGCTCCTTTTATCATTATTTTGAAGGAAAAGATGCTCTGCTCGGATCTCTTTCCTTTCTGTTTGACGAAAAATATATGGAACTGGAAGCACAGCTTTCCGGCTTTGCGACACGCTATGAACAGCTGATTTATCTGAACCAGGAGCTTTTTTCCATGATTGAAAACAGCATTTCCCTGGATCTGCTGGCACGGCTGCTGTCCACACAGCTCATTACCAAAGGAGAAAAACATCTGCTGGACCGCAACCGCTATTACTATAAACTGCTGCGCCGTATCATCCGGGAAGGGCAGGACGGCGGGGAATTCCGCACAGATCTCTCCGTAAATGAAATGGTGAAGCTGTATGCGATTGCGGAACGCGCCCTGCTCTATGACTGGTGCATCTGTAATGGAGAATATTCTTTAAAAACGTACGGCTCTACGGCGATGCCCATCTATCTGTCACAGATCCGGATCCGGGATATCTGAGCGATTTATTTTTATTCTATATTTCATTCCATATCTTAGTCTATTTCTGTTTTTCCTTTATTTCAGCAGGTTTATATCACTTTTTATGTTTATTTTCTGTACTTTAGTCTATACTCCGTTCTGTATTGCAGTCTGTTTTTATTCATGGTATACTGGCAGAAATTTGTTGAAGTAACGTAATAAAGGAGATTGATTTTTATGAATGCAAACACAATTGGAATGCTGATCATCATGATCATCTATCTGGGTGCCATGGTCCTGATCGGTATTCTCTTTTCCAGAAAAAACAACGACACCAGTGATTTTTATCTGGGTGGACGAAAGCTTGGTCCGATCGTGACTGCTATGAGTGCCGAAGCCTCTGACATGAGCAGCTGGCTTCTGATGGGTCTGCCGGGTGTCGCATATCTGTCCGGCTGTGCCGAAGCAGGATGGACTGCCATCGGACTTGCTATCGGAACTTATCTGAACTGGCTCATCGTCGCAAAACGTCTGCGCCGCTATTCCCACAAAGCAAATAATTCCATTACGATCCCATCTTTTTTTGCAAACCGCTACCGGGATAAAAGCAATTCCCTGCTGGCAATTTCTGCCATCATGATCGTAATTTTCTTTGTACCGTACACTGCGTCCGGATTCGCTGCCTGCGGCAAACTCTTTGCCACACTCTTCGGTGTTCCGTATATGCCTGCCATGATCGTAAGTGCCATCATTATCGTGGCTTACACTTCCCTGGGCGGATTTCTGGCCGCAAGTACCACTGATCTGATCCAGAGTATCATCATGACCGGTGCCCTGGTCGTCGTACTGATCTACGGCGTACATATGGCTGGTGGCATGGATGCTGTTATCACAAATGCACAGTCACTGAAAGGCTACTTAAGCATGACAATGTCTCATGATGCAGCAACCGGCGGAAGCACACCGTACAACGGGCTGACCATCGCCTCCACTCTGGCATGGGGACTGGGCTATTTTGGAATGCCGCATATCCTGCTGCGTTTCATGGGTATTGAAGATGAAAACAAATTAAAAACATCCCGCCGCATCGCCTCTGTATGGGTCGTTATTTCCATGTTTATCGCCATCTTTATCGGTATTATCGGAAATGCCATGACAAAAGCAGGTGCTATGGATGTTCTGGAGAATTCTTCCCAGTCTGAAACACTGATCGTCAGAACCGCTGTACTGCTGAGCAATCACGGATTCCTTGCCGTGCTGATGGCAGGACTGATCCTTGCCGGAATCCTGGCAAGCACCATGTCCACCTCCGATTCCCAGCTGTTGGCAGCTGTTGGCAGCATCTTCCAGTATTTCAGAAAATTTGCTGCAGGACTGCTTCGGAATCAAATGTACAAAAAAACAGTCCATGCTGATGGCTCGTATCACTGTTCTGGTCATTGCCGCCATCAGTGTATTCCTTGCCCGTAATCCGGACAGTTCTGTCTTCCGTATCGTATCCTTCGCATGGGCAGGATTCGGTGCCACTTTCGGTGCTGTTATGCTCTTTGCACTGTTCTGGAAACGTTCCAACCGAAACGGTGCTCTGGCAGGAATGATCGTAGGTGGAGCCATGGTATTTATCTGGAAATTCCTGATCGCACCACACGGCGGACTCCTTGGTATTTACGAACTGCTGCCTGCATTCCTGTGCTCCGCAGCTGCCATCGTAATCGTCAGCCTGCTGACCGCTCCGCCGTCACAGGAGATCATCGATGAATTCGAAAGTATATAGACTTTTTGTAAAAAACTATGTCTGTCCAGCATGATTTTTTATTTCCTTTCAGGCTGATTTCATGTATACTGAAAAATAATTGTAGCAACTTACATATCTAATCATTGGAAGGATCACCATATATCATGAGTTCAAAACTTCAACTTCCCGCACTTGCAATTTTTGACATGGACGGCCTGATTTTTGACACCGAACGCCTTTTTATGACGACCAAAGATGGTGTCATGAAAGAATACGGCTATACGCAGCAAAAAGACGATTACATCCATACCATTGGAACCTGCGGTCAACAATTACTGGATATTCTGCACAGACTTTACGGGGACGATTACCCGGCTGAAGAGATCAGTCTGAAATGCCGTACACTGGTCACTGAAAAGATCCACCGTGACGGTCCTCCCACAAAGCCGGGAATCCCGGAACTTCTCGCATGGTTCACAGATAATCATATTCCATGCTGCGTGGCATCTTCCACAAAGCATGACCTTGTCATGGAATATCTGCGTCTGGCAAACCTCGACAACTATTTTGCATTTGTTATTGGCGGTGATCAGGTACCGCGTTCCAAACCAAACCCGGATATTTTTCTGGCAGCATGTCAGCGGGCGGGCATCAGACCGGAAGCTGCACTTGTGCTGGAAGACTCCGAAAACGGTATTTTAGCCGCATCGAATGGAAATATTCCCGTAGTCTGTATCCCGGATTTGAAAGTGCCATCCAAAGAAACAGCAAAAAAAACTGCGGCAATCGTGTCGACCGCCGCAGATGTAATTTCGCTATTCCGTTAAGTTTTCTGTGAAGAAACTCTGGCAGAATAAACATTCCCCCTGCTTTATTGCTTTGTGCAATGGAAGCAGGGGGATTTTCTATCTTTTATTTCACTATCTTATTTAGATGTTTTTCATCAGATTTACCATTTCAATTGCGGAGCAGGCTACATCATATCCTTTGTTTCCGGCCTTTGTACCTGCACGCTCGATAGCCTGCTCAATATTGTCAGTAGTCAGGATACCAAAGAGTGTCGGTACGCCGGTCTCAAGACCAACCATAGCAGTTCCTTTGCTTACCTCAGCACATACATAATCATAGTGGCTTGTGGATCCTTTGATTACAGCACCCAGGCAAAGCACTGCATCATATTTTCCGGAAGCTGCCATTTTCTTTGCAACGATCGGAATCTCAAATGCACCCGGAACCCATGCCAGATCGATATCCTCATCTTTTACACCGTGACGTACACAGGCATCCTGTGCACCGCCAACCAGTTTTGATACGATAAACTCGTTAAAACGCGCTGCTACAATACCGATTTTAATGCCCTCTGCTACTACATTTCCTTCTAAAATTCTCATTTTCTTATCCTCCTGATTTTTTAATTTCATTGCAACTGTTCTGAAGCGTTACATTTTATTTATAGTTTGTCATATGATCCATTTTTTCCTGTTTTGTTTTCAGGTAAAAATAGTCAAATTTCTGTGCTTTGATCTGGATCGGCACACGCTCTTCAATGGTAATACCATATCCTGAAAGTCCTGTGATCTTGGTTGGATTGTTTGTCAGCAGACGCAGACGTTTTGCTCCGATATCCCGCAGAATCTGTGCACCTACGCCATACTCACGCATATCTGCCGGGAAACCAAGTTTGATATTTGCTTCTACGGTATCGTAACCCTGCTCCTGCAGTTCGTATGCTTTCAATTTATTGATCAGGCCGATGCCGCGTCCTTCCTGACGCAGATACAGCAACACTCCTCTGCCCTCTTCTGCAATCGCTTTCATGGCCGCATCTAACTGTTCTCCACAGTCACAACGGCTGGATCCAAACACATCACCGGTCAGGCACTCGGAATGTACCCGGCAGAGCACCGGCTCACCGTCTGTTACATCGCCCATCACAAGCGCTACATGATGATCTCCGTTTAAAATATTTTCATATCCGTAAATTTCAAAGTTACCGTATTTTGTCGGCAGTTTTGCATCCGCTTCTCTGCGGATCAGGCTCTCATGCTGCAAACGATATTCAATGATATCTGCAATCGTAATAACGGTCAGATCATGTTTTTCCGCAAACTGTAACAGTTCTGTGGTACGCATCATCGTTCCGTCCTCACGCATGATCTCACAGCAGAGTCCGCATGGTTTCAGTCCGGCAAGTTTTACCAGATCCACTGTCGCCTCTGTGTGACCGTCACGCACCAGCACACCGCCCTCTTTTGCACGCAGCGGGAACATATGGCCAGGTCTGCGGAAGTCCGCCGGTCTTGCTCCATCTTCTACGCATTTCAGTGCAGTATAAGAACGCTCTGCTGCGGAAATACCGGTTGTGGTGTCTACATGGTCAATGGATACGGTAAATGCCGTACAATGATTATCGGTATTTACATTTACCATCTGATCCAGTCCCAGTTTGTCGCAGAGTTCACCGCTCATCGGCATACAGATCAGCCCCTTCGCTTCACATGCCATAAAGTTTACATTTTCCTGTGTTGCAAATTCAGCTGCACAGATCAGATCTCCTTCATTCTCTCTGTCCGGATCATCAATGACCAGAATTACTTTCCCATCTCTCAAATCCTGTAATGCTTCTTCTACTGTTCCGATTTTCTTTGCCATTTTTTTATCCTCCAAAAAATTTCCTGTACAGTTCACACGCGCCATTCCTCACTATGCAGTAAAGCGGACATTCGCAATCCGCTTTCGCTACTTGCTCATGCAAGCGTGATCATTATCTGAATGTATGTGACGAGTGAACTTAAAATCCATATTTTTTTAAAAAGTCTTCGGTTATTCCACTTTCTTTTTTTGTTTCCTGCTCTTCTGCCGCTGGCGCCGGACGCATCAGTTTTTCTACATATTTTCCAATGATATCGCATTCCAGATTCACGATATCTCCCACCTTCCGGTCATGCAGCGCCGTCACCTGCTGTGTATGCGGGATGATGGACACTTTAAAACAATGAGCATCTACATAAGCCACCGTCAGGCTGATGCCATCAATGGTGATAGAACCTTTTTCCACAATATAACGCAGTAAATCCGCTTTCGCCGCAATGGTATACCACACGGCATTATCATCCGGTTCAATGCTCTGAACGGTTCCTGTCCCATCGATATGACCTGATACGATATGTCCCCCAAATCTGCCATTTGCAGGCATCGCCCGTTCCAGATTAACCTTCGCCCCGGTGCTTAACTGTCCCAGAGAACTGCGGTTCATCGTCTCTGCCATAACATCTGCGGTATAGTAACTGCCACCCATACTTGTCACCGTCAGACACACACCGTTCACTGCGATACTGTCTCCGATCTGGCTGCCTTCCAACACCGTCCTGCATCCGATCGTCAGCACACAGGACCGGGCACCGTGCCGTACACTCTGAATGGTTCCTACCTCTTCAATCAATCCTGTAAACATGTTTCATTCCTTCTTTTCACTTTATCTCTGCCTTTTTATTATTTCACATATCCCACGATGCAGAAGTCATCGCCCAGCTTCTCAATCTCCACATTTTGCAATGTGATCGCATCTGCCATCCGGTCAATTCCCATTCCTTCCACCGGAGAACGGGCATCCATACCGCCGATCAGCTTTCCGGCGATATAGGCATATACTTTATTCACAATACCATCTTCCAGTGCAGAAGCATTCAGGGTTCCGCCGCCCTCCAGCAGAATGCTGTCAATGTTCTGCCCGCCAAGCTTCTTCATCAATTCCACCAGATTGACTCCGTGTGCACCTTCCGTTCCAATGATCTGAATCCCGGCTTCTTTTAATCTTCTGATTTTTTCCTGCTTTCGTTCCGATTCCAACGCTTCCTGACTGCAGGCTACTATCGTCTCAATATCTGATGCAGTTTTTACAATCTGGCTTTCTGTCGGAATGTGCAGGTTCGAATCACAAATGATCCGCACCGGATCCACACCGCCTTCCACACGACAGTTCAACATCGGATCATCCGCCAGCACCGTTCCGATTCCTACCATGATGCCACGGTAACGTCCCCGCATCCGATGTACCTGCGTTCTGGCAATTTCCCCGGTAACCCATTTAGAGTCTCCGGTGGCACAGGCGATTTTTCCATCCAGTGTCATTGCATATTTCATCACCACGAAAGGGGTCTTTGTCGCAATGTAATGATAAAATACTTCATTTAACTTCCGGCATTCTGCGTCCAGGATCCCGGTCTCTACATAAATGCCATGATCCCGCAGGATCTGTACACCTTTTCCTGCCACCAGTGGATTGGAATCCATGCTTCCCACAAATACTCTGGCGATTTTTTTCTCAATGATGATATCCGTACACGGTGGTGTCTTGCCCTGATGGCAGCACGGCTCCAAAGTTACATACAGATCCGCCCCGGCAGTATCTTCCGTACAGCGGGTCAGTGCATTGCGCTCCGCATGGAACTCTCCGTATTTCTCATGATACCCCTCACTGATGATCCGTCCGTCTTTGACTACTACACAGCCGACCATAGGATTTGGTGATGTATGGCCTTCCCCTTTTCGTGCCAGCTCCAGCGCCCGTCTCATATATTCTTCTTTTTTTTGCATAAAAAAATCACTCCCTCCAAGCTTCCAGGGATTTTCCTCTTCCACAAATCTTTGCGCTTCCTGAATTTTTTGCTTTTCTTTGCCTGATGCTTATGTTAACTTTATATAACATTAACATCACGGCTCCGATAAATTCTTTCGGATCAAAAATTTATGGTAAAAGAAAATCCCTGAGACATAAATCTCAGGGAGTGAAAATCTTTTATTAAAGGAATCTCAAAATCTGTTTTCCATTGAACTGGTTAAGTTTCTCTGCCAAACATCATTTTCTGATTCTGTTTAACTTTTATTTTCGCTTGTTCTTCTTTCATCCAGACTATACTGTCGGCTTTGGAATCTTCTGCTGATCAGAATCACCAAATCAACGCTTTCACGCTCGCGGGCTTTACCGCCGGTCGGGACTCTCTGACTCGAAGTTCATTCTGTTCAGATCACCCTGCCCTGAAGATCTCTTTGCTT
>ENA-ORTU01000679-ORTU01000679.1-human-gut-metagenome-genome-assembly--contig:-NODE-679-length-40582-cov-4.355220_pt1 | contig 40582 bp, 35 predicted proteins | sample MGYA00241910_ERZ509184 | MGnify/ENA primary metagenome ERZ509184 (study PRJEB26280, sample SAMEA2338847) | human gut metagenome | biome: human gut; feature: human-associated habitat; material: faeces... | reverse complement strand
TCTTTTTCTTTATTTACATTTTTCAGTTACAATAACATATCCTTAACAAATGTATTCCGATAGTCGCTCGGTGATATTTTATATCTTTCCTTGAAAACTCGGTTAAAGGTTCTTTGGCTTTCAAAACCACACTCAAAACATATATTAGTTATAGTATCCTGCGTATTTTCCAATGCAGCAACTGCATAATTTAATCGTACTCCATTCACATATTTATTAAAATTACAATGAAAGGTTTTGGCAAACATTCTTGACAATACATATTTACCAACTCCCAAATCGAGTGCCATTTTTTCCAGACTTATTTCATTTCTAAAATTCTTTGCTATATACTCCACGGAATTATAAATCAGATCATCACTTCCTAATGACTTTTTATCAATCATCGGCATGTCAGTAAATACATATGCAATAATTATTTGCGCATAAGCCTGCGCCAATATTGAATTACACTCTGGATTTTTTGTCAAAAAATTGATTGCATGAACCACATCCGGATGCATATTTTTTTTCTTTAACACTGGATTCTCAGGACTATATGTTTGCAATTCTTTCAGATATCCAGATAGTACTGCCGGATCAATGTGTAGAAAAACAACTTTGTTTTTTCTTCCTCCGAAGACTTGACAATGATGTATTACATTTGGAAATACGATTGCGAAGTCACCTTCATTCATATCATATAGCTCTAACCCCACTCCAAGTGCAATATTACCATTTGTCGCATATACAATCTCTATGGCTTCATGTAAATGTGGTGGCATGTGTACTGCTCTTTTCCACTCGACCGATATTCCTTTATCTCTATTTTCATATACTAACAACATTTAGAACCAACTCCTTTTCTTAGCTTTTATTTTGTCATATTGTTTAAGACACATTGTCCCATTTTTATCTGCCCATTTAGAAAAAGGACACTGCATTGTATGATACAGCATCCTTATCCTTCCTATGTGAAAATAGTTGTTGTAAGAACAAATTATGCAAACACAAACATCATATTAAAAACTATTCACTAATCTTGAGCTGCTCTATATTTTTTACTCCCCTAGTTCAATATTTATCGATACATCCTGTGTATCTTCATTGCAACTAACAAATGGTAAATGAATATCTGATATCTTCTTCCGCACTGACATGGTATTCGTCTTCCACATCACTTCCCCAGCTGTCGATGCCTCCGACTCCTCTGACTGCTCCGTATACACATAAAACAGTTCTTCTTGCTGGCGGTAATTCCTCATGATGCAAAGCATTTTCAATTTCAGATGCTGTATAAGGAAGGCATGAAAAAGCAAATTCCCGGTCTGTCTTCTCAATACGGAGTGTCTGTGATGACTGATCTGTTCTACTATTATCAAGAATGGTGAGAGATAGACTCCAAATTTCAATCCATATTCTTTACATGCCTCTGCTGTTTCGCGAACAATATCACCTTTTCCGTTCTTATAAGGTGAGTTTTTCATACTATGTTCTGTATACTTGCTTGGCCATAAACAAAAGCCATCATGATGTTTACAAGTCAGTATTAATCCCTTCATTCCACCTTCAGCAGCTGTCTTTGCCCACTGGCGAGCATCTAACTCTTCAGGATTGAAGATAGATTCCGGTTCATCACCTAATCCCCACTCACTTCCTGTAAAAGTATTTACTGTAAAATGGATGAAGCAAAAATACTCCATATTCTGATAGGCAATCTGTCTTTTGCTTGGTGTAACTGAAATTAAACGTTCATCCTCTTTCATACCCTTGTATTCCATTTTAACACTCCTCCAACTGTTTTCTAAGCTTTTTGTTCGCATCTTCTACATTCATTCTTGACATGATAAATGTAATGATCAATGACAATACCATCGGAATCCACAAATACATAACATGCAACATGTTCAGGCAGGATTCTGGCTGGATTGTTGCTTCTTTCACAAATCCACTTGCATCAAGTAACCATCCACAAAGAGCAACTCCGATTCCTCCTCCGATTTTTGTACCAAAGGAAGTACAAGAATACATTGTTCCGTCAATGTGTTTATGTTTTGTAAGGTATGTATATTCTGAACAGCTTGCAACTACAGCTCCCATATCCCCCTGCCATGGTGCCATTCCAAGTGCTGCAACTGCTGTAAATGCAAGCATAAGTGGAACGCTGCCCATATAACCGGCAAAAATCACTCCGACACGTCCTGCTGTTCCGAGAATATAACCAGCAAGATTCATTCTATATAAGCCTTTCATCTTTTCTACCAGCATAGGTGTGATACACATTGCAATGATGACAGGAATATTGATTGCCCATGAAAATACAGAATATAAATCTTCATTTTTCAGTATGTAAATCATGTAATAAATTCCCATATTTAACATAGCTGAATAAATCTGCTGACAAATATAAGTAGCACAGATCATAAGATAATACTTATTGGTAAATAAAAGCTTTGCAGCCTCTACCAGACCATACTTTTCTTCTGTGTAATCTTTACCTGCTTTCAGTTCTTCTTCCGGAAGCTCCTTGATTGAAAATACGGAAATCGTATTTACGATCAGACCAATAACTGCATATACTACCGCAACTGTTCTCCATGCAGCTGCTCCACCGCCTGCTGCTCTTACAAACTGGACTGTAACAGACTGAATCAGTAAGCTTGTCGAAAATGCAAAGATAAAACGACATGACCCCATCTCAACACGTTCTCTGCTGTTTTTTGTACAGAAAGTAACCAATGATGCATACGCAATATTGTTCGCAGTATAGAATACTGCATTTAACAGTGTATATGCAACAAAGAACCATGCATACTGTGCCGTTGTTCCAAGAGTGTCCGGTATTGCAAAGTTTGCTACAAGTGTTACCGCACAACCAATATACGCATAAAGCATCCAAGGTCTTGCTTTTCCAAGTCTGCTTTTATTTTGTCGATCATCGTTCCAAAGAACATATCACTGATTCCGTCAAATAGCTTTGATACCATGATCAGTGTTCCGATAATACCGGGATTCAAACCTACCGTATTGGTCAAATAAAGCATTACGAATGATGAGAGGAACGCATATACTACATTTCCTGCCAGATCCCCCGAACCATAACCAACCTTGTTATACCATTTCAGGTATTTTTTTTCTTCCATGTGAAACTTCTCCTTTCAATGTACCCTCATTTTGTTTCCACAACTTTGTTATATCTATGATATAACAAGATACATTAAAAGAGCCATGTCACAAATCGCATAAAATATGCACAAAATGATATTATTATATGGAAATTGCAATAATCTATTGCGTCATATCACCAAAAGCATGCACAAAATAGTATTATTTATGGTATAATAATTATCAATACAGATAGTTTTTATCTATCATTGTGCTTACAGTTGCAGTAATACTTTTAATGAGGGGATTAAAATGTATACAAACAATGCTTATCTGAATAATTCTACTGTTGACCGAAAAGACAAATCAAAACCCTTGGTGATAACCATGTGCGGTACATACAAATTATATACCAAACCAAAACTTCCTACATGGCGTCCCCGGGGCAGGCTTGACTTTCAGCTATTATACATTGCTGCTGGAAAAGCACATTTTCATTTTGGCAGCGATACGGAAGAAACCATTGTTCCAGCTGGCCATATGGTATTGTATCGACCTAAAGAACCTCAAAAATATGAATATTACGCCAACGACCAGACCGAAGTTTTCTGGGTTCACTTTACCGGTAACAATGTTACTAATTTACTACATTCTTATGGATTAACCAATGATAAAAAAGTTTTTTATTGTGGTTTTGATTCCGAATATAAAACTCTTTTCCAATCAATGATAAAAGAATTACAGATGTGTCAGGATGGATACCCTGAAATGCTGGAAATGTATTTACGCCAGATTTTTATAAAGCTACAACGCGATTTTCATTCTTCTATCACTATCACAAGCTCTCGTACTGCTGCTGAAATAGACCGTGTTGTTTCCTACTTTAGTGAACACTATAATGAACAGATCAACATCGATGATTATGCCAAACAGAATTTTGTCAGCACAAGCTGGTTGATCCGCAATTTCAGATTATATACTGGAATTACACCAAAACAATATATTATGAAAAAGAGAATATATAATGCAGAAATTCTTCTGCAAAATCAGCATTATAGCATTAATGAGATTGCTCGTATTGTAGGCTATGACAATCCTTTGTACTTCAGCCGTATTTTTCAAAAAACGAAAGGCATCTCTCCTTCTGAGTATAGAAAAAATGTATAAACCAAAGGGGCTGTCGGGAAATAGCAGTTTTGGTCCCTGATGTGTAAGAAGGAGACAGGTCGGCAGAAATTCAGACTTTTTCAAGGCACTGATTTTCTACGGACTGCCTCCTTCTTTTATAACTATCTGTTTTAGGGCGCAAAACCCCCTTGTTTGGATTTTGAGAAGCGCTCCTTTGTCTAAACTGCTTTCTGCTCCTTTTTCCCTCATATTTTTCGATTTCATGATGCAGAAACCGGTGGTATTTCATGATGTTCCTGCCGATTGCATACAGCATAAACTCTTTATATACTTTTTCCGCTGACCGATAGTTGAACCACCGGAAGTCCTCGTTTTCCTTAATGTCCCCGAAGTGTCCTTCCGTCTGGATCGAGCGTGTCTGGCGTTTCAGGATTCCCGTCTCGCTCTGGATGTTCGCATTGGATTCTTCTTTCAATTCTTCCCATCGTTCATTGACCTTCATGACCTTATTCCGGTCAGGATTCTTTTCCGCATTGTATTTATAAAGGCACCTGGCTTTACGCTCACAGCCGCTGCAGTCCGCACATCCATATACCTCAAACGTCTGGGTATATCCATCCTGTTCTTTGCTTTCTGTCCGGATATGGTGCAGCTCCCTGCCATCATGGCAGATATAGTAATGCTCATCTTCAAAGACAGCGTATGTCATGTTGTAATACTTTCCGATATCTTCTTTGTATGCACGGCTCTTCCGTTTCTCATGATCCTGGAGCTTGATATAGCTCCGGATTCCGTTCTCCTTCAGATGCAGCAGGTTCTTTTCACTGCAGTAGCCGCTTTCGGCAGTAAGCGCCTCCAGTGTATCCCCGAATGCTCTCTGATGCTTTTCCAAAACAGGGATCAATGTGTTATAGTCCGTCCGGTCGCTGCTTACATAACTGTGGACAATAAAATAATTCTCTACTGCGATCTGGACATTGTATGCCGGCTTTAACTGCCCGTTCAGCATATGGTCCTCTTTCATCCGCATAAATGTTGCTTCCAGATCCGTCTTGGAATAGCTGTTACGGTCTTTTCCCATAATCTCAAAACATTCCTTATATTCCATAAGGCGCTTGCCGCATTCTTCCAATTCCTCATAAAGCTTCTGGATCTCCGGCTTATGCTTTCCCATTCCACTGACAAACCCGATCCCTTCGCCTTCTGCTATCCGCATCAGATTTTTCTGCAGTTTTAAGATCTCAAGCGGGGAACAGTTATCGATCTCAATAATGGTATCGTTCGAGATCTTCTTATGCTTTGTCAGCTTCCGCTGCCTGTTTTCTTCTATCACTTTCCTGACCTTTTCCATCCCTTCAATCACGAACATCCGGGCTTCTCCAAGGTCGTATTTCGGTCCATATCTGTTCTCATACAGAAATGCGTTGTACTTTGCGTAAAGGGCGTCTATGGTGTCCAGCAGACCGGCAAGATGATAGTTTATGCTTCTACGCCAGACAAATGTGTATCTGTTTGCGTTCGCTTCAATCTTTGTCCCATCGATGTAGAGTTCTTTCAGCGTAATGAGTCCTTCTTTTTGCAGGCGGCGCATAAACTGATAGTTCAATTCATCCAGGATTTCGCCCGTTAGTTTTTTCCCTTTAAAGTCATAAAAAGCATCCCTCTGGCGCAGGTCCACGATACGGTCAACCGCCCTGACTCCTCGCATATTTGCGTAAGTAACTACAACAGAATACAACATGATTGGGTTATACCCGGTTCTTCCCTTATCTGAATAACAAGCCAGAAGACCTGAAAAATCTAATTTCTCCATTACTTTTTTCAGGGTATAGACTGGATCGTCGTCGGGTAAACTCAATTCGTAGAAACTGAAGTTGATTTTTTGTTGCCCAATTTCAAAAAAGTCGTTATAATAATCTTGTTTAAGCATAGTTCCATTATAACATGGAACGGAGAAAAGATGGTTGTCGTTAGCCATCTTTTTCTTTTTAAAAGATAAATTTCAGGGGCAGATGTGATCCGCATGGATCACATCTGCCCCTGTGTAGAACTATCTATTTCCCGACAGCCCCTGTTTTTGATTACAATCTCTCTAATAATTTCTATGCCCTCCCTCACCGAAAAAACTGCTCACTACGAGAATCGGAGCAGCTCTCAGATCAAGATTCATATCCGAAGGAACTACTTTATAAAAATTCTCCTTATAATTTCCGTCTATCTTTTTTACCAGCATTTTTTGCAGAGAATCAAAAAAGTGATGATTCTCAAACATAGAACCATAGAAAACAATTTGCTGCACATCCAGAAGCTGGATTGAAAATGTAATTGCATTGGCAAAAATCTCCTGTGCATTCCGGATTATTTCTGCCGCACCGCTGTCTCCCGCATATGCAGCATCAACAAACATGGAAAAAGTAACACGCGAAAAATCTCCGCCGACCTTTTCATAAAGCAGCGGTGTCGTCTCTTCTCCAAAATGAGTTCTGAGACTCGCCATCATTCCATCCTGTGATGCAATTGTGTCAAGGCAGCCACGTTTTCCGCAATGACACTTACGTCCATTGGGAACGACTGTAAAATGAGCAATTCCGGCAGCAAGATTCCTGTCGCCTCCATAAAACTGCCCGTTCAAAATGAGCGAGACCCCCATGGTTGCCTCGTTACGTATAAACAGCATATTCTGCAATTGGGAGTCATGCTGCAAAAAAGCATAAGCATTGGCATAGCTGCGTACATTATTTGCCGCAATAACCGGAAAAGAGAACTGCTTCCGAAACATCTTTACAATTGGAACATTTTTCTCTTCCCATATTCCATCACTATCAAGAATAATCCCATTTGCGAAATCAACAACTCCGCAGACTGTAATGCCTATCCCAATAATAAAATTCTCCGAATAACCATAAGAAGCAATCTTCAACTGAATCTGTCTGCCTATTGTCTCCGCAAAATACTCAGGTGTCAGAATTTCCGGGAGTTTAAAAGTCTCTTCATGGATTATCTCACCATGCAGATTAACCACTGTAAATTTTACCAGTCCCTGGCTAAGAGCAAGACCCAAAGCCACATATTTTTCACGGCTGATTTCAACCATTACCTCTCTTCTTCCCACTGCGCCGGCATTCGGAACACTGTTTCCTTCCACAAGAATAGATTCGTTCATCAATTCATTGATAATAACCGTAATAGTTGCCGGTGTCAGTTTCAAACGTGCGGCAATTTGTTTGCGCGACATCGCGCCTGCTTCATGCAACAGCCGCAAAATGGCGCTTCGATTAGATATCTTAATGTCAGTCATATTTGTTCCACACAGCATGCTCTTTAATTCCTCTTTCTTTGCATATTACCCATATTAATTCATCGCATAAATTGCACCATACCATTTAAGTATATAAAAAACTTCCAGAAATTGTCAATGCTATTCCCCTATTCTTTAATTCCCTGAGAAGCTATTCCTGCAACAAAATATTTCTGGAGAACAAAGAAAAATATAATTACCGGTATGGAACAAAGTACGCCGCCTGCCATCAACTGAGGATACTTATTTGCGAAATAGTCGGCAAGGGTGGAAAGCCCGGATACCACCGGCATTTTATCCCTGTCACGAATAACGATCAGCGGCCACATCATATCTTTCCAGGTCGACAGACCGGAAAGTATCGCAAGTGAAACGATCGGAGCCCTCAATACCGGGAGTATAATCGTAGCATAAATCCGAAAATATCCGCAGCCGTCAATCATAGCAGCCTCATCCAGTTCTCTCGGCACGGAAAGAATAAACTGTCTCATCATAAATACTGCAAATACGGAAAAAAGCCTCACAATCCATAAAGCCACCCGTGTATTCGTCAGCCCCACCGCAGCAAGCGTATTATAACGCGGAATGATAAAAATCTGTTCCGGAATCATCATGATCGAAAGCATCAGCATAAACAGAAATTTTTTTCCCGGAAAACGAAGTCTTGCAAATGCATACGCAGCGAGCGAGCCCAGAAACACCTGTGCGAGCAGTGAAATAACAACCGCTAAAATAGAATTCATAAACCATTTTGCTATAGGAAACACTTCCAAAATTTCCGTGTAATTTGTCAAAATCCATTGTTCCGGAAGAATCTGCAGCGGAATTTTTGTTGAATCCTCGAATGTCTTAAAGGAGGTCAGCAGCATCCATAAAAACGGGATCGTCATCACTGCTACTGCAAGAATCAGCACAAAATAAATCAACCATTTACCTTTTTTCATTCACTCAACCTCCGTAAAATACCCACTTTTTCTGCAGTTTGTTCTGAATCAGAGTTACAACCATGATAACTAAAAACAGACATACCGAAATTGCCGATCCATATCCTTCATTAAACTCACCGCGAAAAGTCAGGTCATAATAATAGCGCACTACTGTTCTTGATGCATCAATTGCAGGCGACGCTGTATTATATGTTGTTGACGGAATCAGCATATACACAATTTCAAATTCTTTAAACATCGAAATTACAGCTAGCGTTAAGACAAAATACAAAGTTGGTGTCAGCAATGGCAGTGTAATATAAAAAAATTGTTTGAAGCTATTTGCACCGTCAATTCTTGCCGCTTCATAATAGGTTGTTGAGATATTCTGAAGCCCGGCAAGAATGACAATCACCTGGTATCCGATTGCTCCCCATATAATAACCACCGCACAGGAAATCAGTGTATACTTCTCGTCAGTCAGCCAGGCCACTGTTTCAAGCCCCAACGACTGTAAAATATTATTAACCATTCCGTACCGGGTATTGAGCAGCCACCGCCAAGTCATAGCAATAGCGGAAGGAGCTGTTACCAGGGGAAAGAAAATCAAGGTTCGAAAAATACCTTTTCCGCGAATCTGGCTGTTGAGCATAACCGCCAGTATTGTTGAAATCACAATAACACAGGGTACACAGATCACAACATACCATACTGTATTGCCAAGGGACTGCCAGAAATTATTATCCTGCATAACTTTCGCATAATTTTCCAGCCCCACAAATATTCCGTCTTTCAGTGCTTTCTTATTGGTAAAGCTGATCCAGATATTGTTAAAAAACGCATAAAAATGGAATATCCCCAAACCAAGAAATAACGGAAAAATAAATAAATATCCTGTTGCAATCTCTCTTTTCCGCTTCTGGCTCAGATTAAGTTTTTTCATAGAAATCTCCATTCCGCCGCCTTTTAGTTGGCGGCACAAATAGTAATGAAAGTCATCCAAATCTCCACGTTATTGATAAAATAGTTTTTAAAGAAGCTATGCTACAAAGCACGGGGAGGTGAGTTGTAAAGACTTTCTTCGGTTTTAGACAGCATAATAATCAATGTAAGTTTCATCTTTTCAAGCACAAATAAGTGGCTCTACAAGACCACACAGTAAGAATTGTTTTGACTTCTCTGCTAAATGTGTGATGAAACAGTCAATGGCTTATCAAAAACCAATGTTGTGATGTCTGTATGGAATCTACCGGTAAATACTAGGTTCCTGTTTTTAACCTTTTGGAGGATGAAATCAATGTCACCATCGCTAATCCTAAATGGGTAAAAGCTGTTAAAGGTAACAAGGACGATACAAAAGATTTCAAGTGGATTGGGGATTTATTTCGATTAGGATTGGTTCTAGGAAGTTATATTCCCTGTAAACCAATACGTATCTTGCGTGAGTTCACAAGATACCGCTACAAGTTAACTTCCTGCCGCTCCATCGAAAAGAACAGATATCAGAATGCGCTCACTGTCTGTAATGTTGCATTAGATTCGGTTGTTTCCGATATCTTTGGGAAATCAGCTACGTCTGTTATTAATTACCTGCTCGAACAATTCACCAATTCCGTCAACCACGAAGAAATAGATTCCAGACTTCTCCGTTCCCTTAAGAAGAAGTCGGACAGTGTCATTGAATCCATCGAAGGCTATCAGATGACTGATTCCCAAAAATATCGTATGCGCCTTGTCCGCGCACATATGGATTATATCACATCTACAAGAAATGATATAGACACTATGCTTGATTCTTTGATTACTCCTTACGAAAATGCTGTCCAGTTACTGTGTACCATTCCGGGTGTTGACCGCAACAGTGCAATCACTGTTATCTCCGAAATTGGCACCGATATGACTCCGTTTTCTAATTCTAAACGCTTATACTGTTGGGCGGGATTAACTCCCTGCAACAATGAATCTTCTGGTAAAAAACGAGCCATTATTGCTATCGCACGGATGATTCTCACTGCCATCTACGTACTGATGAAGTATGGAATCCGACCGATTTATACAAGATTGATATGCCTGAACCTCTGAAAGAAAAACAGAAAGAACAGGCTATCAAACAGGCTAAGAAACTACTTACCCGTGAAGGAATCATTTCCGAATCGCAGCTAGCTTCTTAACATTTCAAAACAATATTTTTTCAAAGACTGCCATCAGTCAGCTTGTTAAAGTGCGCCATCTATTGGCTGTCCTCTACTTTCTTTCACAGTATCCTCCTTCCTTTTTATATAGATATTATTTCATAAAACCTTCAATGGCCTTATTCAATTCTTCCAGTACCTGCATATCTCCATTACGAACCGCATCTGCAATACAGTGTTCAATATAATCCTGAAGAATCACTTTTCCTGCATTGTTGACCGCTGATTTGACCGCTGAGAGTTGGACCAAAACCTCCGTGCAGTCACGACCGTCTTCTACCATGCGACGAATGGATTCCAGATGTCCAATCGCTCTGGACAGACGGTTAGACACAGCTTTTGAATTTTGATGCGTATTCGTAAAGCCGGAACTTTTACCGGTGTGTATAACTATCTTATCACCCATCCGTATCTCCTGTCTGAATCTCCGTCAATATATTATAAGCGAAAGCCGCCTGAGCGAGCGGGTGGCTTTCGCCTTAGCAGTCCTGAAATTATTTATTGAGTTCCGCAGTAATCAATTCATTAATTGCGCTTTCCAGATTTGCAAGTCCCTCCTCCGCACTGATCTCACCGTTGAATACCGGAATCAGGTTAGGACTGATCTGTCCGAGACAGGAATAGTTACACAGCGGAACATCCCATACTGTTACAACTTTATCTGCCTCCTCTACATAAACTTCTGCATAGTCATGCGAAGCTTCCCATGCATCAAAGGCGTTGACATTCGTCGGTAAATGCCATTCAATTTTTGCATAAGCATCAAGGGCTTCCTGATTCGTTGTATACCATTTTACAAAATCCCACGCTGCATCGAATTTCGTTGTGCCACTGTTAATTACAATATTATTCATAGTAACAGTATCAATATAATTGGTGCCAGATGTCGGTCCGTTTGGAAAAGCAATATAATCAAGAGTCTCTTTTACAGAAGTTCCCTCAAAAAGGCCGTTTGCTCCTGGGTCAGGACAAATAATAATCATTCCTGCCAGACCAGACAGGAAAAGTGATGCGGCATTGGTTTCCACAAGCGTATCATAATCGGCCTGGGCCCCGCTTTCCACCATCCGCTGTACCATCTCAAGCATCTCAACAGATTCCGGAACATTCAGCGCACATGCAGTAACATCTTCGTTATAAAGTTTTGCGCCATTACATGTCAACAGCAGAAGCGTACCATGAGCCGGTTCATTGATAGCAAGTGCGGATGCAAACTCATTGCCTCCTTCTGCCTTGATTTTAGAATTTAATTCTTCAGCAAGGGCTTCATAATCATTCCAGTTCCAGCCTTCTTTCGGATATTCCACTCCGTATTTATCAAAAACAGCCTTATTGTAGCAGATCGCATAGGAATCCGTATAACATGGAATTCCGTAAAGTGTATCCCCCACATAGTTTTGTTTCAACGGATACTCCATAAATACGCTCAAATCCATCTGATCCTCGGTAACCTTATCCTGCAATTCTGCCAACATGCCGGCATTTCCCCAGAGGCGTGTCTGCAATCCGGCCCAAAGGACATCCGGTCCTTCCTCAGTACCAAGAACTTCATTCATTAATGTGCCGTATTCCGACAACGGAGTCACCTGAAGGGTAACGTGTACCTGATTTTGGGAAGCATTATACAGGTCAACCATTTCCTGCATTTCTGTTTCCATACCCCATGTAGCATAAGTAATTTCCACAGTACCATCTTCTGAACTGCTATCGCCGCTTTCCTCGGATTTCTCTGCATTTTCAGCAGTTGTGTCTCCACCTGATTGATCGGAACCGCCACAGGCTGCAAGCGAAAAAATCAATACCAGCGTCAGCATTATAGATAAAATCTTTTTCATTCTTAATTCTCCTTTCGTGTCTTATCAAAATCATATTCTCAATAAAATGCGATATCCGGTTCTTCCTCTTCTTCTTTCTGATGAATAACTTTCGGATCAATCGCTTTCCCATCTACAACATTCCATCCCAGAAGTGCTTCCGGCGGGTCCACCAGTTTCATCTTCAATGCACCGGTTGGACATGTTTCCACACAGCATCCGCATCCCATACACGTAGATTCATTAACAAACAAAGCCTCATCACCATAATCACGGATGAATTTTTTGTGAATGGCATCAAACATACATCGCTTTTTATAACACAAACCGCAGTCAATACATTTCTCCGGATTCAAAACTGCACGGAATCTGGATTTGTTGTATATTTCCCGATAATGATATTTTCCCCCGGTTGCTGTGATATGGCGCAGGCCAGAGCAGGTGTTGACATTACAGTTGCATAATATAGTGCCAATATCTTTCAAATCCAAAGTATGAGCGACTATATGCATAGATGGAATCTTCTTTCCTGCTTTCTGTATGTAATCGAACATTTCCTCAAAGGATATTTCTTTTCCCAAATTATGTGCTATCATAAAATCTGCTGTTTCATCTGCGGAAATGCATACATGATCGTCCTGTCCGTATTCAGGATAACGAGTCCGGCAGGCACACTGGTTTTGTGTAAGCTTTTTCTTGCTTTTGAGAATTTCTTTGTAATTCTCTACCGGAAGAAGTTCCGGACAATCCTTTACCGAATCATATCTCGGACAAATCTGACTCAATCCATGAATACCCTCTTTCATAAGATCATGCATGGTTTCCTCGATACAGGGAGCAAAATCATACTCGTGGAACATGGCCACGCCTTTATAATAGGCGAAACCATTTTTCTCCATCCAGTCGGGGTTATTCTGCAGATCCGCCCACAGAGCGCCGCCGGGCGTCACAATCGGCTCGCCCGTAGTTTTATTATAGAAAATATCTCCGCTGAAATAGCGTTCCTCCAGCTGTTTTTGTACATACTCCTTGTCCATACCAAGCTTCCGGATAAAGGTGTCAGACACCATATGATCCCCAAGATCCGGTGTCCAGTCAGGATCCGGAAGGGCCATAAGAATTTTGGCACATTCCGCACTCATCTTATGTGCAAGAAGCCACGGCATATAGCGCGGATTCTCAATGCGCGGTTCGATTTTACGGGCCAGATCCATAAAAATCGGATCTATTTCTTTGTTAAAAATCGCATTAACTTCATTGAGTAGCTCCGGTGTTGTATTTGTATAATCCAGCATTTTATCGGTCCTCCTTCCACGTATTTTCTAAAGGCTGCTGATGATACCCCTGCAGACTCTCCGGCGGATCAACCAGTTTCATAGACAGCGCACCGGTCGGACATGTCAGTACGCAGCTTCCGCATCCCATACACTGCGTCTCATTAACCCATCTTCCATGGATACCTTTCTCAATATAATATTTAAACTGAATGGCATTGAACATACATCGCTTTTTAGAACACAATCCACAATTAATGCATTTTTCAACATCAATATGGGCTCTGAATCGGGATTTGGTATAATAATCCCAGGGCTTCAAACTGCTTCCGTAATCATGCATATTGGAAAGAACGCCGCAGTCAGTCACAGTGCAGTTACATAAAACATTGGATCTCGATACAATATTTGTATTCGTCTCATCCATCATATCGTTATTACGTGCAACATGTACAAATGCCTGTTTCTTTGCAGCTTTCTGTATAACCTCAAACACTTCTTTCCATGAATACTGACGAGAAAGACCCATATCAATCAAAAGCTTCGCCGCATCATCCGCTTCCACGCATACGAACATATCATCTCCCGTCTCAGGGTGGCGGAAGCGGCAGGGACACTCCATAACTGTCAGCATCTCACATGACTGTAAAATTTTCTTATAATTTTCAATTGGAAGTAATTCCGGAAAATCCTTTACAGATTCATAATGAGGAACGATTCTTCCCCCTGAAGGATTTACCCAGTCAGGATTTCCGACTTTGGCTGCTTTCGTCTCAGCCTCCATCCGCGGAGCCAGTTCATCTTCCAAAAACAACTGGAGTACAATATAATACGCATGTCCATTGCGCTCCCTCCACACCGGGCTGTGCTGTAAATCCATCCACTGCACCGGATCCGGACGAATGACCGGCCCCTGTTCGGGATCTGACATTACATCTGCACTAAAAAATCGATCCATAATCTGTGCATCAATCTCATATTTGTCCATTCCAAGCTTCTCTGCAAAGCTTTTCGAAACTTTTAACTCGCCAACTTCCGGTGTCCAATCCTTATCCGGAAGTGCGTCAATCACCCGTGCCTCCTCCGGTGACATCTTGTGCGCCAACATCCAAGGCAGATAACGTGATTTTGGATGATCATTCAGTATTTTTTCTGCGACTGAAAAATACACTTCATCCAGATTTTTCTGCAATATTTGATTTACCTGCTCCTTAAGTTCCTGCTCCATACTTCATTCCCCTTTCAATTTTTTCATTTTCAGCCATCGTCTTTTTTATCGTCTCCTCTCCTTTTACTGACGACCCATATACCAGATGTAACCTTAAATCCGGCATACAATTCCCATCCAATACATTTATCTCTGACTTTTAATTAATTAGAAATATTAATTTATTATGTATTTAAAAAGCAGATTCTCATCTGCACTCCATATAACGGTAATTACTCTTTTCTTATTTAATTAATATCTCTAATTAATTTATTTTATGATAGCATAAAAAGATTAAACTGTCAATACATGTTATTCGCACGAACCCTACATAACTCACTTTATTCAGAATTGTCCATTTCCCGATCGCTCCTTTGCAACTTTTGTCTATTTATTTTTTCATTTTGGCACGAAATACGCTCTTTCTCATTTTATAATGGCATCGTAAACAGAAAGGAGATGAACTTCCATGAGAAACAAATTCCACAACTATATTGAAAATATACTCAGCTTTTATTCAACCTTCTTCACAAAGGGATATTACCGTTTTTAAGTACCATTCTATACATAACGATTGCAATGCCACAAAGCGTAATGCCAAAACTATTAAATCCATTTCTGAAAGAAATAATATTAGTCTTAATTATGTTAGAGATGAGGTTGAAGGAATGCTTTATTCAGCATATTCGGTTATTTTAGGTGGAGATTGCAAGCTTTCTGATAAGGGTTTTACAGATATAGATATTTTACTAAACGAAAATGACGAACAATTCTTCTAGATACCCAAATAATCAATTTATTAAATGAGTATGTAGAATTTATTATAAACGATGTCGATATAATGTCTGATTGCATAAGATCATCACTAATCGATAACTCATGGCCGAGAAACAAAACTAAGCAACGTTATAGAAAAATAATTTGCAGATGCCTGTTTTGCTTCGTCTAAATTCATCTGAAAACATGAAGTGTTATAAATTATGATCCTCTTTACACTTTTCCTTGCATCAGCTCATAAGATATGTTATATTATGCGTAGAAAGAGGGAAAGCCAGAGAAGCGGCTTACCCGAATGAATTAAGTAACTGTTTTATCAACAGCCGTCATTATTCGCAGTAATGGCGGCTATTTTCGTTTTCCCTTGAAAATCGTGTAGCACAATCCAACAAGGGCGCAAATGAATATTCCAATCTGAATTAAGTCAGAGTATGTAACATACATTGGCAACGCCCTCCTTTCTTTCGTCTGGAGGGTTGGTCTACGCTTTGCTCCGGTCGTTGCTAAACAAGCCCCACCGGGGCTTAGCAACCCTCCGAAAAAGAGGGTAAGCCGCCCGGCTCTCTGGTTTCCCATGTGCGAAGTATATCATAACTTATTAAATCAGACAACGATAAATCGACAAAATCCCCTTAGATTACTCTAAGAGGATTTGCTTATTTCGAGATATTTTTCTATAAAAGTGCGCCAAAAGGTGTGTCAGTCTTTTATTTCATATCAGAGAATTGTTTCGGAACCCCTATAAAATAAGCATTCTTTGGATTATTTCTCATCCACCACCTGAAAAATAAAAAACTTCAGATAATAACTTTCATCCGCCGCCCACAAAATCGGATGATCCGGTGCCTGTGTACGGAATTCCACCTGACGGAGTCTCTTATGTGTTGCCTTGGCAGCCTCTTTCACAGTCTTTGCGAGAAGCTCCTGCGTCATAAAATGAGAGCACGAACAAGTGGCAAGATACCCGCCATCTTTCACTAACTTTAATCCTTTCATGTTAATTTCACGATAACCTTTGATTGCATTTTTTGTCGCCTCGCGGGATTTTGTGAACGCTGGTGGATCCAGAATGACTACATCATATTTTTCTCCTGCCTGTGCGAGTTTTGGAAGTTCATCCAAAACATTTGCCTGACGGAAATGTACGTTGTTTTCCAGATGGTTCAATCTCGCATTCGCCTCTGCCTGGCTCACTGCATATTCGGAAATGTCAAGTCCGGTGACATCTACAGCCCCGGCGATTCCTGCATTCAGTGCGAACGTTCCCATATGTGTAAAACAGTCTAAAACTTTCTTGCCTTTGCAGATACGCTGCATGGCTAGACGATTATATTTCTGGTCGAGGAAAAATCCTGTTTTCTGGCCATTCGCGACATCGACCATATAATGAACACCGTTTTCCACGATCTCCACATTCGTGTCAAACGCATCCCCGATGAAGCCTTTCACTTTGGAAAGCCCCTCTTTCGTTCGCTCATTTGCATCGCTCCGCTCGTACACGCCGCGGATTTTGATACCGTCCTCTGCCAGAATTTCTTTTAAAAAGTTCACGATTATTTCCTTGAACTGCTCCATGCCAAGTGCCAGACACTCGACCACGAGCACATCCTCATATTTATCGATCACTAAGCCCGGCAAAAAATCAGCCTCACCGAAAATAATACGGCAGGAAGAAGTATCTACGGTTGTCTTGCGGTACTCCCATGCATTTTTCACACGCATTTTCAAAAATGCTTCATCAATCTCCTGGTCCGGTTTTCTCGTCATCATGCGGATACGGATTTTCGAGTTCTGGTTGATAAATCCTTTTCCCATCGGATACCCGTCAAAATCATGTACAGTCACGACTTCTCCGTTTTTGAACCGTCCTGTAATGGTGTCTATCTCATTGTCAAAAATCCACGCACCGCCCGCTTTGATGGTACGTCCTTCCCCTTTTTTCAATGTCACAATTGCACTCATATCTGCTCTCCTTATTTAAAATCTTTCTCTCACTGTTTTTTCTGTCATTTCCACTCTATCGGCATATTTTAGCATGGTTTTCTGCGGTTCACAAGATTTATGATGGCTCCGTCTGATTTTCTTTGTAATTTACGCTTGTAGTTTTATAAAAAAGTATTTCTCTTCTTGCAAAATATCTCCTGACTTACGATAATAAAGACAGGGAATGCTTTTTCGTGCTGTTTCACGAATTTGCTGATCTTCCATGATAAAACACTGGATCATTCTGATTTTGAAAGGTAAGACTCTTATGATAAAAATAAGTTTATGCATGATCGTAAAAAATGAAGCTGCCATCCTGTCCAGATGTCTCGACTCTGTCTGCGACCTGATGGACGAGATTATTATTGTGGATACCGGCTCCACCGACGATACAAAGGCTGTAGCAGCAAAATACACTGACCGGATTTACGATTTCGCATGGAACAATGATTTTTCTGCTGCAAGAAATTTTTCTTTTTCCCTCGCAAATATGGATTATATTTACGCACCGGATGCAGATGAGATACTGGACGAGGAAAATCGCAAAAGATTTCTTTTGTTAAAGGAAGCCCTTCTGCCGGAAATTGAGATCGTACAGATGAAATACCGCACCGTCTCCGAATTTAACACCGTTTTGAATGCAAGAACCGAGTACCGGCCAAAATTGTTTAAACGTGTCCGGGAATTTGAGTGGATCGATCCGATCCACGAGACGATCCGCCTCACACCGGTTGTATTTGACAGTGACATTGAGATTTTGCACATGCCGCAGTCCATGCACCACAAACGGGATTTTTCCATTTTTGTGGACGCCTTCAACAGAGAGGGGACATTTTCTGCCAAGCTTCGCAACATGTATGCAAAAGAATTATTGAAAACAGGGGATGAAAAAGATTTTGCGGAGGCACTTCCGATTTTCCGCCTGATATATGATTCCGGCACAGACACCGACGCACAGAAAGAAGCCGCCTGTGTGCTCGCACACGCCTACCGGATTGCCGGGGACATCAACCGCTTTTTCCAGATGACACTGCGGGATATGCTGTCAACACCATGCGCCGAAATTTGTCTTGAACTTGGAGCTTATTTTGAGGAAGCCGAAGATTATGAGGAAGCTTCCCTCTGGTATTATAATGCTGCGCATGAGACTTCCAGCATTTTAGATGTACACACGGGCGGCGATCTGCCGCTTCAGGGATTGATCCGCTGTTATGAGATAATGCTTGCAGCTTTGCCGGAGGATGATCCGTTTGCCGCACTTACCGCAAATCAATATGAAGAGGCTCTCGCCGATGCCAGGGAAGCACTCGCCAACTGGGATGTGCCGGAAGAATTATAATTCCTTGCGGAGTGTTTTACTCCAGTCTGCCACAGCGTCCGTTTGTGGCAAGAACAGAACATTTCTGCCCCAGAGTGACTGCGCCGCCCTCGACCGTTGTGACAACGCCACCGGCTTCTTCCACGATCAGCGCTCCCGCCGCAAAGTCCCACGGACTCAGGCGCAGTTCAAAGTATAATTCTGCGCGCCCTGCTGCTATGCTGCACAGATCGATTGCTGCGGAGCCGCTTCTCCGCACATCCAGCGCTTTCTTAAAGTATGCGTAAGCCATCTGAAATGATTTTTTGCTCAGTTCTTCGTAATACGGTGCTGTGCCAAATAATACAATGCCCTCAGAGAGCGGATTTCTGGAAACATGAATCGGTCTTCCGTTTAAAAATGCACCCTTTCCACGTTCTGCCGTGAACATTTCATCCAGATACGGATTGTATACAACACCTATATATTTTTCACCGTCTTTTGCCAGTCCTACTGAAATCGCACTCACATGATAGTCTTTGATAAAATTTGTCGTTCCGTCAATCGGATCCACAATAAATGCAAATCCTTTTTTGATCGATACGTGCACGTCATCTTCTTCCCCGACAAACACTGCCTCCGGAAGTATTTCAAGCAGCTTTTTCCGAAGGGTTTCCTGTACCTTTTTGTCATAGACTGTCACAAAATTAGCGTGTCCTTCCTTCGTCTCCACCATATCGGCAGTCCGCACTGCGTCCAGCATGATTTTTCCACATTCACGCACTGCATCCGCAATTTTTTCCACAAGTGTGCGGTTCAATTTGTATAAAACCTGTGTTTCACGTTCCAGCCACGGAATTTCCGGTGCAAATGTGACCTGCTCTTTTATTTTCTGATCCATCTGTGCGATATATGCTTTCTGTAAAAAGTCATGCATCTTCTTCTGCTCTCTTTTTAATAAGGAAAGATTGCTCTGATATGCCTCCTCCACAGTCACAAAAGTTCCATGGAATCCCAGTTTTTCCTCGTAATCGTCCTGCACTCCCGGCGCTCTTTTATCGCTCATCAGCCAGCACTCGTAATAACAGGATTTCATCTGAAAATAACTTTCCGGATCCTCAGTATCAATGTTCTGCTCAAATGTTTCCCCGATTTTCACCCCGATATGGATATCTGTGTATCCTGTCTCCTCCGTGATCTCCCGAAGCAATGTTTCTTTTTCCGTCTCCCCCTCTTCCATGCCGCCACCCGGGAATTTGTAATCACCGCGGTTGGTCTGTACCATAAGGATTTTATTCTGATAATGGATCACGCCGCGGACTGCGGTTCTTTGATTGATATGTACCGGTGTTTGCGGCAGTTCGTCCGTGATAAACTGTAATTGAAACTGCATATTGCTGTCCCCCTTCTGTAAACGCATATGTTTTGATGTTAAAAGCTTAAATGTATTTGCATAAAAAATCAAGATGCCTCGTCTTAAGCCCTTGTAAAACATCTCATAAAGTGTTAAAATATTAATTGATAATTTTTTAACAAACATTGCCTGTGTTTTTTATTTACTGAAAATGAAACACAGCATACATTTCATTCCAAATTTAGGGGAGGTATTTACAATGGATTACTCACAGGAATACAAACAGAAACTTGTTTCCGCAGATGAAGCTGTAAAATTAATCAAATCCGGTGACTGGGTTGATTATGGATGGTGCAATGGTACGGTTGACGTTTTGGATCAGGCACTGGCAAAACGTACCGATGAACTTAAAAATGTAAATTTACGCGGTGGTATTTTATTAAAACCGCTTGCTGTTTTTGCCCGCGAGGACGCCGGTGAACATTTCACATGGAACTCCTGGCATATGTCCGGTATCGAACGAAAACTGATTGCCCGCGGATGTGCTTACTATTCTCCGATCCGCTACTCCGAACTGCCTCGTTATTACCGTGAATCCTCATGTCCGGACGATGTTGCAATGATCATGGTTGCGCCGATGGATAAACACGGTTACTTCAACTTCGGTCCAAACGCATCCCATCTCGGTGCAATGTGTGAGACTGCCAAACATGTCATCGTGGAAGTCAACGAAAATATGCCACGCTGCCTCGGCGGTACAGAATGCGGCATTCATATTTCCGATGTCACATATATTGTGGAAGGAAACAATGCTCCGATCGGCGAACTTGGTGCAGGCGGTCCTGCCACTGATGTTGATAAAAAAGTTGCCCAGCTTATCGTAGACCAGATTCCAAACGGTGCATGTTTGCAGCTCGGTATCGGCGGCATGCCAAATGCAGTCGGTTCCCTGATCGCAGAATCTGACTTAAAAGATCTTGGTGTCCACACTGAAATGTATGTAGACGCTTTTGTTGATATTGCAAGAGCCGGAAAGATCAACGGTTCCAAGAAAAACATCGACCGTTTCCGCCAGGTTTACGGTTTTGGTGCCGGCACAAAGAAAATGTATGATTACCTTGATGAAAACCCAGAACTTATGAGTGCTCCGGTAAGCTACACCAACGATATCCGTTCCATCGCAGCCCTGGATAATTTTATTTCCATTAACAACTGCGTAGATATCGACCTCTTCGGACAGATCAGTTCTGAATCTTCCGGTATCAAACAGATCAGTGGTGCCGGCGGACAGCTTGACTTTGTTTTAGGTGCTTATCTCTCAAATGGTGGTAAGAGCTTTATCTGCTGCTCCTCTACATTTACTGATAAACAGGGCGTTATGCATTCCCGTATCCGCCCGACTTTAGCAGAAGGTTCTATCGTAACCGATACACGTGCCAACACACATTATGTTGTAACCGAGTATGGTATGGTAAATCTGAAAGGACTTTCCTCCTGGCAGAAAGCTGAGGCCTTGATCTCTGTTGCTCATCCTGATTTCCGTGATGAACTGATCGCTGAGGCTGAGAAAATGCATATCTGGAGACGGTCGAATAAATAGTTGACCGGAGTTTCACTTAGGAACTGCCGCTTGCAGGTGGTGTTACGGATTTTCGCAGGTTGTGTTAATTGCATGCCAATAAAGTGTATAGAAATATAAAAAATAGAACTGTTTGTTTTCAGGAGCGCTTCCGCTTGTTGTCGCTGGCAGCGGTACTAAGAAAGCATCCATCGTGATTTCAAAATCCAATTACATTGGCTTTTGAAATCGCAATGTCTGCTTTCTAAGGACCGGCCGCTCCCAAAATCCTGAAAACAAATCAGTTCTATTTTTTATTTGTCCCAGACTGTGCAGCATGCAATATCCAGGTTGTGAAAATCCGTCAATCCAAGCTACGAGCGGCAGAAATCAAAGGTTAAACTTTGAGAGATATGCCCCTTACAATCGACGAATCACAAGACATTGAAAATACCTACATCTTGCCGTTACCTTCATAGGCATTCATCCCATAACCGAGAGTTCCATAACGTAAATTGCAGATTTTGTGGTGCATTCACAGCGTAAATTGGGCATGTATAAGCGCCCTTTCACAAGTCATTTGTAACGTAAATGAAAGAAAAACAGTATAAACAAATATTATTTTCTTTGTGAGCTATGGAGATAGGATTCTAACAATCTTGGGAAGCACTGCTTCTCAAGATTGTTGCTCAGAAGCCTATCGGAATGTCCAGCGAACAGAAACATAATATTTCGTTTATACCGTTTTTCTTTTTCATTACATGTAAAATTCTGACTTGTGAGAGGGCACTTATATCTGCCCCTCACAACCTGTAAAAGCACTGCAGAATCTGCGACACTACGTCCGTTAAATTCCGGTTATAGCGTCCCAGCCATTCGTTCCCGGATTGCAACTCCGGTCGGAGTTCCGGCAAGCCCTCCTTTTCCGGTTTCGCGGATATCCTCGCTCATGCTGCGTCCAATCGCACGCATTGCATCTATCACTTCATCCGGCGGGATTTTACTTGTGATTCCAGCCATGACCATATCCGACGAAGTCATTGCATTGACCGCTCCCATCACATTGCGTTTCACACATGGCACTTCGACCAGACCTGCCACGGGATCACAGGCAAGTCCAAGCAGATTTTTCAATGCCAGGGCTGCCGCATGGGAAATCTGCTCGGCATCTCCACCCATAAGGTATGCCACTCCTCCAGCCGCCATCGCCGAAGCCGAGCCGATCTCAGCCTGACAACCTCCGGCTGCCCCGGCGAGAAACGCCCTGTTTGCGATCACGCCGCCGATTCCTGCCGCCACATAAAGGGCTTCCACCATTTTTTCTTCGGAAAAATGTTTTTCCTCTTCTAATGTGAGAAAAACTGCCGGAACAACACCGCAGGAGCCCGCAGTCGGTGCCGCAACGATCCGTTTCATGCAGGCATTGGATTCACCTGTCTTTAAAGCTTTTTCCATCACTTTTCCAATAAATTTTCCACAGAGCAAAGTTCCTGCTTCTCTTGCCGCATGCATTTTTTCCCCGTCTGTTCCCACCAGACCGCTTGCAGACTTCAGCTTTCCATCATAATTGTCATCTGCCTCACGCATTGCCTGATACATGCCCCGCATCTGCTCAAAGGCTTCTCCCTCGCTGATTCCCTGCTCCCTGCAATCATCTTCCTGCACGATTTTCCAGAAGGGCTTTCCTTCTTTTGTTGTCATTTCGCATATTTCTTCTAAGGACTTATACATTTTTCTCTCCCTACAGTAAACTCAGATATGTTACTTTTAAAATTCCTTCCATCCGTTCTAACCACTTGAGTGCATCCGCCGGAATTTCCTGATCGCACTCGATGACCATAACTGCATTTCCACCGCGGCTTGCACGGTATAACTGCATCGTTGCGATGTTGACCGATTTGTGGGCAAGCATGGATGTTACCTCTGTAACATGCCCCGGCTGGTCAATATTATGCACGATCAGTGTCGGATAATCTCCACTGAAATTTGCTGTCAGACCATCGATCTCACAGATTTCAATACGTCCGCCTCCGATAGATGCCGCGATTACCTCCAGCGTTCTTCCTGATTCGCCTGTAAGTTCCAGTTTGACAGAGTTTGGATGCACATCCCCAAGATCGATCCCGGACAGTGTGAACTGCAATCCCTCACGCTCTGCGATCTCAAAGCTGTGCGGAATCGCCGGGTCATCCACCTGCATTCCCAGAAGTCCTGCCACAACCGCCTTATCCGTTCCATGTCCTTTTCCTGTTGCCAGAAATGATCCGTGAAAAAAGATATCTGCCCTTACCACTTTTTCTGCAAGCAGTTTGTGACAGACTCGTCCGATTTTTACTGCTCCCGCTGTATGGGAGCTGGACGGTCCAACCATGACCGGTCCAATAATATCTAATAAATTCATAATCCTCCTTGTTTTGCGAAGCAAAATGTTATTTCACTTTGTGAAATTTGACCCTCTGGTGAGCAGAGGATTTGGTCTCCTTGTTTTGCGAAGCAAAAAACAGGGTATACCAAATCTGATATACCCCATCGTATAGTTTTTGTTGATGAAACATTTTTATTCTGATGTAGAAATTATATCTGCTTTATATAGGAAATGCAAGCGTTACTGCTCACCCAGCAGTAAAACACTTGCTGTTTTGCTGCGTAAGAAAGTGATTTAGGAATGAACAGTAACAGCAATAACTAACGTTTTTCTATTGATTCTGTCAAAGATAAATGTCATAATATAATCTATACTATAATAGTATAAAAGTACGGAATCATTACCTTATAATATAGAAGTGGTAAAGGCAGACTCTGTTCTGACAAACACGCCGCTTCCGGGGAGAAGATGAAATGCAGATAAAATGTGAATACTGTGGTTCCATGATTGAAGAAACTGCAGATAAATGTCCATTTTGCGGGGCAACAAACAATGCCGTCAAACGAACCACCGACAAAACACCAAAAACAATTGCCGAATTACAGCAGTGGTATCAGGACAGACACCTGCCGCCGTATGAGACAACAAGATTTTTTATTGGCATCAATTATAAGAAACCAAAAGCATTTGGTATTTATCAGGATGGCGACCAGTTCATTGTATACAAAAACAAGGCAAACGGCGAACGTGCCATCCGCTATCAGGGCACGGATGAAGCTTATGCTGTCAATGAACTTTATCTGAAATTAAAATCTGAGATTTTAAATCAGAAGGCAAATAACCAGACAAGAAAGCAACAGCAGACACTCACGCGAGAGCAGAAGAAAGAAAAGCGGAAAAACATACTCATCACTTTTGCGATCTTTTTTGCCGGCTTTGTGGGGCTGATCTCCATTGCCATTATCGATATGCTTGCCAAAGGATTCGGAGCTTCCCTGTTCTGGTCTGTTTTTCTTGCAATCGGACTGACAATCGCAAGTTTAATTCTGGCTGGTAAATTTGGTGACCGTGTTCCTCTCCTGCAAAAATTTCATGATAACGTAATTGGGGAAAAGTCGTCCGGTCGCGCATTTTTACTGACTTATGTTGTGATTTATGTCATTTCCTTCTGTTTATTATTTGCACCGCTCCACGCTTATTACAATGTCAGCTATTATCGCTATAACGACACCATTTACGCCAACACACGCCATAGCTGGTATGAGTACGAAGACTACGGTTACGGTGGCGATTATGAAAAAGTCAGTAAATCCTCGATTCCGGACGACGTCTTAGCAAATAAAACTGACTATCAGTTCAACTACAATGATGATAGCGAATGGACTTCCTCTTTTACGGAATTTGAGGACAGCAGTTACTATGACGAGCATTATACTTCTGATTCAGATTCTGACAGCAGTTATGACTGGGATTCCGGAGACAGCTGGGATTCTGGAACAACAGACTGGGATAGTGACTGGTAACTATAGAATACAAAGGAGTACATATGGAACATACACACATCGCCAAGGACGGTACTGTTTATACACACACGCATGAGGAAGCACACGAACACGGTCACTCACATTCCCACCCACACCATCACGAAAACACAAAGGCAGTTTTAAACCGTATGAACCGTGCGATCGGGCATATGGAAGCCGTTAAGACCATGATCGAGGACGGAAGGGACTGCAGTGAAGTCCTGATCCAGATTGCGGCAGTGCGGTCAGCAATTAACAATATCGGTAAAATCATTCTGGAAGATCACATTAACCACTGTCTGGTAGATGCGATTGAAACAGGTGATGATCAGGTATTAAAAGACTTAAACGAGGCTATTAACAAGTTTGTGAAATAGCCTCCTGTGCTATATGTTCTCATTTAGTCATAGTTTGTTCATTTTTTATTCATATTTTATAGAAAATCCTGAAATCTTCCTTCTTTTTTATTTATCTTTCCAATTGTTTTTTTTCCTCATAAGCGATATATTCTTTTAGTATCAAAAATAATTTTTTTACTGTAATTTTACATGTGTTTTACTTAGACAATAAAAGAGCTTTTAAAACTCTTTTTCATTGCAGATTATCATAACTGCTGATAAATGTAACGCACCTGTATTTTTTTTGCAAAAGCGATTGCAAAAAGCTCAGATGCAGACAGGAAAATCAATTTTTTGTATTTTCCTGTGCCAAAAAGGAGGGTATATGAAACAGAAATTCAAGTCAGTCAAAGAAAAAATGAATAAATTATTCCAGAAATTTGCACCGGTAAAGGAAAAAGCAGAAGTTTTTCTTTCCAAATTACCAAAAAGGAAACCACACAGTGAGAAATATTATAAGAGAATTGCATTTTTCAATAGATATTCCCTTATTTTCCACTTTATTTTAGCATGCTTTATTACTTTTACCGTAGAAGTGATCTCCAGAAGAGACTTTTTCTCTGCTGTTTCCTTCGTAGGCAATCATACATGGGCTTACCTTTACAATGCCTTTATTGTATTTGCTTCCTTATCAATTGTTTACCTGTTTAAGACAAGAGCACAGCTTCGTGTTCTGATCACCGGACTCTGGATTTTCCTCGGAACAGTCAACGGAATCATCCTTTCCAACCGTGTAACTCCATTCAGCTACACCGATTTTAAAATGCTTCCAGACCTGTTTGCAATGCAGAACACCAATTATTTTACTGCGGAAGAGGCTACCGTTGTAGTAGCTGTGGTTGCTTCTTTCATTATATTTCTGGTTCTCTTCTTTATCAAAGGACCGAAGTATCAGGGAAAACGCCACGTTGTATTTTCCCCACTTGCGATCGTTGCACTGTTAGTTGTCGGTATTCCAATTACAACACAGGCTGCACAGAGTTCTAATATTATTGCCTCTTACTTTGCAAATATTGCACAGGGTTACTCTGATTACGGATTTGTTTATGGTTTCTCTACAAGCGTTGTCGGTCGTGGAATGGATAAACCGGATGATTACTCCAAAGAAACCATTGACGCTATCGAAACTTTAGTGGACTCTTCCAAAGAAGAAACAACTGTTTCTGCTGGCAAAGAGCCAAATATTATCTGTATTTTGCTGGAATCCTTTATCGATCCATATGATGTGAATTTCCTTCAGATGTCAGAAGATCCGATTCCAACATTCCACAGTTTAGAGCAGAACTTCACCACCGGTTATCTTACCGTACCTGTTGTCGGAGCCGGAACTGCCAATACAGAATTTGAAGTTTTAACCGGTATGAGCATGCAGTACTTTGGTACCGGCGAGTATCCTTACAAAACAATTTTAAAACAGTCTGACTGCCCAAGCGTTGAAAGTATTGCATCTGTCCTTTCCTCTATTGGTTATGGCACACATGTCGTACATAACAACACTGCTACTTTCTACAGCAGAAACAATGCGTTTTCAAAAATGGGATTTGATACATTTACAAGTAAAGAGTTAATGAACATTACCGAGTACACACCAAGTGGAAGCTGGCCAACCGATAAAGTTCTTGTAAATGAGACGGTAAAAGCTATGGATGCAACCGAAAATCAGTCCGACTTTGTATACACGATCACGGTTGGTTCCCACGGCGATTACCCTGCTGAAAAGATTATTGAGAACCCGGAGATCACTGTAACCGGAGCTGCCGATGAAGCCTCCAATAATCAGTGGGAATATTATGTAAACATGATCCACAACACAGATAACTTTATTGCAAACCTCATTGATGCAGTCAACCGCCGCGGTGAGGATACCATTATTGTTATGTTTGGCGATCACCTTCCTACGATGGGTCTTGAAGATTCCGATATGAAATCCGGTGATATTTTCAAGACAAAATATGCAACCTGGAATAACTTCGGTCTTCCAAAACAGGACGCTGATCTGACTGCTTACCAGTTATTAGCACACATTACCGGTCAGATGGGTATCCATGAAGGCACCATGTTTACTTACACACAGACACAGGCAGATTCCTCCACTTACCAGAATGGTCTTGACAATCTCCAGTATGACCTTCTCTACGGTGAGAGATATGCTTACAACGGCGAGGATTTATATCCGGCAACGGATCTTGTCATGGACGTGGAAGACGTCAATGTAACATCCGTCCGTAAAAATGTATTGAATAATACCTTAGCAGTTTACGGTTCCAACTTTACAAAGAATGCCAAGATTTTTGTAAACGGTGAGAAGGTTCCTACCACTTACCTTACCTCCGGAATCCTGACAACTTCTCTGGATAATGTTTCCGATGGCGATGTGATTTCCGTAAGTATCACCGGTTCCCAGGGCATTATCTTACGTGCGAGCACGGATGAAGTTGTTTATGAAGATCCTGATGTGATCACAACTGAAACCGAAGAACCTACCGAGGTAAACGAGACAGAGTCCTCCGAAACCCGAACTACTGAAACAGAAACTTCTGGTACAGGAAACTCTGAGACTGTAAACTCTCAGGAAAATAATTAATCATACAAAAAATCCCGGATGTGCGACATTATGTACATCCGGGATTTTTTGTAAAGTGATAAAAATGCAATTTTATAAAAGTATGGGTTATACTGATGAATCAATTCGCCGTATGCATGACTGTCCCCATGAATTGCTTTATAAACTAAAGAATACTCTTCTTTTTTCATCTTTCACCCACCTTTCATATATTAGATACACAACCCGGGGATGAGGTTTCAAAAACTTTTTTGTATAATGTAAAAACACCAGATTCATTTAAATAAAAATAAATCTGGTGTTTTTCATGTTGTCTATAGCTTTTTCTCGGCATTTCAGAAGAAAATCCGGGGATTATGAATTGACGACTTTTATATGTAAGAATGATCGATTTTCGTCACCACGTAATAGTTATCACCGAAATGCTCATGCACAGACTGGAGCACTTCTGTGAGCAGTTCCTCGTCCGTCAGACGGAATCCAAATGGCGCGAGAATGTCAAAAATGAGGTTCGTATGTGTCCCACCACTCACCATTCTGAAATCGTGAATGGACAAATCTTCATCAATTGCCTTGATCAGAGATACCATAGCTGCTTTCGTCTCACTCACATGCTCATCCGAAGTCACGACCGGATCCATGTGGATCGTTGCCTCACAGCCAAGTGTCTCGCGCAGTTCATTCTCAATATTGTCTATCACATCATGCAGTTCCAAAATATTTCCCTCTGCCGGAACTTCTGCATGCAATGAGATCATCTGTCTGCCCGGACCGTAATCGTGGACGATCAGATCATGCATTCCGCATACTTCCGAATGTGACATTACGATCTCATCTATTTTTTCTACAAATTCATGTGCCGGCGGCTGTCCAAGCAATGGATTTAATGTCTCTCTGGCAGCGTCAAAACCTGCATAACCGACTAATAAGCCCACAACCAGACCGCAGTAGCCATCAATTTTAATTCCTGTAAAATGGGTGAATATGGATGCCAGAAGCACAACCGTTGTCGCTGCGGTATCACTTAAACTGTCTGTGGCAACCGCTTTCATCGCTGCAGAATCCAGTTTTTTTCCAATAGCACGGTTATAATACGCCATATATAGTTTTACAAGAATGGATGCGATCAGGATCACTGCCACAAGGAGCGTGAACTCTGTTTCCTCCGGATGCATGATTTTTCCGATGGAGTCACGGACGAGTTCGTAACCCATCAAAAGGATTGCCGCAGCCACAACCAGGCCTGAAACATACTCAATCCTTCCATGTCCAAATGGATGCTCCGTATCCGGTTTTGCCCCTGCAAGCTTGAAGCCAAGCAGTGTCACGATCGAAGAACCTGCATCTGAAAGGTTGTTAAAGGCATCTGCTGTGATCGCAATGGAATTGCTTAAAGTTCCTGCGAGAAATTTACCGATAAAAAGCAGTACATTAAATAATATACCGATCACACCGCACAGCATTCCGTATGCCTCGCGCTGTTTTATTTTATCTTCTGAGTCTTTGATAAATATTTTTGCTAATAATGTTACCATGTCACGCTTCCTTTTTTATTCCAATTTTCCAAAATGTGCAAAAGGCCAGTAAGTAAAAAGTGCTTTCCCTAAAATTTTGTCTTTTGTCACATAAGTGTTGCTCCAATATCTCGCATCCCAGGAATCATTCCTGTTATCTCCCATCATGAAGTACGATCCCTCCGGCACCTCAAATGTATATGGACCTGTGGCAACAGTCCATTCTTCTTTCAGATAGTCCTCCTGTAAAGGCTCTGTCGATCCATTGATATATATTTTTCCATCCTCAATATCGATGGTATCCCCCGGAAGCCCGATCACACGCTTCACATAGATCTCGCTCTCATCATCCGGATACCGGAATACAACAATATCCCCTCTCTCTGGCTCTCCAACCACATATGCAAGCCGGTTTCCGATAAAACGGTCTCCCGGCAGGATTGTATTCTCCATTGACCCGGTAGGCACATCCGCATTGATGATCAGAAAGTTTTTGATGAGAAGCGCTGCCACTAAGGCAATTGCAAACGGGATCACCCAGCTCATGATCTCTTTGAAAATGGAGGTTTGTTCCTCATCATTCTCCTGATTTTCCGGTGTCTTAATACCGTCTGCTGTCTGCTCTGCTTTATGTTCTATTGGATCATTAAAATCTTCTACCTGTAAATCTTCCATTATCTTTTTATCCTCAATTCGTTTTCCTTATGATCTGCTATTCTGCTTTTTGCAATAGCTATATTTTACCATAACTGGAATGAAATAGATATGAGAATTTTCCCATTGCACAAAAAAGACTGCCGGCAGTTTACCTTTTTCATAAATCTGCCTGACAGTCTGATGTGCCTTCCGGAAAAAGCGCTTAGTACTCTTCCTCTTCGCCTTCTTCTTTCTCAGAAATATCGTTCACCGGTTTCTCCAGTCCCTCTATCGTGGTATGGTTTTTCTCTGCGTAATCCCATAATGCAGCGTGGATTGCTTCCTCTGCTAAAAGGCTGCAGTGAACTTTCACCGGTGGAAGTCCGTCCAAAGCTTCCATAACTGCTTTATTTGTTACTTCCAACGCCTGCTGTACTGTTTTTCCTTTTACAAGCTCGGTTGCCATACTGCTTGTTGCAACGGCTGCACCACAACCAAATGTTTTAAACTTTACATCCTGGATGATCCCGTTATCATCAATGTCAAGATACATTCTCATGATGTCGCCGCATTTTGCATTACCAACGGTACCGACACCGCTTGGATTCTCAATCTCTCCAACGTTTCTTGGGTTGTTAAAATGATCCATTACTTTTTCACTATACATACTTTTTATCCTGCTTTCTTTGAATATAACCTGTTATTTTGATTACTGTAAAATCATGTGATTGAAAAATTTATTTATTCTGTTTTTTTACGAAATCCTCATATAATGGGGACATGCTTCTCAAACGTTCAATGATCTTCTTTAACTCGTCTACAACAAAATCGATTTCTTCTACGGTATTCTTCTCGGAAAGTGTCAGACGAAGAGAACCGTGTGCGATCTCATGAGGAAGTCCGATTGCAAGCAATACATGAGACGGGTCTAAGGATCCGGAAGTACATGCGGAACCACTGGATGCACAAACACCTGCCTGGTCTAATAAAATCAGCATGGACTCACCCTCGATATAACGGAAGCATACGTTTACATTGTTTGGCAGACGGTCATGTCTGTCACCATTCAATCTCACATATGGGATTTCTGTTAAAATACGGTCGATCAGATGATCTCTTAAACTGATCTCTTTTGCACTTCTCTCTGCCATGGTATTTTTTGCGATTTCGGCTGCTTTACCGATGCCTACAATACCCGGTACGTTCAAAGTTCCGGCTCTACGTTTTCTCTCCTGCGCACCACCGTGGATGAAGGAAAGAATCTTCACGCCTTTTCTGATATACATAACACCGATTCCCTTTGGTCCGTTAATCTTGTGACCGCTGGCACTTAACATATCGATGTTCATCTCTTCCACATCAATCGGAATATGTCCAAATGCCTGTACAGCATCGGTGTGGAATAATACACCATGTTCATGTGCGATACGTCCGATCTCCCTGACCGGCTGGATGGTTCCGATCTCGTTATTTGCTGTCATTATGGAAATCAGGATTGTGTCAGGACGGATTGCTGCCTCTAACTCGTCCAGTTTTACTTTACCGTTTTCGTCAACGTTCACATACGTGATCTCAAAACCTTTTTTCTCCAGGTAAGCACAGGTGTGAAGGATTGCGTGATGTTCGATTGTGCTTGTGATGATGTGTTTTCCTTTGGACGCATAAGCGTCTGCGGTTGCCTTTAATGCCCAGTTATCAGACTCGCTGCCGCCGCCTGTAAAATAAATCTCATCTGTCTTCGCATTGATCAGTTCTGCCACGGAAGTCCTTGCTTTATCAACCGCCTTTTTGCTCTCAGATGCAAAACTGTAAATTGCAGATGGATTGCTGTATACTTCTGAAAAATATGGAAGCATCTCCTGTAACACTTCCGGATATACCTGCGTTGTTGCCGCATTATCTAAGTAAATCAGTTTACTCATATCTTTGTACCTCTTTCTATCTCTAAATTAGTTTGTAATTGATATTTCCTAGTTATTTGATATGATATAAGTATTATAACGCATTATTTCCCCTTGTCAAGGTAGGAATTGTTTTCTTTTTTGTACAAGTACGCAATTCTTTTTCATAGCCGCCCGATACCTGACAATATATAAGTATCACGGCAATTCTTCCAGACCGCTGAACATTTTCATGAGTTCTTTTTCTCCATAATCGTCAAAGTCAACAGTGAGCATCATGTCATCCTCTCTTACCACGGAACCTGTGCCGTATTTTGTATGACGGACGCGGCGTTTTTCTGTGGTTACAGTTTCATTTCCTGCTGAAATATTCTTTGTTCCTGTATTCGCCGATGGATTTTTTCCCCCTGATATTTTGCCGGCTTCCTGCAGTTCTATATGCTCTGCACGCTCTGCAAGGATCTGGCGTTTCAGATCCTGTAAATGCGTTGCCGAAGACTCCCGATCCTTCTCCTGTCCTTCGATCAGATTTTCCGGTATCATGCGCAGATATCTGCTCGGCCCGGGTGCTGCCCGGTACTGTCCCGGACTTGTGTAATAGGAAAGTTCCAGATGTTCCTTCGCCCTTGTGATGCCGACAAAAAAGAGACGCTGTTCCTCCTCTTCCTCCTCAAAACTTTTGGTCTGCAATGGAATCAGCCCATAATTCACACCTGTGATAAAAACATGGGAAAACTCCAACCCTTTGGATGCATGAAGTGTCATAAGCTTTACAGTATCGTTCTCATTATGTATCTCTTTTTTCAAAATATTCATTCCATATAAAGACGCCATATTTAAAAATTCCGAAAAACCTTCCACGACATTTTTCTGCTGCTCTTTCTGGTAGGTGATCATGCGAGTAAAAAAGTCCATGACATAGGTTCTGTCTTCTTCATACGAAGCTGTCGTTGGGTGAAGATGATTTTCCAGAGAAAAATAGCTCCAGAGGTCTTCTGGAAGTGCAACCTGTTTTGATGCATATACTTTTGAAAATTCAAGCATTTTTTCACAGATGTCTGATCCGCTTTTCGCATTTTCTGACTTTAAAATCTCTGTCTGTGTTTTTCGGGTTTCACTCAGAATATTGATCGTTTTCTCCGCTTCCTTCACCGACATGCCGTCTCCATATTTCTTATCCGCAAGTGCTGCTATACCGGAGCTTTTATCTTTCGGATTGACAGAAAAACGCAGTACCCTGATCAGCCAGTCCAAAACCGGGATGTCTTTCACAGTCTTTTTTAACGAAACTTCAAATGGAATGCCTTCTTTTTCAAAAACATGTTCAAAAATTTCTGACTGGTTCTGCAAGCGGTAAAATACTGCTATTTCCCGGTATGGAAGCCCTGATGCATGCAGTTCCCTGATCCTGCCTGCAAGATAGTCTGCCTCCTGAAACGGATCATACATATTCCGGATCTGAATTTTATCACCGTTCTCTCTGCCGCCCTGCAAGGTGTCTCCCTGCTGCATAAAGCAGCGTGCCACTGCAAGGATTTCACTGCTGGAACGGTAATTCACCGGAAGTGTCAGTTCCGTTGCCTGATGTTTGGTCTTCAGCTGATAAAAAATATGAAAAGCACTTCCACGCCAGCTGTAAATGACCTGATTCGGATCACCTACTGCGAAAAAACAGGTCTGTGTTTTTTTCAGGCAGTCGATGAGCTCTAACTGTTTCTCATCGCTGTCCTGCACTTCGTCCACGATGATCCAGGAGATATCTTGCATTCCTGTATTCTCGTTGTCTTGCAAGTTCGCATTCTTTTTTGATACTTCTTCTATTTCTGCTGACATCTTCACCAATTTACATGTGTTGTCCAGCAGCCCATCAAACGTCATTTTATCCTGGCGTCTCTTTTCTTCCTTTAGCAATGCCTTTAATTTTTCAATATCATCCTGATATTTGCTGTTTTTTTGTTCCAGACGCTTTTTCAGCCGGTTTTTATATTTGATTTTCAGCTGATAAGTTAAGATCAACTGCTCTGCCATCCCAAGTTCTTCGTCCGGATCCATCACCATAAATTCTTTGGTATAACCCAGATTTTCCACTGGAAGCATTTTCTTCAACATTGTAAGACACACACTGTGAAATGTTCCAAAGCCCCACAACTGTTCCTCTGTGATCTCCGGCTCCAGCGCATACAGACGCTCTTTGATCTCATCCGCAGCCTTATTCGTAAAAGTCAGAACAACCATCTGCTCATATGGAATCTGCTTCTCGTAATGCAGATACATGACCTTTGTGATAAGAACCGTCGTCTTACCGCTGCCAACATTGGCATTCACCAGACAAGCGTTGCTCTCATCGAAAACGGCTGCTTTCTGGTATTCATTTAGACGTTGTAGCTGTTGTGTGTAATTTTCTTTAAATTCCATATTTCTTTAAATCCACCCTGCCATTCACCACTTCAATGCCGTCTGCTTTCAGCAGTTCTTCCTGCACATGCTCCCCTCCAAAGGCGAAAGCCCCTGCTAATTCTCCCTTGGAATTCACAACACGGTAACATGGGATATGCTCCGGATCCGGGTTATGGTGCAGGGCATTTCCGACTGCTCTAGACATTCTCGGATTTCCGGCAAGCTCTGCCACCCTGCCGTAAGTTGCCACTTTACCTTTTGGAATGGTTTTCACCGCCTCATAAATACGCTTTGTCGGACTGTCTGTGATAATGTCATAGCTTTCTGCAATCATCTGCTTCACATCCTTATCCGGGATTGTCCCATCTAAAATGATCGTATTCCAGTGTTCTTTATTCTGATGATATCCTGGAAGCACGGACGCATAGGCATCCCTCCAGAAATCGCGCCACTCCGGGCGCACTTTCACATTCAGATTGATGTATCCGTTCCGCTCATATACCCACAAAAATGCCTTTTTGCTTCCATGCACACGCACTAACTCCCAGTTTGGATCATGAAACGGCGTTTCCAGATAAGTGTCTGGAAATGACAGTCCGTATTTTGTTGCTTCTTCTCTTGTTTTCATTTTAACCTCCGTTCCATCTTCTCCATCGCGTCCTTATCCGGCTCTCTCACTTCATCTGCGAGTGTCACCTGGATCTGGAATCCAACCGGCACATCCGCATAATAACTGATAATATTCTTAAGGCTCTCGCGGTTTCCCGGCTCCATCACCCAGTCTGCATAAAAGGCGCTGGATAATTTTAAGATCAGCATCCGCTCTCTCACTTCGACCGCCGGAACGGTCTGTAAAAATGCGGCAAAGTTCTCTCCGTTTTCACTAATCTTTTTGCAGAACTCCTGCCACTGCTCTCCTAACTTTTCAAACGAGAACTCTTTTCTCCGGAACGTGGACGGCGCATGCTCTGCAGTCTTCACTCCCATCGGGACATCCCAGTGTTCCAGCAGGTTTTCCAGTCCGAAAAGTACCATCTGCCTGTCAAGCCGGTAATCTCCCACACAGGCGGCACAGCCATCTTTGCATCCACAGCCTTTTACAAGCTTCACGGCATTTTGGATAATATCTTCCATATTATCATAAATCTTTTCAGCGAATCCAAGTCCACCCACATACTTATCGTAAAAATAGATGTCTACGTCCGAGCTTGTGTCAAACGCAAGTTCCAGTGCATTCGCCGACGTGATAACTCCAATATCCTCCTGTTCCGTCATGGTCACCATCCGGGCAGCATTTTTCAGTGCGAAACAGACGCCCTCATAATAATTGTTCCGCACCATTTTCGTATTCTCATTCACCTGGATCAATCCCCGGTACACCTTCACGACATTCTCCGGCACACGCATCCAGGTACTCTCCGTATCATAGTCTTTGGAGAGTGCCTTCGGTAACTGCTCATAGCCAAGATTCTGATGATTGTGAAACTGCATTTTCTTAAACATATAAACGTAATCGCTCACATTGACATCGCCAAAATGAAGCTCCGTGCGCGCAAGCGGCATATTTTTACTCTCGTGAACGATCTTCACATTCGCTTCCCCTGCCGCGACTGTATAATAATTTCCATTAAATGGCACTGCATAGGCAGTCCGGCTCTCAAGATCAAGCTTTGTCACCTGATAAGCAACGCCGTCATGCATGTAGACCGCACCATCGTGAAGCTCGCGGAACGCCTGACTCTCGTCCATCTCTGTGATCTCTTTTCCGCTGTCCTTGTGCAGAAGCTTATAGCGCTTCTCGTCAATATTGCGCATGGAAAAATCACCCGCCGGGAACTCACCGCCAGACCACGCAAATTTTCCATTGTGGCTCGACAGTTCCTCAGCGCGGAGAAGTACCGGGATTGCCTCGCCAAGATCCGGAAACAGGGAAATATCATCAAGCGTCAAAGGGATCTCCGCTGCTGCCGCACGGATATGCGCCAGCTCAATGATCAGATTATTCTTATCGATCACAGCATTTTCACTGCTTCCCTCAAACAGCCAGTCCGGCTCAAGAGCAATGTACTGGTCAAACGGCTGATTGTCGAGAATGAGATAGTTGCTGCTCCTTTTCCCACTTCTTCCGGCACGCCCTGTCTGCTGCCAGAATGAGGCTCTGGTGCCCGGATAACCGACTAACACCGTGGTACTGATCTTTCCGATATCAATCCCAAGTTCTAATGCATTCGTGGAAACAAGTCCCATCAGTTCTCCCGAGATCATCTGATTTTCAATCTGTTTCCGCTCAAGCGGCGTGTAACCGCCACGATAACCGGAGATTTCCTCCGGCTTATGCGTGCCTAAAAATCCCTCCGCTACCAAATGATCTCTCGTCTCTTTTAAAACGATCTCCACATTCTTTCTGGACTTCGTAAACGCAATAAAATTTTTCCCTTCATCCATCAGTTCCGGCAAAAGTTCTGCCGCCACTGTCGTAATGCGAACCTGCCCATAATAGTTGTCGTCTTTCCCCATGATCTTCGGCGGCTGGATGAGATAATATCCACGTTCTGCTGCTGGTGAGCCGTCCTTATCCACAAGTGCAAACTGCTTTCCACAGATCTCTGCTGCAAGCTCCACCGGATTGGCAATCGTAGCAGAACTGCAAAGGAACTGTGGATTGGAATGATAATAACGGCATACTCTTGAAAGTCTGCGGAACACATTTGCCAGATGCGAACCGAACGCCCCACGATACGTGTGCAGCTCATCGATCACAATGTATTTTAAATTGGAAAAAATAAAATCAAACCCGTATTTGCTGTGATTCGGCAGAAATGCCCCATTCACCATCTCCGGGTTTGTCAATATAATATTGGCACTCTGCCGGATTCTTGTACGCTCCGCCACCGGCGTATCCCCATCATACACGCCCGCCACAATACGGTTCTCTCCAAAATATTCCAGATACGGTGCGATCGCACGGTACTGGTCTGCCGCAAGTGCCTTGGTCGGGTAAATGAAAATTGCCCTTGTCAGCGGATTTTTCAAAATGTCCTGTAAAACCGGGAGCAGAAAGCTTAATGTCTTGCCGCTCGCCGTCGATGTTGTGATAACAACATTTTTCCCGGAAGTCACTTTCTCAAACATTTCCGTCTGATGACAATATAATTTTTCAATTCCGTGCTCTTTTAAATACCCTGCCAGTTCCGGCAGCAGATTCTCCGGAAAATCATCGTATACTGCCGGGTGAGCAGGGATTGTTTTTTCATAAATAATGCAGTCTTTGATGTCCATGGAAAAGTCCTTCCTATTTTCTGACAGATGTCGGAATATCAATATTTAGTCCAAGCAGCATCTTTACCAGCCATACAAAGAAAATCAGCACCAGTATCGGAATCAGGCATGAAGTCACAAGCAAAATTGCCAATGCCTCGATAAAGTTATTCAACACATTCTCCACATTCGCAGTCGCTGTGGACACTCCTTCCTGCACTTTATTAAAAAGTCCTGAGAAAAATCCACCGGCATTTTCTTTGCTGTCACTGTCTGAATCACTCTGGGATTTTTCATTGCTGCTCTTATCATCCACCTGTCCACTTTCTCCTGTTTCAGATTCTATCTCATCGGTTGTCTGCTTCGCAGTCTCTATCGTACTCTCGATGGATGACGCATAGGTTGTCTCGATCATATCCGCCACCTTCACGCTCGCCGGGATCACAAGATACACTGCCAGTCCGAAAAGCAGGAATTTCTGTGCGACCACTCGCAATATCTCTTTCCTCCACAACAGATACCCGGAGAAAAATACACATGCAATTGGAGTTCCGACATCCCCCGGAATCAATGTGATCGCTGCTGATGCCGCTGTAGATGCTGCGGCAAGCTCCATGACGGTTGTTTTCTTATCGTCCAATGACTGGATTGTCTTCGCATTAAATTCTGTCGAAGAAGTGAACCGCGCGATCACAAAAAATGACAGCAGGGCGATCACAATTGGAATCAGCGCAAATAAAATCTTTTTCTGTTTTTCGTTTTCCATGTATGTGTGCTCCTTTATACTACAACTTCATCGGACAGGCATCCCTGTCTTATCTGCAAAAATTCCATACATTTTTGCTAAAATATATAAAAAAGTATATCCTCTTTTAAATTTTCATGCAACCAAAAGCACTTATATACACTGAACAAAATCCCCCAACTTACCGATATATAAGTTATCGAAACAAGTTGTCTAATTTATTTCACGGAGGAAATAAAGATGAACTTAACCGTAAACAATTATTTGGGCGGAACGATGAATGGATTCTCCACTGCCACGATCAACACAAGAAACACTGGAATTTCCAAAAGCAGTTCCTTTAGCACAGGGAAGTCAACCAAAAAATCTCTTAATTATAATGCAAAACAAATCTCCTCACAGCTTATCCGCGCCACAAAGTCGCGGACTGCCGCTGCGGTTCTCACCAAGGCAAAAAGTACAGTCAATAATTTACAGCACTGCCTCGGAACCGGGGAATATGATGACAGTGAGGTACAGATTGCCCTCGCACACGCAAAAAGAATGGTAAAATGCGCCCAGTCCAAGGTGTCTAATCTGAAACAGGAAGAAAATTTACAGCGGAAATATGAACGTGAAAAATCAGCAAAAGAAATGCAGCAGAAGTCCGAAGTGAAACGCCGCGTCCACCAGAAAGAAAATGATCTGAAACAAAAGATGGCGACAGAGGAGATTCAGCAGGTACAGAAAGAGAAATCAAGACGTCAGGAAATCATCCGCAAACGCCGTATGCACCGCAATGAAGAGCGCAGCAACATCAACGAAGCGGATATGAAATATCTGCAAAATACTATGGATTACAAACACGGCGGTATTTCCACTGCAGCCGGTGCAGCAACCGTCGATCTGTCTTATGTCGGACTGCAGATGAGTGAATTACAGCAGATGGAAGCACAAACGGAAGCTCAGATGAATGCCGAGTTAAATGCCACCGCCGATGCAGGCACTGTAGATACAGCCACCTGCGACAGTGGATCATCTGCCGCGGCAGCCTCTTTCAATGGAAGCGTCAGCTCTGGAAGTGTTCTATAATTTCACCATGGGAAAATATTTTTAGAATCCCATCTTCATAGCTCACGAAGAAAATAATATTTGTTTATATCGTTTTTCTTTTCATTTACGCTGTGAATGACTTGTGAGAGAACTCTTATACATGCCCAATCAACGCTGTGAATTGCACCACAAAATCTGCAATTTACGTTATGGAACTTTGGTTGGCTTTGATCTCTGCCGCTTGTAATCTGGATTGACGGATTTGCACAGACTTAAATCATTGCATGCTGCACAGTCTTGGATAAATAAAAAATAGAACTGATTTGTTTTCAGGATTTTGGGAGCGGCCGGTCCTTAG
>ENA-ORTU01000663-ORTU01000663.1-human-gut-metagenome-genome-assembly--contig:-NODE-663-length-41003-cov-24.239133_pt1 | contig 41003 bp, 36 predicted proteins | sample MGYA00241910_ERZ509184 | MGnify/ENA primary metagenome ERZ509184 (study PRJEB26280, sample SAMEA2338847) | human gut metagenome | biome: human gut; feature: human-associated habitat; material: faeces... | reverse complement strand
GCAAGCAAACGCAAGCAAACAACCACACTACAATCACACACAATCACAACTAACAACCACATTAAGGATTCACTAAAATGACAAACTTAAATACTTTTAACCAAAGCGCTACAATTTACTACAATCTCAACACTTTTGAAAAACCCCGGCTTAAAACATTATCTCAATTTACCCTTGACGATTTTTCCACCCTTGCCGCTTATGTTGTAACCGATTACCATACAATAACATTACTAGAATTGCCGCCGGAAAAAATAGCTCTAGTTAACTTACTTAATTCAATCGATTCAACGCAAGCAGACAAGGCAATCGACGCCGCCGATAAAATCCACTCCGGCTATACCGCCGTTTTGCAACACTTGCCCCGCTTAACTATCATCGACTACATTAAATTGCTTGCAGATTCTGCCGCTGCTGGCGCAATCAATACTCAATTAAGCGAAAACTGGCAAGCCGCGCCGGATATTCTATCGAACTTAATTGACAAGCTGACCACCGAAACGGCAAGTAAGAGCTTGCGAATCAAGCAGTTTGAGGCAGAACGCCGCAAGCAACAGCGGGCGCGCGCCGAGCGTCGAGCCAGCTTAGCAGAAAGAGAGTTAATCGAGCGCCGTAAACAGCGGGTCAAGCAGGTTCAAGCACAAAAAACTAACTTGAAGATGTTCATTAAAGCGCTTTCTGTTGAAGCTGATGAAGCTAGTTTTTCCCAGAAGGTGCTTAAGATGGCAGACTTAATTGACAACGACCTTGACCTATGATTCACTTGCTTCGCTTCAGCCTAGCGGCCTCAAGGAACTTACTTAACATCATAAATAAGCACCTACTTAACTTAGCCGAAGGCAATTAACTCCCAAATTTGCACTCAATTTAAACGGAAAATTTTTGTCTAGAATGGGTGCAAATTTTTGTCTAACTTTGAAGTTACTAGGGGCTGTTCAATCGGTAATTAAGTTATTTTTTGCTCAAGGTATTCAAAATCCGAGTACATTGACCAACTTTTAACTTAATTACCGACTGGACGCGCGTTACGATTTTTCCTGCGAAGTGGTTTTTTAAGCTCAATTAACACTTTTTTCTTGACAGCCTGCGGCGAGCAACTCGCCTTTGGCATAGTGGCTTAATTAACATCGGCTTCAACGTAACTTCAACGTAGCTTAACGACTTAATTAACATCGGCCGCAAGGCCGCTTAAACAAAGAGGATAATCAAATGACCATTTCACTAGCTGACTTAATGGCTCTGGCGCAAGCGCCTTCACCGGCAACTAACTTAATTGACACTAATGCACCCAGCAGCCTCGGTACCCTCGGCACCTCACTTGACTCAAGCCAGCAATCAGCGGTGCGCAACATCTGTTCGAGTCAATTAAGTATCCTAACCGGAGCCGCCGGCACTGGGAAAACGTTCACATTGAAGGCTGTTTTGCAGCAATTGTTGCTTAACTTTGATGCCTCAAGTATCTTCCTCTGCGCGTTTACGGGCAAGGCGGTGCTTAACATCATCAAGTCAATTAAGTCAGACCCGGCCCTAGCGCCCTTCATTCCCCAGTGCCTTACACTGCACAAGTGGCTCCAGTTTGTGCCTGAGTTAATGGAGATACCAGACCCAAGTAAGCCCTGCGGATACCGCCTAAGCCGCCGATTCGTTCCGACCTTTAATGCAGCAAACAAGCGAATTGACACCAAAGTGTTAATCATCGACGAAGTTTCAATGGTATCTAACGAACTTATGCTCCAAACCCTCGCAGCCCTTGACCTGCACAGCTTGCATAAGTTAATTCTCGTTGGCGATATCAACCAGCTCCAGCCAGTCATCGGTAAGACAAGCCTAGCTTACTTCGGGGCGCACTCCGGCTGCTCACTCAATTATCTTACCACTGTGCACCGGCAAGCTGATGGGAATGACATCGTCCAAGCAGCTCACCTCTTCAAGTCAGCCAATCTACTTGCCCTGCAACAGGCCATCAAAGCTAAGGAGTTCAAGAACGTTAAGTTCATCAAGGCCGAAAACTACCTTGACCTCTATCGGATTATTGAGTTAATTAACGAGAAATACCACCTGCGCTTCAATGAACAAGAGGACTGCATTATCACCCCGACCAACGTCGGAGCTACTGGACAAGAGGTTCTCAATCAGCGGCTCAACAAGTATCTCGGTGTAACTAAGCAAGCAGTGCTTTGCGGCGTGGCAATTAAGTTATTCGGCGTCGGCGACAACGTGATGTTCACGAAGAATAATTACGAAGACGGCTACATTAACGGAACAACGGGCCGCATAATTGAGATGCAACTTAATGAAGACGTGGTGCCACCAGGCACCAAAAATGCAGCCCAGCAAAGTGCTCCACAGAGCACAAATGAATTAAGTCCTGATGAACTCGACAACTTAATTGAGCAGTCAGCCCAACAGTCAGCTCAACAAAGTGATGGGCAGAGCCCATCAGATGATGATGAAGGCTTCTTCTTAAAGAAAGCTAGTCATACTCTGACAATAGAGTTCATTGACATCTATGGCACTTTACGTCAAATCAGCTTGAGCACCATAGGCGAGATAAGTAACTTGCTCCTCGCTAACGCCATCACCTGCTACAAAGCACAGGGCTCAACGTACAAGCGGTGCATCATCAACTTACTTGACTGGAAAAACGGCAACTCAATTAACAACGAATACGCCTACACCGCCTTGACTCGGGCTTCTGACTTTGCTTGGGTAATTTACAACAAGAGTGGCTTAGCCAAGCTCAAAAACCGCCAGCTGCCCGGCTCTTCGGATAAGGAGAAAATTGAGAATCTTATCTCAAGTAACTCAGACAGCGAAACCGCCACTTACATTGAGGACTTCCTTAACAAGTGGCTAGCGCCCTGAAAACTAATAACACAATTAACACAAACAACATAAGTAACATAAAGCGCCTGACGGCACTGCACTGAAAGGACATTGAAATGAACAACACAATTAGCACCCCGTGCACAACGCACACTCAGAAAGTACTCCACGTTGAAAGCGGGGCCGAACTTTTGAAGTTAATTAAGTCGGACTCTCAATTAGCGCAGGCAGATGTAATCCGGCTAGTGGAGAAAGCCAACGGCTTTTACGCCGCAATTCCACTAGCTGACTTACTTGACGCATCCACATCAATTAAGTTGCAGCAAAGCCCCAAGAAGCTCTGTTTCACTGGCCGCGCCAAGTTAAGCTACATCTTCGAAGCCGCCCAGCTGAAGAACCTCAATCAGGTTCTAGAGTTCCTTAGCTACTCCTTACAGGACATCACAATTAAAGCGATGAACTCAAACAGCTACGAAGGTATAATTGTCTTGGGTGAACTCACCGTGGCCGGCGAACATCAGAACTTTCCATTAACTTCCAGTGCCCTACGCCGCAAAGTCATAACAGAGCAGCTTGACTTCCTGCCTTTCGCCATGTTCAATGCAGCTCGTCGCAACCCACTTGACGGTTCTTATCAGAACTTAATTAAGTGGAATTCGGGAATGAGCTTCGAGCAGCAGGCAGCGAGCCCGCTTGGGACTTTGGACTTAATTATGTTGGAATACAGCGAAACCACCTTACATGCTGTCTTGCGCCAGCGTAACTGGGAGGGCTTTGTCTTCTATGACTCAAGTAGCTCCTTCATCCCAAACAAGCGCACAAGCCGAGTCGCGGCCCTGAAGTTCCCTGTGTTCATTCCGGCTCAAGTAACTTCATTCGCCTACAACTACACAACGAGGGGCCGAATCATAACTCAAGTAACTTGTTGCACTGCCGAAACCGTACTGCCAGACGGGACTACATTGCCTTCGAAGCGTGTAATCCTCGGCTCTGGAATCGACGACTTAATGCGAAGCAAGCTCGAGGCCGGTTTTCGAGTTGAACTCTTAATTAAGTGCGAACATGTTAATCGAGATGGCAACTTAATTAAACCGGTAATCGCCAGCAAGACTTACTTAGCTGAAGATTGGGCAAGTGGTTACGAATAACGAATCCAGACCTGCTACAAAGTAACTCCTACAACGCAACTCAATTAATAGCAAACGTGGCTAAAACCACCATCACTGAAAGGACAATTAAGATGACAACAATAACTAGATATTCCAAGCTGGCTTCCAAGTCAAGCAAGTTCACCCAGCGGAAAGCCGCCCCAAGTATCCCAAATTCCGTCAGACTAGCCGAAGAAGTTAAAGCATACAGGAAAGCTAAGCTGGCCTTTCGCGTCTATGCTTCAATGGGCGATTTTGCCAAGGCACTCAAGGAACTTATGAAACTCAATGAACTCACTCGCTTCTCCGTGCACCCAGCTATCACGGGCATCGGCCCAGAAGGTGCTTGCTTCAGTAAGTACCCAGCTAGATGGACTCAAGGAATGCTCAAGCTGATTCCGGCGAAAGAGTTAATTAACTTCCGGCTCGAGCACGGCTCTAAAATCTGCTTCGGGAATCTCAAGATAATTGACACCCACCTGAAACAGCGGCGCCACAAAGTTGTCTACAACTTAATTGCCTCGGAGAAACTCAAGGTAACTCGAAGGGAGCTTAGCAGCTACATTCACGAGTGCCTTGCACAGCAACCCTATAGCTACCACCTTTGCTTCTTCGATGATTGGGGTATTCAAGTTAATTGGGTTGAACAAAAGTTAGTCAGATATGGCGAGGCCATTGGCAAAGCCGAAGCCGCAGGCGAGGCCGCCGATGCCAATTAAGTTGAAAGAAGTTAAGCGACATATCAAGTTAATTGAGCGTCGCCAAGAGCAGCCCTTTAAGATAGTTGTAACATTCAGTCGCAATGGACTTATAACGCGGCAGGAAGTTCATTCAGTCAAAGATTTTGTTTACTTATACTTTGACTTGATGTATAATAACAACGGAATAATAAACCTTTACATAGAGGAAACAAACAGAGATGATTAGCTTAAACGAATTACTTAATACACTGCCAGCTGGTGGCCCAGCTGCGCAAGTGCCTAATGAACAACCAATACAAATGGCTCCGAAGGAGGAAGTCAATTTACTAAGTGCACCACTTAGTGCCGTCCAAGCAACTCAGGTGTGGTCAACCGACCTCACGGCGCTGGCCAACTTCGAGGACTCGATTGACTATATGAACCGCATTGAAGCGATGCCGCCATTGGCTGACTTAATTGACCTCTACTCCAAGGAAGCGGCCGACGCAGCCCTGCAACTTAACAGTGAGCAAAGCGAACTGTTATCCTTGGTTCACAATGAACTTGGCAAGATAGAAGAGTCCATTGACTTGAAGCAAATTGACACCACAGTAAGTGCTATAATGGAACGGCTTCAGGAGAATCCCGAGGTTCTGAACTGCGTTCAACCTAAGGATATGCGCATCTTAATTAACTCATTCGACCGCTTGTACGCCACGAAGTCGGCAGTTAGTTCAGCACGTAAAGAAAAAGCGGCCGAAAAACGGAGCAACAAAGCTAAACAACTTGCATTTTTGGAGGACCTAGACAATGAACTCGACATCTAATCAGACACTCAAGCTAAGCGCAGTAGGAGAAAACAACTTAATGGACTATTGTGGCGCCACGCTGATTCCGGTAATTGAGCACCACATAGCAAGCAACCCCGGTGCCCAGCGCCTTTACGTCGAAGTTGCTTTAAGCCACTATTATGCACTCAGCACGATTGACACATTAAAGCAATATATCAACAAGCACCTAAGCCACTCCGTCGATTGGCGCATCAAAGCCATTGACTACCGCGAGGCCGCTTTCCTGCTCTCACTGTTAATTATGCCGGTTGAAGTCAAGCAAGCTTCAAAGGGAGAAACAAACTTAATTAAGGAAAGAAGTCAATTAGCAGAATACAAGAAAGCAACAGCAGTTGGCTCACATAGTAGCCGCAAGGCTACCTGTTGGAGATGGTGCAACAAGGTAATTAACATCAATGGCTCCTTCGCCACCTTGGAACACAAGCTTCTTACAGCAGTCAACGAGGCCGATGCCGATGGCTTTGTGGCAATTAACTGCACCTGCTTAATTGACCCCGCAATTTGGCCCTCGGCTCAGGAGGCCCAGCCCAAGCTCGAGCGTCAATTTAGAATTGAACTTAATCGAGCGGTCAGAAAAACGCCCCTGAAGTATGCTCGCTTGCAGCTCATCAAGGAGAATCACGTAATCATGTTCTCATTAACTCCAAGAGTTCGTTGGGTCAAGTGTCTGGTTTGCGGCGAATTGAAACCTCAGGAAGAATTCGGGCCGGCTAAGACCATATGTCTTAATTGCCTTGAAATAATGGAGGCTTCTGAATGAGCGACGCAAATGAAAGCAAAGCAAGCGAAGCGAGCAGAAATACCATCTCAATTAGCTACTCTTCCTTAGGTAGCTTCGGAAGCTGCCCGATGCGCTTTGTCCTGACCAAGTGTAGTAACTTTGAAGTGCCACGCCACAGCTCAGCCGCCTCGCTAATTGGCACCGCTGTCCACGAAGCATTCCAGTTCTACCTCATCACAAGGAACTTAGATGGAGCAGTCAAGGTGCTTATGTTGAAGTACCCAATTAAGTTGAAGAAAGCGATGCAGGGCAATTACCACTTCTTAACAGCCTACCGCATTTTGAGGGAGCTTGTTAATTGGTTCGAGAACAGCAACTACGACTTACTTTACATCAATGAAAAACCGGCCATTGAGTTCAAGGTTGACACCACATACTTAATTGCGCACACCAAAGCCCCTAGGAAGGTTACCCTTGACAAAGTCAACTACATTGGGTTCATTGATGCCATATTCATTGACCGCTCAACCGGCGAAATCATAGTATGCGACATTAAGACTTCGTCAACTACCAGCTCTGAGGAGGAAGAGATAAGTAAGTATGCCCTGAGCCCGCAAACTGTTGAATACGTAACTAACATATTGAACTTACTTGGGTTCGACCAGCAGGAGTCGACCTCGCTTATCTCGAGCATTAAGGTCCTCTACTTAATCTGCCGGTTCAAAGGAACCGAATGCGCAATTAATCCTTTGTTCCTAAGTAAGACCCCGGAGTGCGTTGACAACCTGATGAACGGGCTGCGGCAGGTCGTAAGGTTAATTGAGTCGAATGGCCTAAGCAGCGCCGCTTATTACAAAAGCGGCAATTGCGTCAGCTACGGAAACCGGTGCCCGTTTTTCGAGTGGTGTCAATCAGGTGCGGAATGTCAATTAACTCTTCAACAAGCCGAGGACCCGAGAAAGGCCTATAGCACCAAGAAGATATATAAGGTACTTGGAGTATAACAAGTGGCAAAGCCACAATAGAATGATACGTAAGTATAAACGAAGTGAGTTAAAATGAAATTGAGTGAATATCTTAATAAGAAACCAGTCATAAAAGTCCTTTGCTTTGGCGAGGGCAAGACCGGTAAGACAACATTTGTTACTGATGTGTTCAACTTAATTGACAAAGGTTACCACATCATCTACATTGACTGCGACAAGTCAATGAACATCATCTTCAACCAAGCGGCCAAGTTCAAGCATCTTGATAAAGTCGACTACTTTCAGCTTAGGGACGAGCAGCACATCACAATCTTGCCATTCGTCAATGCACTGATAAGCAAGTGCGACTTCTACTACAACCAAGATACTGGAGAGGTGGTCAGCGATGCGCGGCTGCTCAAGAATAGAAGTCAATTTACTTGCATTCACGCAAGCCGCATTGATGAGCATACAATCATAATCCTCGATTCGCTTACCAGCTTCGCGGAAAGTATGTTCAATAAGTTAAGGGAGAAGCAGCTGTATGTAATGGGTAGCTTTGACAAGGATAAGCTCTACAACGGTCAAGTACAGCAGTACTACGGAGTGCTCTCAACGGAGTTCTTTGAGTTCCTTGACAGGCTTAGCAACTTAGCGGCCTCGGTCTTCGTGATTTCACACACTAAGACAGTTGAGCGGAAGAATAAAGCAGGTGAGGTAATTGAGCGGAAAATCTACCCGCTGTCAACTACCATCAATGCATCAGAGGCTCTAAGTAAGTACTTCGATGAATGCTTGTACTTCTACTCAAGGGCCGGCAAGTATTATGTTTCAGCTCAAGCAACTTCAGAAGTTTGCGGCATTGGAGGGCGGCAACTCGAGCCCAAAATTTACCAGTCGAGTGAATTAACTCCGAGCATAATCCTCCAGAAGTACAACCACCAACTCGATGAAGCGCCGATTCACGACATCAAGTTAATTGAGTCAGAAACCAGCCCAGAAGCCTCCGGCCCAGCGATTGCACTAACTTCAAACAAGCTAACCTTGTAAATTAAGGGGCTCCTGTGAGCCCCGCAATTATGCACTCAATTAAGTGCACCTCAAATAACATTAATATTAACATTAACATATAAGTAAAGAAAGGAATTTACTATGAGCAATGAAATCAATTTCTTGGACGTCAACTCTAATGAAGTTAAGGAAGTATCCACTAACTTTGTGTGGCCGAAAGGCACCTATGCACTTAAGTTGGAAGAAGTTAAGCAGGTTGACAATGAAACCAGCAGCCGAATTGTCTTTCACTTCGTAATTGAAGACGCCGCCGATGTTAGCAGCTCAATGGACATCTCCAAGATAATTGGCAAGAAAATGGTTTACAGCCTGCCTATCTTCAACCAGACTCCTGAAGACATCGCCGAAAGTTTGGGCAAAGTAAAATATGCTATCCTGAACTCTGGGGCCAACAAAGAGACTCAAGGAACTTTGATGGACTTAATTAACTCGGCAATCGGCCAGGTTACTTGGCACAAGGTTTTCGAGCAGAATGGTAAAGATGGCGTAGTCAGAAACCAGATTGACTGGACTGAGTACAAACCGAAAGCTTAACATTTCACAAAAACAAATCAGGTGGGTGGGCTTGTCCCACCCACTTAACTCCAACCGCATAATCAGGTAATGCAAGATGATTATCTTAAATATCAGCTCACACGATTCAGCTAACCGGATGCTGGGGCAGATGTTAATTAACTCAGCCACAAAATTCGGCCTCCCAAAACCCGCCGTCAAAATCCTAACTGGCACTAATCAGGTTACCAAGTTCATTAACAAAGAAGCACTTTTGGGCCTCAAGGAAACCATCTTCATAACAGATGACATTAAGTATGCGAGCAACCGCAAGAAGCCGCACTTCTGTCAAGGGGAAGTTACTTCACTCGAGGCCGAAAACAGCTTCGTCATTTACTTGAGTTGCAAAGAGATAAGTAGCTTCTTCAACCCAGCTAGCCGCATTCACTATGAGCACATCTGTGAAAAGGCTGTGTTACTTAACTACCACCTCCTCCCGCAGTTCAATTTCATCTACAAGCCAATTTACAGCACGGCCGAACTTCGTACCTTCGTTGAGTGGTTAAACACAAGTGGCGCCCGCGGCGCCGAGTGGCTAATTGGCTGTGACATTGAAACCAGTAACTCACTTATCACCTGCATCTCATACACCCTAATTAACTTGGCAAACCCAAAAGCCCCGCTAAGTTTCTGCGTGGACTTAATTGAGTATGCCTCAGGAAACCGCCTCGGCGAATCCAACATTCAGGTGTACCTTGAGAAGCTTGTCTTACTTAAAATGTTGCACAGCAACACCGCCATTAGGTTCGTTTTCCACAATGGCACCTATGACAACTCGTACCTAATTAAGTATAGCTGCCCAGCTTGGGCCTATAGATGGGACACGCAGTACCTTTTCTATTCAATGCACTCACTGAGCCGCAAAGCTCTATGGCACGTAAGTAGCTCGGTCAACCCAATGTACAAGTATTGGAAAGAGGAGATTCGAGGAGGTGAGGAAGATGACCTTGATGTTAAGGAAAGCGGAATGCCACATACAGTTGATGGATACAAGCGCTACCTACGCTACTGCGCCCTCGATTCATTCCAGACGCTAACTAACTTGTTCTATATGTTGCAGTTAATTAACTTCCACTACAAGTGGGCGCCCCGAAATTACGGCCAGATTCACCGCTTGAACTTAATCTATATGGAAATGCAATTCCACAGTTTCCCTGTTGACCGCGAGCACTTAACCCAGATTATCCAGGGTAAGTCAATTAAGTCTAACAAGGTAAAAGCTCTCTTCGAATATATCTTCGCTGACGCCCTGCCTAACTTCAACATCAACAGCGTGACAACTAAGCGGAAAATCTTTTACGACTTACTTAAAGCCACACCAGTAGGCGGGGCCCTGAGCACGGACGCCGATACCCTAAGCCAGTTAGCTAAGCAGCACCCGTTAATTGAGTGGTTCGCAAACAAGCTCAAGGAATACCAAGAGAATAACAAGTTCGTAAGCGACTTTGGGAAGCTGCTTAACACATCGGAGATAAGCTGCAAGCTTAACGCCACAGGCACAATTACCTCGAGAGCCAACGCCAAGGCAACGGACTTCAACAAAGGTCGCAACCTGCAGAACATCACGGCCGAAATTCGAGAAGCTTTCGTTGCGCCACAAGGCTACTTAATTGCCGACATCGACTACAGTCAAGCAGATACTTATTTTGTGGCAGCTTCAACGGACGAGAAGATGTTTCAAGTAGTTACTGATGACAGAGATACGCACGCGGTTCACGCAAGTCAGGTATTTGGAATCCCCTACGAAGAGGTGCTGGCGCACAAAGGAGATAAGCACAGCGCCCGAAAACTCGTAAAGCCAATTAGCCACGGCGGCAACTACTTTATGACAGCGAGGACTATGTACGCTAGGTTGCTAACGGAAATCGGCACCACGGGACTTCAGCAGATGGCCGAGCGGCTCGGCCTGCCGAAGCCTAAAGTAACAAAGGACTTCATTAAGTTATGTGAAATCGCCCTGTACAGGTACAGGGTGCAATATCCGAAGTTACTTCACTGGCACTACACCCTCTACGGTGAGCAAACGGCGAACCAAGGGCTCATCTCAACTGCCTTCGGATTTACCACGTGGTTCCCAATTAAGATGGATAAAGAAAAGGTAGATGGAGTTTTGCGCCAGATAGCTGCTTACAAAGGGCAGGGTGGAACAGCTGGCTTAATGAACCGCTTCTTAGTCAACACTTACTTCGAGGGCCGATCCCAGGAATTTGACTCAATGGAGTATCCTGAATATGGCAAGTTAATGAAGGAAGCTCTGAAAGCCGGCGACTTCATACCTGTGGTTCAGGTGCACGACTCCATTGTCTTCTTCATTCGAGAAACTCGGCTTCAATTACTAGACATAGTTATGAAGCAGATGATGGCGCCAATTAACTACAATGGCCACCAGTTCCATGTACCGGTTGAATGTGAAGTAGGCCGCTTTTGGTCTAAGCGGTTAATGAGCACATATAAGTTAGGCGACTTCGAAAATTTCGACCTGAGCAAATTACACACTTTAGAAGAAAGGACTTTATAAAATGACGAATATACTGAAAGAAAGATTAGATGATTGCATTAGCACAATACTCAAGTACCCAAATTTATTCGGGGCGGAAATTGACTCGTTGAAGTTAATTAGCCAGTATGGCAAAAAGCCGGCCTGGAAAACCAGAGTTATTGATGGTCATATATTTGAGGTCGTCGAATTAACTTTCGGAATCCCAACTACAGAATATGAAGTCAAACGCATATTCGCAGGTGATGAAGTTCCAAACTTAATTGACTTCTACAAACTTCAGCAAGAGTGGACTGAAAAATTCGGCTTGGTCAAGGAAGTTTACAGATTTGCCAGTGCTGATGATATGCTTAAAATGTGCCAGTACATTAGCCAACGAGGTCTGCGTGGAAGCATAAGCTACTGCTCAGGTGAAGATAATCAAACACCAGCAGTCACCTTAATGGACTTCTACGAATTCACCGAAGAAGTAAAAGCTATTTATAAAACCACTATACTTTGTCACGACTGGATAATGGAGCGCGAATATTTGGACGAGGCAATTAGCGAACTTTTAGAAAAGCGCCCTGACTTGACAAATTAAAGAAAATGAATTATTATGTAATGGTACCACCAAGCCGGTACATTTGTTTTAACTCAATTAACATAAGAAAGGAAATTAAGATGGCAGAAGTAATTAAGACTGCGGCTCCGATGTGGGCAGATGACTATGATAGCCTCGTTGAGTTGCTTGAGTCCATTGGCGATGGCACTTATGATAGCCAGACTATTGCTCCTGAGTTGTGCCAGATTCCGCCGCACGTAGCTAAGCTGCTGGCTGCTGAGCTGGTAGCTCTTAAACCGGCAGCTGCTTAACTCTTAAAGTTAATGTACGGTAAAGTGCGAGGGCGGCCTTCGTGGTTCGCCCTCCACTAAGAAAGGAATATCATTAAGATGCGCATACACAACAAGTTAATTAAGCGCTTCATTGAACTCAACCAATATACAGAAGCTCCTGAGCTTTTCCTTGTATGGAGCTTACTTGGGATAGCATCTGCTTGTGCCGCCAGAGAAGTTTCGTTTCAATTAGGCGACACGACAATTTGGCCCAATCAGATGATACTCTTAGTTGGCAACGCCGGAGTCAGAAAGTCAACGGTGATAAATACAATAAGGCCGCTAATTCCTAGCTATGTTACTTTAGCACCTAATGAACTTGAGGCCGGAAGTAACGGCTTGGTTCAATTTATGGCCGGTATCACAAATGTTCAGCAGAAGCGCCTCGAGAAGAAGTTACTTAAGTATGAGCACATAGTACCAGAAGATGATATAAGCGACCTGTTAAATTCAGACACAAGTAACATAGAATGTAAAGTAAGAAGTAAGAATTTCAGCACTCCATTGATATTAAATAGTGAATTTAGTACATTTGCAGGAACTGGCTCGTTTAAGTTATTCACAACCCTAAGCCACTTATGGGACGGTTCAGATTACAATAGACAAGGAATAGAAATTAAAGAACCCTTAATTAACATCTTATCAGCCATAACTCCAGCAACTCTGGCCAAAATTTTGCCGCCTGAGCAAATGGAGCAGGGCTTCGTAAGTAGGTGCATTTTTGTATACGGAGCTAAGGAAAAGCAGATTCCACGACCAAGATTTTTCACGCCTGATAAAATGCCAGAGTTAATTGATGCCTTCAAGAACATTGAGTTCATATATCGCAACACGACATTTGATGAAACACCAGAAGCAGCAGAATTTTTAGATAACCTCTATATGTTAAATAAGCAAGTTAAGGATTTCCGCTTCACGTATTACAACGCGCGGCGACATATACACTTAATTAAGACGGCAATGTCAATCGCCATCTTATCAAATAGCACTACATTAACAAAAGAAATCTATGAAGATGCCGATGAGATTTTGAGCACAACGGAGGTGCTAATGCCTGAGGCACTTGGTGAATATGGTTTGAGTAAATTGAGTGAAGCCAAGCAGAAGCTGCTTGATTACATCAGGCAGTCAGAGGCCCCAATTACCTATACAGAACTTAGCCGCCTCGCAGCTAAGGATATGCGGGACGCTGACTTCAGTGCCATTTTGCAGGGCTTTGTCAATGAGAAGAAAGTATTTACTTGGGTTGGGGCTAACAATGTGCGCTTCTACTCGACGGCCAAATCTTCGATGAATCTTCAATGAACTTAGGAAAGGCAATTAACTATGGGAATAGATAAGCGGCGCTTAATTATAAGCGCCATAACCAAACGAATCCAAACCCACTGGCCGGAGCTCAAAATTTCGCAGGGCACAATTTACTTGTACTACTTAATTGAGGGCTGGTCGGACATTCTGTATACAGATACCACTGGAAACCAGACCATTGGGTTGGGGCATAAATTAACAGCAGAAGACAAATTGCGGCTTGAAAAAGGCCTGCAACTCGGCCGCGAGCAGCTCGTTTGCTGGGCCGCTAATGATATTGTGAAGTCAATTAACTTGGCAGAAACACAGCCCGAGTACAAGAGCAAGGTCATTAGGCCAGTCTTCGGCTACTTGATATTCAACTTAGGGCACTATGGATTTTCGAAGTTCGTTAACTTCCGAGCCGCGGCCCGCAAATTTCAGGAAATGATGACAGATGTTAATGCACTTAAAATGCTCAATGAACTCGCAGACTCAAAATGGGCCACGCAAGTTCCTCGGGCTTTGCGCATCATCTCGAATTATGTGCTAAGGGGTGAGGTAACAGCTAATTATCTCGATGAAGCAGACTACCACTTCAAAGGTGAGAAGATTCACCCGAATCTTCAAGAGGCCACTTTTCGAGAGCCAAGCTACTTTAACCTGCCAGAGCATCACTCCTAAATTAAATCGTATCAACGAAGCAAGTTAAGGTAGCAAAAAAGAAAGGGTGGAATCAATTAAGATTCCACCCTATTTTTGTGCTTTAATTTTCTTTATTCTCCTTTCAATTTAATTCCTTTGTCTTTGTGCCCACTGGGCACCCCGGTGCACTAGTCTTCAAGTGGCTCGAACAAGTCCCTGTAGGCTTCATAGGAAGAAGCGCTCATTAACTTCTGCATATCATTAAACGCCGCAACACTGTCCTGCGAGCCAAGCAACTCAATCTGCCTATCAACCTTAGTCATAGTAGCGGCATTATACTGCGCCTGCGCCCAAGGTATGAAGGCGTCAAGTGAGCCACCAGACTTAATGTAGCCCTCGAATGCTTGGGTAATTAAGTCAGTATCAATTTGCACGTTACCTGACCGCAAGAACCTAAAGCCGGCCTTAAATGCTTTTCGAAGGTCATTAAGTTTTTCTTGGTTAATTGCGTCCCTAGCCCGCATTCGGGATTCGAGGCGCCAATTTTCTGCTTGCTCAATTGAGTTGAAACCAAGTGCAGTAACTAGGCTGTTAATCCGCTGGATATTTCCATTGCGGTCAACTGAGTAAGTAAACTCATTCCCGTTCTCATCATACATTTGATTGCCCAATTTAGCAAAAGCCCTAATTGACGACACCGGCGAATACTGGCTAATTAACTCTTGAAGCCGATGGGCGCTCAGGCCAACTTCGCTCTTCATTGCCCCATACATATCTTTAACCAAATTAACAGAATCATCAAGCATTGACACAACAGGGCTAATGTCCTGTAATGTGAATGAACCGTTAATTGGCAAGAAGCCTCCAGTAACAGGGTCGATGTCGCCACGGCTACTTAAGTCAGTATCCACAAGTGAGCCTAGGGTGTACATTGCGGCCCGAGCAGCGGAGTCGCTTCCCAAGACGTTTCTCAAGTAACTATAAGTATCCTCTTCGCCCTCAACCGGGAAAATCACATTCTGAGCTAATTGACTAAAGGGCAGCGAATTGAGCCCGAAAGTCAAGTACTGCGTCCCAAATGCTTTGAGCACTGAGGCGTTTCCCAGAGAGTAGGCGTCAAGTAACTGTTGCATTACATTGAGCTTGTACGTCTTAAAGGTTCCAAGCAACGCAGGCACAGCACCTCTGTATACATTAGGTTTATTCAGCACGCTGTAATTACCAACAACGTTGTCAGAGAACTGCTTAGCAAAGATGAACCTCATTTGCTGTGTTTTCAAGCCAGCGCGCCCAGCAAGTTCGTGGCCCATCAGGAAGCTGAAAGACCTACTTAACTCTTCCGTCTGGTCGGCGGCCGCTGTGGCTCCTTTGTTAATTAACTTCAAAGCTTGCTTGAACAGCCCGGAGTCGGCCGCTACTTTAGTTGGTTCGAATACAATATCACGAAGCATGTTGGCATCTCTACTAACATACCCCTGCTTTTCGGCCAGCTGAAGAATCACCCTGCCTTTCTTACTAAACTGTTTCTTCGTTGCCTCGAAGAAAGAACCAAGCCAATCGACGGTACCCCAACGCTGAGTCATATCAACTTCGCGTCCGTAGAAGCCAACTCGAGCAGCATAGCTAGCGGCGTCTTCCCACTTAGTCGGGTTAAGCGACATAGTAGCAAAGTGACTCATCGGCACAACACCAAGTACATTAAGTACAGCCTGGCTCATACGACCAAAGCGGAGCAAGCTCCAGTTTACAAGTTGCTGAAGTTTATGCGTAACCCCAAGGGCATTAGCTTTTGGCAGCTTCCCAATTACATTAGACATCAGCTTCTGCTCATCGGCAATCTTCAAGTCCTTGGCAATTTGGTCATTCAACTTACTTGAGTGCAAATCGCACATTGAACTGTAGAAGCTATCCACAACTTCATTGAACTTCTGAACCGTCGGCGAGGTATTTACGGAGCGGCCGTTCAGTAAGTTAATGTACTCGTGAATCGCCCTCCGAACCTCAGGAGAAGTGCCAGCATTCTCGCCAAGCATCTTGGCGTACTGAGCCTCTCGATTGAAGAACGCCCCTTGGTACATCTTGCCCAAACCTTGGCCACGCTTAATTAAGTCGTTGTACAAAGTCGAGGCAATGTCCGGGTCGTACTCGAAGGCCAAGCCAATTGACGTCCTGTCCAAACGCCCGCTGTTATACTTCAACTTACTGTACTCACCCGAGGCATTAACCCAGCCGAGCCACTCTTCATCGGGGTCAATTAAGTGGTCGCGCTGAACGTCGGCCCGAGATTTCACCTGTAGCTTAGAACCCTTGCCAGCCCACATAGGTGCGTACTGATTGAGAAGTTCAAGTTCCTTAGCAGTGGCCGCTTTCAGCTCCTTAGCCGAATTTGCCGTTACGGTGCTAATTAACTGGTCGCCATCATAGATGAAATTAACTTCAGAGCCCAGTTTGTTGGCAATGTGAAACGGCTGCGTATACTGCGCATTGCCACCAAACGCCCTGACAATCTGCTTGCGCCCGCTGTATAGCTCATTGTTAATTGACTTATACAAGTTAAGGAACTCTTCTGTAGATTCGCTCAGCTCCAGAGTTTTGCCCTCAGCAATGTTAGCTAAGTCTGGCAATGCCGTTGTCTCTAAGTTACGATAGCTGTTAGCTTGGTCTGGAGTAAGCAACCCAATTTGCTCAGCTCTGTCTATGGCGATGGCATTTCTGGTGGAAAGCATTTCAATTTCCTCCCCATTAACCACTTTAGACGTAGTCATCAAGTTGAAATCGTCGCCAATTTCGAAGCCCATCTTAGTTAACTTGGCAAACTTATTAAGTTGCACCTTCTCAATTTCGCCCAGTTTTTCACCCACCTGCTTAAGAGGCTGCATCCGGTCAGTAAGATACTTGTACATAGAGTTGTTACTTAACTCGGTAAGCCGATTGACGGCCGCCATCGTAGTATCGCCAATGTAGTTGTACATCTTACTGAACAGATTACCCAAAGCGCCGGGCAAGTGGCTGCCTACAATGTCATCAACCTGCCGAACTTGGTCCACCAGAGGATTCTTCGTGAACATATCAGCGAGGCCTCTCAGGGCCGGATTTTGCTGTCCGATGTCAATTAACTGCTGGCTAAAGTTTGCAGCATTAGCTTCCGAAATCGCCCGAGCATTTTGCATCTGTTCGTATTCATTAAGTTTAGCCGAGTCAACCTCAATAACCAACTTATCCTGAGGAGTCAAGTCAAGCTTGTTCCAGCCGGCATCCCTAAGGCCGCTTGAGTTGACATCTCGATTAAGTTGCCCCTTGTAAAGCCGGCTTACAAACTTGGACTGGTCAGTAACTTCGTAGCCGAATTTTTGCACTTCAGCAACTAAGTCGTCAGCCAACCCAAGGTCTAATTTACGGAGCAGATAATGCTTAGTAAATCTATCAGCCATAGTCCGGTAAGACTTCGGAGTGGCCAAAACCATCTTGGAGGCAATTTGCGGCTGGTCTTCAATTAACTGTGCAAGTGCATTAGCGACCCACGGATTTTCGGGCGCCATTTTGTCCATAGCCTCAATTATCTTCTTATTCACAAGCTGGCCCTCTTTACTCACTTTACCAAGCTTCTCAGCATTAGCCTTAATTAAGTAAGCATAAGCTTCAGCGGTGCCGAAAGTCGGTGCAGTTACTCGAGGGTCAACAGTCAACGTATTAAGCAGACCTTTCTTGCCAACCCTGTACTGTATAAAGCCGGAGGCATCACGAGTAAAATAACTTTTCTTGGCGTGGTCAATGAACCTCGGCTTGATTTGTGCAGCCGGAGTAACAGTACCATCTTCGTGAACTACAAAGTAGCTCTTCTGCGGATTTTTCTTGACAAGGCTATTAACTTGGTCCAAGCTAATTGACTTCAAATTTTGGCCCGCTTTAACCGGCTCATTTTTCAGCAAAGTCTTATAGTCCTTAATGCTGTCAGTAGCAGCTAGAAGCATCGGATTCTGGTCAGCTAAGTTACTCAGCACCAAAGCTTCACGCGGATTTTTCGCCAGCTTCCCAAGTAACTGTTTACTCATCTGGTCGTTCATTGACTTCATCTGAGTCAATTCGGCCTTGGCATCAGAAAACAGCTTCGAGTCGATTTTTCCCTTAGCAAGTAAATCAGAAAGGTCGGCCGTAATAACCTGATCAACTTGGGAAAGCTGCTTACCTGATTCCTTAGCCGCCACGAAAGCAATAGAGTTATTAGGAACTTGTTCCCCGAAGGCGAAATTTGTAGTGGGCTTAATTGAAGCGCGCTGCTTGAACACTGAGTTAGCCTGACGTGTAAGCTGATTAAGTGTATTCTTAGCCTGCCGCATCGTTGCAATAGTTTCAAAAGCGGTTCCACCAAGCAGTAATCCCCAAGACCACTTAGGCGACTCCTTATATACATTCAGGTATTCATCAACTGATTTACCATAAGAGTCTTCATAAGAAGCACCTAAGAATGCAAGTTCACCAACTCCAGCTCTAGTTGCGGCCTGAGCAACATTGCGGCTAAGTGGGATAGCTAATTGAGTCGCCACCTCGCCAATCGGTTTAATGCCGATAGAAGCTAATGAACTGGCTTTCTCGTAAGCGGCCCATTGGCTTTTATTCCCATACCAACCTGCTTTAATTCCCATAGCTCGATTAGTAATTCCCATTGCACCGCCAATTGACGCAAGGTTCCCAAGGAACCGCCCGGCGAAAAGTTGGGCCTCGTTGGGCTCGTCAGCCTGACCGGTAATTGCCTCGGTTATAGCTGCGTAACTCTCAGCATCATCGCGGCCATTAAGTCCGATGAAATCATAAGCTTGGTCAACTATGTTGCGAAACCCATGGAAATCGCCAGATGCGCCGGCCGCTCTGCGGGCAGAGTTAATTAAGAAGTCGCCAATGTTAGCAGTTGCTTTGGGCGTGTTCAGGGCCGCCAAGTAGCCGATTCCGGCAATTGACTTAGTAGTTTCAATTGCGCTCATATTTTCAGTTGCCACCTTTACACCAGCGACAGTTTCACCAAGGCCTTCACCGACAGAGTAAGTAGCTTTAGTTGCATCAACAACAGTTTCTCCAACTGCTTTTCCGGCTTTAGCAGCTAATTGAGCTGGCAAGCTAATTGCATCAACTAAGGAACCGGCGCCCTTAATTAACTTATCCATAAAGCCGCCCGAGGGTTCTCCGTGCTGTAAAGCCTGCTCACTTTTAATAATATCTTCCTGAACTTTAGCATCAATGACCGGAGCAAGAAGCTCGTCCATTTCAACTTCATCAGGCATAACAGTTTGTGCCAGTCCATCAGGTGTCGACTCGTAATTCACAAGTAAGTCTTCAATAGCTGCTTGCTGCTCAGCCTGAAGTTGGGCTTCATTAACTTCACCAACCTGCTTAGCGGCTCGCTCTTGCTTGGGCATCGCATCGTCAATTATCTCTTCTTTGACAAATTGCAACCCAAGCAACTCTTCCACTTCAGGCGGCAGAGCTTCATTCACGTTTGCCATTAGATGTACTCCTATTGTTAATGTTCCGAATAGACGCAATTTGTCTATTACGGAATTGGTTAATTTGACTTGCTATAGTTGGAAGGTCATTGACAGCAGTTAAGCTTTTAATCCCATAGCTACCATAAGTGTATTGCTGTTGCTTAGAGTCGATAAACATATTGGTAACCTCAGGAGATTCCAGCGCTTCATTAACTATAGCATAAGTTTGCGGCGTGATTATCTTAGCTTTAACATACTTGTCAGCCAAGAGCTTGAGGGCCTGAAGACCCGTAAGCGGATTTTTCAACTGCCTGTTAATTGCCTCCTGCTGATATAAGCTAACACCATTAAGAAGCTTCCCCAAATCAGGGCGTCCTTTTTCAGCCACTTCACCGAGGCGATTCAACGTGAAGTCAACGAACTCTTGTTCAATGCCCTCAGTAAATTTATTCTTGCTCGAAGCTGCAATCACAGAATCTTCGTAAATTTTGTCGAAGTTAATTTGGTTGAGGTAGGCATTCTGAATATCCTTAGTAAAACCACCAGTATTATTCCTAATTAACATATCTGCCATCAGAACATCAGTAGGACTTTCACTGTTAAATGTCCTTTTATTCTGCTTAGCAAACACATCAGCTACAGTATTACGTATATGCTCCGGTAACTTGTTAAATTCAGATATTACTCTACCTTGATAACTTAATCTAGCATCACGCAAAATTCGGCCCTCAAGCGTAGCAGCTTCTTCAAAAGGCACAGATTCATTTGCGGTTTCGAGAAAGTAATCAGAAGCTATGGGTTTGTTCTGCTGATTTAATACGCCATTACCGTTAATTGCCGCGTCGAACAATCTTTGACCTGCTGGACTCATTGTGCTTCTAATTGCCTTTAAGCCTTCATTGCCTTCTTTATTAGCTACAGTGTAGCTTTCTTTAAGTATCACAGAGTCGCCAATTTTGAAGGCTTCTTCACCAGCATTAGCGGCAGCTTTAGATGCTACTAAGTTAGGCTGTGTCTTATATTCACCGCCATTAAATTCACTTACTAAGTCAGCAGTCGGCTTAACAGAATCCTTATAAATATTATAGTACGGTTGCCAAGCTTCAGCTACTTTAGTTCCACCGCTGCCACCGCTTCCTCTACCAATAGCTTTCTGCCCAGCTCTATAGACATCAGTTAAAAGGTCGGCTGTATTAGGTGTTGAAACACTAGAGCTAATTGTCTCCCTTTGGTCCATGAACTGCTTCTGCAAATTTGCGGCCCGCTGCTCATCAAAGGGATTAGCTCCAGTAGCCAGCATCATTCGAGCGGTGTAATTAAGGTCTTTCTGCTCTTTCTGCTTACTTAACTCACTAAGCTGATTGTCCACCCGAGCAAGGTCTTGCTGATAGGCGATGTCACCGGTGCCCAAAAATGGTAAGAGTACCTTGAGTGCCCCCGGAATTTTAGAGCTAATTGAGTTATCATACTCCTTGCGGATTTCATCTTTGCGGTTAAGTAACTGCAAAGCCGTTTCACTAGTGTCAATGTCATCTTGAAGCTTGGCTCTATTAAGTGCTTCTTGATGCGTGTTGTTAATTGAGTTGGCTTGGTCAATGTACTCCTGGGCCAAAGCAGCACCCACTGGAGATTGAGCGGCATCAAGTTCCTTAAAGGTGTTTTGCGGCTTGGAGCTACTCCACGAATAAGGAACTTTCTCGTGCTCAGCAATATAATTAACCAAGGCCTCTTCCGTCAACGGATTTAATTTACTGTTATTTTCGGCCATAACTTAATCTCCTTCAAATTAGAAAAGCCCGCTCGGACTAAACTTTCCCCCAATGCTACCAGATAATTGGTAGCCACTTTTACTAGTCGTGCTAGTTCCTTGCGATTTAGTTTCAGCACCTTTCAAGATGCCAAGCAGGCTGTTTAGGGCTTCCAAGCTAATTGCTTCATCTTGCGCCAAGGAGTTAAGTAACACCTGGCTCGCATTAAGTTGCTGGTTGCCGGCTTCGGCCTCGAGTTCGGCACGTTTGCCAGCTAATTGAGTCGCAGCATTGGTAACGGCCTCATCATAGAAAGCCTGCACAAGCGAGTTGTCAGCGGCACCAACAGACCTAGCTAAGTCCTGATAGCTCTGGCCGAGTGCTTCGTCTGACTGTTGCTTAGCAGCCGCCATAATAGCAGCTACATCGATATTGCCATCTTCGGCAAGTTGCCCCAAAGTGTCATAAGCTCCGGTGGCCCGAGGGTCTTCAGTGTTAATTAGGTCACTATAAGCATCAAGGTTATCCAAAGCCGCTTCGTTGAGGGCGTCAAGTAGCTCGGACCTAAATTGCGTAGTGTATGAACTTTCCTGCGTTTTAGACTTCTCTTTAGAATAAGAGCCAGAAAGCTTACTGGTTAATCCGGTCATACCAAACATTTAATTATCTCCTTTCATCTTAATTAACTTTCTTCAAAATTGGCCGCTCGTTGCACAAGCCATAGGCGCGTTCTAGAAATGCTGTCCATTGAACAAGGTCGCCATTGGTCTTAATTGACGGTCGAACGAGCTGGGCGCATTGAACTTTCTGCACAATTACCCGCTCAGTCGAGCAAGCACTCAGCAGGCACAAGGCTGCTATAATAATCAGCACAACTGTTACTGCTGCTATTAATTTCATTAAAGCGCTTATTAACTTCAATAGAAGCTTGAGCGATTTTATCATCTGTTTGCTCCTTAACTTTTATAAGTTCATTAACTTCAGTTTTCGCCCTAGCATACCCAATTGCTTCGCGGCGTTCTGCATACCAAATTGACACCATCAAGACAATTAGCAGCAGGGCCAAAAAAGCGCCTAGGAGCTTAATGTTTCCCATCGCACTTATCCTTTTCTGCTATCTTAATGTGGTCAGTACCAGCATCAAATGAGATGCTTACGTCTTTATACTTAATTGAGTACAGCTTAGAAAGTGCCTGACTTATATGCTCACCAAGCAGAAAGAGCCCAGAAACGCACGAGGCCCAAATTATGATATAGGCAATCAATTTAGTTTCCATGTGCGGCTCGTGTAAAGTAACTAGGTACACAACAGTGGCGCACGGAATTACTGTAATTATCCACTTCCTTGAGATGAACCTAAAAGCCAGCTCTCGCTTGTTGCATTGCATCTTAAGTAACCACGAGGTGATAAACGGCACGAATGTACTCAGCAAGATAATTGCTATCAATGCTAAGCAAGGCATTATTTCAAAGTCTATCAGCATTGTAAATTCCTTTCTTAATTAGCTTCTCTCATAATAATTGTACCAATAATTCGTGTAAATGTCAACTTGCCACTTCAGCTACACTATAGCAGTTAATGCGATGCAGAACCAAAGTAAGCCGCCCCAAACCCACTCACCTAAGTTCCAAGCATTTTTGCCCTCGGCACAATTAAGCGCTTGGCAAATCAAAGTGGCAATTAGGTATGCCGGGCCCATTAACAGCCCCGACAGCATCAGGGGTATGGAGTATAAGGGTAAGCCAATTAAGAATGTCCAAACAAGGCCACGAAGGCACAAGCCGCAAAATCCATAAACTCTCGGTGAACTTATGTTCTTAATTAACTCATCTATAGCAGGGCACTCTTCACGAGAGCTTTGTTGCCCCGTAGTCAATTCGCCTATATAGGTTCCCCAGCCGCAAATCTGCTGGCCGAGGTACATAGTAAGGCAATTAAGTACTGCATAAGTAATTGGGCTTACAGCTTCGGGGCAGTAGCTTGAGGCGAAATTCGCCATAGTCAAGCCATACGTGAGTGGCTGCCAGAGTTTATTAAGTGGCAACTCACCTAACCCAGGTAGCTCAAGGCCGCCCCGAATCCGGTTAACTAAAGCCCCATATAGGGTTAGAATGATAATTGAGCATATAGTGTTAATCATCTTTAATCCTCCTTAATCTTTCTTCATTAAATCATACATGCTAACGCGGCAAATTTTTGAATTTAAGACAATCTTATTCTCAGCCATATTTCGTCTCATCCGCTCATCAGGATTGTTAATTTGCACGAAGTAAACATAATTGCGGAAGAAGCCAATAACAGCCCATTTACTTGAACCGTCAAAAATCGGCTTAAATTCCTTAAAAACATTCCTGCCAGGAATTCCGGAGTCGGTAAATTGAATCAACCTAATTGAGTAATCCGCTCTCTGCACAATTAGGTAATTAGCCATTGAATGCAATGAAATAACTTTATTATTATTGTCCGCTACAGCTATGCCTGTATTAGTAAAGCTAAGCCTGTTGTTTGGTATAGTATTTCCAGCTTGAGGCTGAAAATTGTAATCTAAGATAAGTAACGTATGTGGCGCATCGGTGTTAGTTCTTAGCACCGCTAAGAATCTATCAGAAGGTGTTGTATTATTCATTGCCCAAGGGGCGTAAATTGAGATTTTCTGTTCATTAGTCGAGTCCCAAAAAGTCTGATTAGTTGACATAACACCGTCAATGTTCTGCTCAGATGTTTGCGCACTCCAACATACTTTAGCATAGTGAAGTGAATCATCGTAAAAATTTGCCACTTGGTTATACGTGAACATATCAACCATAACGCAAAATGCACCATACAAGCCATTAACATAATGATAAGAGCAACTCCATGGAGTTGCTGCACCAAATTTCGACGCGCTGTTTTGATGCAGATATAACTTAATTGCCGTTTTCTGAGATACCCAAGATGCTTCAACTGAATAAGAACCACCTGACTTAAGCCCGTGATGCTCAATTAATTGAGATTCTAAGCCGGGAACCCCATTAACTCTATTCGCAACCACTCCCAGCATTGTAGCGTTGTTTCTAAAGGGGCCGTAAATTTGGCTATTGCCTGAAAAGTCAGAAACTATACTTATATATGCCCTCTTCATTAAGACCCAATTCTCAGGGTTGGCCGAAGCATCTCTGGCGGTTCGCAAGTTAATCTGATTAAGGCCTGAATCAGCATAATAAGTAGATGCGTACCAATGTTTCTGAGCAGGTTCATAAACAGGACCAAACATCATGGGTGTGTTATCCTTAATAGCTACAGGACTGTTGCTTGAAGTGAAAGTTAATTGACTATCAAGATAATTGAAGTTACTTATCATTTCGGCACTATCAATAGCTTCTTCGTCATTGCTTGAATTAGCTGTAAATCCAGAACCTTTGAATCTAATCATATTTCTAAATTGAACCAGACCAGCTGGCAGTAGTTCATTTAGCCTCCCAGCTATGTAAAAATTCTGTCTACAATTATATGTATTTTGCCCAGTACTTAGGAATCTTCCACGAAGCCTATCCTCATACATTTGCATATAAGGATTGTAAATTGACCGCCCTGCGTGGTCGGCATTATATTCACTTGTCATCTGAGGTTCATCTGGGTAAGTCAAAGTAAGTCCATTGAACCATTCAAGAGGGGCTAAATTCGAGGCCCCTTTTCCAAGGGGCCTTAATGAAGTTCTTATCACCATTAACTTATTCCTCCTAATTTACGCCGTGGTGTCATATTCGGCTTCGATGTTAGCTATCCATTGAGGCTCGTAGCCCGGAAGAGCCGCCGTCGAATTATACCTAAATGAACGCCGCAAGGCAATTAACTTATATGGAGCACTCGACTCTTGGAATACACCATCAGAGCTGTCAATCCAGTAAGGTGTTATAGCTGAGCCGTTAATTGTAAATTCGACGCCGGTTACCAGCGGGCCGTAACTTGAGTCAGAGCAGTCAATTAACAGCTCAAAGGTAATTACCGCATCATCCGGAATGCCGGCCGGAACTGTGATAGCAACAGGTAATTTAGCGCTGCCGGCCATATGAGTTACTCGAATTGTATAGTGCTTAATCTGGTTATCAAGTGCAACCGCAGCACTATCTACAGCGCTAATTTGAGAGTTCCTTGACATCACTTTCTCAGTTGCGGCACAGAGCATCTTGGCATTAAATGGCATACCCTCCGTCCAGCCAGCTAATGCTACGGCGAGAGAACCATTATCGTCAATCAAGGGCCAACCAGATGAATTTGATAAAGTATATTTAGCATAAGGGTTATTAACTTTAGGCTCTATTGTAACTTGACCGATAAATGTACTTCCGATTCCGATTGAACCATCAGCAACAGCAATGTAAGGTGCTGAATACTGAGAAACATAGTAAGCTTGATTAGTAGCGTAATCTCGTGAAGCCATTTGCCAAGAATCGTACTGTATATTACTTGAGATTATAGACTTAATACGATACATATACAATCCACCATCAGCTAACGTACCTGGAGGGAGCATTACTTGAGAACCTTTCACAAAAAACCACCCACCAACTACCGGAGTTAATCCAGAGAATACTGCAGAAAACTCCTCAACTGTGTTTGGCACTTGCGACACTGAATCAAGTACTCCATAAACAAGTTGCGTAATTGTGATATTCTGCGAATTACTGACTTCAGCAACATTGGCCATCTGGCAGATAGTTAAGTCAGCAGAACACACAATGAACTGGTCGAGATAGATTGCGCGGCTGCTTAACTGACTTAGGTTCCAATTAAGGTCTTTCAATCCAAGCTCCGCTTCTTGCACAGAGGTAAACAGCTGGCCCTCATCTGAAACTTGCTGAAGCAACAGGAGGATTTGCCCAGTCTCAATTAACACCAGCCTAAAGACCACAAATTTACTCGTGCCGTTACTTGAGTCAAGCAGAGTTTTCGCGCTCGTTGTTGTATTGTAGTAGTAAGGCTGAATGTTCGGTTGAGCCGTTTCGCCGTCGTGGTCATAATTAGGGTAGTAATATTTGAAGTTAATTGACGGCATAGCCGGAAACAGCTTGCGGTCAGGCCGCTGGGAATTACCGGCATAGTTGATGCCTTCCTTAATTAAGTCGAAACTTTGACAGCTCAAGCCCTTGGCCGAATCTGAGGAAGTTACTTGAGCGGCGAAGTTAACTACCATTATAGGGTGGTCGCGGCCAAATGTACTTGAATCAGCCAAAAACGGCCGCACTGAAAGCTCCGAGGCCGTTAAGTCGCCATCTGCATTAACATAGATGTTGCACAGGGCTAAGTAGATGTCATAATCTGATGTACTTATTTCCCCAATGCCGCTTTCATTAAGTCCAACATAAACAACTTGGCCTGCATACTCCGGCCCAATCGTAACAGTTTCTTCCTGATGTTGTACCAAGTCCGTGCCGTTAAACCACTGGAAGGACTTAAGCAAGATGGTATTAGTCGAGCTGACCGTGGCAATATCGGCTGTATAGGGTTTAGTCAACCCAATTAACAAGTCCTTCTTTTTCGGCAACGTAGCTGAATTTGCCCCGGATTCCGCAGTAACAGCTGACAGCTGGTCTTCAAGTTCTTGAAGTTCATCTGCTACTTTACTCCTAACAGCATCAGCTTCTACATTAGTCATATCAGCACGAGCCAAGTCAATTCGGGCATTGTTCAAATAAACGCTAAGCGTCTGTCCGGTTTCGGTGCTGATTTCACGGTCGTTGTAGTCAACACCCTCTCCAGTAACATTAGCAATTCGTAAAACGCCTTTGCTCATTTTCTATCCTTTCGTCAATTAAGTTTAATAAATCCGCATCCGCATGAAGTTGCTGAAGCTACTCTGGTTATAGCCCCAAACCACACAATTATCTCTGTAAGCCAAACCATTCTTATTAAACCGGACGCGGTAATTAGCCGGAATAATGAATTGGCCGCTCGAGCAACCCGAGCTACTTCCAGTGAAGTGGCCGTAAAACAGGTGGTTCTCTAATTGAGTGCCATTTGGGTCAGAGATAATTATGTGGGCTGTCGAGCCACCCGGCCCTGCGGCAGTGGCACTAATGAAGACTGGCTGACTCCACGACTTATTGCTCGTAAAAAGCGACCCGTTGTACAATTCAGAGGAATAGTTCGGGGCGCCATTTGATGAAGTTGACCTAATTAACGGCCGAACACAAGTTGAGGCTCCTTTATCCCAAATAAAGTAACTTCCTTTTATAGTACCATTGGCCGTTGCACTGCGAGTCCTAGTAGCTATTCCTTTAGTACCGCCAGAATCTAAGTAAAGCTGCATCTGAGCTTTAAGTGGGTTCATCATAGCGGTCAAAGTCGTGGTGCCGCCATCGCAGGTTACAACTCCATTGCCTTCCAAGTACTTAAGCGACTCGAAAGCAGTCCACATAGGCTGCTGAGAATTTCCGGTTGAGTAATCTCCCTGGAAAGTATCTTTGAAGCAAGCGGCAGTGTAATTGCCTATGTAGACGGAGCCAGCTCCGGTAATGAAGTCAGTGCCACTAACGGTTCCATCTACAATGAGTTTGCAGCCTTCTTCAATTGTCAAGGTGTACGCACTAGAGCCAATTAAGTTGAAACAGTGCAAAACGGCTCCATTTGACAGCGTAACATTGCTGACCATATTGAATGTGGCATAAGGTGCTTCGACCCGTTTTCCAGAGAAGCTACTTAAGTTGGCATTCGAAGCATCTTGGCAAAAAATGAACCCACTTGAGTCAACCGCAGCGGCGCCGCCAAGCGACACCTTTGCTAATTGAGGGTTATTCCCGGACAGCACATCGTTGCCGCCCTCGCTGATGAAAGTTCCTTCGTAGGTGTTTAAGGCCAACTTAGTTACAGGAATATTCTCAAGCTGGTTGATAATATCAGATGAAGCTACATTACTGAAATCGGCCCGAGCAAGCCAATGACCTCCCGGAGTCGCACCATCGTGAATTGCCACTGTCCAGTTTCGAGTGTCAACGAAGAACTCTCGAGGGTTATAAACTGCATTGATTTCTTCCAAGTTACCGGAGCCCAACTGTGAAATTCGGCCTTGGTAATCACTGCTAGGTAATCTATCTGTCATAAATAATACCTCCCTTAAATAAGTTAAATTGTATCCCTGTTATCTCACAAAAGCCTTTTACAGCATAATTGAGCATATGATAAACGCCAGTGTTGTAGATGTTGCCTACAAGGCGGCGCCCAACGAAGTATTTGTCCTCAATTAACACCTTATGATGCGGCAAGTTTCCGTAGGCGTCAGTTGAAGATGTCAAGGTAATTGACACATCATACCCCATTGAGATATTCTGGTTCCACTCGAAATCAGGTTCCTGGGTGATAGCGCAGTCAAGCTGAGGCGCTTGAAGCTGACAGTCCCAAATGAACTCCTTCCTGTTACTTGACATATTAGTGTCAACTCGAGTTATCACTGTAGTGCACTCGATGGGGATTTCTGGTGCGAAGCTAATTGAGTTAAACTCAAAAAACGCGTCCACTTTGTCAATGCGCTTTGCCTGTTGACACACATCTGTGTCAAAACCGCAACTTAATTCAAATCCGCTGCTCCACGTATTGTCATAATCATTCAAGTCAACATCAAAGCTGCTGTCATTTAAGTCTTCATTAAGCAAGCTGTCATTTAGGTCTTCATCGAATACAAGAGGTAATGGCAGAGCAAGCTTATTGAACTTAGGTTCGAGTTTGTCGACTAAATGCGTTATGACGGCATCGGCGAGTGGCAATTCTGAATAGAGGTTAATTGAAGCACACATTGTGTCAGGCTGCTCTGCGGACAAGCTTCCAATTGACTCAACGTGCAACCTGTTGCCGTAGTAGCTTATTTCATTAAATTCTGTATTATAAGCACTGCGGTACTCGAAGTTCCAAAAGTGCTGGAAGTTAATGAAGTTGAAACCACGAACAGCAGTTAATGCGTGCTGTACCTTGAAAACGCGCCCAAGCAACAAGTCGATGCCAAGTATGTTGCCATAATAGTTGACAACAAGGTAGCGGGTTTCCAGCAGGTCGAGGTATTCGATGTCGATGTCGATTGAGTTAAAATAGTCAATTAACATCTCATTTACGACCTTGAACCCGCCAGAGCCCAGTGAGCCCAAATCCTCGTAGCTGTAAAGGTTCTTGTCTGAGTCAATGAAGTATACAATGCCAAAGGTGCTAGTTAAGCAGCAATCTCGATTGAGAATCCGATGCTTACTAACTTCCTTGAAATTGTAAACCAAAGCCGTGTTTAGCTCAGTGGCACTAATTACGTTGTCAGATGTGAACACCAAAAAGCCGTTTTTCTTTTTAGCCAAGGCAATTCCCTTACCAGTGCTAAGTGAGTCCAGACTCTGAAAACCGGCTCCAGTAGTTGTGCTCGGCTGGAAGTCATCTCCATTGCCAACGGCACTCCAAGCTATGACATCATCACTCAAGGCAATTAACCTGTTATTCGTCGCGCAAATGAACTTAGCACTCTGAGGGAAACCCGTGGGGCTGATTTGGGTGATAGAGTTAATTAAGTGGTCATACTTAAACAGCACTTGGTCACAGAGTATGTAGTAATAAGAGCCAATGTAGTCCACGCTTACATTTTCGGCATCGCTGCTAAGCATCAACAACACAGTTCCATCGCCCGTGGCGGCTGAGTACCTGTAAATGTACTTGTTTGTTACAATTAACTTCCCAGCATCGTCCTGCAAATCGACTACCTTTTTCAGCTCGACATTCCTTGAGTAAGGCATAAAAAACAGCGGCTTGTAGCCAAGGCCGGTCGAGTAGCCATTGTATGTCGGGATAATGTTCGAGCCGTCTGTTATGTTAAGTTGATTGCCTTCGACTCTATCATAGGTTATATTAGGATTGAATATCAATAAGTTCTTATTAACTATTGAAACCATTTTGCGGCCTCCTCAAGTTACAAGCAGTAGAACTTATAGTATCCTGTAAAGTCTACCGTCTTTGTGATTACATTAGCTAATTTAGCACTGACGCTAAGCAAGTTGCCTGCCTGGTCAACCATATAGTAACAGTTGTACTGGCAGTCGCCACCGGAAACTGTGAAAGTTAATTGACGGGTCTTTATGGACCACGCCAGTGACTCGTCTTGAAGCACGTCCCAATCTGAGGTGGAAGGTACTGTAAGGGTTACAGGGGTGTAGTTAGTTGACTCAACAATGTCACTTAACTCCGTGGTCTTGTCAAAGGCCTCGGATATTTGACCTAACTTAATTGTAACCGCTGTTATAGCCCGCTGTCCCTTAAACATAGCTTTAAGCACTTCTTCCTCAAGTGTGCCACTTACCATGTTAGGAGCTGTAGCGCCCTCAAAAACATAAGTGCCTCCGAATAGTTTCTTACGGCCGCCTTTCTTGCTACCACACTTACTTTTCTCTACTGAAAATTCCATCTCAATTAACCTCCATTCTGATTAACGCCCGCAGCTTCTTCGAGGGCCCGCAACCGCTCTTCGATTATCTGCAAGTTATAATTAAGTTGCTCTATTAAATCATTGCTCTCTTCCTCGTAGAGAGGTAATTGGAGCGTTTTTACATCAGCCATCTCAATTACCTCCCCTCTAATACCCAAAGTTAGCGTAGCGCTCGTTCTGAACAAGTACAGCAAACAGCTGGTTGAACTCGGCGAATTCACGCTTGAAACGTTCGGAGTCGTCAAGCAAGCCATACAACTTACTTAGCACTCCAGAAATTACAACGTCCTTGTAATCCCTGAGAAGCCAGTTTCCGTAAGCCGCCAATTCTTCCTCTCGTTCATTAACTTCTTCCAAGTCAAGCGCCTTCCATTCGTCGCTTTGGGCATCTTCTCTGACTAGCCATTCATTAGACAACCAATCGTATTTAACAAGTCGCTCAGCTTCTGGTATATATTCAAACTTCTTTGGGAAGCTGTAATATGTTATCTCAATTGACGTCGGCTCTTCACTAACAGGTAAGCCGTAAATTTCGCCGAGGACATTCTGCCCACCACCGAAGACAAAGACATACTTCTCGCCCACTTTGTACCAGTAGTTGTTAAGTAAGTTCTGCCCAACACTAGGTTGATTATTTGGCGGGTATAATCCAAGCGGCTTGTAGCAAACAGAGTTAATTAACCTTACATCTGGATTACGCCTCCACACCCACTTTGAGGCACTTTGAAGTTCCAAGTTAGGCGTGTCAGGTGTCAATTCAAGTTGCTTTAAGTCGCTTTGGAAATACTGCTTACTGTGAATCCTTGAGATAATGCCCTGAGCCAACTTAACAACAATGTCGCGCATATCAATTCTATTTGACAGCTCGCAAACATCATCTACAATTTGACTAAACATCTCAATTACCTTTCATACGAAAAAAGCCCCAAGGCGTTTCTGCCTCAGGGCTTTCAATTACCTTTGTTACTTAACAGACGGCAACGGATTCGAGCCCTTAACTAAATTATTAAAGTTAAACGACTGCGCCGAGCCCACATTGCCAGTGCCAAGTTCATTGCCTTCATCCTGTCCCTTGGCCGCTTCGTCATTTGCCTGCTGCTTTTCTTCTTCAGACTTAATTGCCTCAACAACAGCAAATTTAGACAGCTCCTTGGAAAACGGCCCGACTTCATCGGCCGAATCCAGCTCAATGAAGCCGACACCATTCGCCAACTTAATGTGGCCTTTGGAAGTAATGAGGCTACGCAGGTTCTTATTATAGACTCTAATTACACACTGCATAATCGTTACTCCAGATAGATGTTACTGAGAACGCCTCCGGTATTTTCATCTGCATACTCAAGAGTGAGCTCAGAGGTAATTACGTTGGCCTGACCGTCCATACCTACCGGAGTCGCATCCTTGATTTCGGCGTCGGTCATATAACCAATCTTAATCAAGCCCGGGTGGTAAATCAGCATTGATTTGCTAAGCGACTCAGTCTGGCTGAACAGCGGGTGAGCAAGAATCTTAACTTCCTGCATTCCCGGCAACTGCAGAGCATACACATCAAGGCCATATACTTTAGTCGCAGTCCCAATCGGGTAATACGAGCTGCCGGCCTCTCTAATAAGCTTGTTGAGAATATAAAGTACATTGAGAGAGGTCATAACGACGCGTTCATTAGGAACGCCCTCAGGGCAGGTCTCAAAGTTACTGTACATCCATTCCTGAATTGAGTCAAGAGTTGCAGCGGCGGCCAATGCAGTGTTATTCTTAACAATGCTCATCAAGCCGTCCATCGTGCTCAGCACTTCGGAGCCATCAACCTGATTAAGAGATTTGCGGCCAAGCAACAGAGCCATTTCGATGTCCTGTGCGTGCATTGACACGGCATCTTCTTTGTTCTCCGTTGCCTTGTTTCCAGTGATGAACTTAATGTACTCAGCCGTACGAGTCGTGCCCCAGCCATTGCGGAAAATCTGGCTGTAATTCATACGGGGAACGCCTCGGCGGTACTTAGGATTCGGCGCCAATGAACCCTCTTTTTTGGCGGTACCCAAGTAAAGCAGTTCATCATTCTGAGTTACTGCGGCGGCCGTCGATTCAGCAAAGCCACGGACGACAGTCAGGGTGTTACCGGACACGGCACTAACGAACATATATTCATTAGTCTTAGTGTTCATAATCACCGAAGACGGTTCAACCACAGCGCCTTTATCTACTGTGATGGAAGTTGCTGTGTTGTTTGCCGCAGCCGAGGCAATTAACTTCGAGCTATACGGCTGCTTCATGAACCAGTAGTGGATTTTGGAAGTCAGCTGAAACTGAGCAGAACCCGAACTCAATGCGAATATCGGGGCAGTACCGGCCAGCTGAGACCGGAACAATTTACTATTAAAGCTATCAAGCCGCTCAGCATTGATACCTCCTTGAGATGAAAAGATTCCTGGAATCATCTATTTACTCCTTTGTTAAATTTACTTACTAATCAACAAGTTACCGAAGAGGCCGTCAAGGTCTTTACGATGCTTGTCAGCCGCTTTTTCATCAGCACTTTTACTTGAGAGCTTATTGCTAAAGTCCTGCAAAAATGTCTTAGTTGCTTCAGTTGCCTCGTCAAGCGACTTACCCTGCTGCAAAAACCCTTTCATTACCTGAGTAATAATCGGGGCGGCACTTGGGTCTTTCATCAATGGAATCTCCCGAGTGGCCTTGTCTAATTGACTCCTGCTTGAAACGGCCGCCTGAATCTTGTTGCTGACATTGCTGTCGTAAGCATTGAGGCGGTTTTCAATGGCTTTGTCAATTACACTGGTTGCATCATACAGAGCTTTGCCGTAAGCACGCTGTGCAACAGAGTTAATGAAGTTTCCCAACTTACTTGGGTCTTGCATCAGCTCGGCGGCATCGTATTCAACGCCGTCAAGGAAGTTCTGCTTCGCTACATACTGCTTGAATACATCACTCGAGTTCGCTTGCTGGCCTTGCTGGGCACTCTGTTGTGCACCTTGTGCACTCTGCTGTGCCGCTTGCTGACTTGCTTGAGCCGGCGGCACCTGCTTGAACGGATTAAGTTCTTCCGGCGCTTCGGGTTGACTTGACGTAAAGACTTGCTTGAGTCTGGCCAAAAACCCGGCATCATCGTTTACTTGTTCGTTTTCAGTTTCCATTTATTTTACTCCTTTATTCTAAATGTTTTGACTGTTTTGGTCAACAGGTATTTCCTGCTGCTGCTGTTGTGCCATAGCCTGCTGAAGTAACTGGTAAGCTAAGTTCCTCTGCTGTATTGGCAATGAGTCAATCGGCGACTCTTTCTTGAACATACTGAAGTCAATTTGGTGCCCTGTCAAGCTGCTCTGGTAATCGAACAACTTAGTTAAGTCGTATTCCTGGGCAACTTGCGGCAACTGGATTAACTTGTTGATAAAGGTATCCATCTGCTGAGCTTTTATATCTCTATCGACGCCTGTCATAGCAGTGGTAATTGAGTACATAACGCCGCGGCCGCTGAACTCGCCTATGGCTGTCGGAACATCATTGCCTTGGTCGTCTTTGACCATCAGGGTAGCTTCGTGGTCGAAAATCGTCTGGATGTGAATTGACTTCAAGGGCGTAATTAACATCGCCTGAATTTGGCGCGCCATTAACTTCGTAGCCTTGCCCGACGTCTCAAGTGCCTTTTTGGCCTGCCACTCTGTTGCTCTGTCGAGGCTGCTCATTAAGCTAGCTTGGTCAGTCGGCATAATAATCTGCATTATGTTCTTCATCTGGTTGATGTCACTTAAGATGTGCTGCGTATCCGGCGCATCATTGAAGTGCATTATGGCAGACCCAAGCGACTCATTGGGCTCGGACGACACCGGAATCCACGGGCACTCATCATCAATTTCCTTAGCTTTGGTGATTTCATTGAGCGATATGCGATTGCGGTCATAGAAATTGAGGCCGTAAACTTTCTTCCGGTCGCCTTTTTGCTTCGTGTTAATTAAGAAGTTTATGAAGCATTGAACCGGCGTAAGATTTTCGGCCGGAGCAACTCCGGGGAATATCGGGGCCACAACTACGGGAATGACTCCATTGGAACTGACTTCTGCATTAACCAGCGTCTGTCCGATGTAAGTCAATTTGAGCAGCGTCTTAGTAAGCGGCTCGAGGCCGGGGAGTTCAAAGCCAAGTAACTCAGGGCAAACACGCACATAGACAGTTGTCTTGTTAATGAAGTTCTCTCTTGTAATGTCACTATCACGTTCAGTGTCGTGTGGCAAGGGGTTGAAGTCAAGTATGTATTTGAAGTCCCTTGGGTTGTTCATCGAAAAAACGGCGCGGTAGCCGGCTGTCCTACTGCACTCAAGTAACTCAGAAAGTTCCTTGTCGCCAACTTCGGGGTGCAGCGCTTGATTGAGTATGTCTGTTTTGGCGATGCTTTCGACGTAGGCGCAAAAGTCGCCACATTCACTGAAAGAGCGCATATCAGTTAATTTACTGAAGTACAGGCAGCCAGGGTTAATTAACTTCAGATTCACGCCGAACGCCGGATTCTCCGTGACGCCCTCGACGTTGAACTGGTTAATTGAGTCTTTATCCCAACGAGCTTCCACTGCGGCAATGCCGTAATGAAGTATGCACTTGAACGCCTGAAGTAACACGTTGAAATGGTCGAACCTAGTGAAGTCCTGACTCATGCGTTCGGCCACCGCTGCTACATACTTCTGGTTGTTCGGGTTGCCAAAAGCTGTGTAGCTGTCATTGGAACTTATAAGTAAATTGACGAGGTCAGAAGCTGCCTCATTAAGTTGGGTTGCAGCAAGCGGCAGCTTAATTTCATTGCGATTTTTCATCTTGCTTAACGCGTATCGAGTAATCCGGCTTACGAGCTCTTGTATATTGCCGAGGCCCAAAGAGCCACTCCGAGTTACTCCGTCATAACGGTCAATTACCCCGCTTCGGCCATACAAGTCAATTAACACTCTGTCGCAAAGGTGCACTAGGTCGTTGGTCGAGTCGCTGCACATACCTACGAAGTGGCTACAGTAACTTCGCAACTCCCTTGACTCGCTATAAGCCTTAAAGTTTTCTACTGGTGTAAACATATTAGGTACCTTTCTGTTTATAAACTACTTGCTGCCGCGATTCGCTGTAACAACTCACTTGAGTATCCGGACTTACTTAACTTCCGATTTTTGGCCTGTTTGATTTTCTCAAGGTGCATCTCAAGCATCTGGCAGCCATAGGCCTCTACGTCAATTAAGTCATCTGAATTGTCTTTGCGCGTCGGGTCAAAGGCAAGTAACTGAGTAATGGTTAAATTATCATTATCACTTAAATGATATACGCCTTGGTAAAGTAAGTCAACAAAAGATTTTATCCTAGAGGCTTTACTCTTCTTGAGCGTTTTTAGTGGCACATAGTCAATTAAACCGCTACTATCATTCACTGAGTCCATGTACTCGAACATCGATTTCAAAGATGCTTGGTACGCTTCAGCTTCGAAGCCCACAATTGAGACATTCCACTTACTGCACATATCCTGCATTGCGGCGTACAAAGCAACTGGCGATTCTCCATAAGCTACCCTTGAGTCGACTATCTGCCAATGGGGAGCTGGGGTTTCGTAGTAGCAATGAACTGCCATTGTCTGAGCGTGGCCCCAGGCCGCTTGGCTGATTGCCGGGTCAATTGTGATGAATCCATATTCGTGCTCACTTGACTCTGGGTCAACTTTGGGGCTTCGGGTGATTCGTTGCAAGTCAATTGACAGCGTATTTGCAGCCACGGGGTCATTGAGCATTTCGGCACACCACTGCCCAGCTAAGCCCTTACTGGCATACTCATTATATTCAGCTATGAGGTCAGCGAAGCTGTTAAGCTCTGGCCACAATGGGGTTCCGTCTTGCTTGAGAGCACTCAACTTAATTGACGCCCATTTTGGGCTCGCACAATTCTCGTTGACGATGCTGTTCCTGTTGACGATGTTGCCCAACATAATTAACCGCCCCTGAGGGCTCAGCGCCTTGATACAGTCGGAGAAGAACCAGCGCTTGAGCTTGTCAAAGAGGACTTCGGATTCATTCTCTTGGCGGTCTTCGAGGTCGTCAACTAACAGCACGTCAATTCGGCGGTTATTAACATTGTAGCCTCGAATCTGGCTGTTTGCACCAAAGCTGCTCATATTAAATGTGTGTCCATTGAGCTGAAAGCTGTATTCGCCTCGGTCAAGCTGCTCCTTAATGAACTTGGGTACTCCAAAAGCCGCCATCATAGATTCAGAGCAAATTAAGTTCCGAATGTCCATTAGCGCCTTTGTGGCAAGCGGGCTACTGTGGCTCAGATACCCAATGTTCATATCTGAAGTAGCACCGTGAATTAACCGGCTAACAGCTATCTTGGCAATCGTGGTCTTGGCGTGCGACCGTGGGCAAGCAACACAGACCCTCTTAATTGACTCATCAATAAAAAGCCGGAACATTTGCAAATGGAACTCCGGCGTGGGCAAGAGGTCATCACCTGCTTGAGCTCCTAAAGCAAATTGAATGTAGGCGGCTTCGCTGCCAAGCAGCGTCTGCCGCAATTCTTGTGCATTAACTTCGTATAACATATTCGCCTCCGGCTGCTTTAATTGTTGTACTATCAAATTTAGATGCCTCACTAGCTGCTCTGGATTCTCCGGCTGTTCCAGCTGTTTCGGTGGCGCTTGATGGCAAGTCAATTAAGTCGTCAACTTGCTTGAGCATCTCAATGCCAGCCGGGCTCGTTGCCTCCGCTTGCTGCACAGGTTCAAAGTAAGCTTCTATCTCAGAACCGCCTCGAGCAAGTCGCTCCATATCCTTAGCGGTGAATACATCGAGGACTTTACTGGAGGTGCCTGAAGTGCTTGGGGCGCTTATATTGTTTTGCACAGGTGCGGCTAATGAAGTTACCGGCCCCGCCACTGGCCCCGCATTTACCAGTGCATTGACGACCTGCTGATTAAGCTGCAACGTGATAGTCTTAGCTCCCTCGACCAGCTGCTGCATAGCCTGTTGCTTGCCTTTATGCGACCTAATTGCCTTATTTGCAACCGCCGCAGCCTTGAGGGCGAAAACCGGGTCTGGCCGTGAATTAAGTTCCCCGAGGACATTCTTCAAAGCTAGCACTTCTACTTCGTCCCACTTACTTGAGGCGTCTGCCGAGTTCAGGCGCTCAGCCGCTTCCTGCTGGGCAATTAACTGTTTAAGCTCAGGAACTTCCAAGAGTTCGGCTAGTTGATTAGGTTCAAGGTTCAAGAAGTCAGCCATCATTGCGGTGGGCATTCCGGAGTTAATTAACTGCACCAACTTGCTTCGCGCCCCTGAGTTAAGTGATTGCCAAATGCTTCCGCCGGTGTTCACTTCGTTCACATTAGCATTTTCAACATTGCTGTTTTCATTACTTCCCATCTTTCTTGCCCTTTCTACTATTGGCCTTATTGCTTGTGTTGCTTGAGGTGAATTTTGTGGCCTTGTAATTAACATCTTGAAGCAGCGCCCAGCCCCGAGGCGTCCTGTAATAAGGTTCCTTAATTAGCTTCTCAAGTTCATGAAGCTTCTGCCAAATTTCGGGCCACTCTTGTTTAATCAACTTAAGCTCCTTGATGTTCCTACTGCGGCAGCACCAGCACCCCGGCTTAATTAAGCCCGCCGTGTAAAGCCGCCCTATTGCCCAGCCGCGCCTGCTTAACCACTCGACGCAATACGCCTTGCTGCGGCCCTCGGCGATGTTGGGGTTAATTAACTTGAAGTTCCTGAGCACCGGCACTGAAAGGCGGCTACGAGTCAGCTCAGCAGAGCGCTCTGTGGTACAGCCGAAAATTAAGTGCAGTTCTAGCTGCTCTTGAGTAACTTTCTTCAAGTACTGCTCTTTGAGGTACCGGTTTATGAGGAGCCACTTAATTGACTCGCCCCATCTCAATTTACCTCCGCACCAGCCACGGCCCCGCTGCAACCGCTGCACGAAGCCCTGCCACTGGAGATTCCGTGAAGCATCTCTGGGTCTGTAGAGTTTCTCTATGGACTTGTGTAGCATCTCATACTCAAGGTGGCCTTGCAGCTCGGTGAACTTAATTAACTTCTCCTTACAAATTGCTTTGAGCGCTTCAGCGGCCTGCTCCTGTTCTGGCCATTCGAAGCCCAAATTGACATAGACAAGTTCATCGCCCTGCCCCAGGTCGCCCCGCTCAAGTAACTCACAAAAGGCCATTAGCGCCCCAGCGCTCATTTTGGCCAGTAACACCCTAGTGGTTTTGCGCCCCGCGGGTTCTTCATTGATTAAAGTCATTGCTTGATTCCTCCTATTTTAGTTAGCTTACCAAATAATCCGGCAGATGTCAACATAGTAGCTGTGGCAATGACTGGTGTTGATGAAGTTGCCAAGCAATTAGCTACTAAACAATTAACTGCTCTGGCTTCTCTGGCAGCTTCTGGTTATTCGAGGTCGCTGCTTGGCAGCGACTGACCAGCCGAAGTCAATTAGCTTCCCAGCCAGAAAGCGGCCTCAAAGCATCTATGCTGCTTATGAGATAAAGACACTTAAATGTTAATGATGCACCAACACAATTAACTACCAAGATTAGCCTAAGGTTCCTGCTTAGCCGGTTACTCGAGTTTCGCGGCAAGCCGCTCTGGCCACCTATAGCCTAATTAAAACATAAAGTCAATTAACACCCAGAGTGGAAAGCCGGCCAAAGTGCTCCGAAGCATTTAATTGAGTCATAATTATCAGGTGATGCTAAAATTCTTGCGAATTTGTAGAGGGTACATTTATATACGCCGGAGCCCTTCACTTGTCTTTGGGGGGCAATAGCCCCTTTTGCACAAGGCAAAATTTTTTGGTATTCTAAGCAACTTTTCGTTTGACAATAAAAGTGAACTCTGGTAGAATACCCTTATGTTAAACAGATAAGGAAAGGAAAAGAAGATGATTAAGAGTTACACAATCGCCGGCGCGTTTCTCGAAGCGCGTAAAACTAGCTATTATTTGCCAAAAGCTTTTGCCGATTTTGTCGAATCGGCGGCAGTGCATAAATTTAACCGCAACGACAAGACAATCTTGCTTTACGCCGATTATTCTGCGTTACAGATTGACACCGACACAAAAAGTGTTGAATCTGTTGATGATGTGACCAGCAACTTAATCGAGATTGTCGCTAGATTATTGCAATATCAGAATAATCCCGCCGATATTCCGGCATATTTGTGGCGTGACTTGCGGGAGTGGTTGCGAAACCACGGATAAAGCACACGGCTTTACATATTGCGTCAAATTGGCGCACCTTAATTAAACCGGCGGCAAAAGCCGCTAACGTAAACTAACTTTTAATTAAAAGGATTTAAGAAAATGGAAAAAGAAGAAATTTTGACCGAATTGAACAGAATTAGCGCTGGTGATGCTGTACAAGTTACCGCGGATGATAACGGCAATTTGACCGCTACTGTAGCAGGTGAAAAAGCTAAAAGCGTGTCCGTCCGAGTTATTGACGGCTTCTCAAATCGTAACTTATCTTGCCGTCTGATTAAAGACAAGCAAGGCAAATACGACGTCTTATATACTAACATACCTGACGTTATGGAAGTCGCTGGACTCAATGACATTTGCCGTGAGTTTGTGGAGAAGTACTTCCTTTCTAACTACATCCGGAAGTTGCTGACTTTGCCTAACCTCAATAACATTGTGGATATTCTGACGCCCCAAAACGGCGGAAACGCGCAGGCGAATCCGCTTAGCAAGCCTTTTAATGCACTTGTTAAGGCGTTGGTGGTTAGCTTAAAAGCAAATATGCCGGCGAAAGCTTCACTTATCAATGAAAAGACAATCAAAACTTTTCTTGCTGACTTGCAAACAGCTAACCTAATCCTTGGACAAACCCAAGTGAAGGGTAAAAGTGTTGCGGTTGCGGATTATATCCGGGCTTTGATTAAGTGGCATTGTGAAAAGCCGTCACCTAATGCCGTGAATTTTGCGCACGGTGTTACCTTTACGCCGGACGATTACATTGGATACGCCGTTGCGCTTGCGGCAAAAGCGGTTGACCGTAAAGTAGAAACAAGCATTGACGAGGATGACCTCGACATCTAACTACTTGCCAATAAATTGAGGGGCTTTACTTAGCCCCTCTTTTCTTGTTCTAAGCTACAACCTTTAATAGTAACAGTTAATTAAATACTACCACTTAATTAAGCAAGCAAACGCAAGCAAACAACCACACTACAATCACACACAATCACAACTAACA
>ENA-ORTU01000660-ORTU01000660.1-human-gut-metagenome-genome-assembly--contig:-NODE-660-length-41034-cov-10.394592_pt1 | contig 41034 bp, 69 predicted proteins | sample MGYA00241910_ERZ509184 | MGnify/ENA primary metagenome ERZ509184 (study PRJEB26280, sample SAMEA2338847) | human gut metagenome | biome: human gut; feature: human-associated habitat; material: faeces... | reverse complement strand
TTGTCAGCAGCCCCCGTTTCGTGGTCTGCGTGTAGTTCCTTGTAAACTGACTTAAGGCAAATCACAAAAAACAACATAATCGAAGAACTGAATAAAGCACTTGTGATTCACGAGCAAAATGCTATTGAGATTGAGTATCTTGACAGATACTATCGTGGTGACCAACCAATTTTGTATCGGCAGAAAGTGAACCGCCCGGAAATCAATAACAAGATTGCTGTAAATCTTGCATATGAGCTTGTTGAGAGAAAGACTGCAGAGATGTGTGCCGAGCCAATCCAATATGTGCTACGTGGTACTGATAACCATAAGTCGGAAGAAATTACACAGCTTAACATTACGATGGACTCTGAAAGTAAACAAGAGTGCGACATAGACATACATCGTTGGAGAAGTATATGCGGTACTGGCTACAGATTTATCGGTAACGATGACGGACAAGGACAGTTGCTTGATGAGAGCGATTTTTACCTATCGTCTGAAAATCCAATGTATACGTTTGTAGCATACTACTCAAACGGACGTCCGGCATTCTCTTGTCAAATCGGAGAGGATGAGAACGGAGCAAATATTTATTATGTGTTCACCGATAATGAGTGGTTTGATATTCGTAACGACAAGATTTACGATAGCGGAATAAACGGAAATAGAGCTATTCCGGTGATTGAATATCCAAACAATGCAAGGCGATTATCTGACATCGAAATGACTATTGCAATTACAGATGCTATCAACGTGCTTACATCAGACAGAATTAATGGTGTCGAGCAGTTTGTGTCTGCATGGGTGAAATTCGTTAATTGCGAGATTGACATAGATACATTTAGAAAAATGCGACAAGAGGGAGCATTGGTAGTTAAATCTAACAATGGTTCAGACAACAAGGCTGATGTTGACGTAATGACGAGCGAGCTTAATCAGACAGAGGGGCAAGTGGTATTCACTGACCTTTTTGAAAGATTTTTAAGTATTCAAGGTCTCGCAAATCGTCAGGGCAACACAGGCGGTGACACCGGCTCGGCTGTAGAATTGAGAAATGGACATTACGATGCTGGACTTAGGACGGCTATTAATGAGCCTATCCTTAAGAAATCAGAGAGAATGGCACTTAGGCTTATTCTTAACAGACTGAGAATTAATAAGGGCTTTACGCTTATGCCTAGCGATGTTGAGATACACATTAATCACAACAAGCTAGACAACATGCTTGTTAAAGCAGAAGTGCTTGAAATATTACTTAGGTGCGGTATCAATTACAAGAGGGCTGTTAAGACGATTGACATGTTTAGTGACCCTGAACAAGTCACTCTTGAAAGTGCTAAGCGCATGGAAATGTTATTCCCGGAAGAACAGCCGACAGCAGCTACACCTAACAGTAATAACGATGATAAGAACAATGGAAAGACAGCCGATGAATAATTGGCTGTCAATTTATTTTGGAGCTTGATATGGCAGACGAAATCCACGCACTTAACAAAAATGAAATACAAGACATAGATTACGACACATATTTTGGTGAGATGGATTTATCTGACGAGGAAAAGGAAGATAGAAAAAAACTTGCTGAAAAGTTTGAAAAAATCTTTGTTATGCTATTTGCCTTGCTATCCGGCAAGGAAGAAACAGAGATAACAACTATCACTAAAGAATTTATCATCAGATATGAGAGCATTGCCACACAGTATTGTAAGGCAAAGAAAACACCCTCATACATTACGGATTATGCCCGGTACATTGTGAATGAGGTAGTTGATGCCACTGAACAAAATATTGAAGTAGAGTATTTTACTTCACAGAAGCGAGCAAAAAATGTAGCTGCGAATGAAGCTAATGCAGTCGGCAATTACAGATTGCAAACTGATATGGTGAAACAAGGTTACAAAACAAAAGAGTGGCGCTCGAAAGAAGATTCACATGTCAGACCTACACATGCAGAAGTTGACAGAAAGAGAATTGATATTTTTGAGCCGTTTGAAGTCGGGAACTCGCTTATGATGTTTCCGAAAGACCATTCTTTAGGGGCACAGGTAAAAGAAATAGCAGGGTGTAGATGCAGTGTTAAATATTACAAATAATGAGCAACTTGTAAGGAAAACTTATAGGTTGCTTTTTATTATACAAAATTTGCAGTTGTGCGTTAAACAACAGAAAAACTCGGCGGGAGCGACCCGCGATAACAAAAGCGTGAGTTACGGAGGTAATTGAAATGACAAGAAATGATGTTTTGAAGCTTTTCCCGGACGCAACGGATGAGCAGATAACAAATCTGCTTAACAAGAGCGGTGAGGAAATGGCAAGAGAGAAAGAGAAAGCCAATCAGTATAAAGCTAAAGCCGACAAAGCTGACGAGCTACAGACGCAGCTTGACGAGCTACAGGCTGGCAACATGACAGAACTTGAAAAGGCAAATAAAGCCTTAGATACAGCCAATCAGCAGATAGCCAAGCTACAGAAAGATAATGCTGTCAGAGATTTACGAGAGAGTGCAATGTCTGATTTTGGCATTACTGCAGAACAAGCAAAGGCAGTAGTAAAAGAGGATGGCTCTTTTGACACGGCAGTTCTTGGAAAAATTATGTCCGACAAAGAAGCCAATGCGATAGCGGAGTATGAGAAAAACGCACTCAAAGTTACTCCTAATCCAAACAATGGCGGTAACAATAATGATGGTGATACAGGAAATAAGACAAATGCTGAAAAGATAGCAGAAAGCCTTATATCTGACACACCTAAGAGCAACAACATTTTATCACATTACATTCAGTAATAACAGGAGGTAAAAAATGGCAAAGGAAATGAATATGCAGTATGAAAAGACTTCATACGCTGGAGATGTTCAGATTTTAAAGAGAGAGCCTAATGAGGCAATCCCACTGACACTTGATTTTGATGGTGTAACAACTACAAATGCACAGGGCAAGAAGATTGTCAAAGCGGGTACACCAATCGGAGCAACCGGCAAGGCTGACAACACAGCCACAGTAGTAGGCATTTTAAGGTTTGATGTAACAGAGGACAGACCACAGGGAGTACTGCTTAAGAAAGCATATCTTAACACAAAGGTAGCAGAAGCACACTCAGGCGTTACATATGACAAAACAGTTAAGACAGCTCTTCCAATGATTGTATTTGAATAATAACAGGAGGTAAACAGATGTTAATTAATGAAGTATTAGACAGCAAGTCTATCGCATTATCAGCAACAGAAAACGCTAGTAATCAGATACCTTATCTCGGTTTACAGTGGTTTCCGGAGAGAAAGAAACAGGGGCTTGATTTAAGCTGGATTAAGACACATAAAGGACTTCCAGTATCACTTGCACCATCCAACTTTGACACAATCCCAACAATTAGAGCTAGAGAGGGATTAAGCAAGGAAAAAACACAGATGGCATTTTTCCGTGAGGGAATGGCAGTTGGTGAAGAGGAAATGTTTGAAATCGAGCGTATTCAATCAGCAGATGACCCTTACCTTGCAAGTGCTTTATCAAGCGTATATGACGATACTAACAACCTTGTAAGCGGTGCGGAAGTTGTACCTGAGCGTATGAGAATGTCACTTCTTGCAACAAGCGCGGGCCACCCGGTAATCGCCATTGTGAGCGATGGTGTTCAGTACGCTTATGATTACGATAAAGATGGCTCATACACAAAAGACCATTACGCAAAGTTATCCGGCACAAGCATGTGGAGCGATACAGCTAATTCAAAGCCACTTACAGACCTTAACAATGCAAGAAAGAAGTTACAGAAGCAAGGCAAGATTGCTAGATATGTGCTTATGAACAGCAATACATTTCAGTATTTGCTTGATAATGCACAGATAAGAAACTCAATCCTCGCACAGAACCTTACAGCAACTATTGATGTTGACGATGATACTGTTATTTCAGTAGTGCAGAAGAGAACAAAGCTCACTATCGTACTTTACGATAAGATGTACATTGATGATGATGGCAAGGAGCAGTACTTCTACCCGGATAACAAGGTTACACTTCTTCCGGAGGGAAGTCTCGGTAGCACTTGGTTTGGTACTACACCGGAAGAAAGAACTGCAAGACAGGTAGCTGATGTAGATGTAACAGTATATGGTGTGGGTATCACAGTTGCTACAAAGACAGAGTACGGACCACCTATGAAGATGTCAACATTTGCTTCCGAGGTTGTTCTTCCATCATATGAGAATATGGATAGCACATTCGTATATGAGGTTCATAGCGAAGAGTAGGGGGTGCAACTATGAAATATCCATATATAGTGATTCATAATGGTAAATGGTATAACGCTGGCGAAGAGGTTCCGGAAAATAATAATTCCGGAGCTTCTTTTGATTATAGCAAGACAACCATTAATCGCATGTCTACATCTGATTTACAGGCTTTTGCCACAGAACAAGGTATAGACAATGCAGAAGAACTTACAGGAGCAGAGCTAAAGAAACTGTTAATTGAAAAGTTTGGATTATAAGGAGCTTAGCATGGAATACACCACATTAGAGCAAGTTAAAATCAGACTTAAACAATTTCATATTGAAACTGCCACAAACGATGATGATACAACATCTGATGTGGTAGTGTTCGACAACAAGGAAGATAATCCGGTAATTGAACAGCTTATTAAGCAAGCCACGGAAGATGTAAAAGCGAAAAGGTGTTATCCGGACACTTTCACTGATGATGATATAACCGCTGATTTAAAGCAGTTTGAGAACGTCGTTATCAATCTTGCTGTCTACGACCATTCACAAGCCGGTGAAAACTACATGAGCGCATTGAGTGAGGGCGGAGTAAGCCGTACATGGAAAGATAGAGATAAGCTGTTTGTCGGAGTTTTTCCTTTTGTCAAAGTGCTATAAGCAAAAAGAAGATTGTGCGTTACCAATATGGTAGCAGGCGGTACACATTAAGTGGTGGTGGGCGGTGTGCCAATTACCAAAGACGAAAGGCGGCATATCAATGCCAATAGCAGTAATTATAAGCATTATTTCAGTTGCTTTTTCCGTCTTTTTCGGACTGTTTACCTTGGGACTTAATCTTAAGAACAACAAAAAGTCTGACAAAGCAGAACTTACGGAACGTGTAAAGGAAAATACACGCATAAATATGAAACTTGACACAATATCAGGCAACACAGCAGATATAAAGAATGAAGTTATAGAGATGAGAAAAGAGCTTAATTCTCATGATAACAGGATTATTAAAGTTGAGGAAAGAGTTAAGTCAGCACACCACCGAATAGACGGATTGGAAGCGCGACTTAATGAAGATAAGGAGGTGTAGCAGAATGGATATAACATCAGTATCAACAGTAGTTGCAATCGTTGTAATTACATATCTGATAGGTTTAGGAGCCAAAGCAATCCCACACATTAAGGATAATTACATTCCTATAATCGTAGGCGTTGCGGGCGGTATCTTAGGCATTATAGGTATGTATGTAATACCAGACTTTCCAGCGAATGACATTCTTAATGCAATCGCAGTTGGAATTGTGTCCGGATTATCAAGCACAGGTGTTAATCAGATTTATAAGCAGGTAAAGAACAATGCTTGACATTAATAAACAAGCCATGAAGTACGCGCTTCAAGGTCAAACTGTCACAGTCTATGAAAAAGACGAGGACGGAAATCTAAAGTTTTACGAGACGGAGGATGGAGAGAAAATATATTACACCCATGAAGAAACAGGCTTTTCGGAGCCTGTTAATTTTCGGGCAAATATATCGTTTGACGGAGGAGAAGCACAGAACAAGGAATATGGCTTTAATACGGCTGATTTTGACGCTGTTTTGCTGACAGACAGAGGAGAATACCCTTTTAAAAAAGGTGACGTTATTTGGCTTGATAGTGAGCCTACAAAGGACGAAAACGGATTAGTTGATTCAACTTCCGCAGACTTTACAATAGTAGGGGTCAAGCCCTCTCTCTATTCAGTTAAATACATGCTCAAAGCAGTTGTGAAAGAAGTGTAATTATGAAGATTGACGTTTCTCTGACAGAAAAATCTATACAAGATGCGATAGACAAGCTTGAAAAATATAAAGACCGCTTACAGAACAAGTGCATAGCGTTTGTCGGAGAGCTTGCTAGTAATGGCATTGCTGTAGCACGAGCAAATACAGGCAATTTCGGACACTATATCACGTTTAGTTACGAAATTAAAGATACAACGGACGGCTGTACGGCTATTGTGCTTGCTACGGAAACAGGGCAGATACAAAGCACATGGCAAACGGCAGACGGACTCAAAACAGTTGATGTATCGCCTTTGCTTATGGCTGAATACGGCTCGGGTTGGAGAGCCAAACCACACTTTAATGATACAAGAGGCGGTCAGGGAACTTTTCCGGGACAGACACACGCATTTGACAGCGAGGGTTGGTATTGGAGAGACGAAAGTGGAGAATTACACCATTCATACGGCATTACACCTACAATGCCGATGTATAGCGCATTTTTAAAAATGGAAAATGACATTATGAAAACGGCACGGAAAAATTTTAGTTGAGGTGATAAAGTGGCGAGTCAAAATCAATGGGTTTACGACCTCGAAAATCTCACATATGCGATTGTAAAAACCCGATGTGAGAAAAAAATGAAAACTAAATATCCCAAGCTAAAATTCACGCAAGAGGAACAGTCGGACAGTGCAACGGCTAGTTTCCCGACAGTGCTTGTTCAGGCACTCGAACCTATTGAACAGAATGAGGATTTAGAGTGTGAAAGAATAAATACAGTGTTATTTACGGCACAAGTAATTGTTACAACGAATAAAAGCCGTTCAGAAGCCTTAAATGTGGCGCAGACAGTGGCTAATGAATACAAAGCTATGTCATTTAAGCTGACAACAATCCCATTCGCTAGGAAAAACGGCAAAATATGGACAGCAACATTACGTGCTAGGCGGTCATTCGACTGGAATGATAGATTATAAGAGCCTTTTGGCTCTTATTTTTTTATGAAAAATTAGGAGGTAATAAAAATGGCAACAGGTTTAAAAAGTAGAATTGCTTACAAGACACCAACCGCATCTGCCACAAGTGGTGATTATTGGGCTGGAACTTACAAGCTCTTACTTAGAGCAAAATCAATTCCCTCACCATTCGGCTCACAGAACATGGTAGATACTTCAACTCTTGAGGATTTAGTAGAGACACAGGAAATGGGTAGACGTTCAGCCGGTTCCATGGAAGTTGAGGGAGCTTTTGAGAAAAAGTATAAGGATGAGATGGTAACTAACGAGGGCAAGAAGCTCGACTTTATCATTCTTTATGGTACAGACGGAAAAGGTTCAGAGGGTATCTGCGCTTTTATTGGTCAGGAATCATTCGCCCCAGGTGAAGCTTCCGATGACCACTTAACAGGAACTGCAACTGTATCAGTTCAGACAGTGCCTAAGTGGATTGAGGATAACTACGATGTTGCGGTAACAGAGGATGACCAAGGCTATCCAGCAGAAATCACACTCACAAAAAAATCATGAGCCAATCGAAAAAAGCCGTAGCGGTTGGCTATGATGATAGCACGGCTGACAGCGAACTTGAAGATACAATATAGCAAGGTAATTGAGGCAGTGTTAAAACTGCCTCTTTCCCTATATAAATTAGGGAGAAAGGGAAAGATAAAATGAAAATTAAATTAAACGGAAAAGAATACACAGTTAAATTCGGATATGCACCGGTATATAAGAATAAAATTATCCCAAGGCTCGTAGGAATGGAGCAAAAGGGCGAGGGACTTGAAGTCATTGACAACATGCTTGGATTTTTACCGGAGTTTTTGCTCGTGGGCTTGCAAAAGTTTCACGCTGACGAATTTGGCTTTGATTTTGACGATAAAGAAGCAAAAGAGAAGCAATTAGCGAAGATGTATGATTTGCTTGACGATTATCTCGACCCAGAGAATGAAGAGGGTGGAGATATAATGTCGCTCTACAACGATTTGTCGGCTGAAATGGAGAAAAACAGTTTTTTATCAAAGATGCTGGCGAAAGAGGCACAGACAGCCAAGAAGAAACCAATCAAGAAGTAAAAGAGCTTACATGGGAAGTCTATTGCAACGAAATCCGTCCATATTGGCTGTTGGCAACTAAAGGCTATGGATTTAGCGTTGAGGACATAGATATGTCTTGTCCGGCTGATTTAGAGCCTTATTCAAAGGCTTATATGCTCGAGCAAAGAGAATCTGACTCTAACATGTGGGCTTGGTGGGGCACATACGGATTAAGTGCAACTCTTACAGCTATCGACAGAGCCTTAAATGGCAACAAAGCAAGAGCAAAATACATTGAGAAATCATTAAATGAGCAATACTCAAAAGATAACGAGCCTAAATACAAGGAGTCTAATGAGGAAATTGCCGTATACGAAATGAAGCAACGAATTAACGCATTAAGACAGTCGGGATTACCTGAAAGTCCTGATTAATGAGGTGAAAATATGGCATATAAAGGAATTGACGTATCGTCATATCAAGGAAATATTGATTGGAGTAAGGTTAAGTGGGCTGGGGTGCAATTTGCAATCCTAAAAATAATCCGCAAAGACCTTAATCCGGATAAGACCTTTGAGCAAAACTGGAAAGGCTGTACTGATGTAGGAATGCCGATACAAGGTGTTTACAACTACTCATACGCTACAACAGTAGACAAGGCAAAGACGGATGCGAACAAGGTCATTCAGACGCTTAACGGAAGAAAAACTTTCGTTTGGTTAGATGTTGAAGATAAGTGCCAGCAAGGACTTGGACAGACGCTTATTGACATAATTAACACATATCAGAGTGTTATCAAGAGTGCTGGGCTTAACTTTGGTGTATACACAGGGCTTAGCTTTTACAATCAGTACATTGCGCCATACGCAAATCAGATTAACTGTCCGTTTTGGATTGCGCGCTATCCGTCAACTAAGGGGATGTCTATTGGTGATGAGCCTAATAGTGCAAAGAAGCCTGTTATTCAACATTCTCTGTATGGCTGGCAGTATTCGAGCGCATTTACCTGTAGCGGTCTGAATAACAGCACTGATGCTAACTTACTATACATTGAGCTTAATAAGGGTGATGGAATAGAGAATAGTTCGGCACCAATAGCAACTCCGGTAAAGAATAACGCTTGGAAAGGTAATGAGGAATATTACCTCGATAATGATGATGTAAGGAAATGGCAACATGCCATGAACATTGGATTTGACACAGGCGAGCTTAAGGAAGATGGCAAGTTTGGAGCTAATTCACAGAGATTTGCCAAAAATCACAATCTGTGGAGCGGTCAGAAGCATAACTGCCCGACAGCCTTTAAGTGGTTGAGAAAAACTCTGCATGACAAGTATCATTTCTACAAACTTGATACTGATTACGGCAAGTGGACGGATTACCTCACTAAATGTGTCATGGTATTTCAAAAGAATAGAGGTCTTAAGCAAGATGGATATGTTGGATTGATTACAACATACTATCTGCTCAAAGACTAAATGCATGAGAGCTACTTTAGGGTAGCTCTTTTTTATTACAGGGAGGTGAGAAAATGGCAGAGAGCATTGAGCTTCAAATCAAGTCGGATGCGCAACAAGCGAGTAGAGCCATAGGCAACTTACAAGCTAAGTTGCAAGGACTTGGAGATACTCTCAATTCCCTCAATGGTGCAAGCATAAGCAATTTTGCGAGCGGAATGTCACAACTTGCAACATCACTTAGAAGTGTGAGCAGTATTGACACACGTACCTTTAGCAAGATTGCAACCAACATGGAAAAGCTCGGCAACCTTGATACTGCAAGGCTTGTCAGCTCGGCAAGTGCTTTAAAGAGCATGGCAACAGAATTGTCGGGCTTTGCGAGCATATCAAAGCAATCAGCAGAGATTACACAGCTAACAGCTTCAATCTCAAAGCTCGGTTCAAAATCAGCCGGATATGCTGCAGACAATATCAGAAACCTTGGTAGTGCCTTGAAAGAGGTAATGACAACATTATCTAGCGCACCGAGAGTCAGCAACAACATTATTCAAATGACTAACGCACTTGCTAATCTGTCGCAACAAGGCTCAAAAGTTGGTTCGGCTAGTAGGTCACTTGTAACAGGCTTTTCGAACACGAGCAAGTCGATTAAGAGTACAAGGAGTGGATTCAGGGGCTTGGCTTCAACTATCGGTAAGTTTTACGCAACTTATTGGATGGTTATGCGAGCTGTAGGAAAAATAGGCAGTGCAGTTGATTTAGCAAGCCAATTAACAGAGGTTCAAAACGTAGTAGATACCACATTTGGTGATATGGCAAGTAAGGTTGATGATTTTACAAAAACATCAATTCAAGACTTTGGAATGTCGGAGCTGACGGTTAAGCAAATATCAAGCCGTTTCCAAGCACTAGGAACCTCTATAGGCATTTCATCAGAACAAGTGGCAAATGGTACGGCGGTGGCAAATAAAGCTCTTATGAGCCAAAATAACACGCTATACAAGACTACAGACAGTATGGCTGACATGTCGCTTAATCTTACAAGGTTAGCCGGTGACATGGCTTCGTTCTACGATGTAGACCAAGCTGATGTTGCAAAGAGCTTACAATCCATTTTTTCAGGAACAATTGCACCCTTAAGGAGATACGGACTTGATTTAACACAAGCCACACTTTCAGAGTGGGCTATGAAAAACGGACTTGATGCAAATATCAAATCCATGACGCAAGCTGAAAAGGTATTGCTAAGATACAATTATGTCATGGCTAATACGCAAGCTGCACAGGGTGATTTTGCTAAGACCGCAAATACCTGGGCTAACAGTGTAAGAGTTCTTAAGCAAGAGTTTCAAGCATGGGGCAGTATCATAGGTAGCGTAGTAATCAATGCTTTAAAGCCATTTGTCCAAGCATTAAACAAGGTAATGCTTAAGGTTATCAGTTTCACAAGAACTATAGCTGACGCACTCGGGGCAATCTTTGGATGGACTATCGAAATAAGCGGTCGCGGAGCCACGGCTGACGGCATGGAGGACATAGCTGGCGGAGTTGGAGACATTGGTGATAGTGCCGATAAGTCGAATAAGAAAGCTCAAAAACTGAAAAAGACACTGCTTAGCATAGATGAGATACACGCACTTGACGATAACAGCGATAGTGGCAGTGGTGGCGGTTCGGGCAGTGGCGGTTCCGGTGGCGGTGGAGCTGGAGGTGGTGTTGATAGCTCGCTGAAAAAGACCGATGGATTGCTCGAAAAATACAAATCATCAATCAAGGATTTATACTCACTCGGAAAGTACATCGGTGACGCTCTTGCGAGTGCTATGGAGAGCATTGATTGGAAGAAGATTTATCAGAAAGCTGACAATTTTGGAAAAGGGCTTGCAGATTTTCTCAATGGTTTAATCAGCCCAAGACTCTTTTATGATTTGGGCGCAACAATAGCCGGTTCGCTAAACACAGCTTTGCATTTCCTCAATTCATTCGGCACAACATTCGATTGGACTAATTTTGGCTTGTCGATCGCTAACGGCATTAATGGATTTTTTGAGAATTTTGATTTTGCGTTACTAGCAAAAACTATTAACGCATGGGTGCAAGGAATATACACCATGCTAACCACGGCAATTAAAAATGTGTCGTGGAAAGACATACTTAAAGGAATTACGGACTTTTTAAGCAATTTGGACATCAAAACTGTTGAGATAATAGTTGGCACATTGCTGATAAAAAAGATAATTTCGTTAAAATTGGGTTCAGTGGCACTCGCTTTTATTGGAAAATCATTATCAAAAGCGATAGCACAGGCAATAGCTTCAAAAATTGGATTTGAGCTTGTAGAAGGAGCTGGCATTGGAACGGCAATAATGCAAGCATTTAAAACCATTTTTGCCTCATTGTCAACAAATCTCGGACTACTTATAGAAGGACTATTCAGTGGTTTAAGTTTGGGTGATGCAATAACAGCCGCATTCGGAACAGGGGCAGTAGACCTATTAGCAACAATCGGTTCTGCTTTTTCAGCAATAGCCGGAACAATTTTATCTATCGTAAATTTTGTCAAAATGTTAAAAGACGGATTTAGTTGGGTAAATGAAATTCTAATGGTAATAGGTGTTGCATTAGCCACAATCGGAGCAATATTAGCTGGTGTGGCAGCATTGCCGGCGGTAATTGTTGGAGCAATAGTGGCAGCAGTCGCAACGATTGTTGTTGTGGTAAAAGATAATTGGAACACAATTTGTGAACTATTTTCAACAGTTGGCGATTGGTTCAATGGAAATGTCATTAAGCCTGTGGTTTCGTTTTTTAAAGATATGTGGAAAACCATAAGTGGCTTTTTTGGCTCCTTATGGAAAGACATAGTAACTGTGTGGCAAGGAGCTTCGAAATGGTTCAGTTCCACAGTAATTGAACCGATAGTTGGCTTTTTTAAAGGCTTTGCTACACGAGCACAACAGATTTTTCAAGGTATTTGGATAATAATTCAAGCAATTTGGATAGTAGCTTCGGGGTGGTTCAATAATAATGTAATCACTCCAATTTCAAATCTGTTTAATTTTTTAAAAACGTTTATACAGACAACGATACAGACAGCAAAAGATTTTGTATTTTCAACATGGCAAGGGGTGGCAAGTTGGTTTAGCGGTACAGTAATACAACCGATTTCAAACTTTTTTAATATGTTGAAAGCTGGTATAACATCGGCACTTAGCACAGCAAAGAACTTTGTTATATCTACTTGGCAAAGCGTGGCGGGTTGGTTTAATGGCAATGTTATTTCGCCTATCACAAACTGCTTTAATATTATGAAAAACGGAATTACAAGCGAATTTAATTATGTGTGGAGTTCGATAAAAGGCGGTGTTACAGGAGCTATGAACTACGTTATTTCCAAAATAGAGAATGGTGTTAATTTTGTTGTCAGTGGAATTAACTCTTTATTAAGAGGATTTAACAAAGTTGTTTCTATGGCTGCTAAGGTGGCTGGTGCAAATTGGAACGGAGTATCGTTAGTCCCGAAAGTACATATTCCAAGGCTTGCTAGTGGCGGAATTTTCCCAAGGGGAGAGGACGGCATGGCTTTTATTAATCACAACGAGCTGGTCGGTAAATTCTCAAACGGCAAAAACGTAGTTGCAAATAACCAACAAATCACCGAGGGAATTAAACAGGCTGTCATGGAGGGCATGGCGCAAGTAATGATGAACTCTAATGTCGGTGGAAACTCTGCACCACCTATCATTGAAAACGTGTTTAAATGCGACAGCGAAACCCTCTATCGCATGACACAGGTAGGTAAAGCAAAGCATGGACAACGATATATTGTAGCAAATGAATTTGGCTAAGACACTCACCCTTGCGTGGGTGTCTTTTTACGAGGTAACAGAGTATGGCGATGATGTTAGTAGACGGAGTGGAATTACCTACTCCGTCAAGCTTTGAATGGGGCTTGATTGATGTGTCTGCAAGCGATAGTGGACGTACACAGGACGCTCAAATGCATAAAAACAGAATAGCACAGAAACGACAACTTAAATTGTCATGGAGCGGTACAGACACGGCTAGGACAGCAAAGATACTTCAAATGGTAAACCCCGAATATATCAGAGTGACATATCCTGACGCTATGAGTGGCACTGATGAAACACGTACATTCTATGTAGGTGATAGAAGCGCACCTATCAAGATATGGACTATCAACAATAAGAGGTATGAGACATTGAGTTTCGACCTCATAGAAGTATAAGGCGGTGATTTAATGCTTAACGTATCGGCTAAATGGCAAAGAGCAGTAATGCTCGACAATGATATAAATGTAAATTGCTTCACTGACATAGTTACGGCAAGCGGTGAAAAAATCCCTATTAGTGATAGTGAGCTGTGGGCGAATGACTTCGAAGTTAATGACTCAACATCAAGCAATGGTACTTTCACAATCGGGGCTTTGATTGCCGGAAAACTGAAAATTAAGCTGAATAACATTTACGAGGATTACAGCAAGTATGATTTTGACAAGGCAAGCGTAACAGCATATGTTTCAAAAAGTTTTTCTGACGGCACAACCGAAAAACTAAAAATCGGTGAGTATAGAGTCAGCGAGACAAGCTATGACGGCTCACTCATAACACTTACTTGCCTTGACAATATTAATAATTTCAATCGTGAGTATGACGGCAATTTAAGCTACCCTACGACAGCGTATGAGGTAGTCAGAGACGCCTGTATTAAGTGTGATGTACCTTTTACTATGGCAAGATTTGATAACTCTGATTACGTGATTAACGAGATACCGAGTGATAATCAAAAACTCACATATGGACAGGTAATAGCTTACATCTTACAGTTGAGCGGATTGTGGGGCAAATGCGGTCACGATGGCGAATTGCTTATCGGCTGGTATGACATGAGTCAGTTCGACAGTAAAGGCTACGATGGCGGAACTTTTAGCACAAAAACTACACCATATTCTGACGGAGATACACTGAATGGTGGAAATTTCACCGACTATTCAAGTGGAGATAGCGTTGATGGTGGAACATTTACAGAAGCGAGAAATTACCACAATGTTTATACGCAAAAAGACTTGAATGTTGCGACTGATGATGTTGTTATCACTGGGGTAAAAGTAACTGTAACCTCAAAAGAAGATAAGGCAAAAGATGTTAATGCTCTTGCCGGAAAAGAGGGGTATGTAGTCTCAATCTCTGATAATCCGTTTATTTCGGCAGACAAGGCACAGGCAGTTGCAAATTATATCTTCAAAAAAATCGGTGGCATGAGGTTCAGACCTCTTGATGCTACACTCTTGTCAAACCCACTAATTGAGAGTGGAGACGTAGCACTTGTGACGGATCGCAAGCAGAATACCTATAGCTGTTTTATTTCCAACCGAACATTTACAGTTGGAAGCGGTACAAAAATTTCGTGTGACGCTGAAAATGCTTCAAGAAATAGTGCTGATAAATTCAGTAACGAGACAAAGGCTATAGTACAAGCTAGGAAAGTCGCGCAGGCGCAACTAAGTGCATATGACAAGCAAATGCAATTGTTGACACAGCTAATGTCTCAATCACTCGGACTTTTTAAGACCGAGCAGAAACAAGAGGATGGCTCAATTATTTACATTATGCACAATAAAGCCGACCTTAATTCGAGCAATATACAGTGGAAAATAACGGCTAATGGCATGGCTGTATCAAATGATTACGGCAAGACATGGAAAGCCGGAATTGATAAAGACGGAAACGCTATTTTCAATATCATGTCGGCTATTGGCATTAATTTTGACTGGGCGCATGGTGGCACGCTCACTTTAGGCGGTGAGAATAACACAAACGGCAAGCAGTATGTCAAAGGCGCAAACGGAAAGACACTTGTAACGCTGGATAATAAAGGCATTGCACTTGATAGCAGTGTGAAAATTGCTTGGGATAATGTGGCTGAAGCTACTGCTAAAGTCACTCAGATAACCAAAGACACAGTGACTACAAGCTATGTAAATGCACTTGATGTTAAGGCCGGTTCAGTTGACGCTGAGGACATCACAGGAACAACAATTACTGGCAAGAATATTGTGGGCGGAACAATTAATATTGGCAGTGGAGTGTTTGCAGTTGATAGCGATGGAAAAGTATCGGCTTCAAATCTTAATATGTCCGGCGGAAGCATTGCGCTGAATGGAAATTTAAGTAATTCAACGATTGATTTAAAGGCTACTGACAATTCAGGAAACAATTATGAGCTTTGGATGAATGGTGCGGTCTTGCGAATTGTCAAAAATGATGAGAATTTGATTACACTCTACGGAACCACAGGCTCTATAGGCGCGCAAACAATGTATGCTCAAGAGATACAATCTGATAAATTTAGGGAATCAGCTGGAGGATATGCAATGTGTGGTGACACAACAGGGCATACATATCATTGTAACTGGGATGGTAGTGCCTTAAGTTTCCAAGTTGATATTACTTGGGTATGGAGTTCGTCAGATAAACGCTTAAAAAAGAATATTAAAGCAATTAATCAAGATTATATTGACGCAGCAGGCTCAGTTGATTTATTTCAATACAATCTTAATAGACAAGGATATTCAGACAAGCCGTTATATTTTGGAGCAATGGCACAGGATATAATCGAGAACCTTAAAGATAAAGGACATGTCGATGAAAATCTTGATATGATTTTCCAAAATAAAGCAACATCGGATGATGATACGCTGTACTACGGCATGAACTATGAGCAATTCCTAATCTTAAGACTTGCCGGAGATGAGCAGAAGATTGATAAAATGCAAAAACACATAGATGAATTGGAAGATAAGTTTTCAAGATTGTGTCAGAAATTAAGCATTGATGAAAGCGAGGTATAGCTTATGGCAATTCAAATGAGACGAGGGGCATACGCGGAGTTTGACCCCTCAAAAATGAAAGCCGGAGAATGGGCGGTATCGACCGACTCCGACACGAAAAAACAGCAGATATGGATGTGTTTCGCGCCCGGAATAGTTAAGCGAATGGGAACTGTTGAAGATTTTGACGTTGAAATTCAAAGACTTATTCAGAGCTATCTTGACGGCATGGCAGAATCGGTAGAAAAGGCTCAAAAATCAGCACAAACTGCAACAGAAAAGGCTACCTCGGCAAGCAATTCTGCTTCACAGGCTCAAAAATCAGCACAGACCGCTTCACAAAAAGCAAACGAGGTCGCACAAGTTTCAGGAAAGATTGATACGGCGGTAAGTCAAGCAAACGCAGCTACAAAGGCTGCAAATGAAGCTGCACAAAGAGCAGAACAGCAAGCCGGACTTGTCGAGCAAAAAGCAAACGGAAGAGGTATTACTTTTTCCGTGACAAGTGCCGGATTACTCAATGTAAGCAAGGAGGATTAGATATGAGCGGAATAGACATTATATCAGACACAACAGGGCAAGCAATTGTTGAGAGTATTAAAGCCCTTGGCACAAAATTAAGCGAGGGAAGAGTTATTTATGGTGTTCACATCAACAGTGCGGATAGTAACCCAAAAACAAGAGTCAGATATTTAGCGGACGCAGTAGGCATGACTCCGGCAAAGATGAATTTTACAAGTGGAACTTTTGATTACGGTTCATGGGCGAATGCTTTTTTTATGCCAAAACCATGTATGCTCAAAACGAATGGACAGGTTGACTATTACCTCAACGAGAATGACTTGACTAAAAAAATAGATGGTGGTGCGTCAGATGTAGCAAACATTGATTACGATGGAAATGCTATGATGGAATGGGGCAATGGTGCAGACATTATATGGTGGAAAATTGAACCCGATAAGGGCAATCCAAACAGTGCAAGCCTTTATGTTGCTAACTATCAAGCTGATAAAGATTTTAAAAATCTAAATTTCATCGACATTAACGGCAATGAAAAATCTCATTTTTATACACCAATTTATAATGGCTCACTTGACGGCAACAATAAGCTGCGTTCAATAAGCGGTCAAACAGTTATCAAATCAAAATCAGCCAGTCAAGAAATGACATATGCAAGAGCTAATGGTACAGGCTACGAAATCGAGCAGTATGTTGACAGACTCTTGATTAATATTTTACTTATCATCATGGGAAAATCTACCGACACGCAAGATGTATTCGGACGAGGCATGAGTGAAAATGCTAGTGATGAAAACTTACTGCTTAAGACCGGTACAATGAACGGCAAAGGGCTGTTTTGGGGCGAAAATGCCGGAAAAGCCGGAGTTAAAGTCTTTGGTATGGAGAATTACTACGGCAATCAGTGGAGACGAACAGCCGGACTTATCCTAGCTAATGGTATAGCAAAAGTCAAGCTATCTCCATCAACAAAGGATGGGAGCAAAGCAACTAACTATAACACTGATGGAACAGGATATATCGAGATACCTAATTCAACTCCTAGTGGTACAAGCGGCGGATATATCAAAGATATGTTATACACGGCATTAGGTATGTTTCCAGCATCAATCACAGGCTCATCATCGACCTATTATCCTGATGGTTGTTGGTTTGACATTGCAATTATAGCCTTTGCTCTTTTCGGTGGCACCCTGAACACCGGCCGTCATTGTGGCGCGTTCTCCGTGTCCTTGACCAACGTGGCTGGTTCCGCGTGGTGGGCCGTCGGGGCTTCTCTTTCCTACAAATAGCTTGCAACTATTAAACCATTTATAGATTTTGAAAAACTAAAGCACAAAATTTCAACAGTAGACAGAAAGGCAAGGTGTATTGAATATGACAGAATATAAGCTAGTAGAAAGTATGCAATCGGACAAACCGCTTGATATTGACACAACATCTTCTCCGAATATCGTTTATCAGCGAAAAAACATTAAATCGGTTGAAGCGACAGGGAGTGAGGATGATTTTACTTACAAGCCTAAGCATTGGGAGTACGAGGAACGAGAGCTGACACAGGACGAATACTCGCAGTATCTTATTGCTATGGAACAGGCAAAAGAGATTAACGAACACTCTGATGAGGAAGCAATAGACAACTATACAAGGCAGTTGATGGATGAGGGGGTACTTTAATATGAGAATATTAGTTGAAAGCCTTAAAAGGCTATACGAGAGTGACAGAGTAACCAAGGAAGAACTGCTCGACAGAGTAGCAAGCGGTAAAATATCGCAAGAGGAATATGAGTATATTACTTCACAACTAGAATAAAAAAAGAGGGGGGCTTTCCCCTCCCTCTGATTATTGCCCTATAAATACTCCGACATCATTTGCGAATGGATTGAAATTGTAATCCATTTCAATACTTTGCGCGTTTGTTGGAACTTCAAACGATATATCGACATTTCCGGTTCTACCTGGCGAAAGCTCTAAAATCGAAGAGCTGTCAGTTAAATAAAGTGTGTTTTCGACTTGCACGTTATCAGCATATCCGGTTGCATTAGTATAAGAAAAACTAAATGTTTCGTCACTATTATTTACCACCTGAAAGCTAAAAGTAACATATTTATATCCGCTTTTAGGCTTTTCATAATCATAATTCGTATTTTCATAAAAATTAGTTAAAGTTACATTTATGCTGTCTTGATAAGTTATTGCCTCTCCGACACGAGCTTCAACTCTTTGATAGCCTTGCGAAGAATCACTCTCTGTCTCGGTTTCTATTTCACTTTCAACTTGATTATTGGACTTCTTGTCACTTTTGGCGGTATCAGCACTTGAATGGTCTACAAAAATCAATCCTAAAGCAGAAAGAACACATATCACAATAGCAACAATCGAACCTACATGACGCCTTGGAATTTGTTCTGAACTCTTAAGAGCTAAATCAATGATAGCAAGTATCAGTGCTGTTATGATACATATTACATCAAGAAAAAGCGGTGCGCATAGTATAAGCGGCAGGCAAAAGCAAATAGCTATTGTGCTTAATACAGAATCTTTCTTTTTAAACGGCTTATCTTGTATGTATAAATTTACATAATAGCTTGAAGTTTTGCGGTCAACGAGATAGTTACTCTCGATATGCCTACAGACCATTTCCATATTGCCTTGATAATGCTTATCTAAATCGCCAATATTAACATAATGATTGTTAATGCAGTATTCTCTATATCTTTTCATATAAAAAATCCCCCTTCTAGTTCTTTTTTGCTATTTTACTCTTTGCAATCCATGTTGTCAATATTCGACAAAATAAAACACTTTAAAGTGATACAGTAACGATGTTCTCAAATAAGAGAACTCTTCAAGTTTCGGTAGGGCGGTGGATTTTTCTGCCGTCCTTATTGACGTTTAAGAACAAATGTTCTATAATTGATGTATCGGAGGTAGTATTGTATGGAATATAAGGATGAAATAATTAAAATGATTGAGGGCTTGGAAGATAAAGACCTGTTATTGTACTTGTATGTATTCATCAAAAGAAAAATAGAGGCAGAGTAAAAGCTCTGCCTTGGTAGTTATATCTTCTTTTCCCAAACGTTACCGCATTTTGAACACACAAACTTTGTTTTGCCATTCTTTCCCTTAATTCCGGTAGCAGTACCGACAACGGCACCGACAGGTCCGAAGAGACCACCTACTGTGTTGCCAACAAGTGCTTTACCGAATGAGAATTTTTTCTTGGTATCAACAGGTATGCCAACACCATCACAACCCCATTTAGGACATTTAACAGTTTTACTCATAATAAAATACCACCTTTCTTATTAATTTAATTTATTTTGAGTATTTTCATACATCACATCTATTAAATTCATAATACTTTCTTGCTCTTTATCCGACAATTTAGATAACTTAAATACATAATCTTTGAGCTTGCTGTCTATATTTGAAATGTCATAACCTGTATTTGATTGTTCAAATATAGGGTTACTTTCTTCACCTGTAACTAGATATGATAAGGTAGTTCCTAAAAAATCAGCAATTTTCTGCATATTTTTAGTTTTTGGCTCGCTCTTTCCTCTTTTCCAATCAGATAGAGTCATGTTTGAAATGCCTGTAGCTCTTGAAACATCGGCATTTTTCAAGCCTTTTTCGTCTAGTAATTTCTGATAGTATTCGTACATAAAAAATTCCTCATAAATTATTATGGAAAACTTTAAAATAATGCTTGACAATTAAAGAAAACCATAATATACTAGACCTAGATTAAGGAAAGCCTTAAAACCTAGGTTTTAATTTTGTTATTTTGTTGTCTTGGTAAGTTTCATTATAACGGATTTCCTTAATAAAATCAATATATTTTTAAGGAAAGGAGCGTAAAAAATGAATAATTCTAAGAAATATGCTCAATCATATTCGAGATTTGAGCAAATTTTGAAGAAAAAGGGTATCACATCATACCGAGTAGCAACAGACTTGAACTTTTCACCTATGTTACTTTCAGATTGGAAGAGAGATAAAAGCAAGCCAAAATTAGACACCATGATTAAAATTGCAAGCTATCTTGATGAGCCGGTTGAGAGTTTCGTGGATTAGAAAGAAAGGAGATGAAGAGGTGGATACAAACGACATTCATAAAACTTGTGAAGAGATAATGGGAAATTGCAAAAAGGCAAACACCATGTCAAACATAGCGATTGTCTGTGGAATTCTTTCAATATTAATCAATGTCCTAACTGGGGTAGATAAGATAGAAAGCTTTGCACAGTCTTTATTATCTTATCTGCATTAATAAAAACAGAAAGAATTAAAGATAATACTGAAACTATCGTAGATATGTTTGCCCGTACCGCAGAAGTGGCAGATGCTTTACTAGCTTTTTGAGATTCTTTAATAGCTAGTTCAGCTTGCGTTTTAGAACTTTCAGCAATCTCTTTTGCGGAATCGGCTTGAGATTTAGCAGATTGAGCCATATCGTGAAGTTCCTTGCTTGTCTTTTCAAGATAAGCAGACTGACTTTCTAAAAGCTCGTATGGAGATTTGTCTTTTTCATATGTAGGTGATTCAATTTTAGGAATTTTGTGTTGCGGAAATAATTTATCCATATTTGGGTAATTTGGTTTGTATTGCATAGTGACCTCCAATATTTTTTATACCATATACATTTTGAAGTCTTTCAACGCATTGGTACTACACAATGCTTCTTTAAATGTTCCGTCACTTATGCAGTTTAAGTTCAGCAGTTTAATCGCCATTAGCTGACGGATTGAGAGGAGTATCTAGCGTAGCACGGCATATTATCGGACATGCCAACCATGATTTTTTATCGAGCTTTACTGCCCAAAATGCGCTACACCGATTGCTACATTTTAAATGCGACCTCGCAAATATGGAACAGGCAAAATCAAAATTGCTTTCAAGGCCTTTGCCTCCTAGCGTATTTTGCCTAATATGGCACTTTTTATAGTAACGGATTTCCTAACTATTGTCAAGAAAGGAGATGGGGAATTGAATAAGGAAAAACGACAGGCGAGTTTTAAAAAACTTGATACGCTCATAAAAGCTAGAAACGTTTCGTTTTACAAACTGTCGGAGGAACTCGGAATGGCACGAAGTACTTTTTCAGATTGGAAATCGGGAAAATCAATGCCAAAAACAGACAAGCTAATTAAGATTGCTAATTATTTTGGTGTAGAAGTTTCTTATTTTATCGAGTAGAGAGAAAGGAGTAGAAATGTCGAAAATCGAAATCAGACAGGTTGAGGGCGAAAAGATTTTTACAGAAATCTGCATTGACGGTCACAAAATAGACGGAGTGAGAAGCTATGAATTGAAACAAGACAAAGCTGGATTTCCTGTACTAACAATTGACCTGAATGCGTTTGATATTGCCACAGACTTGCGAACACTACAGTTAAATCAAAAATATGTAGGCACTATTAAGAGTATCAAATTTAGAGACGGCTATGAGGTTAATTTTGGCTCTCATATTTCAGAGAGCCAATAGGAACTATTTGTTGAGATTTTGAAGAATAGAGCATTGTTTAGGGTTGCGGCAACAACCAAACGACATTGCATATTGACAGACCAACCGACCATTCTCAAGACTTTGTTTTTCCAAGTCGGAAGTATCTATCATTTTAATCTCAACGGAATAATCCTTGTTCTGCTTATTGCAGAAACCATTAAGAATCATAAGTGACTCACCCCCTTATTAAAAGATAGGGAGATTATACCACAGAAAGGAGAAAACATGAACGATTTACAAATTTTCAATAATGAAGAGTTTGGAGAAATCAGAACTATAACTAAAGATGATGAAGTTTTATTCTGCCTTGGAGATTTATGCAGAATATTAGAGCTTACAGCAAAGGGAGTAAAGCAGAGGCTTACTGACGAGGTAATTTCAAATTACCCCATCCCAGATTCACTTGGAAGAATACAGAATACCATATTTGTCAATGAAGATGGTTTGTACGATGTAATTCTTGACAGCAGAAAAGAAAATGCGAGGAAGTTTCGTAAATGGGTGACATCAGAGGTACTTCCGTCAATCAGAAAAACAGGCAGTTATGGTATGCCAAAGACAACAGGCGGTCAGATACAGTTGTTGGCACAGGGCTATACAGAATTAGAGCAGAAAGTAAACGACATCAAAGATGATGTGAGCGAGCTTAAGGAAAATGTACCACTTTACAGTTGCGATATTGACGAGATACAACAGCATGTTAAGCGCAGAGTTGTAAATATCCTTGGTGGCAAGCAGAGCGAAGCATACAGGGATAATAGTATCAGGCATAAGACATTTTCTGATATATGGACGCAGTTAAAGCGTGAGTATGGCTGTGTATCTACTTATAAGAGTATCAAGAGAAAGTATATAGACGATGTGCATGAGTTCATTGATTGCTATGTCGTACCTAAGTATCTTGATGAGCTTATTCATGACGCAAACGCTCAACAGAGTTTTGCATAGTGAGGTGATTGTATGAGAAAAAGAACTTTAAAAGAGAAATTCTATACCGGCTGTGGCTATTCGATTTTCGGAGCATTGGCATTTGCGTTTTTCCTTGGATTATCGGTGGCATACGGAATTAAGACAGCGAGTATTATCGTTGGAGCAATCGTAACAGTATTTTGGCTGATATTGATTGCATTTTGTCTCATAGAGGAGGGCGAACCGCATGAGAAGAAAAAAACTGATATTGATGTTATCAATTTCAACGATTGGAATTATGACCTTAAAGCCAATGGCAACGAAAGCAGATAGCAAAGTTGAGCTGACAGCCGGCGTTACTTCCTATTTAAATGATGTAATGCTTGGGAAGATTGAGCCAACAGTAGTTCAGAATGAGCCGGTTGTAGTTGAGCAGACCTATGTAGAGCCGGAAATCCCAACTTGCCGTAAGAAGTACAGTTGTAGCCGATTTAAGAAGCTAGGGCGAGTCAGATACGGCGATTACACTTATACGTGGTACTCGCAGAGAGTGTTACCCGGTGGTGGACTTAATATACCGGGCAGACATTTAAATGAGCATGGGCTTGTAGTTGATGAAAACGAGTATGTAGTAATTGCAAGTGATGATTTACCACACGGAACTGTAGTTGATACTCCTGTTGGCATACAAGGAATTGTATATGACGAAGGGAGCGGAAATGGAAATCTTGACATCTACTGCGATTGGTAGCCAATTGAAACGTCAGAGTGCTAACGATTACCTACAAGAACTATATCGAGCTAAACGGCACAAAGATAAATCATTTGACTTTCAAGCGCTGTTGGACAAAGAAATGGAGAAACTAAATGAGCGACAATGTAAGACGGATTAGGCTGGGTGATACAAGATACAGATTGAAGCCATTAACAAGAGAGCAGAAGCTATTGCTCAACAAGGCTCATTACGTGGCTAGTGAGTGGCTTTTCGTATCAGAGTCGGACTCATACCTAAGAGTAGTGAAAAAATCAAGCCTACATGGGAACTTGATTCTAAAAACCATAAACAAATAGAAAGAGAGGAAACGCAATGAAGATTACACACATTTTTGCACAGAATTTTTGCAAATTCTACGGCAAAAACACATTAGACACAGATTTTTCAATGAAAACTGTGTTGTCCGGCCAGAATGAAGTCGGCAAATCAACAGTTAAGAGAATTATTCTTGATGTGCTGAATTGCCACGATGAGAACGACAGAGAGATTACAGGCATAAGACCGCATGATGAATGCGGAATTGAGATTGACGATGTTGACATTGTAAGAGCTGTTACCTTTGAGGTTGACGGAAAGGCAAAGACTCTGAAAAAGGTCACAAGGCAGAAGCGCAACAAAAAAGGCGAGATTACAGGCAGTGTTACTGATTACTCAATCAATGATGTGCCGTATAAAATGGCTGACTACAATCAGTACATCAATGACAACATGGCAGAGCTTGGAGTATTACCATTTTGCTTAAATGCCATGACATTGCTCAACAAGCCACAGGCGGAGCAGAGATTAGCACTTGCAAGTTATTTTGGCACACATACCGATGAAGAAATCTGCGATATGTTTCCGCAGTTTGCTGAACTTAAACCGATGTTTGACGATGGGGATGTAGACCAGCTTAAGAAAGCATGCCGTGGCAAGCTAAACGGCACAGGCGGTAGGAATGGCTCAAAAGGACTCGTCAAGGAAAGAGACGAAATCTCAACAAGGATTGATACAATTCATTCCACCAATGAGTATACAGACCTTGCAGAGCTTGAATTGCAAAAGAAAACCTACGAGCCACAGCTTAAGGAAATTGAAGATAAGCTGTCCGACTACAACAAAATTTTAGAGGACAAGCAGAAAGCCACAGAGGACATTATGAACCTTAAATTTGAGCTTTCAGACATGGAAAGAGAAGCTAATGCCGACAATCAAAAAAAGCGTATGGAGCTACAGTTACAGCTTGACGGCTACAATGTTTCAATTCACAAAACAGAGTCAATGATAAAAGCCGAAAAGACTAGCATTGAAAGTACTGAAAGAAAAATCGGATTTTGCGCAGAAAACTTAGAAAAGGTGCGCGCCGATTGGGAAAAGACAAAGGAGCTTGCCTTTGATGAAAGTAGTGTTAATTGTCCGATGTGCGGTCAGAAGTTACCGGAAGATAAGATAGAGAGCATGAGAGCTGAATTTGAGGAGCGAAAAGCAAAGAACCTTAAGGCACTCGAAGATAAGGGCAATGCACTATTAAACAATAGCAAAGAGATAGCCTACCTTGAAAAGGAACTTAAACAGGCTGTCGAGGATAAGAGGACAGAGCTTAAGGAGCTGACAGAAAGACATGATATTGTCGCTAAAGAGCTTAGAAAAGTGCCTACTGATGTTGATATGACAGGTAACAGTGAGTATCAGGCACTTAAAGCTAAAATCGAGGAAAAAGAGAAAGCTCTTGCAGATGAAAACGATACATCGGAGCTTATCAGAAAGCTCAAAAACGAGCGAAACGAACTGTTAAGGCAAGTATCGTCAGTTGATACAAAGATTGAGCTTGGTGTGGCAAATAACAAGCGTATAGATGATAGCATAGCTGACCTTGAAGATAAGAGAAAAGACCTAAATCAGGAGATAGCTGATTGGGAGAGAAAACTTGACTTGCTGAAAGAGTTTACTCGTAAGAAAAACGAACTCTTACAGGCTGACGTTAATAAGTATCTGAATTTTGCCACAGCAAAGCTGTTTAGACCGCTTTTAAATGGTGATACTGAGGAGTGCTGCGACTTTGTATACAATGGCGAAGCGTACGCGAGAAATCTCAATCATGGCGCAAGGATGTTAGTTGAGGTTGACGTGTGCCGAGCTTTTCAGAAAGTGGCAAACGTTAATTTTCCAATTATCATTGATGATACAGAAAGCGTTGACGATTGGAGAATACCACAGATTGATAACCAGTTGATTATGTTGAAGCATACACAGGACAAAGAGCTTGTGATTGAGGCGGTGTGATATGACGAATGATAGATATATTGTAGAACGAGAGTTTGAACACGCAGGATATAAATGTGTCGTTACATTCAATGTGATGGGGCATAGGTGCGGATATGTAGGCATTCCTAAAAACCATTCTTTATATGGTAAAGAGTATTCAGACTATCTCGAAATTAAGAAAGCAGATGTCGGAGACCGAAAAATAAGCGGTATTTTTCCTTTGCTTGGAGCTTGCCTTGATAAAGACGAAAGAATACGAATCGAAGCATATTTTTCGTGCCACGGCGGTATTACCTTTGCGGATGGTGGGGAAAATTCAAACTATCCGATAGAAAGTGATTTATGGTGGTTTGGATTTGACTGTGCACATTGCGATGACGCAAAAGAACTTGAACTCGCTTATGAGAGATTTCCTAATTACAGAGAGCGCCTTGCTATGAAGATTGAGTGTGAAGACAGATTTCGCATTGATGGCACGATAGTTCGCACAGAAGAATATGTAGCAGAAGAGTGTAAGAAGTTAGCAGAACAGTTAAAAGAGTTTGAAGAAAGTGAGGAATAGAAATGAGTATTAAGAAGAGAAATTATTACATGGGCGGTAAGAAGCATACTGTAGAACTTAAGTATGACGGATATATGTATACAGTCATATCTGACGGAGTTTTATTCAAGCAGACACCTAATGAACTGTTTGCGGTTCAGGTTTTTAATGAGATTTAGGAGGATTAATTATGGCAGAGAATACAGCAGTTGCAGAAAAGAAAGAAGCTGAAAGCAGAGAGCTTGTAGCAAAAGATTTTACAGAGGGAATGGTTGTAAAAATTAAGCAGAAAGAGAAATTTGGCTTAACATTTCCTAAAGATTACAACTACACAAATGAGCTTATGTCAGCAATGCTTATTTTACAGGACACACAGGATATGAATAAGAAGCCTGTATTACAGAGTTGCACAAGGGCAAGTATCGAAAATGCACTTATTGAAATGGTAACAGACGGATTATCAATAAGAAAGAAACAGTGTTACCCAGTCGCTTATGCGGGCAAATTAAGCTGTCAGCCGTCTGTTTACGGTGCAACTTGTCTTGCTAGAAGATATGGGCTTAAAGACATTAATGCATCAGTTATTTATAAAGGGGATGTATTCAAGTACCACAAGGAGGATGCAAAGACAATTATTGATTGCCACGAACAGAGCTTTGAGAATATCGACAATGACAAGATTGTTGGTGCTTATGCGGTAGCGATTATGGGAAATGGTGAGAAGATTGCAGAAGTTATGACTATGGCGCAGATAAAGACCGCTTGGAAACAGGGATACGGATATAAGGAGACTGGAAACGGAGTTCATCAGAAATTCGCAGACCAGATGGCTATGAAAACTGTTAAGAACAGACTTCTCAAAGCTATCAACAATACTCATAGCGGTTTTGGTAAAGAAGATGATTACGAGGAAATCAGCCACGATGAAATGCTTGAACAGGATGTTGCCTACGATATTGAGCAGAACGCAAACACAGTAGATTTTGACGAGGACAACATAATTGATGTAGAGCCGACTGACACAGCCGACAAGCAGTCAGAGGAACTACCGCCGTTCATGCAGAGTGAGGAGAGCTGATATGAGAGTAATTTCACAGACAGGAAAAACAGATGTTTCTTATGAAAACTTTGTTTTTTCAATATTAAATAGTAGTGGCGGGAATTATGGAATTGTTGCGGTTAAAAATGTCGCAGAACCGCCGGAAGTGTTTCTGAACAGTCTTATTGCAACTTATTCCACCAAAGCAAAGGCACTTAAGGCTATGGAAATGCTTAGAGAAGCATATATCGGTATGCCGATTGTAATGCAGAATGTTGATATTTCAGAAGATGTGGCAAAGAAATTTGAAAGATTAAAGAAGTGCGGTGTTATGGTGAAAATAAAAAATCAGCCGTCAAAAGTAGATTTTATCAATAATGTTGTTTTTCAGTTCCCACAGGATGATGAAATCGAGGTGTGAGTATGAGAATTATTAAAGGTAAAGAGAAAGAATACAAGGATTGGTACGACAAGAATAGTGACGGATACAGCAGAGCTTGTTTCACTTATGCTGAAAGGTGGGCTGAACTGTTAGAAGCAGAAATTGACAAGAGCAACGATGTTACGGAGTGCTTTGCTGATAATGCAGACAGATTGAGCCGTGAAGCAGACACAGAGGGCATAACAGGATTTATGTACGGATGTGCAGTTAGTATTCTTTCGCAGTGCTGGGAATACGGAGAGTATTTAAGAAAGTGGCATAACAAAAAGTATGACTATGACGGAGGCGGAGCTGTAAATCCGGCAGTTATAACAGTAGGTGCGAAATGATGAAGCTTAAATGTATAGCAACAGGAAGTACAGGCAATACATATGCTCTAATTAGTGACACAGGAGAAATCCTATTACTTGATTTGGGTGTGTCGGAAAAGACTATTAAAAAGGGCATTGATTGGAAAATATCAAATGTTGTTGGAGCTGTAATTTCGCACGGGCACAAAGACCATTCATTATCGGCTGAAGATTTTAAGTTAATGGGAATACCGATTTATGCACCATATTTGAAGATTGATTATATGTCAATGAACATGGGCGGATTTACAGTAAAGCCTTTTGATTTGACAACAATAGACGGAAATTGGACACATACCAATGCAGACGGAACACCTTGCCCGATATTCGGATTTCTGATTACTCACAAGGAAATGGGGAGAATGCTTTATATAACGGATTGTGAGGTTGTCAAGTGGAAGTTTAAAGACATAAACCACATTCTCTTAGGTGTGAATTATGATAAGGATTTAATCGACAGAGATAACACAGGCAAAGCTAATCACGTATTCAGAGGCCACTTATCCATTGACACAGCTTGCGATTTTGTTAAGGCAAATTATTCAGATAGCTTGCAGAACGTCATAATGTGCCATTTATCAAGTGAAAATGCTGATAGGGATAGTTTTATCGAGAAGATGAAAAAAGTCGCTTATGGGGCGAATGTGGACGTTGCAGAGCGCAACAAGGAATGGCTACTTGCTAATCCTAATGAGTGCCCTTTTTAGAAAGGAGAAAGATGTGGATAAAATTATAATTTGTAAGCATTGTGGGAAACCAGAGTATTACGGAGAAATGCGTTGGCTAAGCGGAAGATGTAGTTGCAGAAATTGCTACAAAAGTCAATGGCAAGACGAAAATCACAAGCTTTACAGTTGGAACGATTTAGATGGGAAAAGACCAACTATGGAAGAATATGAGAAACAAGAAAGATAATAAAAGTGGAAAGGAGATTGTATGGCTAAATACAAAGATATTTTAGGAAATACAAGAGAGTATGAGGATAAAACAATAACAATCAGCCTTGAAAGATACAATACTTTGATTATTAAAGAAGCTATTGCCGACCGTCTTGTAGAAGTCAAGAAGAAAGAGAAAAAAAGATAATTAAGAGGGAAAGTAGTATATGAGACTCAAAGATATTACAAGGAGATTTGATAGTAGCAAATTCTACAAAGGCAAGTACAAAAAGTTTGAATGTCATATAAATTACTCATCAAATTTAGATAGTTGGTATTACTGCATAGATTCTAATGATGAAAGAGATATAAGATACAACAGCTTATGGAATGAGATAGAATTTAAAAATCAAGAAGATTGTATAAAAGCTTGTCAGAAGTATATTGATGAGGCGATTAAGAGAGAAAAGAAGCAGTAATGAAGAAAGTGAGGAAAAATAATGAATATTGTAGCATTAATGGGCCGATTGACTAGAAACCCGGATATTAGATATGCACAGGGTGAAAATGCAATGGCAATAGCAAGATTTACACTTGCCGTTGATAAGAATTTTAAGAAGAAAGACGATAAGGCGAACTTCATTAACTGCGTGGCTTTTGGCAAGATTGCTGAAACAGTAGAAAAGCACGTATTTAAAGGTTCAAAGATTGCAGTTATCGGTGAGTGGACTACAGGCAGTTACAAGAATAAAGACGGAAACACAGTCTACACTAACGATTGCAACATATCTAAGTTGGAATTTTGCGACAGTAAAAATTCAAGTGGCAGCAGCGCAGAGCCACAGCCAAAACCCGATGATAGCTTTATGTCAATCCCTGATGGTATTGACGAGGAATTACCATTTAATTAAAGAGGTGGAAGTATGAGGCTAATTGATACAGACACACTAAAGAAAGATTTAAAATCGGTTACTTTAAGTAATGGAACTTTGCTCAATACAAATGCAGTATTGCTATTACTGGATAAATATCCGACCGCTTATGATGTTGACAAGGTTGTGGAGCAGTTAAAAGAAACTAAGGCTTATATGCTATATGAGAATATGAACGCTGATGTTAAGTGGATTGATAAGGCAATCGAGATAGTGAAGGCAGGTGGTAACGCTTGAATTATCAGAACATAGCAAGAGCCAAGGCGATAGAACAGGAAAACAAAAAGCGACTATTGAAGCTGAATCCAAAGCTGAATGACAGGAGTGGGATTTACTTCCTACTCCGAGAAGATGAAAACGGTTTTAAGTATGCTTATATCGGACAGGCGGTACATACACTTAGCAGATTGGCAAGCCACCTTGTAGGCTATGAACAGCATATAGACCTTAGTTTACGCAAACACAAGCTGTATGACAAAGAGAAAAATCCTTATGGTTGGCGAGTTGAATTTCTGAATTTCCCCGAAAGTCAGCTTGACGAGAAAGAGAAGTATTACATCAAGCTATATGCTGATAAAGGCTATCAGCTTAGAAATGTCAGTTTAGGTGGTCAAGGGGAAAATCGAGCTAGTGGTTCAATAGGCGAGAGAAAAGCACCTAAAGGCTATATGCAAGGCGTACAACAGGGCAAAAAGGTGTTAGCAAGGGAATTATCCTCTATAGCAGAAAAGCACCTTAAAATCGAGTTGAGAGAAGACAAGGCTAATAATAAGGTGTCACAGAAACAGTATGAGAAATTTATGGATTTATTGAAAGTGGGTGATTAAGAGTGAGCGGTGGAAGTTGGAACTATTTATACTCAAAAGAAATTGACGACCTCATGCAGTACAGCAACATTGAATTATTGGAAGAAATGTCTGATTATCTCAATCAAAACGGATACGAAGATGTGGCAAAAGATACAAGGCGGTTAGTTGAATATATCAAATCAGCTAAAATAAGAGTGGAAACACTCTTTGAAATGTTAAGCCCTGTTTTTAAAGCTGTTGAGTGGTACTGTAGTGCAGATTGGGGCAAAGACAGAGTTGATAAGGCAATAGAAGAATATAGGAACGGAAAGGGTGATTCAGAATGAAGATTTTAAGCAAGAAGAAATGTGAAGAAATTCTGAAAAGAATTACTGCAAATGAAATTATTCAGGCTGAATACGGACTACGCGATATGGAAGCGGAAACAAAGGCAACGGAAAATAGAGCAGAAATAGCTTTTATTGTCGGTGGTTTCAAGGGTATGAACAAGGTGCAGAACACGTTGAGAAAAAGGTATAACAATATAAACAACGAGGAAAAAGATTAAAATATATCAACCGAAACTTGAAGAAAATAGGAGATTAATTAAATGGCAGAACGTAGAATGTTTGCTAAGAAAATAACTGAAAGTGACGCTTTTCTCGATATGCCGAGCAGTACTCAAATGCTTTATTTTCACCTATCTATGAATGCTGACGATGATGGATTTGTTAATAATCCTAAGAAAATACAGCGAATGTGCGGTGCTTCCGATGATGATTTTAAACTATTACTTGCAAAATCGTTTGTGCTCTTATTCGAAAGCGGTGTAATTGTGATTAAGCATTGGAAAATGCACAATTACATACAGGCTGACAGATACAGACCTACTGATTATGTTGAAGAAAAATCAATGTTGGGATTAAAGAAAAATAAGGCATATACGCTTGATGTAAACAAAATGGATACAAAATGTATACAAGATGTATCCGTAGGTAAGGAAAGTATAGGTAAGGTAAGTATAGTTAAGGATAGTATAGTTAAGGATATAAAAGAAAAAGATATTGATAAATCAATATCTAAAAAGAAAACTGTCTACTACCCTGATGATGCAATGCTGGAGAGTGCTTTTCAGGAATATCTGACAATGCGAAAGAAGATTAAGAAACCGATATGCACCGACATGGCATTACACCGAGCTATGAACACTATTGAGAGACTTTCAAAGGGTGACAATGATTTGGCAGTTAAAATTCTTAATCAGTCAGTAGACCATTGTTGGCAAGGGTTGTTTGCACTAAAGGACAACGAGCCACATTCAGCTAATAAAGGCACCATTGATTGGGACAATGTATGAGGTAGAGAAATGACAAGAGACGAGACAGTTAAAATCATTCGCATAATGTGTGATTGCTACCCCAATTACAAGCCGAGCAATTTATCAGAGACAGTAGATGTGTGGAATATGATGTTGGAAGAATACAGCTACAGTCAAATATCTATGGCATTGAAAGCTTACGTGCATTCCGATACAAGCGGATTTGCACCGAGCATCGGACAGCTAATTAACAAACTGTACGATGTTCAATCCCCACAGGAACTTAACGAAATGGAAGCATGGTTGCTTGTCAGCAAGGCACTGCGGAATGGCTATTATGGTGCAGTTGAAGAATTTAACAAGCTACCACCACTCGTACAAAAGGCTGTCGGAAGCCCTGATAATCTTAGGAACTGGGCACTGACGGACATAAACAGCATTGAAAACGTAGTGCAGTCAAACTTTATGAGAACCTATAGGACAGTTGTTAGTCGAGATAAGGAATATCAAAGAATGCCAAAGGATATAAAGGTATTGATTGAAAGTACCAATAGAAGCTCGTATTCGGCTCAAATCGGTTCTAAAAATCAACAGACGATAAAATTATCGCTTGAAGATAATAAAAGCCAAAATAAGCCGATTAAAGGTGTTCCAATGCCAAAAGAAATTAAGGAACGTATCGAGCAGATGAAAAGATAGGAGGTAAAGAGGTTTTGGTCGACCAATTAAAACATGTTTTACTCCTAGCAAAAAATGATAAAAGACAAGTATTCTAGGCAGAGATATGAAGAACGAAAAGCCAGTAACCTTTGTGTGCTTTGCGGAAAGCCACTTGATAGAGAAGGTGTGGTTTGCACGGCATGTAACAGCAAACGTACAGCATATGGCAGAGAGCTTTATAAAAAATTACAGGCAGTTGGTGTTTGCCCTAGATGTGGTAAAAACTTGCTATATGGTGACGAAAAAAGTTGTGTTGAGTGTAGGGCAAAATCAGCCGAGGCCATGTCAAAGATACGCACTGCTGATGTAAAAAAATACAACGAGCGACAAAAAGCATGGCGAAAAGCGAGGTACGAAAAAGACAAGGCAAATGGCATATGCACACGCTGTCGCAAGAGAAAAGCAGACCCGGGGCATACCACTTGCACATTTTGCAGAGAAACAATGAGAAGAGCACGAGTTAAAATGCCCGAAAGAACCGGCAGATACGAACAAGGGCTATGTTTTTTCTGTGATAATCCGGTAAAACCCGGATATAAGGTCTGCGAAATGCACTATCAGCAAAACGTTAAGAACGCAACTTGTGAAAAGGCAAACATCGCACGGCAGAAGATAAAAGAAAGGAGTCCACAATGGACGCCTTGAAAGATTTTTACGATTTTTACCGACCGCTGCAAAGGAAATATGACTTGCAAATGATTTACAAAACCAATAGCAAGGAAACAAAAATAACTATCCGGTGGCGCGGTAAAGAGATTGTAAAAGTCGCAGAAGAAACTACAGAAGCCTGTTTCATTAGGGCGAGACGAGAACTTGAAGAAAGAATGAAGAAATATGAGCAACAAACTGAAACCAAAGAAAAAGCACAGAGAGCCGGATTTTACGTGGACAAAATCAGAGAGAGTTACGCTGAAAAACAGCAATAGCCGTAGAAAGCTCGTAAGTCGGTCTTTCACAGACTTTATGGACTTAGGCTACTATGTACTGTATTTACATCATGGATTCGGCAATAAGCGCATTGTAAGGCTTGAAAGAACCATAAATGAGTACCTTGAAAGGGCACAGACCGAAAATGAAATGAAAACTGAAACGCTTGCTGAACTTTTGAAAGTTAGATACGGCATTGATGTGCAGGAAGAGATTAATTTAATCCCAATGCAGCAGTTGATTAGGATTTATCAGAGGAATAATCCACTGACAATAAACGACACACGACAGCTTTTAAATGACACGGCATACAGCTACATGACTTTAGCGTGTACGGCACTTAAATTGATGTTTAAATTGTCGGTTAAGGAAATTAAAGAGTTTATCGCAGAATTTAGGGACTTAATCGACACGCTGTATAAATTTAATCAATTCGGTCTGACATTGCCAAAGGTGGCACAATGCCTTGCTGATGAAGTTAATTACGTTGATGAAAGGTACATAAAAGTGATTGATTAATGACTTACGCATGGGATAACGACAGCCCACAAAATGCTCACATAAAGCAGATGAGAGACGATAGGCAGAAAGCATACATGGAAAAACACAGAGACAATAAGGCATATGAGAGATTCAAACATATGCCGGATTATGGGAAAGGAGTACAAAACTATGACAAATAGAGAGAAATTTGCAGAACAGATTTTAGATATTGCTTGTGGCGGTAGCAAAATAGCAGTTAACAAAGCAACATTAGAGCTGATAGCGTGCTATGAATTAGAGTGTAAAGATTGTTTATTCAATACTCATGGTTATGCCTATTGCGGGGATAAAGCGGAAAAATGGGCGAATAGCAAATATGCTGAACCACCAATTGATTGGTCAAAAGTTACAGTTGATACACCAATACTGGTAAGAGATAACATTTTTTCCGAGTGGGGTAAAAGATATTTTGCAAAATATGAGAATGGAAGCGTTTATGCTTGGGCTGACGGAAGAACATCGTGGAGTGACGGTGAGCATGCAACACCATGGAAACTAGCCAGACTTGCGGAAAGGAGCAGTAATGGAGAGATTAACAGAAAGCAATCCATCATGGATAGATGATGAATTATGGGAACGTGCTTGCGAGCCAGACTGTGAAGAAATAGATGCAGTATATCGAAAGCTAAAAGATTATGAGGATTTAGAGGGACAGGGCAGGCTTGTTATTTTACCTTGTAAAGTTGGAGATACAGTATATGTCAACGGCGTGTTGGGTTGTGGTGAAGCGGAGAGGTACAGAGTTATCCGAGTTGATTACCACAGTACACTAGGGACAGGGAGAAACGAGTTTTACATTGAAGCTTTGCTTTGTGCAAATCCTGATAGTTCAATAGGTTTTTATGATAAGCAGTTTGGCAAAACAGTATTCCTCACAAAAGCAGAAGCCGAAACAAAACTGAAAGAATTGAGAGGTGGAGAATAATGTGTAGTAGCAAACAAATAAAAGAGCTTGCGGAATGTAATGCTGTTTACGAGTTTGAAAAGACAGTAAATATGTATGGTAAGGAGTATATAAGATACTATTATAACAAATTGGCTGAATTGAATGGCAGTATTAATAGTACTTGCAACTGCCAGCACAACAGCAATTCAAGAGATAATGAGCCTTGTTGCAGATGTGATAGCAAACAGACCAATGCCGACAGGATAAGGAATATGTCGGATGAAGAGTTAGCAGAATGGATTAGTACTAAAGATACGTGCGGGCAATGTGCCTACGAACTGGAATGTGTATGCATGAAAGTGCCTTGTACAAATGGTATATTAAAATGGCTTCAATCAGAAGCGGAATAGGAGAAAATATGGTTAAAATGCCATTATACAAGGGCACACCAACGGCAAGAGATTATGAAGATGATTATACAAAGGGTTGGAATGATGCTATGGATTTTATTTTCCCGGAAGCAAAAGAGAAGCGTGAAAAAGAAAGAGTAAGAAAAAAATATATCCATAATCAAAATAAAGGTTGGAATGAGAAAATATGGAAGATAGATACTTATTCAAGGCAAAGAGAGTCTATAACGGCGGAAAATGGGTGCAAGGATATTATGTAAAAGGTTTAGATGTGTATGGCAAAGAAGTCCATCTAATATTTGAACCTAACACAATGTTTTATTCTAGCGGAGAGACAGACGGATGGTACAAAGTAGACCCAACCACAATCTGCCAATGCACAGGCTTGAAAGACAAGAATGGCAATCTGATTTGGGAGAATGATATTGTAAAAATAAATAATAGCAAGGGGAACGTGCTCATAACATTCGGAGATTTTGAAATTATATGTACAATTCCTAACGAAAAATATTATAAGCACAGGCTTGAATATGATACTGAATATGAAGTTGTCGGAAACATCTTTGATAATGCAGAATTATTAGAAAGCGAGGGATAGCATGACAGAGAGTGAAGCAATTAAAATCTGTAATACTATTGTTTTTGCAACATCCTTTAGTAATCCTCAAGGGATACCGCTAAATACAACTAAAGATGAGCTTGCAGAAGCAATGAGAATAGCAATACAGGCACTTGAAAAGCAGGTATCGAAGAAACCGGATTTTACAGAAGATAAAGAATTTGCTTTATGCCCTTGTTGCAATGGTAAGGGCTTACTTAACAAACAGAAATATTGTGATAATTGCGGTCAGAAAATAGACTTAGATTGGAGCGATGAAGAATGACCGACACAACAACAGTAGTATACACTGCACTGATAGTATTCGGCATAATCGGTCTGACAGAGGTAGCGTTTGCGTGGTACGACATTCACGGACGAGATAAGACTGATGATGAGATACAAGAGCAGTGGTGTAGTGAAAATATTAAACATTAATTAATTTATCAGAGAGGAAGTGATGAAATGCAGCAGATAACATTATTCGACATAATTAGAGAGCCTATCAAGGTCACAAAGCCAATACGTCTTATAGAGTTATTTGCTGGCTGAACGGCTACGGAAGTCAGGCAATGGCACTAAAGAGAATAGGCGCAAAGTTTGAGCATTACAGAGTTGTGGAGTTTGATAAGTATGCCATAGCAAGCTATAACGCAGTGCATGGTACAGATTTTCCCACAATGGATATAACTAAGGTTCATGCGGAAGATTTGAATATCTGTGACACAAATGCATTCACTTACTTACTTACTTACTCATTCCCTTGTACAGATTTATCAGTTGCCGGAAAACAAGCCGGAATGTCTAAGGGCAGTGGCACAAGAAGCGGTCTGTTGTGGGAAGTTGAGAGAATACTAACAGAAATCAGAGATAGCAACGGAGAATTGCCACAGATTTTATTCATGGAGAACGTGCCACAAGTACATAGCCAGGATAATATGCCTGACTTTAGAAAGTGGCTAGATTTCCTTGAGAGCCTAGGTTACACAAATTACTACCAAGACTTGAATGCTAAAAATTATGGTGTAGCACAAAATCGTGAAAGATGTTTTATGTTTTCATTCCTGGGTGAGTACAATTATTATTTTCCGCAGCCTATACCACTCAAAAAGAAGCTGAAAGACTATCTTGAGGATAATGTAGATGAAAAGTATTACATCAACAATGAAAAGGCTGACAAGCTGATAAAACAGCTTATTGACAATGGTACATTACCACAACACAATCTTGACAGACAGACAGACAGACAGACAGACAGACAGACTTGCGTTGACGGAACAATCAATAAGCCACAGCAGAGAGAAGTTGCAAACTGTATCAAGGCAAGATATGACTGCGGAATATCAAACTTGCGGTCAGATGGAAACTTGGTTGTTAAAGGATATGGGAGAGACGGCAGGCAAACCGATTGATGTAGCCGTAACTCTTAGGGCAAGAGATTATAAAGGCCTTGATAACTATGGAAGTAATGGAGTGATTGAAGTAATGGCAGATGTAAATGTAATAGGCTCTCTTGAAGCAAAATTTGAGAGCACCAGCAGAATTTATGATGTGGGGGGTGCAGTCCGACATTGGGTACAATGCAAGGTGGTAATCAAGAGCCAAAAATACTTGAAGCAAAGCAGTTAGGATTTATGGATAATGGCACAGGCAAACATCAATCAAACACAGTATATGATGAAAATGCACTTTGCCCTAATATCACAACAGTTGAGGGCGGTGGTACGCAACAGATTAAGGTGTGTGAAAGTCAGATAGTTGCTATGCGTGGCAGAAATCCCGATAATCCGTCAGATAGAACTGCGGGAAGTCTAACAGAGCAGAGATTAGAGGTGAATATGCAAGGTACAAGTAATTGCTTAACGAGTGTGCAGAAAGATAATTTATTGCTTGAAAATAATATCCAAAAAGTCGGTCAAATATCAAGCAACGGTTCCCAACGTGGCACAGTTATTTCTGATAACGGCATATCGGCTAATCTCGTAGCCGGAACACACGGATATGCGAATAGCCATATTGCCACACAATATCGTATTAGAAAACTAACCCCTAGAGAGTGCGGACGGCTGATGAGTGTATCTGATGAAGATATTGACAAAATGGCAGCAGTAAACAGTAATACGCAACTATATAAGCAATTCGGCAACTCAATTGTAGTAGATGTTATGTGTGCTATGTTTAAAAATCTGAATATCAAGCAAGGAGATAGCAATGAAGCACTACAAGCCAATTAAATGTGTAGTCTGTAGCAAGATATTTACACCGACCGCAGCTAACCAAAATACGTGTTGCGAAGCGCACAGGCAGCCCTAGTACTGATGTAGCAGAATACAAAGATACTCAAACAGGGGTACATTACTTTTTTAATTACAGAGGTGGCATGTGCCCTAGATACGATGCTTATGGAGATTTATATGTTGATTAATTAGCAGATTTTAATTTGCGAGGAATGGGAGAACAGATGAACAGCAGAACTATAAGTGATATAGAGCCGATTGAAAGACAATGTGCATACGAGGACAACAAGCCGCGTAACAGCTCATGCCGATACTCAAATACTTGTATACACAGTGCAAGCAAAACCGAAGAATAGGAGACAGGCTTATGAAGTTTTCAAAACTTACTAAGCCGGAACTTGAAGAAATTATGAAAAATGCCAATTTCACCGATGAAGAAGCGGAAGTTTTTGAGCTGCTAGTTGCTGATAAGAGCCTTGAAGAAGTATCACAGAGACTATTAATTTCAAAAACGACCACTTCCCGGAGAGTGGCAACCATTAAGGAAAAGATAGAAAGGAGTCAGGCGATGATTAACAAAGTGCCAATATGGGAAAAAGTAACGCTGACGATTGATGAAGCTGCGGAATACAGTAACATCGGAGTAAATAAGCTCCGAGAAATAACAAACAACCCAAGGTGCCAATTTGTTATGTATGTCGGAAAGAGACGATTAATCAAGCGAAAAGAGTTTGAAAAGTATATCGCAGAGACGATAGAGATATAATCAAATGTGGACTTATGTAGCCTTATGTGATATTATAATAAATTGCATAAGGCTTTTTCCATAAGTGAAAGGAGCGAAAATTTAATATGGGAAAGGACTTGAAAGGTAAAGAATTAGGCAGAGGCATTAGTCAGAGAAAAGACAAGTACTATGTCGGCAGATACACGACAAGGAATGGAAAGCGAGTACAGAAATTATTTGCAAAACTACAAGAGTGTAAAAAGTGGCTTGCCGATGAGCAGTACACTGATGAGCACAGCAACCCCGACTTTCCGTCTGACATGTTGGTTGATGCATGGTTTGACTACTGGATAAGCGTTAAGAAGCGCACAGTAAGACCTAACACGCTAAGAAACTACACTGAGAGATACAATCGCAACATAAAGCCTGTTATCGGAAATAAGATACTGCGAGAGGTTAATACGCTTCACTGCCAAAAGATAATGACTAATATGGCTGACGAGGATTACAGAACGGCAACGATATATCAGACACGCATAGCGTTATACAATATGCTTGACTATGCATATCAAAGCGAGATTATCCCCAAAAATCCGTGCAATCGCATGGTGAAATCCGACATTGGCAAGGAGTCCTCAAAGAAAGAAGCATTGACGATTGAAAATCAGAAAAAATTCTGCGAAGCTATCAAAGGCACATCATATGAGTATCAATACAGATTTGCCTTGCAGACTGGGCTAAGGACAGGCGAGCTTGTGGGGCTTAAATGGGAAGATGTAGACTTTAAAGCCAAAACAATCAAAATTGTCAGGAGCTTAGAGTACAGGCATTCAACAGGCGAATGGAGAGAGGGACCACCTAAGAGCAAATCAGGATATAGGACAATTCCACTCACTGATGAAGCCGTATCGCTATTGAAATTGCAGAAAGCCAAAAATGCTTCATTCAAATTTATTGACATTCAATGGAGAGACAGAGTGTTTCTGTGTAAGACCGGAGCACCGGTGAAAAACAGCACATATGATACCGGAATTTACAAAGCGTGTGACAGAGCACACATACCGAGATTTTCAATGCACGTATTAAGACATACATTCGCAACAAGATGTATTGAAGCCGGTATGACTCCAAAAACCTTGCAGACAATATTAGGACACTCGAACATAGGTATCACAATGAACCTTTACGTTCACACGACAGACGAGCAAAAGAACTTAGAAATGGACAGAGTGGCGGAAGCACTCAAAGCAATATAAAATAATCAAAAATATAGTATATCCGATTAAATTGGTACAGAATTGGTACATAAATCAAAAATAGAAAGGCAAGAATCCCTTAAACAATGGGTTTTTGAATAGGTAAAATCAAAAATGAAATTAGGCATCGTCGGACTTCCGAACGTCGGAAAGTCTACATTATTCAACTCACTCACAA